>Ga0102935_1000636_pt1 | contig 12808 bp, 15 predicted proteins | sample SalPonR2_A_D2_MG_FD_78508 | JGI IMG/M metagenome (GOLD analysis project Ga0102935, IMG submission 78508) | Salt pond soil microbial communities from South San Francisco under conditions of wetland restoration - Salt Pond MetaG R2_A_D2_MG | ecosystem: Environmental > Aquatic > Marine > Intertidal... | reverse complement strand
GGATTCCAAGCATACTGGCACCCACTACGATTCGGATGGGAACAACACAGCAACAGCAAAAGATGGAACTTCGAAGGAGAAAAGAGGAGAGCTGCAGAAGCAGTCAAAAGCATGGCTACCTCCTCTAATCTTTCCCCAGTGAGCGAAAGAGAAACAGGAGTATCGATGGAAGACGCTGAAAGAGTAACTGCAACCACAGAATACCTCCAAGACTTCACAGAAAAACTTCGCACATACAACCAGAACGACGCAGACTTCGACCGATTATACAACCAAGCAAAAACAATGAACGAACTACTCCGTGATGCAGAAAATAATCACGTAATCTACGGAGATACTGAGAACCCTCAGTATGCAGTGGTTGAAGATGAATCGGTAATCGAAGATATCTGGCAGGACGAGCAAGGCCAGTATGATGATTTCAACCAGTTCCTCCGGGACAACCCATCCTATTCAATGAGCGCGGAAGAAGTCGATGCTACTCTTGAAGGAGAAGAACTGAATGAAGAACTAGGTCAGCAGACACTCGCCGGCGCATAAAGCTTCTCCCTTTCGCTAATCTTCTTCTCTATTTCTCTCCGCTAATCGACAACACTGTAGAGACCTGTAAGAAGATCCGGACTTGTTGACTCAATTAACTACTTAAAATTTGTTATGTATGAGTAACATATGGTATCTGGTTTTGAAGAAAGATTTACAGAAAATATGGAGAAGGCCGGAAAAGCCCTGGAAGAAAACGGCTACGACATCGCCGACTACCACGCATTCATCCGAGAACACGACTCAGGGATACAGTACGCCAACCACGCCGAAAACCCCGAAAAAGCACTAAACGATACACTAGACGAGATCTCAGGAGAAGAAATAGCCATAAACATCGACGGAGCAGACCTTGCAGAAATGGCAAGAGGCCAAGGAAACCTCAGTCAAGCACTCTACCAAACAGTGAACGGCGGGATCTCAACCAACGAACCCACCGTCACAAAAGAAGAATGGACCGGAGACGCCCTCGCATTCGGAACCATCATCCACTACACACCACAAAACCCGGACGACTACTTCACCATCGGCACCTCAGAGACAATGACCCCATACACAATGGAAGACGCACAAGACCGCGTCAACGACATAAGACAAATACTCGAAAACGCAGGCCTAGAAACCGAAGAAGGCCATATCGGTTAAGCGGCCTATCGATTTCTGGGGCCATAAGCCCCGTTCATCCATTCAATCGCGTTCCTCGGTTCTCTTCCCTGCTTAAATTCGGTCGGTGTCGGCACGTACATACGAAGGCAATCATCCTCATCGGTAGAGTATCTGACATCCCATTCTAATGAATCACTGTAGAAGCCAGCTCCAATCCAACCAAACCCATTTCTAACATCTGCCTCAATCATGAATGCACCTTTCTCAGGTAGGATCACCTGCGAGCAACGAGTTAGATAATCCTGGTAAACAACAAAAGCACCCGCCTCAATCTCTTTTGTAACCGGTTTTGAATCTACTGTACCGCCAGATTCTGGCTTGCTTGGATACTGGTAAAAGGGGTTCCACCAAACACGGATTCGACGAGCACGAACAGTCGGAAGCCGATTCAGCTCTACAGCCCGATCAAAATCATCGTCGCTCCGAGAGCTATTATTTGATTGCTCAGGGCTCGTTATCACCTTCTCACTGAAAATCCTGTGCTGTGCATCAAATGGCACGATCTCCCACTTCTGTCCGTCATAAGGCGTCTGACCAGCAACATCAACAAAGTCATTACTGAACAAACTATTCGCGAGAACAGCTAAGGACGGGGCCTTGATATCCAGACCTGTCCTCTTCCGATAATCCTCCGGATGATACACCCGTATCCTCCCCTCATTCGAAAACCCTACTACAACGACCTGATCATCGTACTCTAGGCCGTAGAACGGGTTGGGGTGGCCTCTGTACTCTTCCTGGTGAGATTCCCAAGTTGCAGGCAGAGTAACAGAATATCCGCCACCAGACTTCAGCTTATACGACTCCCGTTCATCCTCCTCTCCTAAAGTCAACTCCAACACAACAAACGAGCTATCGTCTACTTCCTCAATCTGCGGCTGCACACGCAGAAATTCGTCCTCATCACCAGGTAACCACTCCAAGGCCTCTAAGATATCCTCCTTGATCGGAATTTCCAGATAATCACGAGCAGCAGGCCTAGAATACGCATCAAGCCGTACAGGCCGCACCAATTCATCCGAAATATGTTGCTTACCCTTCATTTTTAATCAGAAACCAATGTATAACCTTCTTGTCAAGTCCCGCTCTCTTCTCATTCAATGCCTGACAGTCAACACGCAACCCACATAATACATCCGCTGAAGACTATTGTCGCCTCGTTCACCGTCCTCACAGTAGTTCCGGCTCCTGTAGCTGCGGCCCACGACAGTCTCCCGTGCTCCCCACCGAGCAGCTTTCAACCGCTGTTCGACCTGCTCCACTCGCTGACCCAGTTAGCGTTCATCGGCGGGATCGCGCTTGGAACCTTGGGCCTGTTGACCGCCTCGTTGTTCGTCTTGCTTCCAGGTGAGGACAGTACACGCCGCGGTAAGCAGGTTGCCAAGAACACTGTGATCGGCACGATCCTGCTGCTGTCCTCCAATATGGTAATGCAGTTCCTCACATCGGAACTCGGAACCACAATCTGCACCTAGAGAATAATGAACCGGAAAATCATCTTCGTCGGCCTGCTCGCCCTCATCTTAGTAGCTACTCCCGTCTCCGCACAAGAAATCACGACTACAACACCTACTGAAGACGAGGACGACAACAGCGGGATTCTAAACGGCATTCAGAACCTGATCGACACGATTCAAGACTTCACTCAGGACAAGACTCTCGGAGAGACAATCACGGACATAATCTTCTGGCCCTTCCGAAAACTCGCAGAAGTCCTACTCGGCGTACTCATCACCGTACTCACCACTACGCCAACAGTCCATCCCAACCCTGCCGTATCCGACGTCCACCAGGACACACTCATCATATCATACGCTATAGCAGGCCTCGGATTCGCAGCCACCGGCATACTCTACATCATCGGCCCAGTCCTCAACATCTCCTACAACCAAGCCCGGAAAACACTGCCTCGGCTCGTCGTCGCACTCATCTTCGCCACACTCTCACTCCCCCTCCTACAGTACGCAGTCGACCTCTCCAACGCCTTCACCCACGCATTCACCCCCCAGATACAGAACATCCAGCAAGTAGCAGGCCTCTCAACAGGCCTCGTCATCGCGTGGGTAGTCGAATCAGTTCTCCTACTCGCAGTCGTCACCCTATTCCTCATCCGCAACGTCTACATCCTGTTCGGAGCCGCAGTCAGTCCCTTGCTGGCCGTAATGTGGAGCCTGCCCAAGGTCAGGCGGTACGCAGACACATTCATAGCCGGCTGGTTCGCCGCATTGCTGATCGGGCCAGCGGACGTCCTCGTCCTCAAATTCTCGCTCTCACTACTTCGAGGAGCAGGCAGCAGCGGTCTTCAAAGCGTGTCTAACTGGATGTTCGGAGTTACATCCTTCACACTCCTACTTCTCGTTCCTTACCAAATCTGGACGGCCTCACAGACAGCCGTAGGCCAAGCACACACAGTCTCCAATAGCTTCGATAGCAGCGGCGATTCCTCGGACGATGACACTGATCTCACTGCTGATCAACGTCAGCGTCTCCGAGAAAACCAGAGGAAGAGAGCGAACAGCGAGACCACAGGCCGAGTTGAGAACTTCCGGAGGCGGCTACGATGAAACCGCGCTTCCAGTTCCCCGGAACGGTCGAAGACGTCTCTATGCAGTTCTTCGGCCGGTTCACCTGGAAAGACGTACTCCGACTCACTCTGCCCGTAGCAACAGCAGCGGTACTCACAGACGCCTACATCTACCTAGTCCTAGGTCTGTTGCTAGGAGCCATTCTCTACACGGTACGGCCGTTTAGCCAGCCGCTAGACCACCACATCATCCACAGTATCCGGTTCCTCGCCGGGAGGTACCTATGACACAGTACGGAGCGATCCAGATTACGCCCACCAACCTGGAGCTGATGACCGAGAAAGAGGCCTTAGGAGTCCATCAGAACTTCAAACAGGTTCTGAATCAGGCCGACTACCCAATCAACATCTACTCGCTGCAACGCGACTTAGAGCTTCAGCCATACGCAGAATACCTGAAAGACCGGTTCTCCATCCGTAGGGAGCTCTGGGAAGACTACCTCAGGTACTGCAGCCGTCTCAACGACGAATCACTCGTCGCCACCGAGCACTACATCACCACACCGGTCACCGCATCAAGCCGAGGATTCCTCGCCTCAGTACTCGACTCTGAAAGCTCGGAGGATCTAGAGAGTGAGGTACAGCGGAGAACCCAACAGATCACCGACTCACTCAACACCGCTAACCTCTACGCAACAGAAATCCCTGCCAAAGAACTCGAAACCTCTCCCAGCAACCCAACACCTCGGTACATCTCCACCGGACAGGAATACCGGCGAACACTCATAATCACTGAATACCCCAGTCAGCTGGAACTGGCCTGGCCCTTGGAACTTCTCCGCGTCGACGGCAAAATCGACGTAGCTCAACTCATCAAACCAAGAGACTCCGCTAACACCGTCTCCACACTCAACCGATTGAAAGAGAAGCTGAACGCCGAGATCAACTCCCGTCTCGCATCCGGCTTCCTCGACACCAACGAACTCGAATCCAAACTGGACGCCGTCGACTGGATGCTCGACAAACTTGCCAACAGGGAGCAACAGGCCTTCGACTACGCCGTCTACATCTCTGCCCATGCAGGCAACAAGGAAGACTGCGATAAGGCCTTCCAACAAGTCAAATCGCGTTTGAAGCGGATAGGTATCGGATTCGAGGAACCCGTCTTCAGAACCGATAAAGCGCAGAAGGCCTGCAACCCGCTTCAACTCGACCCGTTACAGGAGACCCAGCTACAGCTCAGTGATTCCACTGCTGCTGGATTCCCATTCGCCACCCGGACAATCAACCAGTCATCCGGAATCATCTACGGAGAAGACCAGTACGACGGCACACCCATACTTCAAAACCGGTTCCAGTGGCACGCACCCCACCTCGCAAGATTCGGAGCCACCGGCTCTGGAAAAACCTTCCACACCAAAATCGAACTCCTACGAGCCATCCTCGCATACCCCGACATCCAAGTCATCGTCATCGACCCGAAAAACGAGTACCACAACCTCATCAAAGCCCTCAACGGCGAAACCTACACCGTACAAGACCGGCCCGAAGATCTAGGTAAGGCCTCCTGCTTCCAAGTCACCTCCCGAGGCCAATCAGAGAACATTCCGGAGATCATCGACCTGATCGAACACCTCTACCAGGTTACCAGCCAAAATGTCCGGCGGACCCTGGTAGTGGCCGATGAAGCCCACAACGTGTCAGGTGTGGGCCGAGGCCGAGAAATCCTGACCCGCTGGGTGAGAGAAGCACGAGACACTTCTACCGCAATCACACTGGTCAGCCAATCGGCCAACGACTTCACCCAGTACACAGAGGGCCGAACCCTGCTCGATCAGATGCCCGGAAAGCTGTTCTTCCGGCACGAACGCGTCAGCCAGGAAATGATCGACCACTTCCAGCTCTCAGAACAGGAGGAGATCGATCTCTACGACCTCAAAACAGGAACCGACGCGCCGTACTCAGAAGCCGTAATGAAAGTCAGCGGACGACTCGACGCCAAAATCCGCGTACACGCAACACCCGCAGAACACAGACTCATCGAACAATGAACCACCAGAAAACCCGAATCCAGATCTCGAACCAGAACGGAAACACCGACGTCACAGTCGTCTCCCAAGGAAGCGGAGACATCCAAATCGACATCAACGAACTCCAACACAACACCCCGCAACAAGTCCAATCCCAAAACCTAGAACAGCTCTTCCAAGCCCTCGCCCAGAAACGGATGCAGAAAATGAGGGCCGAATTCCAGGAAACACAGGCCCTTATGCAGAAAATGCAGGAGCTCGCCCAATCCCTGGAAGGCCAGAACCAGATGATGGCCCAAGCCGTTCAACAGCAGGTCCAAGAACTGGAAGACAAAGACGAACCTCTCGCCTTGGAACCGTGACCGTTCTCCGGTACAACCACGCCGAGCTCGACGAAGACACGGCAGAGAACTTGGCTACGGGGGTAACCAAACTGCCATACACCGTCGAAGCCCGGCCACCGAGAGACGAAGACACGCCCAGCAAGCTGCAAAACCTGGCAGACGGAGTACTCGAATACCAGACCAAGTACCTCGGCCTGAAAAACACGTCACCGACCATAGCGTACGAAATCCGCCGCACCACACCCGGAAAAATACGATTCCAGTACGCAGCCCCGGCCAAACGCCTCGAACGAAAAATACGGACACACCTCACAAACGACACACCACACGTCGAACTCAAAGAAGGAGTCAACGGCCTACCAATCAGTGAAGAGGATACTGTAGGCGGAGGCCTGCTCACCGCGGGAAGAACCGACTGGTACCCACTGAAGACTAGCTTCGACCAACCACCGGTGGACTCGGTAGCCGCAGCACTCCACCACCACGCAATGCAGAACACCCGTTTCGTAATCCAGATCCTCTTCAGACCGGTTATCGGCCAACCTCTACGCCGCTACTACTGGCGGAAACGGGCCTACCAGCGAATCGGCCACCTCAGAAGAGAAAAGGAGAAACTCTGGGGGTCAAGGCCTCCAACACCGCGGGAAAAGAAACAGGCAGACGCAATCGAGAACAAGGCCGGCAGCCCCCGATTCCACGTCTCGATCAGGCTGCTCATCATCAATGCAGCCGAGTACACGCCCAGCAGGGTCAAAGAGATCTCCGGAGCGTTCAACACCTACGAAAACCCGGAAACAGGCCAGTACCTGAACGCGACCACGGTAACACCGTTCCGCCGCAGCCAGATTCTCTCCTTCGCACAAGCAGTCCAACGTAGAGAGTTCCAGGGCTGGAGCCAGAAATTCCAGGCCACCAAGGACGAACTCTCAGCTCTTCTCTCACTCCCGAACCGGAAACAGGACAACATCCAAAACGCTCAGCCATGAATCCGGAAGAAACCCAGAACCTGATACAGAGCACAGCCAACCTGAACACCACCTACCTCGGCAGCCGTGAAAGCAACCTCGGCGTCGAAGAAAACATCGGAGTAGACGACGAAAAACGACTAACACACGTCCTCAACGTCGGACCCACCGGATACGGTAAAACCCAGCTACTGATACACGTCGCATTACAGGACGCAGAGAAAGACCACGGCCTCGCAATCATCAATCCGAAAGGCGACCTAATAGACGAATTCCTCACCAAGCTTCCAGAAGACCGTATCGACGACATCGTCTACATCAACCCGGCGAGAGACCCGGTTACACCGATCAACGTCCTCGAACCCCACGTCACCGAGGAAATGTCCGAGGCCCAGCGAGAGAACCAGAAAGAGATCATCGTCTCCGACCTCATCGACCTGTTCAAACGCCAAAGCGAGAACTGGGGTGACCAGTTCGGCCGAGTCCTCGAAACCCTGCTACGTGCCCACCTCGACCTCAACATTCAGAAAAACCAGGGAAACAGCCTCCTCGACGTCTTCCGCTGCGTCGTAAACCAAGACCAACTCACCCAGTTAATCGACGATACCGACGACCAAATCATCCGAGAACAACTCGTCCGCGTCAAAGAAGATATGACTTCGTATGAGATGGAACCTCTCCAACGCCGGCTAAACGACTTCGTGATGAACCCCACCATCCGGAAAGTTATCGGCCCTGAACAATCCGGAGTCAACTTCCGCGAAGTTGTCGACGACAGCAAAATCCTCCTTGTCGACATCCAGAAAGGCGAAGTCGGAGAAACAGTCTCCCAACTCGTCGGATCAATCGTCACCACCAAAATCTGGGCCGCAACACAGAGTCGAGTAACCCAGCCCGTCGAACAACGAACACCCTTCTTCCTCTACGTCGACGAACTACAGAACTTCGGAGGAGAAGGCAGCAACTTCACCAAGATCCTGAGTGAAGCAAGGGAATACCGGTTAGGCTGCTGGCTCGCCACCCAATACCTCCAACAACTCGCAACCGATATGCGGAGAGCAGTCATCAACAACTGCCGCACCAAAATCACATTCAACCCCAGCGGAAGCGAAAACGAAACCCAGATCGCCGGAATGTTCCAAGGCCTCTCCAAAAACCAGCTCAAAGCCTTAGGCAAGTTCCGGGCAGCAGTCCAGAAACCCAGTAAAAAAAGCCACAACTCCGCCGTACTCTTCGATACCTACCCGCCCTGGGAGCCCGAAGACGTCGACGTCAACCAACTCAAAAAACAGGGAACCGCCGCCACCTCCCACACCGCAACCCAGGTCAAGGCCTCACAAAGCCTCGGACAAGGAAATAATGCAGGCGGCGACAAACACCGCGAACTCCTCGCACAAGCCAAGAAACAATTGGAGGAACGCGGCTTCCAAGTCAACCTCCTGTACCAAGACCAGGGCGACAACAAACCAGACGGCCACGTACACCTCCCCAGCGGAGAGATCGCACATCTTGAAGCCGAACACAGCACACTATCCAGGCCTGTCAAAGTCCTAAACAATCTTCAAAGAGCCGTCCAAGAGAACCGGGAAGTCTTCTACATCGTCCAGCAGGGGAAAGCCGCCAAACTTCAAAACATCGTAGACGACCCGAAAAACCGGCGAGGAAACCAATACCAGGACGACAACGGATCCTACAGCTACTACACTGACGAAGACGGAGAGGCCTACACCCAGTTTGAAGATCTGGATGACGCAGAGTATCGAGTAATCGAGATCACAGGCGAAGACCTGGAAGTCCACGACGAGGCAGTCGAACCAGAATGCCCCGAACTCGATGCAAACAGTCGTGAAGACTTAGAGGCCTTCTGCCTACACCGCGACGAAGACGGATTCTGCTCTGAACTCGAACAACCCTGCGTCCTCCTCGAACAATGACCGATGATCTCAAACTTCGGGACATCGATAAAACAATCCTCCACCACATCGTAGAAGGCCGAAACGACACCCAGAAAATCACCTCGAAAACCACCCTCAAAACCCACAGAATCCGGTACAGCCTCAAAAAACTTGAAAAACAAGGCCTCATCACAGTGAAGAAACCGGACAGAATGGTAGAGAGGGTCGTCGACGGTCAAAAAAGAGTCTTCCAAGCGCCTATAAACGCCGAACTCACCGAAGCAGGCCGCCAAACCCTCAAAGAAAGCAATCAAGAAGATTCAGAGACCTATGAAAATATGACCCACAGAGAGCTCGTCGAGAAGGTCCACCAACTAGAACAAAAAACGAAGAGCTTGGAAGACTCATTAAAAGCCTTCAAAAGGCAGGTTCAAGACCATCTATAGCTCGTATTCTGTCTAAATATCCCTCTCTCTCAGAACATACTTACTTGTAATAAACTAGAAGAGCTCCCGACCTTGCGATGCTTCATACGAAATGAAGTGAGGTTTCAAAACACGATCCAGACTGCGGCGGCTAGCAGGAATAGCTCTGAGACAAGAGTAACATTAGCTGGAGACACGTGCTTTGAGAAGAATTCATCGCTCACTATCTCAACATTCCTCTCACTGGCAGGGTCATTGAAATTCCCACCTTCCCTGTAAAAGAATCTGTAATAGGGCTCAGGCGTGTAATTCTTTTTGTTGAACCATAGGTCAACTAGGAACGCTGAACCAACTGCCATTCCCAAGAAGATGGCACTTACTGCGATCAGTAGCTGTCCGCCCTCTGGATAACTCTGTAGGCCTGAGTGTAACGCTAGCAACCCTGTGTACAGGAACGTAGATGCCAGACCGTACTTTGCTTGGAACCAATCAAACGCAAATACAGTATACTGCTCGAAATCACCGTTCGACCCGCCGTTGCTGCTGAACTCTCCTACAACATCACCCCACCTGTTATAGAAATTCTGCGTTAGAAGGCGGAGCCCTGTCGTAAACACCAGCGGGGCGATCTTCAAAAAGGGAGCAGGTCACCATTCATGGGTCTCTGAGATGGAGTTCGGATTCAAGTTTTCCAGAAGCGACCGAGTTACTCGGAAGGGAACCGAACTCATTCTTGTGATTGAGCTTGGCGGGCTGATCACGGAAAGCGATCTCCAGCCGGATTCTGTCGCTCCCGGAGTTATTGTGCGGCCTGTCCTGCCGGATATCTACATCTAATGTCTCGGCTTGGCCTCCTGAAATCGGCAGGCCATAGCAGCAATTATGACGGTTCTGGGAATTAAGGAAAACGATTTCACGGTGTACAGATTGTGCTTGTACAAAGACGTCAACCGGAGATCCTCCTAGATTAGTTATTTCCAATTCAAGCTGGGAAGTCGTGGAACAGTCAATACCGCATTTACCATCAACTGAGTTAAGTAAATCAACTTCAGCGTATAGCTTTCCAGGTCTAGGATAGGAGTCGCTACAGGACATCAATAGGAGACAGTATTTACCAGTCCAGAGTTCGGTCTAGCCGGGCTTTGATTTGTTCCGTTTGGGGGCCGCTTACTAATGCTGTGTCTCTGTAGACATCCTCAAAAATATCTTCTCCCCTTCTATATTGCGTTAGCTCTACAGTATTCGGACCAGGCGTATCCTCCCAGATTAGTTCGAAACTGGGATCCGAGTAGTGAATGTTACCGACTTCCTCAGCAGGGAGATGATCCGTCAACTCTTGATATTCCATCTCCACCGTTTCAAGCCCTTCTGGACCACTGAGATAAGCAGTTACAGATGTCTCCGGGGAGATGCCTTCGACTCCCTCTAAAAGATCGTGGAAAGCCGCTAAGTCTACCTCTGTTTTCCACTCGACGTTGTACCGGTCATCCCAGACGCCAAGATTTACTGATTCAGGTTCTGGACCGTTGTCTCCTGAATGAAGCAGGTAACCTTTCCTGCCATCCTCTTCGTCTTCGACTACAAGCCGCTGTTTAACAGACATCTTGAATTTGACCTCGTATCGGATTCGGGTGCCCTCAGTTTACGTTGTAGGTGTAACCGCGTTTCCTGTCGGCAGTGAATAAACTGTAATGATAGGCCGATTATTATAATCCTTGGGGCGGTAGCTGTCTCTGAGTCAAGCACTGAGAGTTAATGAAGAGGGTATGCAAGCATAGAGGCTGAGGCCTATAATTTAGATGATGAACAAACCAGGTACACTGGTGATTCTGGCCCTGAACATTAGCTCGGAAACAGTCCATAACCAAGACACCAGGCCTGAAAACCAGCCTTGAACCAGGCCTCACCGAGAAAACCAGGCTTGAATTTCAGCCGTGGGTCAGGCCTGAAACCGGTAGCGACTAACCCGGTGTACCCGAATTAGAAAGAAAGAGGAGAAGGCCTTCAATCGATTTTGTTGATAGCGTCGCTCTGTCTATCGACTGAGCTATGCGCGTACTTCTGCGTGGTCTGCTTGGATTTGTGACGACACTGTTTCGCAGCAGTCGCTAAGTCCGCCTCCTTCGCAATATAGGTCGCCGTGCTGTGTCTGATGCTGTAAGGTGTGAGGTCCCTATTGTCCAGGTCGAGGCCTGCCTCTTCAGCGATTTTGTGGAACACTGAGCGCCGGAAGCTGTCCTTGTTGTACCGGTTGCCTTTCTGGGTGAGCCACAATGCGTCCCGACCATCGTACTTGGAGATGGTATCGCGTTCCTGTTTCCACTTCTTCAGGATTGAGACGGTCTCCGGTTTTAACGCGATAATCCAGTTCTCCCGGGATTTACTCGACTCCTCTTCTGGGATTCGAAGCACTCCGTTATCTGGGTCGAACCATTGAATGTTCGCCCGCTTGACCTCTACAGGCCTGAACCCCGCGTCCAACGCGACGAATATCATCGAAGTGTACTTGAACGAGTTCGCCTCCAAGAAATCCTTCTTCGTCACCTCCTCCATCGGCTTCTGAAGTCTCTGAGCTAAGTGCTTCTTCCACCGACTCCGTTCACTCGGGCTCAACGAATTGTAATGCGGAACACTGCCGTAACTCATAGCGGCTTCACGCATCTTCTTCCGATCGCTCTGGGTCAAATACTCCCGAGGCTGGTAAGTCGTGGACGGGTCGCTGTACTCGATGCTCGGCTCCCACTTCACATCCTTATTCCGGGCCTCACGCTTCCACTTGAACAACGTCTGAACCGACTTCTGATAATGGCACTTCGTCGACTCCTTCAAATCCCGCTTCGCTAAATCACGCATCCAGGCCTCCGCGTGCTCGATTCCCAGGTCTTGGATAAATCGTTGCTCCTCGTTCCAGACCCAGCGATAGAACAGGTCTAACTTGTTCATCCGATTCTTCGCCGTACTGTAGCTGTATCCCTCAGCTTTACTCGGGTCTTTACCCAAGTTAAGCATCCACTCCGCTAATTCGCGGCGATGCTCCTTGTACGCGATCTCCTCTCGCGGGTTTAGCAATTTCGAGGCCTCACCTGTTAAAAGAATGATGCCCTGTACCTTGTTGTCGTCGTCAACCGTCGATGTCATCGTATTCCTCTATCTAGATCTAGATCACTTCGTAGCAAAGTTTTAAATGGCTTATGTAAAGAGCCGTTCAAATTGCTGTAATCGCTGTACTCCGTCGGGGTGCCATTTTTGACACCGGGGTCTCGTCCTTGAACTCGGGCCATAGCTGAAACACAGAGAAGGCCTGAAACCCGCGAAATCAAGAGGAAGGAAGCCTAGGCCGGGATTTGAACCCGGGCTCTCGTCCTTACCAAGGACGCGCTTTACCGCTAAGCTACCCAGGCGCGTGCGGTCAGTGTCCG
>Ga0102935_1000635_pt1 | contig 12812 bp, 14 predicted proteins | sample SalPonR2_A_D2_MG_FD_78508 | JGI IMG/M metagenome (GOLD analysis project Ga0102935, IMG submission 78508) | Salt pond soil microbial communities from South San Francisco under conditions of wetland restoration - Salt Pond MetaG R2_A_D2_MG | ecosystem: Environmental > Aquatic > Marine > Intertidal... | reverse complement strand
GGAATCCCACGGCACCGCGCCGCTGGGTTGGGATATTGTGGTTTACGACGTTACCTGTTCTTGAGGTGCGAACGCACCAGTTTCCTTGTCAAACAAGAACGTCGAAGGCTGTGCCAACCAGCCGTTACTCCTATCCTCGGAAGGACTCGGAGATACTTTCTGTCGGATATTCTCGGCCCCGTTCACATCAGCATTCGCTACCGTCTCACAGTCGTCACACACGTACAACCCACGTTCAACACGGTTCGCCTTGCGCTTACGACCACAGCACGAACACGACTTCGATGTATCACGCTCTGACACTTGCTTGACCGTGATGCCTTCCATCTCTGCCTTATATTTGAGGAGGTCGGTGAACCGGTCGAATGCCCACGAGTGCAAGTCGAGGTTCCCGTGTTTCCCCCAGTTCTTCGACTCACCGTTCTCCTCGTCTTCACGGATACCAGAGAGGTCACCAACCACAATCGTTCCAACATCTTCCTCGACACACCGTTCAACAATGTGTTTCGAAAGTGTGTGGAAGTAGTGGGTGCGTCGAGCCGACTTCTTCTGGTTCAATCGCGTTGCCTGCTCGGAATCAGAGTCGTCACACTGGGCGATGCGTTTGCTGAAGTAGTAGTCGTCCTGCTTCAGACAGTTGAGCGGGTACAGTTCGCTGTGGTCGTCTTCGTAGGCGAGTGCGGCGAAGTTGTTGATGCCGAGGTCAACACCCACGGTTTTCTCACCGGGTGACTCGGCCACTTCGATTTCGACTTTGCAGACGAAGTGAAGTTCCCACTCGTCGCCCGTCCAGACGGCTCTGACTTGTTGGACGTTCTCCACAGTGGAGAGGTCAACATCAGGTCTAGTCTGGTATTTGCAGAGGATGAAGTCTGACCAATAGTCTTTGGTGTTGTTACCTTGAGAAAGCCGAACACGTTGGTACTGGGTGTCGAGTTTGAAGCCAGCGGCTTTGAACGTGACTGTGCTTCGTGGGTGGTCGTCGCCGTGTTTGCGGTAGCCGGGCGGGTTCGCTCTCGTGTCATCATTGCGCCGTTTACCGTACCAACCGTTGAACGCTTCAGCGAGTTCTTGAAGGACTCGCTGACTTGACTGCGAATGCAGATCATCGTAGCGTTCGTGGCTCTTGAGGTAGGCGGTGAGTTCATCGTGTTCGGGAATGTATCCGATCTCGTCCCAGACACGACTGCACGTCCACCGTCCGACGTTCCAGAGTTTCGAGGCGGAGAACCCCAGCGAATCGAGGTCATCAGACACCCGGGACTGGTTCCGTATGGAAGCAGTGTAGGTGCGAGTGACGACCTGTTTCGCCATACGTAACCTATGTAGTCAAACTTACTTGAAGGTATAGATTCGAGCGTGGAATATCCTACCGTGCCATCGACGGTGGACTGCCGAAGTTAGTGTCGGATTCATCCTGACCCTAAAGGGTCAGGCATTCTCCTTGAATCTCTGTAATCGCGTTCGAGGACTTGAGCGACATTCGAGAGCGGCTTCCACAGGCGAAGTGGCACCACGTCTGGGCGTTCCGACGCCTGTTTGACTACGTCTCCTACAAAGCCCCTGAACAGGGAGTCTCCGTGGAGCAGGTCGAGCCGACCCATACATCCCAACGCTGTTCTCGGACGGACTGTGGCTTTACGCACGACGGCAACCGCCACGGCGAACAGTTCGAGTGCCAGAAGTGTGGGTATGAAGTGAACGCGGATTACAACGCCGCAAAGAATATCGGCGTGCGGTACGCTCGGAAGCGGCAACACAAACTCCGTTCCTCGCCCAAGTCGGGGAGCGGAGACGCACAAGTAGACGTGCGTGTGAATGGTGGGACGTTGAACGGTGAGAGTCACCAGCCTCTTGCTGGCGACTGATTGCCGGGAGTCCACATCAAAGCTCTACCCTCAAGGACCGAGGCGCACAGCGCCGAGGGAGTAGGGTAGGGTAGTTTACTCGATAATATATCTGAAGAAGGATGTCAACAGAGCCAGCAGATTCGATCTGGCCAAGATCGCTCAGTCGTCGACCGCTTGCACCTCAACCTCATCGTCGAACCCCGATCTTTCTTGGCCGTCCTGCCTACGGACATCACCGTCACGCCACGTCCCTCGCCGGAACCACGACCACGCGATGATCGCACCGGCGATGTTTGAGATGAAGAATGCAATCCAAATACCGCGGACACCGAATACCGCATCAGCGAACGGCAGAGGTAAGCGATACTGAGACGCGATGTACGCAATTGGGAGCCGAAGACCGGCGAGAGTGAGAATAGAAATTGCAGCAGCGACAAGCGTCTTGCCCGCACCTCGGAACCCACCGGTGAAAGCTCGCATGATTCCGATAAAGCCGAAGGACAGCGCCACGTATCGGAGGAAGGTCGCGCCTTCAGCGACGACAGCTGGATCATTCGTGAACACGGCAACGATGGGCTGTGGTAGGAAGAAGATCACCACGCCCATCAGTGCGAGAATGGCGAACAGGCCCTTCGCGGCGACGTAGTTCGCCTGTTCGGCGCGATCGTATTTTCCCGCCCCGATATTCTGCCCGCTCATTGTTTCAACTCCGCGTGCCACGGCGATCGCGGGTAGGAAAATCACCGAGAAGACCCGAGTTCCAATACCGAACGCCGCGACGACGGTCGTTGAAAATAGCCCGACAACAATGAGTAGGGCGTTGATAGAGAGCGCCCGACCGGTCCCTTCGATGCTAGCCGGGACGCCGATTTTCAAGATTTTCTTGAGGTATTGCAAATCGGGAACAAGATCTGTGAGGTGAATCTGGATCCCCCTGCTCCCCGACAGCATGATGGCTAATCCAACGACCATCGCGATGCTTCGCGAAAAGACCGTGGCCACGGCTGCGCCTTGGATACCTAGCTCGGGGACAGCAACGGGTCCAACGTCCCACCCGTTAATCAGGAATGGATCGAGGATGACGTTGATGATCACCGTTCCTAACATGACGAGCATTGGTGTGATGGTGTCACCAGCTCCTCTCATGAGCGAAATGAACACGAAGAAGCCGAACATGAAGGGCAAGCCGAGTGCGATCACCTGCATGTAGGCCGTCGCTCCCGGGAGCACATCCGGTGAGGCCCCGAGAAATCGTAGAAATGGACGGACAAGCGGGTAGCCGGCCAGTCCTAATAGTACGGACCCCCCAAATGCGAAGGCCACTGTCTGTGAGGCTGCGTACTCGGCCTGCGCTGTTTCGCCAGCTCCGGTATGTTGTGCGACGAGGACGCTCCCTGCGACTGACAGACCCATCCCGAGCGAGATCAATAAAAACACCATCGGGAATCCGAAGGAGATTGCTGCCAGCGCGTCTGTCGAGTACTGGCCCAACCAGAACGTATCTGCAAGGTTGTAGGCGGTCTGCAGAAGGTTCGTAATGACGATTGGCAGCGACAGGTACACCAGCGGCTTGAGTATCTCGCCGTCGGTGAGGTTCAGCTCTTCTTGTCCCTTGAACAGATTCACGCTGTCACCCCCCGACTTGGCGTCCACCCGATGTACCGTGCCAGCGTTCGCTCAACAGCTTCTCGTGTTCGGTCAGGTTCCTCACCGAGTGCCACCATTCGGACGTGAGAGCCATTGATGATCGTTGCGATAACGTACGCAACCGTTTCGGGATCTGCCTCGTCAAAGTATCCAGCTTCGATGCCATCACGCACGGCTGTCTCGACGACATCACGCACCGCGTCGTCGAGTTCGATGAACCGTTCACGGAAGAGGTCGTGGTGGGGTGCCTGCGCTTTGAGCTCCATCAGTGCGACCGGGAAGTCGTCGTTCTCAGACGAGGGCTTCTCAAAAACGGCAGCAAGGAACTCACTCAACCGCTCGCGGGGATCACGAGCCTCGCACGCGACTCGTGACTCAAACCGCTCTAGCAGGTCGTCGAGAAACGCGTTCAATAACTCCTCTTTCGTGTCGAAGTGGTAGTGGATTGCTGCAGATGTTACTGATGACTCATCAGCAATTCGTTGCATGGTGAGATCAGCGTAGCCGTACTCACAAAGCGCACGGCCAGTCGCTTTCATAATCTCAGTAGTGCTCTCAGAACCCATGTTACGAGAGCTTACTAACTAGTCAGTTAAGGGAATTTTGATTCGGGAGGCGCGGTTGAAATACTCAGCACGCTGAGATCTCCAACGCTCAGGATTCCTCCGCGTTCACGCGGGAGAGGATGTCAAATTCCGTGTAGTCTTCGATTGCATCCTCAACGATAGAGAGTCGGTACAGTATGAGTTCCCAGTCACTCGCTGCCTTTCGGATCTCACTCGTCTCGGCCGCACTCTCTGACTCTGCTGCAAGCTTTCGAAGAGCGTCCGGAGAGTCTACCCCGTACTCTTCGCTCAGTTCTTCGATTTCTACTTGGAGGTCAGCCTTTAGTTCAATAAGGCCATCTCGATCGTGTTCCTCTAACAGCCCACGGAGCGTTTGCAGCCGAACATGGAGTGGATCAGGCGAGTAGAGCGCTGTGCCGCCCAACTTACTTTTCAACAGTACGTTCAGTTCTACAAGTCGCTCCAAGTGGTTACGTGCGGTGTTTTCAGCGACGTGAGCTTCCTCTGCAATGTATGAGACGGGTTTTGGTTCCGACACACTCCGGGCGATAGACTGGACCCTATCGAACGCGCTCGTATGTTCTATCCACGCCTCAAGTCCGTCTATCGTTTCAGTCATGGCTACTGTGAACTACCCTCCCCTACTCCTTGAGGGTGGGGCTTCCTGCTTCCACGACGCGCTTTGCAGACACCGAATTGGTGTCCGTAGGGAGCGCAGTCTCCACAGGCGTTGATTCGGAGCGTCCCGCTCCTAACCGCTTCATGATACCGCGAGAAAGAATGTTCCACGCTGCGTTCGCGTCTCTATTCGCCTCAAACCCACACGCCGGACACGAGTGTTCGCGCACCCACAGCGGCTTGTCCGTCGAAAGCAGGACGCGCATTCCTTGGTCGTTCCTGCCAAGTCTACGGCGACGAAGTGCGTGCCTTCGCGCTCGCATTTGTATTTGAGCATCCGGAGAAACATCCCCCACGCCGCTCCTGCCCGGTTCCGTGAGTTGCCCGGCAGTTTCGACCAGTCCGGCGGCGTCCAAGTCCTCTACAGCCACAAGGTCGTATTCTCGGGCGTAGTAGTTCGACAACTTGTGGAGGAAGTCGCGGCGCTTGTTCTTCAACTCGGCGTGACGTTCGGCCACGACTCGACGCTGTTTCTCCCAATTCGCAGACCCGTGTTCCTTCCGCGAGAGGTCGCTTTGTGCGCGTTCCAAACGTTCGCGGTCGTTGGACAGGTCGAGGGAGTCGACGGCGGTTCCGTCTGTGTCGTGAGCGTACTTGAGAATCCCCACGTCGATACCGATGCACTTCTCAGGATTCTCCGGTTTCTCCGGCGGGTCGTCCGGGATTTCGACGCCGAGGACAGCGTACCACTTTCCGGTGGGTTCCCCGGTACGCTGGATGTCAAAGCGGACGTTCTCGTGATGACCGGAACGAATGGGCCGGAATTCCTTCGCGAGAGCTCTCGTGACGTTCATGAAGTGCTTCTCACAGCCGGCTCGTCGAGTTCGACGGAGTCAGTCACAGCGGTCCAACCGAAGCCCCACAACGGATCACAGCGGAAGTTGGGGCATTCCTCCGTGAGTGACATCCTCCTCGCGGTAAACGGCGGGGTTCTATTCTCGTTGAAGGATAGGCTTCACAGCATTCCTCGATGACTGGCCGCTTCCAGCGCTGTAGGGTATGCGTCGCTGCCGATGTATCTCTGAGTGTCGACAGCGTAGGCTCCACTACCGCTCCACGGTACGGTTTTAATTCGTGTTAGACCGCTGCTGTGTGTATGGACGAACTGACAGCGAACATCTCGTTTGATAGGTTCGCGGATATGCCGGAGTTCTACGGATCCGGTGCTGCGGAATACCGCCTGGCGATGGTGAAAGAGCGGGCTGACTTTCTCGATTTGTTCGCCGGCGCTCGTCACGTAGATGCCGTGACGTACGCGGAGACGCCCGATCTGATGGTGAAGATGCTGACCGAGTACGACATCGGCTCACTTGACGTGCTCATCGGGAACGCCGAAGACTACGCCGACCAAGTGAGCGAAGTCTCGACGGCGAGGTCGCTCGTCCGACTGCGACAGGACGAGCGACTTACGATTCGGTTGAAGAACCGGAAGACTGTCCACTCAAAGATTTACCGAATCGTGATGCCAGACGACACGGTGAAGCTCGTCCAAGGATCGGCCAACCTCTCGCGGAACTCTTGGGAGTACCACACGAACCAGATCTCCATCATCACGACCGATGTCGGGACCGAACTGGACGAGGAGTTCGAGCGGTTCATCGACGAGTACCGAGAGGGGTACAGCGACCAGACGCTCCTCGAAGGGCTCGTTGAGGCACTGGAGGATGCCGATTCACCGGAAGAGCGGGAGAACCGCATCGAGTACTGGGTTGGTGCCGGCGATCTCGACGTGAGCGATACTGCTGCTCTGAATCAGGACGCGGTTGAGGACCTGAAAGATGTCGCCGATCAGGTCACGGCCGTCGTTGACGACCCAGAGGAAGCTAACGAGACGGTTGCGTTCGTCGAAGAACCTGAGAACGCCGACCGCAACGTCGTGGAGCCGGGCGAGCCAACGGAAGAAGGCGATTCGACCACCGTGGCGGACGACGACGAGGCACCGGACGTCGGGCTCGTCGAATCGGATCACGAAACAGGGTTGACGGACGGGATCGACCGTCCGCGGGTCCGTGCGCCCGACGAGAAGATACGAATGGGAACCAGCAAGGTAGACAAGGACACCGCCGACGAGTTCGGGGCCGGGCTCCGTGACCGCGGCGCAACCGTCGAGGATCACAGCATCACCGCGCCGCTGAGCGCGTACAACAACCAGGTGAAGGAATCGACGGCTATCCCGACGATGTCGATCCTTCCGGAAGCCGAGCAGGTCGTGATCGGTGAGGACGACGAGATGATTCTTGTCGCCACCGACGAGCCGACCCCTGAAGTTCTGGATCACTGCCTCGAAACTATTGAAGACTACATCGAGACCGTCCAGAACCACGGCCACACGCAGTCCGAGACCGCAGTAATGGCACAGATGTACGAGGCGTTCCTCTACGGGTTCTGGGCCCCGTTCGCCAACCAGTACGCCGAGGCATTGTCATCACCGTCACGGACGCTGGACAACGTCCTGCAGCACCTCTACATCGAAGGGAAAAGCGACGCGGGGAAAGACAAACTCACCGAATACATCCTGCGACTCGTCTCCGACAACACGGTCATCTCCGGTGTGGACGCAGACGATGTCGGCGTCAAAGAGGTCCGCGGCGTTCGCGAATGGGATACGTGCTTCCCATACGCTATCATCGACGCGGAGAAAGAGAAGATTCAGCGGTGGAGCCCAATCCGAAACTACTGGGGTGACTGGACACCCACCAGCGTCGATCAGCCGTGCCTCGTCTTCACGACTAACGATGCGCTCCCGAAATCCGAGTTCCGGAACCGGATGAAAATCCTGAGCATGGATGTCTCCTTCCCCTCCAACCCGGAGGATCCGGGCTTCCGTGAAGCACAAAAAGACCTCTCGGAGGTACTGGAACGACAGAACCCGATATTCAGCTACGTGGCCCGCCGAATGCTCACGGAACAACCATGGACTGACGGAAACGGCACGATCGAAGATGTCCGCCGTATTGTCCGCGAATTCTACGACGAAGCTGGTCGAGAGCAACCCGAGTACTTTCCCGCTGACGAGCCGGCCGAGAAGACGTACGACACGGGTCGGTTGAAGTGGCAGCGGGATATCCAAGGCGGCCGTGTCACGTTTGAGTCGGAACCGAATGCTATCACAGCAGACTTCGACCGCGAAGAGTACGAGGTGTACGACTACGAGAAGCGCCTCCCCAAACGGTTCATGTCCGAGAAATCATCAACGAGCGTCTACATCGGCGCACCTGAGGAATTCGCCGAGTGGATCGGGTACTCCGTCACCGAACTCCTGAACGGCGCGGCCGAAACTGGCACGGGCACCAATCAATCAGCCACCACAGAGAATACGTCGGATACGGACGACTCAGGTGGGTTCTTTTCTCGGTTGTTCGGAGGCTAAGGGAACTTTTCGCTCAGATGCCGAGGCTATCTTTGATTGCCGAGTTAATTTTCACCAGATCTGATGATGGGACAGATCCAATGTTCTTTGCCACACGTTCATTGACGTCGACAACCCGGATTTGACTGAGATTTGCCACAGAATCGTGATCGAGGATGGTATCCGAAGCCAGTACTTCCACCTCGAACGGGTACGTGTCTCCAGACGTGTACTGCGTTGTGAATGGAGCGATAATCGTCGTCGGTGAGTACTGCTTCCCAACATCGTTCTAGATGACAACACAGGACCGGCTCTTTCCGTGCTGCTCACTTCCCTTTCGTGGGATTCAGAATAGCCTATCTGAAAGTAGGCTAATTTCAGATTGTCTATTAGATCTTGAGTATTTCAACAGGACCGGCAACTGTCATTTTTTCTCGATACTGAGGCGGATCTGGTACTCAAGCGGTTTCCAGTCGTCATCCCTCGAATACCGTGAGACCCGTTTATCGAACTTCTCCACGATGTAGTGCGTCCCTGCGCTTGGGAGGTCGTCACCACGAAGTTCGTATCGTCTGGTGACACTCTCACCGGCATTGAGCGGCCGGGTTATCGGCGTCCCATCCAACGACAGCGACGATCCACCACGGTCGACTTCTACGCGGGCGGTTGTTTCGTATGATGGAGAGAACAGGGTCGTCTCCCACGTATCTTCGCTAGGCGTCGGCGACGGGGCGAGTGCGAGGACGCCGAAGGGCCAGACGCCGTAGCTACGGATTCGAATCTGGTCGTCGGCCGTGTTTTCTAGCGTGAGCGTGAGTGCGGCCGGACGTTCGATCGTGGCGTCAGTGTCCACGAGGCGTACGGACACTGAGAACGGGTCCGGAGACGCCTCGATAGCTGTGTTGGCGATTCGATATTCAGTATCACCGAGACACCCTGAGAGACCAGCGATGGACAGGGTACTCGCTGTCACGAACGTTCGGCGCTTCATCGCGGCTCACCCTCGTCGCCGACGCGGGTATCGGTGAGTTCGACGAACACATCTTCCACCGTCGCGTCGTCGGGAGATGTAGTCCGATTTCTGAGTTCATCGAGCGTTCCCTCGGCAACTAATTGTCCCTCGTGAAGGACACCGATCCGGTCACAGACCAGTTCGACCTGCCCGAGAACGTGACTGGAGAAGAACACGGTTGCGCCACGCTGAGTCTCTTCGTGGACGATTTCCCGCACCCGTCGGACACCGTGTGGATCGAGTCCGCCGAACGGTTCGTCCAAGATGAGCAGTTCGGGGTCGCCGACGAGCGCCATCGCTAGCGCCAACCGTTGCTCCATTCCACTGGAGAAGTCACCCGCGTCGTCGTCGACGGCGTCCCCAAGTCCAACCCGTTCGAGGAGTACCGCCGGATCCTCGTCGACGCGTTTCGTCTCTGTAACGAACGCGACGTGCTGACGTGCGGATCGATCGTCATAGAGGCCGAATCGATCTGGGAGGACCCCGACTCGGTCGTGAACCTTGACGATGTCACGCCGTGGATCGTGTCCGAGGACACGGACCGTTCCCGAAGTCGGTCGCAGATAGTCGAGCAACAGTCCGATCGTCGTCGATTTGCCGGCACCGTTCGGACCGAGAAATCCGTATGTTTCCCCGTGCTTGACGGTCAGGTCAAGGCTGTCGACGGCACGAACATCCCCGTACTCCTTAGTCACCGCGCTGGCTTCGATTGCGGGTTCTGACGTGCTCATAGCGCGTCACCTCTGGTGAAGACACGGCGAGCGAGAGCCATCGGCACCACCACCCAAATAAGTAGGACAACCAGACTTAGTGAGGGATGGAGGTACCATGGACTGCCGCCGTCGAAGGCTGCTTCGACGACGAAGGCGTTCACAGAGACACCTGGTGCGAGTTTGGTGTACACAATGTGAAACAGCTCGGTCGAGTTGCCGACGTTGAGAAACCAGTTCGTTAGGACGTTGTACGCGCCATCGGGAGTCAACCGAAGTGCGAGAAAGAGCGGCCCACTCGCCGGCGCATCGTATGGGTCGACCGGAATACCGGTGACGGCAGTATAGAGCGACGTGACGATCTGACTCCAAAACAGCGTCACCAATACGTACACGAATACTCCTGTGGCGGCAGTCACGGTTCGTCGAGTGACCGTCGAGACGCACACGCCGAGGGCGACCATCGCGCTGGCGAGTAGCAGCGTCGCGACGAGTGTCCCGAGGAAGGGAAGCAAACCGAACGTACCGTGTTCGAGCAAGCCGATGCCAGCGAGAACAAGGGTTGCTGCGACGATCGCCGTCCCGACACCCACGAACCGTCCAGCTATCTTCCCGAAAAGAATCTGCGTCCGTGTTAGTGGCAGTCCAAGGAGGAACTTGATACTGCCCGTAGTTCGCTCACCGAGGAGTGACTGATACGATAGAAGGAGAGCACCGATCGGGAGCAACAGATCGACGCCGATCTGAATGTATCCAATGGTGATATTTCGTCCGACTGCGTCCCACCCGGCATAGGTCGGGCGGAACCCCCAAAGGACGACGAGGAGAGCGAGTATCCACGCTCCCTTCGAGGTGAGAACTGTCCGGTATTCACTGTGTGCAAGCGGGGACCACCGCATGGATGGGGAGACAAAGACCCCTCGCAAAAACTTTGTCGTTGGGCGGGGTGTCCGTCTGCCTCCTCTTCGTGTGGGTTTGGCACCCCCTTGTCCATCGCGACGAGGCCCAATTCGTTTTGTTGGATCGGCAAATTCGGCTCTGTTGAAATCCTCAGCAGCTGATAGTTTTCACCTCAATCACTCAATGCAGGGAAATCACGAATCACTCGATAAACTTAGTTCGCTGAGTCCTGGTTCCTGTTCGGTCGAAGCACCATATAAAAGAGAAGCACAAGTTCTGTAAGTACGACTACGCCCCCGATCGAGCGAGCAGCAGTCGATATCCCTGTCGTGTAACCACGTACCGCAACAGCGATATCACCGAGTGCCGCGACTCCAAGGCCGAGCAAAAATACAACTATGAAGAGCAGATACCGAATCGATTTAAGTAGTTCATCTGTTTTGGAGGGCATCAAAACCAGTTCGAATGGTGTTTGTGATAACCTTTCTGAAACCGCAAACGACTGACCAGTTCGCACACTTCAGCGACCAGGCAAGAACCTATCTGAAGAAGATTTCAACAGGGCCTGCCCCTCTAAACGAGCGTATGTCCGTCCCTTAGAGGGATCTCAGTTCCACTTCCACGATTTTTAAGTTGTAAAATAGTTATGATGATACTATGTACGAATTGGTCCACCGCTATGCCCCTCAGAGTCCCGCTGGTCGAACTGCGATTGCTATCATCGGCTGCTTGATCGGTGTCCCAGTATTTGTGCTTGGCCTCATCGGACTGGGTGGAAACGTTGCGGCAGGCCTCTTGTTTCTCTTGCTTAGTACGGTAATGCTTGGGATCTCCGGACAGTTGATACTAGGGGTCGTCCGTCAGGCAAATGCGGCTCCGGTATCCAGTCCACAGAACGATCAGCAGACGGACGAAGCAAATGAAACACCGATTGAAACCCTTCGACGACGATATGCGGAAGGCGAAATTGATGCCGAAGCATTTGAGCGACGTCTCGATCAACTTGTCAAAACAGAAGAACTAGAACGACGAAAGACCGAGAGCGAACGGGTGTTAGAGTAATTATTTGTACTGATCAATTTGTGACTTATCTGTATTAAACGCGACAGGAAAACCTCTAGACTGGATTTGGCAATTACGGAGAATCGAGGAGAAAGCCTCGCGCTTTAGCGCGGGGAGGACGTCATTACCGTTTCACTCTTTTAGAGGTTCGAAATCCTCCAGTACGATCCATATCACAGCAGCGAAGAGGAGACTGGTTAGTAGTAGGATGCGGCGTCCGACAACGGTATAGAGTCCAACTGCTACGATATACCCAGAGACAGCTGCTACTGGGGTTCTAAAGCTCTTGTTGCGGTAGCTGAAGACAGCCAGCAAAGCGACTCCAATCGTTGCAGGGAGACCAACCACATACAGTCCCATACGTAGTAACCCGTGGCCCCAAGTCCCTCTTTGAAACCCAACTAATGAATAGCAGTCTGATTCATACACGATATAATTCTCTTCCGTTGTATCAGTCGAGATCTCGTATTCCTCCGGATGCATGGTCGTAGTGTATCCCCCATCTGACTGGAGTGTTGAGAGAAACACGTCTTGAGCATCTGGCGACAGTTCACTAAATTCAGTTACTCGGTTATCAGCAGTCGTATCGCACTCCTCTACCTGAGATTCAACTCGGTAATCATGCTTCTCGGCATTTGACTGTATCATCCCAGCCCCGACAGGGATCATTAGCCCACTAGTGAGCGCAAACAGAGCGAGCATGATGACGGGTATGTGGTAGCGTGTCAGATCAGACCGAAGGAACACGAGCACTCCTGCGATAAGAAAAATAGCGATTGGAATACCTAATCGAATAGCTGATAGAGGGACCATATAGCAATTTTCAGAATAATATGACATATATTTTGTGTGTTTCTGTCAGATATCGAATTTGATTTGTTGTTCAACTTATACAGAAACACTATCAACAGAACGATCTCAACGATATATCGATACGTAATTACCCTGTACTGACCGCAACCGGGTCAGAAAATATCACTTGCTGAGGATTTCAACAGAGCCGAAAATTCCTCAGAAAGCGGCTGGTTTGACTTTGGT
>Ga0102935_1000633_pt1 | contig 12830 bp, 10 predicted proteins | sample SalPonR2_A_D2_MG_FD_78508 | JGI IMG/M metagenome (GOLD analysis project Ga0102935, IMG submission 78508) | Salt pond soil microbial communities from South San Francisco under conditions of wetland restoration - Salt Pond MetaG R2_A_D2_MG | ecosystem: Environmental > Aquatic > Marine > Intertidal... | reverse complement strand
GAAGTCTCGTCCGCCACAGGGAGCGCAGTCTCCACAGGCGTAGATTCGGAGTGTCCCACTCCTATTGGCTCGACGGGAGAGTTCCACGGGCTGACACACGCTTTTTGTCGCGTTTGAATGTCGGCCAGGTGTCCTACTCCCGCAAGGAGCGAGCCGTCCCGTCCGGGACGGCGAGTGAGCCGGGAGCGGTGGCACGGAACGCCCATCTTGCATTCATAGTGGAGCGTTCCCGGCATAATAGTATCGCTGTAAGAATAGGTGGTGACGGCGCTGTATCCCCACCCTACTGCGTTCCTTGTCCGCGTTAGCGGACTGCGGTACTCGTTGAGGGTGGGGGCTTAGCGCCTACTTTCAGCTAAGCACGTGACGTGTTAAAATAGGGATCGAGGTATCTTCAAATGTCTGAAACCGATCGCCAGCTAACGGAGGAGGTTCATCAGCTCAACCCGCCGCTCCCCGAAGAGAGTGGGCTGACGCTCGAGGAGTACCTCGCGATGCAACAGGCGATCGGCCACCCGACGCGGTTCCGGATCCTCCGCATGCTCGTCGTCAACGAGGAACTGAGTGCTGCCGATCTCAAGGCCGCGGTCGATGTCGAGTCCCACAATTTCTATTACCACCTCGACGAACGGGTCGATATCAGACTGGTCGACAACAGTGGGAATACTCTCTATTGGCAGCCAACATCACGCCCCAGACCACAGCTTTCTATGTGAAACGGCTGTCAGGGGAGCTCTTCAACGAATTCTCTGTACTCGTCATGGCCGAACACCTCAGAGATCTCCACCTCATGCGTACCGTCACGCTCTAGCAGTAACCGAGCTTGTTCGCTACTCCGGCCATCGGGTAGTTTGAACACGATCACAGCGTCGTAGTCCTCGATGCTTCCGTGGTAGGTATCGAGGACCTCTCCATCTACCTGCCCGACGATATCGCGCATATTTTCGTGCCACTGTGGCATACGTTCGATCTCCTGCTTTGCCTCCGTCGTGTGTTTGGCCAGCGCCAGATACGTTTGCATGGAACATGTAGATGTATGATACTACCAAATATAATATTTACGGAGTGGGTTTTAATAACATTGCTAGTACATCACAAAGCCGGTTAATTGAGACGTCTACTTGCTTGAGATGTGTGTGAACTACCCCTGCCTATTCTCCGCCGTCAGCGGCTCCTTGAGGCAGGGGCTTACTGCTTCCACGACACGCTTTGCAGGAACATCCGCAGTTCCCGTAGGGAGCGCAGTCTCCACAGGCGTACCTTCGGAGTGACCCACTCCTAGATCGGCGAGTCCGCGAGAGAGAATGTTCCACGCTGCGTTACTCCTTGAGGAAGGGCTTACCGTCTGCAATCAGCTAAACCACTATTAAGTGACAGGAGCAAACTCTCATTGGGATCAACAACGTTTATTGTCAAGATAATCTTCATATCTTTTCTCGGATTCTTTTCGCTGTGATTTGATGTCTATTATGGGTGGCTTATGCTCTTTCTCATAATGATACGTATTTTTGTGTGTTCTAAGAACAAAAAAATAATAACTTTTATATATCCATAAGCGTATGTTTAAAATGAGTCCTGCTAAAACAATACGGGACTCAAACAACGAAACACGAGACAATATAAATGCACCCTAATCTCAAAGATGCTGAACACGATTCATCTGTGGTGCAGTTTGGCTGTCCACAGTGCTCGTTCGTCGCGGATGATGAGCGAGTGGTTCGGGCACATATGAGTTTGTCTGATACTCCGGATCATGATATGGAATTCATATATATGCCGGAGGTCACCATTCGAGGACTTTCTGAAAACGGTGAGGTTATTAGTGACGTTCCTGGTCACACTCAACTTCAGTATATCTCGGATGGGTTAGATACAACACAGTTAGATGGAGTTTCGTCTGAACAAGATGAACTAATTGTGTCAACGGCTGTGATGAACGCTAAACGGTCGTTTCAGAAGCTTACAGAGTTACTAAATCAGAATCAGTCTGATTCGGTTGAGTACCATACAGTGTATCAAACAGTGGTTGATGCGCTTGCGTTACGGCGTAAGTCCCGCGATAGTGCAGAGCCTGAAACGAAATCGTTTGAAGATCTTACAGGCAAACAACAGGCAATTATGATTGAATACGTTCGTGACTCGGATCAAACGTATTATCAGATTGCCAAGAATACAGATGTCTCACCGGCATACCCCAAACGAATCATCCAGAAGTATAAACACATTGCTAACAACCTACGCGAAGACACAATGAGCCAAGAGTACGACATTCCCGATGGAAGAGATTACGCCCAGTTCTCAGAGATGCAGTTCGAAGTCTTAGATACAATCGCCCGCAATCCAGAGCGATCCAATGAAGACATCGCATCTGAACTTGACTGTGCAGAAATGTATCTTGAACGCATGCGTGAACAGTACGGAGATGCAATTCGTAACCGTCGAATTGATCTTGGGCGTGAAGAGCCAGTAGAAACTGACGAGCCACCCATGCAATACTCAAAAAACCCGCAAGACGAAGCCGCAGATGAATCGGCAACTGAAGAACCAACCGAAAAATCCACAACGGAGTCCACGATGTCCCAAACTACCAGCGAAGACGTTCCAGAAGCAGCAAGTACCGAAACCACTGAGAAATCGAATGAAAGTGTTCCTGAAACCCCGCAGGACCCATCACGCCGAAGGATCCGAACAAAGTACGCTGTGTACGATGTTCCAGAAGCTGTTGCACTACAATACAACAATCGAACACAGAAGCAAAGATCTGTCCTCGATGAATTCATCGCAGAGGACAACCCCGAAAACCCCTCCCGAACACACAGCCAAATCGCAGACGATGCCGGAGCACACGAAACCTACGTGTACCAACTCAAATCCCAGTACGTTGGCCTCGCAAACAAGATCAAGCAAGGAACAGTCGTAGAGCAACTCAAAGAGACGCCACAGTCTGAACCCCTGTACGCACAAACACCACAGGGAGGGCTTGCAGACGAACTATTCCCCTACAGACTCAAAGCCGCCGTTGAAGAAGAAGATGTCAAAGCACTATCAGTGCGAGACGTGCGGTCAAACATCAACCGTATAAACGATATCGAACTGCTGGAATCCGCACAGGAGCTTGACGACAGAAAAACCGCACTTGACGCGTTTGAAGAACGCCTCGACAAACTCGACGAAAACCCAGATATGGTGTCCCCCGTCGAGAAAACAATCTATGAAGTCGACACCGAAAAGCTCGCACCCCAGTCAGCAACAGACACACAGACAGTTGACCAAACCACACAAGAAGAAATCTCCGCACTCAAGCGGGAGCTTCAAGATCTTGAAACAGAAATCGAGATCTCACTTGATCTTGTTGAGTCAGAAATCGAATACGGCTCCACCGATCCAGCAACGATCGCCCGTGCAGCAACACTCAAGAGCATTCAAGGAAAAATTGATGAAATACTGAAAGGCCGTCACGAACGTGACTAGAGCTGACTGTTGTAAGCAGATTCAACGTTGTCACGAGTCCGTTGACGCCCCCTCGACCCTAGCCGGGCACAAACAACCACAAGGGGCGAACAAGGTGGATGATAGGAGCACCGGGGACTTGGCACTCCCACTAATCTACCACGCTACAGACCGCAAGGATCCGTGCGGATTGTCACTGGTTGGACACTCGGTGAGGCTAGAAACCTAAAATATCTAATATACAGGATTCCTCCGTTCGCAGGGAAGAATATTCATCACTATACAGTTTTAGCACCAAGCTCAACCACAAGCTCAGAGAGTTCTGAAATAGATAGTGGGTCAATAGCGATTTCTTCACCCGATTCAGTATAGAATATCTTGGGCTGAATTGTCCGTTCAGGGTAGATGTCAGCGACAACGTGGTAGTAAACACTCAGTTGCTTTTGATATTCTGGCTCGGCATAACGACTTCTATCCGTCTTGTAATCAATGATATCCACGGTGTCTGGAGTGACGTGGAGTAAGTCAATGACTCCTGAAAGAGTCACTTTGCCCTGTTCAGTATTGAGCGGAAGATACGCGTTTTCTTCTGGATAGAGTTTACCAGAAAGAGAATCAATGAGAGACTGAACCTGTCGTTCATCGTTGTTCTGAGGGGTAACCGCTTCGCCAAGGCAGTACTGCTCAGCAAAGTCGTGCACTTGGGTGCCGAATTCCATCCCCTCTCCCCCCTCAACTTCTTCATAGACACTGTCGTCCATGAGTGAGTGTGGAGAGTGCCCTCTAGGTCCAACGCGGTCTGGAAGAGAGACGTCTAACACCTGCTTTTCATCTTGGCTAACCTCAAAATCAGGTACTTCCGGATCGCCAAGGCCAATCTCTACCGGGAGTTCTTCAAGAAATGTGTTCGGCTCTTCACCCGCGGTAAACAGAATGTGACTTTCAGCCCGCGTAATGGCCACGTAGAGTAGTCGCCGTTCTTCATCATAATCCCGTGCCAGAGACTTCTGAAGAACATCTACTTTCCAATTGTCATAAACGTACGGCTGTCCGCAGGCCTCATCGTATATCGATCGCTGCCGAAGACCAATTGTATTGTCGTATGAAATTGTCCGACTACCCCGACTTGATGGGGGGAAGCGACCACGGTTCATATTCGCAAGGATGACAATAGGATGCTCAAGACCCTTGGTGGCATGTATCGTCTGAACCGTGACGGAGTCCGCGCCTGCGCTTGTATTTACCTCATGCGTAGTCCCGTGCTCAATGCCCTGAGAGATGAACTTGATTAAATCACCATGTGTGAGCGTTGTAGTCTCTCGAATGGACTCGACTGTGTGAAGCAATACGTCGGCCCGAGGACCGTCGAAACCATACCGCTCAAACACTCGCCGCACAGCCCCACCGAGAGAATCTAGGGCGCTGAGGTTCTCACGGAATGCCACCATCTCCTGAGGATAAGATTCTGTCTCCAAGATGTATTTTATCTCATCCAGCGTATACCCCGCTTGCTCAAGAATGGGAGCCCACCCTCTGTCTCCATTGTGTTCGAGAATACGAAGCCATGCGAGGAGGAGCTTCGCTTGATCTGTTCGGAAAAGTTCAATGCCGCCCTCATATGCCATTGGAAGGCCCTGGTTGTCTGCCACATCCTGAAGCTCTCGTCCAAAGTCTCGAGTCCGGGTAAGAACAGTAATGTCTCGATATTTAGGTGGCCGTCGACTGCCGTCCTCACCATCGACAAGATATTCTGAGTTTCCAACAATCTCATCAATCGCTGTTAGTAGCGCTTCGTGTTCTTCCTCGTGCTGTACGCTTCGAATAATGGAATTGTCGTGGTCCGCATTCGAGTTGAGGTGAACGATACGGTTAGCTACAGAATCAACATCAACGGAGTCGTACTTGGCTGCCGGGGTGACCAAACTCTTTTCAGAGAAATTTAGTATCGTCTGAGTAGAGCGGTAGTTCTCTTTGAGCTTGATGTCTTGGACCGTGGAGGTATCGTACGTTATTCGCGTGTGGTCGCTGTTCAGCTCAGACGCAAACTTTGAGAGCCGATCACGAAACTCTAGGATGTTCTCGACGGCAGCATACTGAAACGAGTAGATACTCTGTTTCCAGTCCCCGACGACACAGATGTTGTTTGTGTTAGATAGGAGCAAGGCGAGTTTAAATTGGATCTCGCTGGAGTCTTGGAACTCATCGACCATCACGTACTCAAAATTCAGTTCATTTCGAAGTTCGTGGTCCTCACATAGCAGAACGAACGCGAACAGCTGAAGGAAGCTGAAATTCAGGTAGTTGCGCGAAAGCGCGAATCTAAGATAATCGAAGTAGATGTCATGCATAAACTGTTTCAGTCCCTCACGGTTTTCCTCGAATGCTCGCCTGGCGACCTCGTCCGGAACCTGTTTCCCGCTCCCTCTGATAGTCGATTTCGTGGGAGCGTCTGGAAGGTAACATTTGTTCTTCCCGTATCGGTACAGTTTTGAGCGTAATCGTGACTGCTTACTTCCCCCGTTTCGCGGAGCATTCATCTCGTCAAACTGCTTCTTGAATGCGGCGTAGTCACCATCTAGATGGGACTCACCATCACGATACCAGCCGTCGGCAGTCGGAAACACCCCTTTCGAAGCAAGTTGATTGATGAGATCGAGCAGCTCACTAGGGTTAGATATTGTTCGTAAGAAGTGGGTATACTCTGGGTGGTCATCAGTAAATTTCTCGAAGAACTCCTGAAAGAGAGCCCCCTCTACAACATCGTCTTCGACAATTCGTGTTGAACTTGGAATACGGTCTTCAATCCCAAGAAGAGTCGGAGCGGCGAATCCATAGTCCTGAAGAATGTCGTGACAGAGACTATGAAAGGTCTGAATCGGGGCATCGGAGAGCTCTGCTGTACTATAATCACAATGCCCGACGATGCGGTCTTTCATCTCGTTCGCTGCATTCCGAGTGAATGTGATGAGCAGGATATCGTCTGGTGAGGCATCCGTCGACTCAAGAATATTGGTATACCGGTGGGTGACAGTGAACGTCTTTCCTGTTCCGGCACCTGCGTCTACGAGATACGTCCCGTTGATATTGTTAATCAGTTTCCGCTGTTTTGGATTCGGGGTTGGGGCTGAATCAGCCTCACCCGGTGTGTCTGTCATCGCTCGCCCTCCAGCAAAAGGTCCCGATGGTTTACTCGCCGGTAGTTTGGCTCGTCAATTAACTCTGCGATAGGAAATCGCTGCTCTCCCGCACGACGAGTATTCAGTTCCCTGAGTCGTTCAGAGACAAACTCCTCAAATGCATCTAGATCATCCTCAAAATAATTGCGATTGCGAATCCGGATGAAGTCACGCATCGCTTGCTTACACCCTTTCTCGACGTACTTGTAATTTCCAACGGCATCCTTCATCACGCTGATAAACGCCACCCCAAACGGCGACTCAATAAGTTCGTCACTGTCACGGGTCTCAGGAAAGTCATTTAGTTCGAATGTTGCCGCGTAATCTACATACGAAGCCTTCGAGAGTGTCTTCTGGCAATCGTTTGATCCATTATCAACGAGTTGCCGATACACCACTTCACTACTAATATAATCAAGATAGGGCTCCGGATGGTACTCAACCTCAGTAATCGTGTCATCTATGGCTGCGTCTCCGCTGACGATATCGTCGACATTCTCTAGGAAGTGCACAAAGACGAATTTGAGATGCTCGTTCGGTTGTTGTGACCGCTGATGGGTTAAGTACAGCTTCGCCTGGAAATCGGGGGTGGTAGAGACGTCGTCAGTAGCCGAATTCTTCACTATATCCGTTGCGGATTTCCTTGAATTACTTTTATAATCGATAAGGCGCGTGGGTGACCCGACAAGGTCGATCTTGCCCTTCACACCGAGGTCTTCATTCTCGAACCACCGTTCGGTAATATCGCTTCCAACAGGCTCTCCAAAGTGCTCGGCAAATGTATTCTCTCCGTACCCTCCGTTCTCAATAGCCAGGCTGCCTGTCTCAGGGGCGTTCTCTTCAAGAAACTCAATAATGTTCTGAACGCCAGCCTGATATTTTGTTCTGTGGACGTCCATATCTATCCCACGGATGAACGGCTCCATCTCCTCAATCATTAGGTCAACAATCTCGTCGATTCCGGCATTCGACACTGTCTCCGGGTGGTGGACATAAAACTCAGCGAAATCGTGGAACAAGTTCCCTTTGCGGAAGTAGTCTCTATCCGGAGAATCTACAATCCGGTCAAAAAAGTAATCTCGCGGTGAATTGACGTACGTACTGAGACTAGATTGGCTCAGAGTATCAAGTTCAACCGCCGATGCTGGCACAGACTCGACACGAAACGACTTTTCTGATGCCGAATTCGATGTCGTATACCGCTCTGTAGAGAGGTCGCTGAATTGGGAAAACGATTGGTCAAGGAGCTCCTCAAAATAGAGACACGGAGTGACAGGCCGGCCACCAGCACTGTCTTGCACGAGGTAATACTGGGTAGCGCCGTTCTGTAGCAGTAGCTGAAACTGTGCCAGATGGCGCTCGAATTCAGTCTCACGGTTAACCCAAGGTCTCCGTAGCGGAGCCCTCGTCCAACCATCATCAAGCCCCAGATAGAACACAAGCGGTCTGTCTACGTGAGTCGCGGATTTTGCATCAGCGAGAAGCACCCCCTCGTTCTCACGGTCAATCGGAACTTCATACGACTGCAAATAAAACTCAAGACTGTCAACTCGAGACTCTGTAACCGATTGTGTAGCAAGTCCAAGCGTATCCAGTTCTTCGTGGAACGAATCAAACCCATCGCCTCCAAGCATCGATTCGTACTCAGAGAGAGCAGTTCCAAACGACCACTCACCAGCTCGCACCGTATCACACCACTCAATGAGCCAGTCCATTTCTGAGACGTCAAGCCTGTGAAGATGCTTTTGCTCGTGGTCAACATCTACGTGCCGCCCAATATGTTGGAGGACTGGCTGTACGTCCGACACCTGTACGTCACTTCCCCTGAACGCAGCCCGAAGAAGTTGTAAAAACGTTCGATGGTCAGCATCATCGAGGAACCCTGGTCCGCCGTAAAATGGGATATTAGAAGCATCAAGAGCCGACTCAACGAGAGTCGAAAACTCACTGGCTGCATCAAGTACAATAGCGACCTGATCAGCAGTTTGCTCTGAGATCGTGGCAACAAGCCCGTTGATCATATCCGCTGAGGTATCGAAGACACGGAATGACGGCTGGTCAAATGCCCGGTCTGTAAATCGGTCAACAATGTCGTAGTTTGACGGCAGAATAGATCGTTCGAGAGCTGTAAGTTGTGGATACCCAACTACAGCAAGGTCGGTCGATTCCTCAACACTGTAATCAGTGAGATACCGGGATGTGGTGTCAAGACGACGCACCTGCTGGACAGCCTGATTGACAGCAGGCGTATCAAACTGCTCATACTCAAGAATTTGGTCAGGACGGGCGGAGTATTCCCAACAGTGGATAATCTCTTCTCCGAGGTATGCCGCCTGCTTCCACGACAGATCGGTCTCATGGAGGAGCTCTAAAAAAACAGTTCTTTCCTCCACCTGCTCTCGTCGCCCAGCAGCCAACCTTCGTGGAGTTGTCGCAAAGTTCCCTAAATGTGGCCGGTCTAAATGCCGATTCAATGCACTAGCAAGGGGAGCGTCTGGAACAAGAACGAGATCGTATTCTCTAACCTCTTCATAAAGATCTGAGAGGGATTTCGCCTGTTTGATTGGCATGAAGTGATCAAGTTACGTGTGGTACATAAACGTGCGCCCCAACTTGAAGCCAAGATGTTCTCTTTGTGTATAACCCCATCCGACCGGATGTGCTCACGCACGGGTGCTGCTACTTTGTTTAATCCCTAGATCAAACAACATATTTATATATGTCCTATATACTACATGATATATGCCCGTTGTACACAAATATGTCGACAAGGACGGTTTTTATATCCTTGCTGTACCGTACGGACTCAGCAGTCCTGTTACGTACCAGGTCCGGGATGGTGCCGCAAATATGTTTACAGAGATGAAACTATCCGACGGGGATCGCATCTCTTGGTCGTTTATTCGCCCACTTCTTGCGGTTAATCAGATATATACCCAGCAATCAGGAGTAACAGACTCAGAGGAATTAGCTAATGCGTTGAGCAATCTCGATGAAAGAGAAAAATCTGAGGCCATCAATCATTTCGAGCGGTACTGTGAACTCACTGGTACCGAGTTAGACGAACTGAGGGATTTTGCAAATGGATCTAAAAAAGAATTGACACCCAAAACTAGAGAAGAATTAAACTCCCAACTGAGTGGTAATGTCACAGCTAACGTAACAGACGGACCTGCCGTAGACCAGGAGGGGCTAACTTCTCATATTAGCAATGAAAAGGAGTTAAAAAAGTACATTATCGAACTGCTTGACATTTCTGAGAGCAATATAGAAAAGCTAGATTATTTACTAAACGGAGACCTAATTAAAATTACACCTGGCCTGGGAGGAGAACTTGAGGAAAAGCTAATCCAATCAGACGACATGTCCAAGAAAGAGGTTCGTAGAGCCAGTTTGGCAGACATGGTAGAATCAGTAGTGATTGACGAATTCAATGAGCAAGATGTGTTAAAACTTTCACTGAGAGGCGTTCCAGGATCATTCGGCGACGTTGGGCATGCAAATTATGAATATTATGGTGGTAATCACAGATTGTTTAATTTATCAGAGCCTCAAGCACAACAAGCTAAACGAGTATTGAAAGAGTGGGGGGTAGACAGTATTGAACAAGAGGAATTTACGAATGGAATCTGGCTCACGTTTGAATTGCTTAATAACCCACATCTCAAAGACGTAGAAAAAGTGGTCGAAAATATTATTCGAGTACTTAACAAAGTCCATGAGGCTGATTTAACTGATATTAACCGGGCACACCTCACTACTCTCAGTGGAATTCTTGCCGAAGACACTACAGAACATATTTTAAAACCGGGTTGGGACGACCGTACACTGAACTTCTAAATATTTTGCCGTGTTGAATAGGTCGCGTTAACTTAGGCAGACGTTCCACGTCCAAGCGAACTGTTTGAGCCAGTTGGTCGTCGTGGCCACGTCGTCGCCGGTGAAAGAGGCGTAGAATGTGTCGATCCGGCGTTTCAGTTCTTGTATCCAGCGTTCAACGCGGTTGCGAACGCTATGGCGACGGACGATATGTGTGATTCCAAGTGGGGTGAAGACGGGGCCGTAGCTGGCTCCGTCTGTCACCACGATCGGCGGGGCTCGCCCGTACAACTCGGCGAGTTCCGGCAGTAACCGCCGAGTTGTCAGCGTATTTCGAGACGGTGCCACCGCCGCGTGCAACAGATCGCGTGTCTCAGGATCAACCGCCGCAAACAGCACGAACTCCTCTCCCTGCTGTGAAATCGCCGTCTCGTCCATCAACACGACTGCCGGCAGGTCGGCGGCCGGCCGCCGACCGGCCTCGCGCAGCCGTTCTCCCAACTTTTGGATCCACTTCCAGAACGCCACGTGAGACCGATCGACGCTGAGCCATCCAAGAACTCGCTCGATCTTCCGCAGACTCACACCGTGATTTTACAGCAGGATCGCCAGCTCGACAGACTGGCGATCCGTCCGCTCACGCTCGAAAAACTCAATCTCCTCCAGCACCTCTGTCAGTTCGGGAAGGTTCAGTTCCATCAGCTCCACTAGGAGCCGAATCTTCTCATTCCTTTCGCTAAGTTAACGGCGCCGTGTAATCCGGATGCTGTGGACACGTCAAGTTCGGGTGCAGACGCGCGGACACCTGAACCGCGGCCGGCGGAGCTGAGTGAGTTACCGACGACTGATAGTGGGTCTGTTCGGAAGGCTGATGCGATGAAGTGGTTGAATGAGCTTGATGAGCCGACGGCGTCGGAGTTGAAGCGAGCGTTCATTCCGAAGCCAACCGGGTTTACCGGGAGTACGTACCCATCGTCGACTTCGAATATTCGCGTGACTGGTGACCCTGCGTTCATCGAGACTGTTGCTGGGTTGTTGAAGCCGATTCGGGATCTCGAAGGTGCGGGGACACGCGTTGAGATCAATCTGCAGCAAACTGAAGACCGTGATTCCGGTGAGTTAACTGGGAATTAATCGTTGTATCTGTCGGTGGCTGGGCGCGGGTGATTGGGAGCGGTGGGTGAGTGTCTGTCCGCTGTTGTGACTCTCCGCAGTGGATCTAGGTATTAAACAGTAAAGATGTATGGACCGCTGTGACGAATCATAACGGGTCCCTAGCCGAGCACAAGTAGATCGTCGTGATGTGTGATGAAAACTCAAGTGAAGTTCTGCTTGCTCAATTGTGGGCATGTACTTCGATGTCCCACTCCCCGTCGCAGTCAATTCGAAGCCAGGGGTAGTTGGTGTGTCCATCCTTAGTACTCATAATTTCTTCTTTGGTCACTCCCTCATTACTTACGTCAGCCTCTACGCGGAACGAGGGGCTGTTCAAGTATCCCTCCCCGCTCTCTTTTGGTTGCTTGATTGTCATCGTGCCGTTGCTCCTGTTGGTCGTTACCACGCGGATGAATCCTTTATGTGGTATCGGACCGATGACATCGTCCCCGCGGCCAGAGCGTTCTACGGATAATGAAACTGGCGACGGTGGGGTGAAATAAATATCAACCGACCATTCTTTTCCTTCGTCCGCTTCGACGTTCAGAATATAGGTGTCCTCGGAAAGCTTTGTGATATTCCGATGTGTGATCGGTGTTTCATCGCTTGCGTATTTGATAGTGCTGTCTTCTGCTGTCTGTCCAACTGCCTTGATGCTGTACCGTCCGTTATCGTAGAGATCGCTTTCGACGAAGGTCACGCCACCAGGTGTCTCAAAGGCATCGGAATACCCATCTCCAACACCTGACAACGAGATGTCCGGTGTTCGATCACTCCCCGTTGGAGTCTCGTTCTCCCACTCGATTGCCGCCAACAGATCCTTGTTCGACATTATTAGTCGATAGAGTAGTGACGTAATAGTTCTTATGATGCCGTGTTGAATAGCGCTCTAATCGGCTTATATCACGGAGTAGAAGGACGAAGTCGGGGAAATCGATTCTGTCCATGGAAGTCAATCTCCTCAACTCCGTTGAGCAGTGTCGGCACCTAGTCAAACAAGCGTTGGGAAGGCACGCGGGCGAGCTCGCCAGCGGCGGGTTCACCCGCTGGAAACACATCGTTCTGCACTGTCTTCGGCTCGAAGACGGCCACAACTACCGTGAAACGCCGAATCGGCTGAAGTATATGGCCGAGATTCGTGATGCACTCGGCTTAGATCGGGACGCCCTCCCGGACTACAGCACGATCTACAAGTCGTTCGATCGGCTGAAAATGTGGGTGTGGCGGGCG
>Ga0102935_1000632_pt1 | contig 12831 bp, 13 predicted proteins | sample SalPonR2_A_D2_MG_FD_78508 | JGI IMG/M metagenome (GOLD analysis project Ga0102935, IMG submission 78508) | Salt pond soil microbial communities from South San Francisco under conditions of wetland restoration - Salt Pond MetaG R2_A_D2_MG | ecosystem: Environmental > Aquatic > Marine > Intertidal... | reverse complement strand
TACGACCGCATGATCGCCCCGCTCATCCGGGACCAGTTCGACGTCGACCGGGTGATCCTCTTGGAGGGGACGGTCGGCAGCGAGGCCAACGTCGAATATTCGCGGAACATCGCCCGGAAGCTCGAACAGGACTTCACGAACCTGCTCGGCGCGGAGACCGTCCGCGAGCAGCTGACCGACGTGTACGACTACGACGCTGCCTTCGAACGCGCCTTCGACCTGATCAACGCGGAACTTGACGGCAGCGCGAACAGCAGCGCGGGCGCGAACGGCGACGCGAGCGCGGACGACGCGAGCACCGGCGAGGGCGAGGCGACCGCCGCGAGCGGCGACGACCGGGAGGTGTGGGTGAACCTCTGTTCGATGCCGCGTCCGGTCTCGTTCGCGTTCGCGACCGCCGCCCACTCGATCATGGTCGAGCGGCAGGACGACCGCGACCGGATCCACACCTACTACACCGCCCCCGAGAAGTACCTCGAAACGGAGCTCGCGGAGGAGCTGCGAGCCAACCGAGACCTCCTCGAAGAGCTGGTCGAGGGGCGCGACGACGCGGGTGACGCCGACGGGTCCGGCGTCGACGCGGAGCGCATCGCGGACCGGCTCGCGACGACGACAGAGTTACTCTCCGAGTTCGACGAGCGGGGGACGACCATCGGCGCGAAGCGAATCGGCGACGATCACGTCATCGAACTGCCCGTCGCCTCCTTCCAGAACGTCAAGCCCTTCGAGGAACTCGTCTTGTTCACCCTCGGCGAGCACGGCGAGTTCGCCTCCGTCTCCGAGTTGGCCGAGACGCTCGCGGCCGACCTCAACGAGGAGTACACGGACTCGTTCCGCTCGAAGGTGATCTACAACGTCGACCGCCTCGGTCCCGGCGGGAAAGGCTACATCGAGCGCGAAGAGCGCGGGAAGTCCTACCGGACGACGCTCTCGCGGATCGGCGAGTTGTGGGTCCGTGCACACGCCGGCGACGACCGCGATCTGGCGTGACCCACTGTCTTCCGCGGTGAACCGTCCGCCCTCCAGCGGGATCGCGGGCCGCCCGCGCCGGCCGGGCGTGACGGCCGTTCTCTCGGCGATCCGGAGTGCCGTGACCGTCCGCTTTTTATCCGTGGGACGGGGACAGTTACGGGATGACTTCGGCGGGCGACTCCGACGCGATCCCGGGCGGCGACGACGGCGGAGCCGCCGCTATCGACGGCGCTGTCGACTTCGCCGACCCCTCGACCGACCAGTCGTTCGAGAACGCGCTCGCGAAGGCCCGCGACGGAACGCGGCTCACCGTCGACGACGCGGTCGAACTGCTCGCGACGGGGACGGACCGAGACGGGATCGATCCGGTTCGCAAAGAGGCCGTGTTGGAGGCCGCCGACCGTCGGCGACGCGAGGCGGTCGGCGACGAGGTGACGTTCGTCGCCAACGTCAACAACAACGTTACCACGGCCTGTAACACCGGGTGTCTGTTCTGTAATTTCAAAGACAGCGCCCACGCCTTCGAGGCCGACAGCGACGCCGACCACGCGGGGTTCACCAAGACCCCTGCGGAGTCGCAAGCGATAGTCGAAGACGCGCTCGACATGGGCGTCTACGAGGTGTGTTCGGTCTCCGGGCTTCACCCCGCGCTGGCGCTGAACGCGGAACACCACGAGATTCTCGCCGCCCACGACGACCCGGCGAGCGAGGTGAACTACAAGCCGCCGAGCCGCTACGCCACCGATCCCGGGACCTACGTCGAACAGATCGAGGCGATGTCCGTCGGGGGGATCCACGTCCACTCGATGACGCCGGAAGAGGCGTACCACGCCAGACGCGGCACCGACTGGACGTACGAGGACGTATATCGCGATCTCTCCGACGCGGGGCTCGACTCCGCGCCGGGCACCGCCGCGGAGATCCTCGTCGACGAGGTCAGAGACGTGATCTGTCCGGGGAAGATCGGCACCGACGACTGGGTGGCGGCGATGGAGGGCGCGGTGGCGGCCGGCCTCGATGTCACCTCGACGATGATGTACGGCCACGTCGAGACGGTCGAACACCGTGCCGAGCACCTCGGCGTGATCCGCGACCTGCAGGACCGCACCGGCGGGATCACGGAGTTCGTCCCCCTCTCGTTTATCCACCAGAACACGCCGCTGTACCGGCACGGCGTCGTCGACGGCGGCGCGTCGCGATCCGAGGATGAACTGGTCGTCGCGGTCGCCCGCCTCTTCTTGGACAACGTCGACCACGTGCAGGCCTCGTGGGTCAAGTCGGGCGACACACACGGCCTCAAACTCCTCAACTGCGGTGCCGACGACTTCATGGGGACCATCCTCTCCGAGGAGATAACGAAGCGGGCCGGCGGCGAGTACGGCGAGTACCGCTCGTTCGACGACTACGTCGAGATGATCACGGCGATCGGTCGAACGCCGGTCGAACGCTCGACCGACTATCGCACGCGTCGGCGTATCGACCCAGACGACGGCCCGCACGGCCCGGAACTCGGTCCGCGGGCCGACGGCACCCCGCTCCTGTCTGACCGTCCGTCGGCGGGCGACGAATCGGGTGTCGAATCGGCCGAGGCGGACGACTGACGCCGGCCGAGGCGGACGACTAACGCGGGTCGCCGCCCGCGCCCCGGCACTCTGCGACGACGGATTCGCCGGCGACGGGACGGAGACCGGCATGTACCGCAGCACCCTCCTCGCGGCCGCGAGTTCGGCGACGCGTCCCGCTTGCCGATCGTCCGGCACCGCCGTGGACGGAGAGTTCGTCACAGACGGGACATCGTGACGTTCCGGCTGGGACAGACGCACCGATACTCGGTCGGTGGGGCGTTCCGCGACGCATCGTTCCGACCGAATGATGGGCCGCCACGGCGACGAGACGATTTTCGGCGAGTTAGTCGAGACGGGCTGATCGCACGTCGGTGGGATCGCTGCGGGTCCGCGTCAGCGTTTCCGGGCCACGATTTCGGGGCCTGCTATCGACTCTCACGAGGACGACCAATCGCCACGCTTTATTTACCGCCCCGAGTACCGGCGACATGGACCAGTTGCGGCAGTCGCTCCTCGACGCGCCGATCATCGAGAAAGGCGAGTACCAGTACTTCGTCCACCCGATCAGCGACGGCGTCCCGATGCTCGAACCGGAGCTGCTCCGGGAGATCGTCATCCGGATCATCCGGAAGGCGGAACTCGAAAACGTCGACAAGATCGTCACGCCCGCCGCGATGGGGATCCACATCTCCACCGCGCTCTCTCTCATGACCGACATCCCGCTCGTCGTCATCCGCAAGCGTCAGTACGGCCTCGACGGCGAGGTACCGCTGTTCCAGGAGACGGGCTACGCCGAGTCTGAGATGTACATCAACGACGTCGAGGAGGGCGACCGCGTGCTCGTGTTGGACGACGTGCTCTCGACCGGCGGCACGATGAAGGCCATCCTCGACGCGCTCACCGACGAGGTCGGCGCGGACGTCGTGGACGTCGTCGCGGTGATCAAGAAGGCGGGCGAAAACGAGCTCGACGACACCGACTATAACGTGAAGACGCTGATCAACGTTACCGTGGAGGACGGCGAAGTCGTGGTCGTCGACGCCCAGGGCGACGAGTAGCCGCAGTTCGAAACCCGGCGCGCGCTCTCGAACGGACCTCTCGCGGTGCAGCGCTCTGTTTGTGCCGACGGGTGACGCCGGGAACGACACCGACGGCTCGAAGAGTCGACACGTGAATCGAATGTATTTTTACGCTTCGACAGAGTATTGTGTATATGAGTAAAAACAACGCAATACAATCGGGCGGCGCGATACGGTGGCCCGACAATCTCGCCGGCTACGTTGCGATACTGATGGCTCTCGTCACAGGTCTCATCCACCTCGTGGCGACGACGAGAGCGATCGAAATGAGCGTCGTGCTGGCCGTCTTGTTCGTGCTCAACGGGTTGGGATTTCTGGGTGGGGCCGCGCTGTATCTCACCCGGTTCTGGCGGCGACAGCTGTTCCTCGTCGCTGCGGTGTACTCGGTCGTGACGATTCTCGCGCTGTTTCCGTTCCGCGGCTGGGGCATCGAGGCGTTCTACATGAACGGGGCGATCAACCCGATAGTCGTCATCACGAAAGCCGCCGAGGCGGTGTTGGCTGTCGTTTCGGTCCAGCTGTATCGCAGCGTCGACAAGTAGTCGACCGCGTCGACGACGGCGGGAGCAGCCCGACGGGCCATCCGCCAATTCGGCATCACAAACAGTCCGTACGGGCCCCAACGACGCCACTACGAGAAGACACAACATACATGAGAATCAGTTCGCTTTTATGAACCATGTCTGAACAAACGCTGTACGAACGTCTGGGAGGTCACGAGGGAATTCGCGCCGTGGTCGATGATTTCTACGACAGGTTGCTGGCAGACGATGCGTTAGGACCGTTTTTCGAGACCGCGGACATGGAGAAACTCCGTCGGACGCAGACGGAGTACCTGTGCGAGGCGGCGGGCGGCCCGGAGACGTACGACGCCGAACCTATCCGTGAGGCCCACTTACACGTTCCGTTTACCCCGGAGCACATCCAGCGAGCGGTCGAGTTGTTACACGAGAGTTTGGACGCCTTCGATGTGCCTGCCGAAGACGCGGACGCCGTCGTTCAGGCGGTTGCCAGGTACGAAGAAGCGTTGCTGGCACGACCGGGCGACGAAACGGAGTGAGCGCGGAGTGCGCTCGATTCTCCACGGGACGGATACGCCGTTGTCGCTGCGTGGCGAGCGGGTCTAGATGGTGTCGTAATCTTCGCGGAACGTTTCGAGCGTCGCGGCGAGCACGCCGATGACGATCGGACCGACGAACAGCCCGGTGAAGCCGACGGAGTAGATACCGCCGAACACTCCGAGCAGGATGACCGCCGGGTTGAGGTGTGCCTGCTGGTCGATGACGAACGGCCGGGCGTAGTTGTCGACCATGGCGATCACGAGCACCCCGTAGACGGCGAGGAACACGCCCGCAGTCACCTGATCGACGGCGACGAGGTACGCCGCGGCCGGTCCCCAGACGAAGAACGCGCCGACGAGCGGGACGAGCGCGAGTACGGCCATGACGAACGTCCAGAAGACCACGTCCGGGATCCCGGCGGCCCAGAGGCCGATCCCGGCGACGGCCGCCTGCAACAGCGCCACGACGATGTGTCCGATCACGACCCCGCGGGTCATCGCGTCGACCCGGTCCACGAGATCGGACGTGACGTGCTGGGGCAGCGGACTCGTCGAGCGGAGCCAGCGAACGAACGCCGGACCGTCGATGAGCGTGTAGTAGACGAGGAACAGCGCCAGCGAGAGTCCGACCGACGCGCGGAGCCCCGTCGTGACGATCCCGCTTACCCCGCCGAAAAGCGAGTCGATGAGGAGCTGTCCGCCCATCGCGAGCAGTTCGCCGACGTCGACCTCCTGTCCCGTGAGAGCCCCGATCTCGGCTTCGATCGCGGTCACGTCGATATCGGTGTTTCCGCGGGCGATGTCGGCCAAGTCGCGGGCGAACACCCACGAAATGTACGCGACAGGGAGGATGACGGAGACGATGGCGGTGAGAATGAGTCCCAGCGCGGAGAGCATGCTGCCGAACCGCTGTGCGAGCGACGGCCGAAGCCGGCGGGCGAGGAGCGATCGAAGCCACCGCGAGAGGCGAACGTGGAACGGAAAGAGGACGTACGCGAGGATGGCCGACGCGATGACGTACTCGACGAACGGGAGGATGACGAAGATCGTCAAGAGGGCGACGGACCCGATGAGCAACAGGAGAAACGACTGACCGCGGTTCATATCTGTGCCGTCTCGCTGCCTCGATATAAACGTGGCCGGCGGCGGGAACGCGGACGAACCTCAGGCGCTGGCTTCGTCTTCGTCGAGCCCGGGTGCGGCGCTCGGATCGACTTCGTCGGGCTCTTCGGTCTCACCGCCGACGACGGTCTCGCCCTCGTCGGTCTCGACATACACGTCGTCTGCGAAGCCGGCGAGCGCGTTCTCGTACTCTGCGGTCTCGAGTCGCTCCGGCGTCTCCGGTGCCTCGGGGAGCCCGTCGACCGGTCGAAACGCGCCGAGGGGGTCGTCGATGGTGATCGCGTGATCGGTGAAAAACTCCTCGTAGCGGCGGTAGTGTGTTTCTAACTCGTCGCCGGGTATCTCCATCATCTCCGTCCAGCCGTGGTTAAAGAAGTCGAAGTTGGCCTGAACGTGCGTGATCTCGCGGGCCTCGGCCTCCGTGAACCCCCGCTCTAAGGCGGCGACGTACGCGTCCATCGTCGCGTCGAAGAAGCCGTCGAGGTGATCGCGTCGCTCCTCGCGGCGCTCTTCGTCGGCCTTGTTGAGGAAGATGCTCGTGTGGAGGTCGACGAGTTTGTCGTTCGCCACGTCGCCAACGACCGGCGTGGTAAGCGCCTTCTTCGCGGCCCAATGACGGATGTTCTGCCGGATTTTCATACCCGTGATTGGGCCGCGACACTCTTGAATCTGTGGCGTCCGCGGTCGATGCGCCGCACGGCGTCAGCGCTGCAAGCGGCCGCGGCCGAACCGCAGCCGCGACGAAAGCATTATTGTTCATAACAGGCAATATTGGGTATGACCGAGGCGACCGACGGCGATGACGACTGGGCTCGACAGATAACTCACGAGCGACGGGCGAAGATGGAGCACTTCCGCGATTCGGCGCGGTCGCCGCTGCCGGAGGCGATGCGCGGGGACGAGTTCCCCGGACTGGCGTACTTCGAGCCGGACCGAACGTACCGGTTCGTGCTCCCGCTTCACGAGCACGACGAGACGGAGACCGTGACCGTCGAGACGACCGCTGACGGCGAGCAGACGTATCGCCGCTGGGGCGAGTTCCAGTTAGAGATCGACGGCGAGACGGTCGTCCTGCAGGCGTATCGACCGACCGACGGGTCCGACCGGTTTTGGGTCCCCTTCCGCGATGAGACCAACGGTGAAGAGACGTACGGCGCGGGCCGGTACCTCGATCTGGAACCGGAGCGCGACCGTGTCGACGGCGAGTGGATCCTCGATTTCAACCACGCGTACAACCCGACGTGCGCGTACAACCACGCGTACGAGTGTCCACTGATACCGATGGAAAACTGGCTCGACGTCCGGATCGAAGCCGGCGAGAAGGACTTCCCCGCCGAGCCCGCCGGGTCCCACTCCACGGAGTCGAACTGACCGATCGTTTCTTTCGCCCCCGCGTGAGAGACGGTGTGTCACGGCTACCGACGCGGATGACAACCCGTATTAACCATGAATCCAAACGCCCGCGTATGAGTGATTCGTACGTGATCGTCGGTGATGGTATCGCGGGTGCGTCCGCGGCCGAGACGCTCCGTGAGGAAGCGCCGGACGCCGAGATCACGGTTCTCACCGACGAGGGAGAGTCCCTCTACAACCGGATCCTGATAAAGGAGTACGCGAAGGGGAAACTCCCTGAAGCGCCGATATCGATCCACCAGGAGTCGTGGTACGACGACCACGATGTCGATCTCCGGCTCAATACGGTCGTCGTCGACATCGATGTCGAAAACGACGCTGTCCACACCCACGAGGGTGAGACGTTCGAGTACGACTCGCTGCTTCTCGCTATCGGTGGGACCCCCCAACAGCTCCCCGTCGAGAACGCCGACGCCGACGGGATCCACCACTTCTGGACGTTCCAAGACGCCCGAAAGATCAAAGAGAGCGTCGAGGACGCGGAGCGGGCCGTCATCGTCGGTGCGGGACTTCTCGGCATCGACTTCGCCGCTATCTGCGGCGCACAGGACGTGGAGGCGAAGTACCTCATGCGCGGCGATGCGTGGTGGCGCTACGCCCTCTCGAAGGAGGGCGCAGACATCATGCACGACGCGATGCGGGAACGGGGAGTCGAACCGGTCTTCGACTCCGGCGTCGACCACTTCGAGGTGGACGACGAGGGCCACGTCGAGGCGGCCGTCGATCCGAACGGCGAGCGATACGAGTGCGACTTCGCGGGCGTCGCGATCGGACTCAACTTCAACACCGAACTCGTCGAACCGACGCCGATCGAGACGGAAAACGGCATCGTCGTCGACGAGTACATGCGAACCAACGTCGACAACGTGTTCGCGGCGGGTGACATCACCACGTTCAACGACCTCGTTCTCGGCGAGCAGGCCAAAAACGGCTCGTGGGGCTCTGCCAAAGAGCAGGGGACCGTCGCCGCGCGCAACATGGTCGAGTACGGCTCCGACGCGTTCGAGTGGGTCTCCTCGTACTCGATCACCCACTTCGACTTCCCGTTCCTCTCGTTCGGCCACCCGACGCTCGGCGACGAGTCGGTCGAAGCGACGACCGACGAGGGCGAGTGGCGGCGTGTGGCGCTCAAAGACGGCAGGGTCGTCGGCGGCGTCCTCATCGGCGACCTCTCGCCACAGTCCGCGTTCAAACAGCTGATGCGCGAAGGACGTGACGTGAGCGGCCAGACGGACCGTCTCATGGAACCGGGGTTCTCTGTCGACGACCTCGCGGCGACGACCGAACAGTAGCTCCCGCGTCGGTCAGTACTTTTTCCCGTTCTGACGCCCTACTCGTTTTATACCATGTCTCGCGGCACCCCCAGCGATCAGTCGGATCCCCCCGGCGACGACTTCTGCGCGTCGTTTCTTGAAGGGTGTACGGATCCGGTCCTGTCCGTCGACGCGGCGGGTGTCGTGGCGTACGCGAACCCGGCAGCCGAGCGGACGTTGGGGTACGACGCCGAGTCGCTCGTTGGGCGGCGTCTCGGATCGCTTATTCCCGAGGAAATCGCCGACCGGCGGGCGCGGTCTCTCCGCGAACGGCTCTCGGAACCCGCGCGCCTCGTCGACGGCGGAAGCGTCACGGTCCCGATCGCAGACAGCGACGGGACGACGCGCTCGTTCTCCGTTCGGGTCCACAAACACGATCCGGGGGACGGGCCGGTGTACACCGGCGTGTTTCGCGAGCGCACGGAGGGGAACCGCGGACGCGACTTCCGGACGTACCGGAACCTGATCGAACACGCGGGCCACGCGATATACGTCACCGACACCGACGGCACGATCGAGTACGTCAACCCGGCGTTCACGGAACACACCGGCTACGAGCCGTCAGAGGCCGTGGGTGAGACGCCGGCGATCCTCAACTCGGGGGAGATGTCGTCCGAGTACTTCGATTCGCTGTGGGAGACGCTCCGCTCCGGCGGCGTGTGGGAAGAAGAGATCATCGATCAGCGGAAAGACGGCACACTGTACCACGCTCACCAGACGATCGCGCCGGTGTTCGACGACGGGGGAACGGTCTCCCGATTCGTCGCCATCCAAACGGACATCACGGAGCAGAAGGCGGCCGAAGGACGGCTGAAGCAGTACCGCGACATCGTCGAACGGCTCGACGACCCGATCCTGTTGCAAAACTGCGAGGGCGAGTTCGAACTGCTCAACGAGGCGGTGAGCGGGTTCGCCGGCGTGTCTCGCGAGGAGCTGTACGGGACGAACGAGACCGCTTTCATGGACGACGCGAGTGCCGCGGAGATCGACGAACGCCGGCGGACGGTCTTGGAGACGGAGGAACCGGCGTCGTACGAGATTTCGCCGACGTTTCCGAAGAGCGACCGAGAGGCGATGTTCAGCACCCGGCGGTATCCCTACTACGACGAAGACGGCGAACTGGCGGGGACGTTCGCGATCTGTCGCGACATCACCGAACTCAAGGGTCGCGAGGCCGAGCTGAAGCGGTACGAGCGCGCCGTCGAGGGCGCGACGGACCTCATCGCCGCGGTCGACCGCGACGGGCAATTCATATTCGCGAACGAACAGTACCGGTCGTACCACGGGATCGATCTGGAGTCAGACATCTGCGGACTCACTCTCAGGGAAGTCGTCGACGACGAGCAGTACCCCGGCGTGGCTCGACAGGTGCACCGGGCGCTCGACGGCGACGTAGTCGAGTACCGAACGAGTCGAACCCACCCGGACCGCGGCACGCGGCGATTCGACGTCCGGTACTACCCGCTCGAACACACGGAAGACGGACAGACGTCCGTCGACGGTGTCGTCGGCGTCCTGCGCGACGTCACGGACAGCGAGAACCGCGCCCACCAGCTCCGCGTCGTCGACCGCGTGCTGCAGCACAACCTTCGGAACGCGATGACGGTCGTTCGCGGTCGGGCGAAACAGGTCGCAGAGTCGGACGATCCGGCGGCCGCCGACGCGGCCGACGACGTGCTCGCCCGCGCCGACGCGCTGTTGTCGATCAGCGAGAAGGTACACCACATCACCGAGGTGTTGAGCGATCCGCCGGAGACCGAGCCGGTCGAGGTGGTGCGAACCGTCGAGCGGATCGCGGCGGCGGTCGCAGACGATTTCCCCGAGGCGTCGATGTCGGTGTCGGTGTCGACCGACGAATCGTCGGCGGTCGCGTCGGCGACCACGTGGCTCAGCCGCGCCATCGACGAGCTGATCCGGAACGCGATCATCCATCACGACGGGGACGAGCCGACTGTCGAGGCCGCGATCGAGGTGACGGATGACGAGGTGGTGATCCGCATCACCGACGACGGCCCGGGACTGTCTGCGATGAATCGAGAAGTGTTGGAGACCGGCGAGGCCGTCGACGCGCTGTATCACGGAAGCGGGCTCGGACTCTGGCTCGTCTACTGGGTCGTCCAACAGTCAGGCGGATCGGCCCGCGTCGACGACGCAGACCCTCGGGGGACCCGTATCACGGTCACCCTTCCGCGACTGGATTCACGATAGCGTGACGGGAGCCGCATCTCGCGTCGTCGGCACAAGGTTTATCACGATCTATGGTGTATGTTATCACGTGACAATGAGGGAGACAGGCAGGCGGATCCGGATTCGGCGGGTCGGGCTCATTCCGGAGGGCGCGCGAGTCCGCCATTTCGACGAGCTCGACGAGGACGCACAGGCCGCGGTCAGCGAACTGGCCGGCCGTCCGCGGACCGGACGGGAAACGAGCGATCTCGACGACGGCGACGTGGTGAAGTTCACGGACTACTACCAGATCCGCGCGCGCTGACCGCCGAAGCGAAGTTGTTTTCGCCCGCGAAACGAAACCCGAACCATGGACAGTGGCGGATCTACAGACATGACGCTGGCGTTCGAGTTGAAGGCGCTGAAGACCCTCGCTGACCCGAACGCCGTGTTCAACAACGCCCGGCAGTGGACGGAGTACGTCGGAGTCGTCAGCGAAAAGCCGACCTACGTCGTCACGAACTTCACGCGCAAACACCGCGTGCGCCAGGACTTCTTCTCGGGACCGCGCGGCGTGGAGGAGAGCCTGGAGAACATCGCACAGCAGTTCGACACGGACCGGCACGTGTTCGTCGGCGTCGACGACGAAGACGAGACCCTCGCCGACGCGACCGGCTGGGAGTTCCTCCACGTCGAGGACGCCGCGGACGCCGCCGGGTGGACGCTGACGACCGACGAACCAGACGAGGAACCGGCAGAGTCGCCCTCGCGCGACGACTGGCCGTAGCGGACGGAGCCGCGACGATCGGAGCGCCGTCGATACGCGGGGTGTTTTGGGCGTCCGCGGCGAACGACGGGATATGAGCGACAGCCACTCCCACGGCAGCGACGATAGCCGGTCGGGCGACGACGGTAGTCATCACGACCACGAGGGACACAGTCACGGCGGCCATCACGACCACGACGCGGATACCGTCGCGGTCGCCGTGGTCACCGTCTCCTCCTCCCGCTCGCTCGATTCGGGCGACACGTCCGGCGAGTACGTTGCGACGGCGTTTGAGGAGGCCGGACACGAGGTCTCAGTTCGCGAGCTCGTCCCCGACGAGTACGACAGCGTCCAGGGGACCGTCGACCGACTCGCCCGCCGCAAGGACACTGACGTGGTCGTCACCACCGGCGGGACCGGCGTCACCCCCGACGACGTGACGCCGGAAGCGGTCCGACCGCTGTTCGCGAAGACGCTCGACGGATTCGGGGAACTGTTCCGCCGGCTCTCCTACGAAGAGATCGGTACGCGAACGATCGGGTCCCGGGCGACCGCGGGTATCACCGCGGGGACGCCGGTGTTCTGTCTCCCCGGCTCCGAGAACGCAGTCACGCTCGGCGTCGACGAGATACTCCTCCCGGAGGTCGGCCATCTCGTCGGGCTCGCCGGTCGCGAGGACGAACGCGACGACTCGGACGACGAGAACGGGGAGGACGACTCGGACGGCGACGAACCGCCGGAGTCAGACACGTAGAGGGCTCTCATCCTCGTTAACGGTCGCGTCTGCTACCACGAGAAACGCCGGCCTCCGAGCGGCGGCGGGAGCGACCGACAGGACGGGCTACTCCGCTGCCGCTGCCGCGTCTGCGTCTGCGTCGATATCGTCCGACTCGTCCGACTCGTCGGACCGGAGCGCGGCGAACAGTCCGTCTGGGTCGGACCGGACGTCGGCCAGCGTCGCGCCTGCGAGGCCGCCGAGCGCCCCGCCGGTACTCGCGGCGTTTCGGCTCACTAAGCCGCCGACCGCGGCTCCGACGGCCGCACCGATCGCCGCACACTTCGCCCTAGACATCGCGTTCTTGATTCGAGCTTTCATAGTAAAACGTTCTCCCCGAGACGACAAAAAACTGCCGTCGGGTCTCGCGACCGCGACGCGGGTGTGCTATCGTACTCGCGGTGTCGCCGTCACTGCAGGCGCTTCGTCGTCTCCACGAGTGGATGACGAGCGTAGTCGACGATCTCGATGTCGGTGATGTCGTCGAGCCCCTCTTTTTCTGCCGTCTTGGCCATTCCGAGGTCGATCCGCACGTCTGGAACGATGACGTACGCGTCCATCGTCTCGATGCCGCTCTCGTGAGCGGCCATCACTCTGTGG
>Ga0102935_1000627_pt1 | contig 12905 bp, 15 predicted proteins | sample SalPonR2_A_D2_MG_FD_78508 | JGI IMG/M metagenome (GOLD analysis project Ga0102935, IMG submission 78508) | Salt pond soil microbial communities from South San Francisco under conditions of wetland restoration - Salt Pond MetaG R2_A_D2_MG | ecosystem: Environmental > Aquatic > Marine > Intertidal... | reverse complement strand
CCCCGAGGTCGAGGCCGCGCCGTGCGATGTCGGTCTTCCGCCACTCGACGAAGGGCGCGAGGAGTTCGATAGCCGTCTCTGGTTTGGTTCCCACGTCGACCACCCGCTGGAAGGCCTCGAAGAAGGCGGGTCGGCAGTCGGGATAGCCCGAGAAGTCCTCGCTGTGTGCGCCGATGAACACCGCGTTGCAGCCGTTGGCTTCGGCGTAAGAGACCGCCATCGAGAGGAGATTCGCGTTCCGGAACGGGACGTAGGAACTGGGAATCTCGTCGCTCTCTGTGTCGGCTTCCTCGACGGCCATCCCGTCGTCGGTCAGTGAGGAGCCCCCGATTTGCTGGAGGTGGCTGGTCTCGACGTGACAGAAGTCGGCCGCCGCGATGTGGTCGGCCAGCGCGCGGGCACACTCGTACTCGCGCTGTTCGGTGTTTTGGCCGTAGCTCGTATGCAGGAGATACAGCTGTTCGTAGCCGCGAGTCTGTGCCTCGTAGGCCGCCGTGGCGCTGTCCATGCCGCCGGAGGCGAGCACGACAGCGCGGGATTCGTTCGTAGTCATCGTCAGAGTGGTAGCGAAGGTCAGGTGCCGGGTGCGTCGTTCCAGAGGTCGACGTGGAGCCGCGGAGTGTAGCGATAGCCGTACTCGACGGCGAGGTCCGCGACGACGCGGCGCGTCTCGGTCAGTTCGTCGCGCGTCTGGCCTTCCGGCATCAGCAAGACGCGGTCGTCGGGGAGCGGCGTGTCGGCCGTCACACGAACGTCGGCAACGAGCCCCTCGATTTCGGGCATGTCCTCGGGGCCGGTGACGACGAACTTCAGTTGCGTGTCGTAGTCCTCGACGAACCGCCCCAGCACGTCCACGTCGAGCCGGCGCTGTTCGTGCCGGTCGGCCCACTCGCCCTCGCCCTTGGGGTCGCGCTCGGCGGTGGGCGTACTCGATGCGAGCTTTGGACTCACGCTGGCGAGGTCGATTGGGGCCGCGCGGTGGATGGTCCCGTTGGTCTCGACGGTCGTGTGATAGCCACGCTCGGCAAGCGCTTCGAGCAGGTCGACGCTGGCGTCGTGGACCAGCGGCTCCCCGCCGGTGAAGACGACGTGGTCGGCGTCGTACTCGGAGACGGCGGCGAGAACGTCGTCGACACCGTACCAGTCGCCCGTGGGTTCCCACGAGGTGTGATAGGAGTCACAGAACCAACACCGGAGATTACAGCCGCTCGTGCGGACGAAGACGCTCGGCACGCCGGCGAGTCGACCCTCGCCCTGTAGCGAGCAGAACAGTTCGTTGATGGGCAGCGCGTCGGCAGCGCGCTCGCCGGCCGAGTCACCATCGGCTCGGTCGGCGGCGTCGAGGCCGTCGGTGTCGCTTGCGACCGGCATCAGCGGGTACAGAGTTCGCTCGTCTCTCGCACGGTCACGCCGACGTCGCTGACGGTGTCGGGGAGCCTATCGGCCAGTCGCGATTCGAGCACGGCGGCCATCACCTCGGCCGTCGGCGGGTGCGCTAACACGACGAGCGCGTCGCCGTCACCGCTTTCCTCGAAGGCCTCGACCAACGGGTCGCCGCGTTCGAGGAGAAAGCGGTGGTCCCACGCGTCGATAACGTCGGTCACGGCACCTTTGTCGACGACCCACCCTTCCTCGGTGAGGTCGCCCGTGACTCGGACCGTTATCTCGTAGTTGTGCCCGTGGGGGCGCGAGCACTTCCCGTCGTGGTGCATGAGCCGATGGCCCGCCGAGATGCGGATGGGGCGGTCACCGCCGACGACGAGTTCGCGTTCGCCCGCCGCGACGACGACGTCTTCCGGCGTGTGTATTCTCTGAGTCATACTCTGAGATTATCTGACGGTGGCATAAGTCGTTCGAAGGTCGCCGGGTCGGCACAAACGATAGGGTGGTGCAGTCCGCAGAGTGGCGTATGACCCGCGACGCCGTCGAAGACGGCTTCGAGCAGTACCTCTCGGACCTCGTAGACGAGACGTACGCGGCCTTCGACGTGGCCGCCGTCTTGCGTGGCTCGCGCAGCGGCGGGAGCCGGGCCGTCTCGAAGCTCCTGAAGAACAGCCGCCCGCTGGAACGACACGTCGTCCGACCGAAGTTACGGGAGTACGAACGGACGATTCTCCGGCAGTTCGACCCGGTGCTTGACTACGCCGGAGACACCGGTGCGGCGTTCGAGACGTACGCCGACGACGTGTTGGCCCGCGACCTGTACTGGGACTCGCTCCGACGGGACGTTCGGGGCCAACGCCGTGAAGAGATTCGGGAGCGACTGCTTTCCCGTCAGCGCGAGTTCGGTGACGCGCTGGCCCCGCTCGTGGCCGCCGACAGCGACGCGTTTTGGCCGGCCGTCGTCGAGGCCTACGACCGCGAGGACGCCGTTGCCCTCGTCGAGGAACACTTCGTGTTCAGCACGCCGCTTGCCGAATACCGTGACGCGTTCGCGTTCGAACTGGCGATAGACCCCGGCGACGTGCTTGGCGGACTGGCGCGGGCGCTCCCGACGCTCGACGTGGAGTTCACCGACGAGGCGTTGCGGTCCATGCAGCGGGCCGAACAGCGCGTCCTCCCACAGGCAAAGTCGGACCTCCAAGCGGCCTACGACACGTAGTCAGCGGACAGCGCCAAACGCCCGTTCGACCAGTTCGGGGTCGTACGTCCAGACGCCCCGGTACTGTCGGCCGCCGGTCAATTCAGCGACGAGCGCGCAGTTCTGTGTCCCGTCGCGTCCGTCGTCGTAGAGAACGAACCAGTAGCGGTCGAGTAGGTCGGCGGGTTCGGTGTGGACGGTCAGTGACCCGCGTCCATCGACGGCGGTAGCCGCGTCCGCGGGGAGGTAGACGTGCACGTCGATATCGGTCGTCTCAGCCAGTTCACCGTAGATGTCCGCCTGTGCTTCGAACGCATCCGCACGCTGGAAGCCGGCGTCGAGCCGTCCGCGGCCGGTACGCCACGCGCGGTCTTCCAGTTCCCGGGACGTGGCCAGCAGCTGTCGGCGGTCGAGCGAGACGAACACCGTCTCGTCGAGTACGTCGTAGATGGTTCGGTACGCCTGCGAGAGTGACTCCCGGTCGCCCGGGCGGTGAATCGGCGGGGCCAGAAACCCCAGGAGGTCCGACAGCGAGAGCGCACCGTGGAAGCCCTCGGCGTCCCGGACGACGACGAAGGCGTCGGCGCCGAGCGACGGGAGCCGCCGGTGTTCGACGGTCAAGTTCCGCGTCGCCAACCGCTCCGTGAGGTCCTTGCCCGTGGTGTCGGATGCGTAGACGACGAGTCGCTTGTGGTCCGCGGCGATATCGGCGAGCAGCGTCTCGAACCCCATCGGCCCTACGTCGTCGCCGCCTCGTACTCGCGTGCGAAAGCTAGCACGTCCTCGAGCGCCAGTAGCGGCTCGCACCGGCGGACGACTTCGTCCTCGTAGCTGACCAGCCCCGCCTCGTCGAGCAGCGGCAGGTGCGTGTGAACCAGTTCGGTCTCGACCCGAGTCCACTCCGTCGGCCCGACAGCGCCGTCGCTCGTGTGCTCAGCACCGACCAAGATGTCGACCAGTTCGTCGAGCGATAGCGCGGGCTCTGTCGTGAGCACGGATAACAGCCGTCGGCGTTTGCCGTTTGCCAACGCCCTGAACAGGCTGTCTGTCGACGGATACTGGCGGGTGTCCGCGACCCGACCGAGTTCGATTGCGTCGTCCCCAGAGTGGGTCATCTGTGCGTGAACGTCGAACGGCGCGACGGATATACGCTATTCAAAAGATACGGGCCGAATACCGACAGATTAGCTGCAGCGTCGTTTCCGGCGGACGCCCAGTCCTCGACTCGGGAGGTCGCTACGGCGATTCGCTCGTTTCGAGCGTGAACTCCGTCGTCGGATAGGCGGTACAGGTCAGGCAGTAGCCGTCGTCCATGTCGTCGTCCATCAGCGAGTCGTTGTTGCTGTGGCGGATGTACTCCTCGGCTGGGCCGTCGGTAATCTGGCCGGCACAGGAGATACACTGGCCCTCACGGCAGGCGTACGGGAGGTCCCAGCCCTCCTCTTCGCCGGCGTCGAGCAGCGTCTCGTTGTTCGCGACCTCGATAGTCTGGCCTTCCTTCGCGAACTCGATTTCGTAGTACTCGACCTCGTCCTCGGCGATGTCCTCCGGGTCGAAGCCCGCGTCTTCCTCTGCTTCCTCGGTCTCACCGAGTTCGCCCTCGGCCTCGCCGGCGGGGATAGCCGCCGCCGCGCCGCCACCGATAGAGCGGTTGTACGGCTCCGGGAACTCCGTCTCCGGCACCGTCGCGGCGCGCTGTTCGAGGACCTCCTGTGAGATGTCCTCCGGTGCCTCCCAGCCGGTCCCTTTCGCGTAGTGAAGCACTACGACGATGAGGGTCAGCGTGGCCCCGGAGAGGACGCCTACGAGTGATACCATATCGGTGGCTTTGGAGTACTGATTTAATTAGCTGTTGTTTTTTCGGCCACGGCGGACCCGAGTCGGCCTCGACAGCGGCCTCACTCCCGCCGGGGAACCTCGTGTCGGCCGAACCCGTAGCGCAGGCGGTTCGCCAGCCGGCGCGAGAAGCGGCCGTCGTCGGCTCGCGAGCCGAAGCGCTCGGCGAGCGACTGGTAGATGAGCGGCACCGGCACCTCCTGTTCGAGCGCCTCCTGGACAGTCCACGTCCCCGTCGACCCGCCTTCGACGCGGTCCGCGACGGTCCCCAAATCGTTGCCCTCCTCGCGGAACGCCTCTTCGCACAGTTCCAACAACCACGAGCGGATGACCGCGCCGTTGTTCCACGTGTTGGCCACCGCTTCCAAATCGAGGTCGTATCGGCCGTTGGCGAGCAGTTCGAACCCCTCGCCGTAGGCCTGCATCAGGACGTACTCGACGCCGTTGTGCACCATCTTCACGTAGTGGCCCGAGCCTGCCGGCCCCATCCGGTCGTGTCCGTCGGGCCCGGTGGCGACGGCATCGAAGACGGGTGCGAGTTCGTCGTAGGCCCACTGCGGGCCGCCGACCATCAGCGAGAAGCCCAGTTCCGCGCCCGCGGGGCCGCCGGAAGTCCCACAGTCGAGATACGCGGCGTCCGTGGCTTCGGCCCGGCGGATAGAGTCCTGAAAGGAGGAGTTTCCGCCGTCGACCACTACGTCGTCGCCGCCGACATGCCCGTCGAGTTCGTCGAGCGCGGCGTCGACCGGGTCGCCGGCCGGCACCATCAGCCAGATGCGCTTTTCCGAGCCGAGTTGGTCGGCCACGTCAGCGATTGACTCCGCCGGTTGTGCGCCCGCTTCGGCCGCGTCCGCGACGGCTTCCGCGTCGATATCGAAGACGACCACGTCGTGGCCCGCATCGAGTACACGGTCGACGACGATACGCCCCATCCGTCCGAGTCCGATGACGCCTAGTTCCATATGCTGTTCCTCTTGGAGTGGGCAGGTAGGGGTTGCGATTCTCTGTTTTCGTTGCTGTCCCTCTTGCAGACGGGATTCCGCATGGCCACGTTCCGCCAACGGTGGCTGAACGGCGTACTGCGTACAGCCAGAGGGCCCCGACTGACCCTCGGAACTCGCGGTCGTCACCTCATCGTCGACCGCCGCGAGCGACACCCTTTCAGCGTCACCGGCCGAGTTCGTGGTATGGACGACCGGATACGCGAACACGCGCTGACGCTCGTGGCGTGGAGCGCTCGCATCGAGGCCGGCGACGACGTGGTGCTCGAAGTCGGGGAGGGCGCACACGAACTGGGGGTAGCCGTCGCGGAGCAGTTGGGTGAGAGGAGCGCGAACCTACTGGCGACGTATCGCTCGCCCGAACTCCAACGCGCGTACCTGCGTGCACACGACGGTGAGTTCGACGCGGCCCCCGGCTACGAACTGGCGCTGTACGAGCAGGCGGATAGCGTCCTCATCCTGAAGGGGTCGCGGAACACGGCGGGCAGCGCCGACGTGGACGGCGAGACGCGACGGGCCCACTCGACGGCCCGGCAAGCGATTCGTGAGGCCCGCCTCGACGCCGACTGGGTGTCGACCCAACACCCGACGCGGGCGATGGCCCAGCAGGCCGGCATGGCGACCGAGGCGTACCGCGATTTCGTCTACGATGCGACGCTGCGGGACTGGGAAGCGCTGGCCGAGGAGCAAGCACAGTTGAAGGACATCCTCGACGGCGGCGATACGGTCCGTATCCGGAGTTCGGGGACGGACCTCACGCTCGACATCTCGGGTCGAACGGCCGTCAACTCCGCGGCCAGCGTGGCTTACGACTCGCACAATCTCCCCTCCGGCGAGGTGTTCACCGCACCGGTAGACACGGCGGGGGTCGTCACCTTCGACGTGCCGATGACGATACAGGGCCGACGCGTCCGGGACGTAGAGCTAACGTTCAAAGACGGCGTCGTCGTCGACTTCGCGGCCGAACAGGGCGCGGCCGTCATCGAGGAGATACTCGAAACCGACGGCGGGTCGCGCCGCCTCGGTGAGTTGGGCATCGGGATGAACCGCGGCGTCGACCGGATTACCGACAACATCCTCTTCGACGAGAAGATGGGGGGGACCGTCCATCTGGCGCTGGGGCGGGCCTACGACGCCTGTCTGCCCGACGGGGAACCGGGCAACGACAGCGCCGTCCACGAGGACCTCATCACGACGATGGGCGAGGGCTCGTCGCTGGAAGTCGACGGCGACGTGATACAGGCGGACGGCCGGTTCAGGTGGGAGTGAGCGAAACTACCGGTTTCGCGAGCGTGGATGGACGGCGTCTATCCGGGTACGAGTGGGTACGTCGGCAGCGACCGCTCGAAAAGAAAAGGTATCGAAAGGGGGTGGGGTGGGGGGTGGTGGCACCCAAAGTGGGTGCACGCTGAAGTAGAACCCTCTCCAATAAGAACCTTCTGGCCGAACGGCCCCGAATCCACCGGTCACAGCGGCGACAACAGCTATGTGCAGGCGACGCATACGCGTGGCTGTGACGACCGTCAGCCCGGACGGACCACAGAGCGGGTCCGACCCACCGATTCGGCCGGCCGAACGGGCCGACCTACTGGAGATACACCGCATCGAGCAGTCGGTGTTCCCGCAGCCGTGGCCGTTCTCGGCGTTAGAGAGCTATCTCGGGGAGTCCGGCTTTCTCGTCGCCGAGACCGACGCGGAGGGGGTGCCGGTCGTCGCGGGCTACGTCATCGCCGATACCGTCCCGAACCACGGAACGCCGCTCGGCCACGTCAAAGACCTCGCGGTGCGGCCCGACCAGCGGCGAGGGGGCGTCGCGACAGCACTGCTTAAACGAGCACTGTCGGTGCTCGCCGCCGCGGGGTCCGAATCCGCGAAACTCGAAGTCCGAGCCGACAACGACGGCGCGATACGGCTCTACCGGCGCTTTGGCTTCGAACACCGCAAGACGATTCCGAACTACTACAGCAACGGCGAGGACGCGCTGGTGATGGTCCGACTGTTGTGAACCCGACCCGATTTAGGGCTCGGGCGTCTTCGTGTAGGTATCATGGGCTATGCGTGTCCCGTCTGTGCGGACCCACAGGCCGACGCCGGCCACCTCGCGAACCATCTGGCGTTTACCGCCCTGACCGGCGGTGCCGACCACGAGACGTGGCTCGACGACCACGTCGAAGGGTGGAACGCGATGGGCGAATCCGAGCTGGCCGCCGAGGTCGTCGAGTACGCCGAAGAGCGGGAGTTCCCGCAGGTGTTCGAAGAGAGCGGCATGGAGAGCCACGACCACGAGCGTGGCGACCTGCCGTCCGGGGCCGACCGTCATCGGGGCGACCGCGACCTCACCGACGCCGACGCCGAGGTGCTGGCCGAGGCCCGCGACCTCACGAGAGAGATGCTCGACGCGGACGACGAAGACGAAACCGAATAGAGTCGCGGACGCCTATCCGCAGGTATGGAAACCGAGGGGCAGTTCTCGCCGGCGACGGCCGACGCGGCGCGTGAGCGCTACGAGGCGCTGGGGTCGACTGCACAGGTCGTCGTCAAAGAGGTCGCGAAGGCGATGAGACTGGACGCCGAAGAGTACCGCGAACGAGTGACTGGTGAGGTCGTCGAGACGGCCCGCGACGTGTTGTTCGCGGAGTCGCTGTCGGTCACGGTCGGCACGCGCGAGGCGTTCGAGGACTGGCGGGCCGAGAGCGACGTAGCGGTCGAGGTCATCGGTTCGGACACCGTCGACAACGTCGTCTGGCACGCCCCGGAGTTCGCCGAGGAGGCGGTGGCGGCGACGTACCAGTCCGAGCGTGACGCCGCTGTCGGAACGCTGCGCCGGCAGGCCTTCGGTCGCCTCTACCGCGAGGTGGTCTGATGCGGACGGTCACTCGAAACTTCCTGTTGGGAGTGGGCGTCGTCGTCGTCCTCCTGCTCGCGCTCGGCGCGCTCCCGGGCTATCTCCGCAGCGGCGACCCGTACTACCTGACCGCAGCGCCCGTCGAGAACGGGACAGTCGGCAACGCCAGTGTGGCGAACGCGAGCGTCGTCGACGGGGCGAATCTCTCCGAACAGCGCTACCCCTACACGGCGGCGGCGCTGGACAACGCGACGAACGCGACGGCCGGGCAATCGAGTGCGTACTACCGCGGACCGGTCGGTCTGAAGGGCGCGTTCACACACTCGCCGTTCGACGAGGTCGACGCCCTCACCCAGCAGTATCCCGCGGCGACCGACGCCGACGGCGTGCGCGTGGTCCACGACGGGACACTTTACCGGCTGGCGGTGACACAGTCGGTATGAGCCGCGAACCGACCCACGAGTGGCCCGTCGTCGAGCGCGACGCAGAGTACGAGACCGGGTGGTACACCGGCGGATACGACCGGGTTCGCCAGCCCGACGACACGGAGAAAGACTACTACTGGGCCGAGTTGCCCGACGCCGTCGTCGTCGTCGCCCGCACCGGCGACGAACTCGTGCTGGTCGACCAGTACCGCCCGGCCATCCGCGAGCAGTGTCTCGAACTCCCGGCCGGCATCGTCGAGGACGGCGAGTCCTACACGACCGCCGGAGCCCGCGAACTCCGCGAGGAGACGGGGTTCGACCCGGCCGGCATCTCGCTTTTGGAGGAGTTCTGGTGTGCGACCGGTGTGTTGCGCCACCGCCGCGGCATCGTCTACGCCGAGGGGCTGGACCCAGTCGAGCGCGAACTCGACAACAACGAGTTCCTCTCGGTGACGACGGTGCCCGTCGAGGACGCCCTGACCGTCGCCCGCCGCGAACCGGCCAACGACGCGACCATCGAGGGCATCTTGCTCGCCCAAGCCGAAGGAGTGCTCTGACCAGTATACGACGGCGTGGCGGACCGGTCGCGGTAAATCGCGCCGTCCGGAGGGCTCCCCACGGGTCAGCGGCCCGCTCTGTCCGACCCGGGTAGCGACGCGCCCAGCGATAGCGGACGTTTTCACAGCTGATACCACCTAGTAGCCAGTTAGTTATTATTTCCCACCGACACGTGGGGTGGCGCTGGGGTGTGAACCGCTGTCGGGTCAGGCCGGTTGGGGGCGCTGGCCGAGCAGCGCGGGGTGGTCGGCTGGCAGTATTTCGGGAGTAAACGTAGCATAACGAAGTCGAAACAGCCACAAGGAGCCACCGCTGGTCGTCGGGTCAGACCAGCCGAGGATAGGATGGGAGACGAGCGGCGCACGGCCGGGTAAGTACCCCTACCGGGCCACTCGTGAACGACAGAGCAGCCGAACACAGGGACCGTGGCATATTTTTGCACCCGTCCCGCCACGCCCAGTATGGACGCTGCGCTTGGCCCGCCAGAACAGCTGGCCGAGCTGGACGACGAGCTGACGCCGATGATGGCCCAGTACTTCGAGCTGTGCGGCCGATACGACGAGGCGCTGGTCCTCTTCCAAGTCGGAGATTTTTACGAGGCGTTCTGTGCGGCCGCCGAGCGGGTCGCCAGACTGTGTGAGATTACGCTGACACAACGCACGGATTCAACGGGCGAGTACGCAATGGCCGGCATCCCCATCGACAACGCCGAATCCTACATCGAGACGCTGTTAGACGCGGGCTACCGGGTCGCCATCGCGGACCAAGTCGAAGACCCCGACGAGGTCAGTGGCGTCGTCAAGCGGGCCGTCACCCGCGTGGTGACGCCGGGGACGCTGACTGAAGCCGAACTGCTGGGCGGCGCGGACAACAACTACGTCGCGGCGCTTTCGGCCGGCGACGGGTACGGACTCGCCGTGGTGGACGTCTCGACTGGCGAGTGTTACGCCACGAGCGTCGGCTCTGAGGCGGCGGTGGCCGACGAGCTGAGCCGTTTTGGCCCCGCCGAGGCAATCGTCGGTCCGGGTGTGGACGTGGACGAATCAGCGGTCTTCGGCGGGCGGTGTCTCGTCACCGAGTACGACGCCGACGCCTTCGAGCGCGAGCGGGCCGACGAGCGCATCGAGCGGTACTTCGGCCCGCCCGAGCGACTGCTGGCCGGAGACAGCGAGCGGCGGGCCACGGGCGCACTACTCGCTTACGCCGAGTACACTCGCGGGAAGGCGGGCGCGGTCGGCCCCGACGGCGAGCCGGTCGACGCCGAGGTGAGCCCCGAGGGCACGCTCGACTACCTCAATCACCTCACGCGCTACGACCCTCGCGAGTACATGCTACTCGACGCCGTCGCCGTCGAGAGCCTCGAACTGTTCGACCGCCGGTCGGTACGGGGCCACGAGAATCTGACGCTGGTCGAGACGCTGGACGAGACGGCCTGTGCGCTGGGCCGGCGGAAACTGACCGGCTGGTTCCGCCGACCGCTGTTGGACGAGCGCCGAATCGACGCCCGTCACGAGGCCGTCGGGGAGCTAAAACGGAGTCCGGCGACGCGCGGACGACTCTCGGACCTCCTGAGCGATGTGTACGACCTCGAACGACTCATCTCGAAGGTCTCGCGCGGGCGGGCCAACGCCCGCGACCTGCGTTCGCTTTCGTCGACGCTGTCGGTCGTACCAGACATCCGCGAGGCGCTGGCGGACGCGGATTCGCGTCTGCTTGCGGACCTCCACTCGACGCTAGACCCCCTGACCGAGACCCGCGAGGAAATCGAGGCCGCCGTCCGGCCGGACCCGCCACAGGCGATTACCGAGGGTGGCGTCGTCCGCGAGGGGTACGACGACGAACTCGACGACCTGCGCGAGACCGAACGCTTTGGCAAGCAGTGGATAGACGACCTGCAGGCGGGCGAGCGAGAGCGGACCGGTATCGACTCGCTGAAAGTCGGGCACAACTCGGTGCACGGCTACTACATCGAGGTGACGAACGCCAACCTCGATTCGGTGCCCGACGAGTACCAGCGCCGCCAGACGCTCAAAAACAGCGAGCGGTTCTACACGCCCGAACTCAAAGAGCGCGAAGAGCGCATCCTCCGGGCCGAACACGAGGCCGACGACCTCGAATACGACCTCTTCTGTGCGGTGCGGGAGACGGTCGCGGACGAGGCGAAGCGGGTACAGGCACTGGCGGACCGTCTCGCCCGACTGGACGTACTGGTCTCGTTCGGCGAGGTGGCGGCCACACACGGCTACTGCCGGCCCGCCGTCGGCGGCGACGGTATCGACATCGAGGCCGGCCGACATCCCGTCGTCGAGCGCACCGAAGCGTCGTTCGTGCCCAACCACACGCGATTGGGTTCGCCCGACGACGGAAGCGACGACCCCCGCTTCGTCGTCCTCACCGGCCCGAACATGAGCGGGAAGTCGACGTACATGCGACAGGTCGCGCTCTGTTGTATCCTCGCCCAAGCGGGGAGTTTCGTCCCCGCCGAGCGCGCCGCCCTGCCGATTCTCGACCGCGTGTTCACCCGCGTCGGGGCCAGCGACGACATCGCCGGCGGCCGGTCGACGTTCATGATAGAGATGGACGAGTTGGCGACGATTCTGACCGAAGCCACCGACGACTCTCTCGTGCTGCTCGACGAAGTGGGCCGGGGCACCTCGACGGCCGACGGGCTGGCGATTGCGCGAGCAGTCACTGAATTCCTCCACGACGAAGTCGGCGCGTACACGCTGTTTGCGACCCACCACCACGACCTGACGGCGGCAGCCGACGGGCTGGCGGGCGTGGCGAACCGCCACTTCGAGACCAGCAGGGAAGACGGTGCGGTGGTCTTCGACCACGAACTCGCGGCCGGGCCGGCGGCGGCCTCCTACGGCGTCGAGGTGGCCGACATGGCCGGTGTCCCAGACACCGTGGTCGACGCGGCACGGGCGGACCTGCGGGAAGCCGACGCCGAACGCGACCCAGTAACGAACGGCCACGTGTCCACGGGCGGTGGCGACGGCGAGATAGAGCACCGACTCCACGAGGTCGACGTGGCGACGATGACGCCGCTGGAGGCACTGAACACGCTCGCGTCGCTGTCCGAACTGGTCGACGAGTCCGAATGACAAACGTGTAAGCTAGACGTGTTTTTATGCCCGCCGTGCTCTGTAGGGACGTGACTACCGTCGACACTGACGGGAGACGGCCGACGGTTACAGCGACCACGGCCGACCACGACTCCGTCGTCCGAGCCGTCGTAGACGTGGTCGACCCCGACGCGCTGAACGAGTTGGTCGGAGCGGCCAACGGCGACGTCCGGGTCGGCTTCGATTACGCGGGCCACCGACTCGTCGCGACGCCGGCCACCGTCGAGTGTTACTGAGTCGGGTCCAACGAGACGAACTCCAGTCCCTTCTTGGCCAGTAGCTGTCGGGCACGGTCGGTCACCGACGGCGCGACCAAAATTCCACGAATCTCCGTGTCGGCGTGGAGGTCACGGGTCAGGGCATCGACGTACCGGTCCAGTTGGCCCACGGCGTCGGGGCCGACCCGGCGGCGTTTCAGTTCGACGACGACGGTCCGGGCCGTTGCGTCCTCGCCGTAGATGTCGACGGCCCCGGCGGGCGTCTCTCGCTCGGTCGCGAGCGGCGTGAAGCCGGGTTCGAGCAGGGTCGGGT
>Ga0102935_1000620_pt1 | contig 12933 bp, 10 predicted proteins | sample SalPonR2_A_D2_MG_FD_78508 | JGI IMG/M metagenome (GOLD analysis project Ga0102935, IMG submission 78508) | Salt pond soil microbial communities from South San Francisco under conditions of wetland restoration - Salt Pond MetaG R2_A_D2_MG | ecosystem: Environmental > Aquatic > Marine > Intertidal... | reverse complement strand
TGGAGCACCTCGGGGTACTCCCAGTCGAAGTAGTCGTAGACGAACCGCTGGCGCTTCGCGGAGTCCTGGAGGTCGATGCCGCGGATGATGTGGGTGACGCCCGTGAGGTGGTCGTCGACGCCGGACTGGAAGTCGAGCATGGGCCAGCACCGGTAGTCGGCCGCTTCTTCGCGCGGGTGCGGCGTGTCGATCATCCGGAACGCGACCCAGTCGCGGAGCGCGGGGTTCTTGTGCTCGATGTCGGTCCGGACGCGGAGGACCATCTCGCCGGCGTCGTACTCGCCGGCGATCATGTCGTCGAACTCCTCGTGGACGGTCTCGGCGCCCTTCCCGCGGTGCGGGCACGCCTCGCCGTCGTTCTTGAGGGCGGAGAAGGCCTCGCCGGAACACGAGCAGGTGTACGCGCCGCCGGCGTCGATCAGCTCGCGGGCGTGGTCGTAGTACGTCTCCAGCCGGTCGGACGCCTTCAGCACGCGGTCGGCCTCGAACCCGAGGTACGCGATGTCCTCCAGGATGGCGTCGTACGCGTCGAGGTCGGGGCGCTTCGTCTCCGGGTCGGTGTCGTCGAACCGACAGATGAACTCGCCGTCGTACCGCTCCTTGTACGTCCCGATCACGGCGGGCATCCGGGCGTGACCGACGTGCCACGGGCCGTTGGGGTTCGGCGCGGCGCGCATCACGACCTCGCCCGCCTCGGCGTTCGGCAGGTCGGGGAGGACGTGTTCGTCCGCCTCCTCCTCGGCGTCCAGCTCGGCGAGCCTCTCGGGCGCGAGTTCGCCGAGCCGCTCGCGGCGCTCGGCCTCGTCCATGCCGGCGACCCGGTTCACGACCGGGGCGACGACGCCGGGTATCTCGTCGCCGTGCGGTCGGAACTCGGGGTTCTCGCCCATGAGCGGCCCCATGATGGCGCCCACGTCCGGGTCGTTGCCGTGTTTGAGCGCGTTGAACAGCGCGGCGGCCTCGCCGGCCGCCTCGACGCGCTCGCGGAGTTCGTCGTCCATGCCAGTCGGTTGTCGGGGCGGCTCAAAAACGCCGCGGAACGGCGGCCTACGGGAGGAGCGGCGATCCGAGCGCGGCCGGCGCCGCGCCGGGGTCGCACCGCGGGCCGCAGAGGGGTCCGCGGGTAGGGGTAGCCGAGTCCAGCACGCGGACCGACTTAAACGGCCGAGACCGTTCACGGCGAAAGCGTGACGAGAGCGGGTCGAGGACCCCGTGAACGGTCGAGACGCTTATCAACCTCGGACGAATTAGCATGTCGGATCGGCGCGGTTCGTCGCCTTGATACCGCGCCGCGCCGTGGAGGCCTTATGAACACGGGAGCGACTCGGCGCGCCGTCACTCCGGCGGGGGGATCGGCGTGGTAGGACCCATGTCGGACGCGGAGCGCGACGCCGGAAACCGGAAAGTCAAGGTCGGTTTCCTCCTGCTCGTGGCCGTCTCGCCGCCGCTCATCGCGTTCCAGTGGGGCGCGACGCCGGCGGAGCTACTCGCCGCGCTCGGCGTCGGCGTCGTGTTGGGAGCGCTCCTCGTCTGGTACCTGGGGCGCCTCGCCGCCGAGTTCACCGGCAGCGGCCGGCGGCCGGGTCGTCGCCGATAAGCCTCGGTGGCCGTCGCGGAGAGCGGATTTTTCCTTCGTCTCGACGCCGGGACTCAGTCGTCGTCCGGCTTCGGGGTCGCCTCGGCGCCGACGGTCACGACGTCGCCCGCGCGGTCGCCGGCGAGGGACCGCGAGGACGACAGCGGCGAGACGCTCACCTCGCCCTCGACCGCCGCGAGCCGGTCCGACCCCGGGTCGTCGGCGACGTCGCCGCGGAGGAACTCCCGCCAGAAGCGGTCCCGGAGCTCCATCCCCATCTCGCCGCGTCGCTCGCTGAACCCGCCCTCGCCGGGGTGGTCCGCGCCCGGTCGGAACTCGATCACGTCGAAGCCGCGGGCGGGCTCAGTCAGCCGGTAGGTGGGGTCGTCGGCCGCTTCGTCGTCGGCCGCCGGCGCGTTGACGTTGAGCACGTCGGCGCCGAACGGGAGGGTGACCGGCTCGTCGCCCTCGCCGCCTTCGACGCGGTCGAGGAGGTTGCGGGTCGCCTCGGCCGCGAGGTCGAAGTCGCCGCGCTCGAGCGTCGGCGGAACCGGGAGGTTCCCGCGGTCGTACAGCGACACCGCGATCGCCGGCGTCCCGAGGAAGGCCGCCTCCATCGCGGCGCCCACGGTCCCCGACTGCCCGAGGATGTGCGCGCCGATGTTCGGCCCGTGGTTACAGCCGGAGACGACGACGTCCGGATCGAGGTCGAGCGCGACCGCGGCGACGGCGACGCAGTCGGCCGGCATGCCCTCGACCGCGTAGCCGGCGTCCGTCTCGCTGTACGTCACGGTGGTCTCCCACCACGAGCGGGCGCCGCCGACCCCGGACTGGTTCTGTTTCGGCGCGACCACCGTCACGTCGTGCTCGCGCGAGAGCGCGTCGGCGAGCGCCCGGATCCCGACGGCGTCGATCCCGTCGTCGTTGGTGAGGAGGATCTCGAGAGTCATAGGCGGTACTGCGGCGGGTGGCGTCAAAACGTCGCCGGTAGCGGGCGGTCGTGGCGACCGAGAAAGGGACGAAGTCGGGCGGGAGTGACGACGAGGAAGGGGGCGAGGTCGGGCGGGGAATCCGACGCGGGAACCGGCAGGCGTCGGGCGGGTGGTACTCCGTGGCGGTCAGCCGGGCGAGTCGCGGGGGAGGCCGTCAGTCGGCGGCGACGTGCGGCGTCGGCTCCGCGAGGTCGAGCACGTCGTCGAAGAAGCCGAGCGAGTCGTGGGGGCCGGGGTTCGCCTCGGGGTGGTACTGACGCGTGATGACGTCGAGTTCCTCGCTGTCGAGCCCCTCGACGGTGTCGTCGTTGACGTTCACCTGCGTCACCTCAAGCGGACCCGTGTCGTCGACCGTGTAGCCGTGGTTCTGCGTCGTCATCACGACCCGCCCGCTGCGGAGGTCCTGTACGGGCTGGTTGACGCCGCGGTGACCGAACATCATCTTCTCGGTCGAGCCGCCGAGCGCGCTCGTGATGACCTGCTGACCGAGACAGATGCCGGCCATGGGCAGTTCGCCGGCGAAGGCGTCGACGACGGCCTGCGCGTCGACGAAGTTCTCCGGGTCGCCCGGGCCGTTCGAGACGAAGAGCACGTCGGGGTCGACCGCGGCGACGTCCTCGGGGGTCGCGTCGTACGGGAGGACGTGCACGTCGGCGCCGCGCTCGGTGAGCGAGGAGATGATCGAGCCCTTCGCGCCGCAGTCGAGCATCGCGACGGTGGCGTCGCCGTCGCTCTCGTAGACGGTCGGCTCCGTCACGGACACCTGCGCGCCGATATCGGTGTGCTCGCTCATCGGCTCGCACGCCTCCATCTCCGCGACGGCGTCTTCGGGGGTCGCGTCCGGTCCGGCGGCGATCCCGCACGCCATCGCGCCCTCTTCGCGGACGGTCGTGACGATCTCGCGGGTGTCGACGTGGTCGACGGCGGGCACGTCCTCGCCGGCGAGCCACTCGGCGACGTCGTCGGTCAGCTCGCGGGCGATCGCCGCGCGGGGCTGGACCGAGTCCGACTCGAATCGCTCGCTTCGGACGCCGTAGTTACCGATCAAGGGGTACGAGAAGGTGAGAACCTGTTCGGCGTAGGAGGGGTCGGTGAGCGACTCCTCGTAGCCGGTGTACGCGGTCGTGAACACCAGTTCGCCACGGGTGCGCCCCGGCGCACGGGCGCGTGCTTCGAGCACGCGTCCGTCGGCCAGCGCGATATAGGCGTCCGACATTACGAGAAACGTACGCTCAAAGGGTAATAAATGCGTCGTTCGTAGTTACGTTACGATATTCGTAACGGGTAAGTCGCCGGGGGGAGAGGTGTCGGTATGGACGACCTCGACCGCCGGATCCTCTCGATCCTGCGCCGGGACGCGCGAACCCCGTACACGGAGATCGCGGACCGGGTGGGCACCTCGGAGGGAACCGTGCGCAACCGCGTCGACCGCATGACCGACGAGGGGGTCATCGAGCGGTTCACCGTGACGACCCGCACCGGCAACGTGAAGGCGATGATCGAGATCTCGGTGGAGATGAACGTCGACACCGCCGCCGTCGGCGATCGGATGGTCGAGTGGGACGAGGTGGACTTCGTCTGGCAGGTCTCCGGCGAGGAGGACGTCGTGCTCGTGGTCGACGCCGTCGACACGCGCGCCGTCAACGAACTGATCTCGCAGGCCCGCGAGATGGACGAGGTGAAGTCGACGAAGACGCGGCTCATTCTGGACGAGCGGCTCGGGTGAGCGGCGGCGCGGGACGGTCGGTCGCCACGGCGTTCGGATCGCCACGAGGGGTCCACGGCGCGGTGAGTTCGGCGCGCGGCAGTCGCCGGCGCCGCCGCTGGGAGGTCGAAAAATCGGAGGAAGTTCGAGCGAACCGGAGTCGCCTCACCGGACGAGGGCGGCCGGGGCCGCCGAGGGTGACGCGCCTATTCGAGCGTGCTCGGAGTGACGAGGGTGTCGTCCTCCAGGTAGTGCTCGATGTGGTGGCCGTGCTCCTCGACGTCCGTCAGGATGTCGCGGAGCTGTTCCTCGGTGTTGTAGTCGCCGAGGTTGTTGGCGAGCTGGATGTGCTCGCGGAGCATCTCGGTGATGTCCCCGAACATCTGGAGGTCGTGCTCCAGCGAGGTCCGGATGTCGTAGGCGTCGGCGTCCTCCGGGGTCACCGGCGCGTGCTCCTCGTAGTTCGCGCCGCCCGAGAGGGGGACGCCGCCGAGGGCCTGCGCGCGCTCGGCGAGCACGTCGGCGCCCTCTTCGAGGTCCTCAGCGACCTCGCCGAGGTAGACGTGGATGTCGCGGAACTCGGCGCCCTCGACGAGCCAGTGGTGCTTTTTCACCTGGTGGTAGAGGACGTACGTCGCCGCGAGGTCGGTGTTGAGCGCGTCGACGAGCTGTTCGGCCTTCTCCTCGGGGACGCGGAGTGCTTCGCTCTCGTGGACGTCGCCGTAGCGTTGACGGGCCTCTTTCTGCGTACTCATGTCTACCGTTACGTACGCGCGCGATATATATAAATGTTCTCACGATTGGAAGGAGAGTTCTAATTATAGAAAAATATTTTCCGGATATAGAACGTTCAGGTCCGAATCGCACGGGTCGCGAGCGAGCGCCGGGCCGCCGTCGCGGACGACGGCAGCGCCGGGCGCCGCGGGGCGCAGCGGCCGACGTGGCACCGGCGGCGGCGCGGTCTCGCCGGCGCGCCCGAAGGGAAACGTCTTAATGGACTACGCGCGCAGTCTGTGGTGTATGAGCAACGGCGACGACGACCCGGCCGACGCCTCCGAGGAGGCCGACGCCGCGGACGACGCGGAGGAGGCGGGCGGCGCCGGCGAGTCGACTGACGCCGCCGCGCCGACGCTTCCCGACGAAGCGACCGAGGAGTCACTCGACGAGTACCTCGACGAGATCGCGGCGCTCCTCGACGACGCGGAGACCGAGGCCGACCTCGACGACGTCGACGCGCTCCTCGACGACGCCGAGTCGGGTATCGAGGCGGCCGACCTCCCCGAACCGGACGAGGACGACGAGGACGCGGACGACCCCCGCGGCGACCTCGAGGACCGGGTCGCGGAGCTTCGGGACGCCGCCGAGGAGGCGCGCGGCCCGTACGGCGAGGACGTCGTCGACGCCATCGAGAGCGCCGGCGCGACCCTCGAAGACACCGAATGGACCGTCGCCGGGATCGACGACGCCGCGGCGGCGGTGGCGGCCTTCGTCGAGGCGGCCGCGGACGCCGTCGACGACGAGGTCGACGCGGACGAGATCGAGCCGGATTCGACCGTCGCGGACGTGGCGGACGACTCGGCGAGCGATGACGAGGCCGAGGACGAGGAGGAAGCGGACCCCGTCGACGCCCTGGTCGCCGCGCTCGACGCGGTCGCGGCCGGCGTCGCGGAGGCCGACCTCGACCCCGACGACGACGCGGAGACGATCGCGGCGCTCGTCGAGGCGACGGACGACCTCGAGGCGGCCCTCGAGGACGCCGAGGAGTGGGACGACCTCGAGACTCACGAACAGCTCCGCGCGGAGGGGTTCTACGACGTGCTCGGCCACTACAAGGACTTCCCGGTCGAGTGGTCGGCGCTGAAGGAGCACGAGGCGCGCGGCAACGTGGACATGATCCTGCTCGCGCTCGACTCGCTCACCTCCGACTTCATGGAGCGCCACTGCCTGGAGGCGTTCGAACGCATGGGCAAGCGCGGGAAGACCGAGGCCTCGGTCGAGGAGCTGCTCGGGCGCGCCGAGAAGCGCGACCAGTTCTCGATCCGCATCCTCGGGAAGATGGCCGCCGAGGAGGCGACGGAGACGCTCGTCGAGTACGTCCCGGAGAGCTCGAACCCGCAGCTCCAGAAGGCGACGTTCAAAGCGCTCGGTGAGATCGGCGCCGCGGAAGCGGTCCAGCCGCTCGCGGACGCGCTCGTCGACGACGACACCGAGGAGCTCGTGCGCCCCCACGCGGCGCGCGCGCTCGGACTCGTCGGTGACACCCGCGCGATCGACCCGCTCGCGGACGTGCTCGCCGACGACGAATCGGACGACGTCCGCGCCGCGGCCGGCTGGGCGCTCCGCCAGATCGGCACCCGCGACGCGCTCGAGACCGTCGCCGACTACGCCGACGAGCACTCGTTCATCGTCTCGACCGAGGGCGAGAAGGCCCAGCGGTCGCTCGACGCGGCGTCGGCCCCGGCCTGACTCGTCGACGCCCGCCCGACGCTTCTTATCCGATGACACGGGAAGGCCCCCCGTGTCGTCCGCATCGTCCCGCCCCGCGAGCGTGTCGATTCGCCCCGGCTCGACCGCGAGCGTCGTCGCCGTCGCGATCGGGCTCCTCGCCCTGACGCTCGCCGCGCCGGTCGCGGCCGCGAGCGACGCCGAGAACGACTCGGCTGTCTCGGGGACCGACCCGGACGGTATCGTCGCGCAGTTCGACGACTCTCCGAAGAACCGGACCCTCGTCTCCGAGCGGCCGCGGATCGTGGAACTGTTCCCGAACCCGACGGCGGCGGAGAACCGCGGCGAGTACCTCGTCGTCAGACTGCCCGAGCGCGGGAACTGGTCGCTCTCCGACGGCTACTACGAGGCGGCGATTCCGGCGAACGCGAGCGGCGTCGTCGCGCTCTCGATGGATCCCGCGAACGCGACGCCGCTGCTCGACGACGAGGCGGCCGGCGCCAACTACGGCCCGACGGAGCTCCGGGCGCTCGACGACTACTTCCCGCTCTCCGCGTCGGGCGATCGGATCGCGCTCCGCCGAAACGGGACGGCGGTCGCCGTCGTCGACTACGACCGGGCGCCCGAGGGGCACCGCTGGCGCGCGGAGTGGGGCGAGTGGCGGCCGCGGGGATACGAGCCGCGGTCGGCGGTCCGAACGGCGGACGCGACCGTGACGCCGTTCGTGCTACCGGACAGTCCGGGGATGCCGGTCGAGCCGCTTCGCGGGGCGGAGGATCGGCTCTTCGTGGCCGGCTACACGCTGGGCTCCGAGCGCGTCGCCGACCTGCTCGTCGCCGCCGCCGACCGCGGCGTCGAGGTGCGCGTCCTCGTCGAGGGGTCGCCGGTCGGCGGGTTCTCCGCCCGGAGCGCCCGGCTTCTCGACCGGGTCGCCGCCGCCGGCGTCGAGGTGCGCGTCCTCAACGGCGATCCGGAGCGATTCCGCTTCCATCACGCGAAGTACGCCGTCGCCGACGACCGCGCGGTCGTCCTCACGGAGAACTGGAAACCGTCCGGCACCGGAGGGCGAACCAACCGGGGGTGGGGCGTCGTCACCGGGACGCCGCGGTCCGCGACGACGGGGCGGACGACCGCCGACGACCTCGCCGCGCTGTTCCGCGAAGACGCCGCGGCGTCCGACGCCCGGTCGTGGGCGGCGTTCCGCGCGGACGCCGAGTTCCACGACGGGGGCGCGGCGAGCGGGAGCTACCCGACGCGGTTCGAGCCGCCGCAGCCGAGGACGGCGGACGTGGCGCTCCTGACGGCCCCCGGGAACGGCGCCGATCGGCTGGTCGCGCGGATCGACGCGGCGGACGACCGCGTGCTGGCGCTGGTCCCGCGGACCGGCGGCCCGGACAACCGACTCGTTCGCGCGCTCCGGCGGGCCGCCGACCGCGGCGTCGACGTCCACCTGCTGCTGTCGGGCGCGTGGTACGACAGGGAGGCGAACCGCGCGCTCGTCGAGGCGCTCGCGGACGAACCCGTCTCGGTCGCCGTCGCGGAGCCGCGCGGCCGGTACGGGAAGGTCCACGCGAAGGCAGTGATCGTCGACGACACGGCGGTCGTCGGGAGCCTCAACTGGAACGACGGCGCGGCGACGGAGAACCGGGAGGTGCTGCTCGCGAACGAGGACGAGGCGGTCGCGGACTTCTACGCCCGCGCGTACGCGGCCGACTGGCGGGGCGGCGGGGTCCACCTCCCCCTCGGGCTCGCAGGGGGGCTCGCGGTCACGGTCGCGGGCGCCGGCGTCGTCGCTCGGCGGGAAGTGACGTTCGCGTGAGGGACAGCGGGGAGAACTCCGCGAGACGCGTGCTGGAGCGCCGGGAGCGAGCCGTTCAGTCGTCGATCGCGGCCGTCGACGAGAGCGCCTCGTCGATCTCGGCTTCGGCCATCTTCTCCACGAGGGTCTCGATGACCGCGCTCCGGCGACCCTTCACGAACTTGATCGAGCCGACGACGAGGTGACCGCCGCCGGAGACGCCCGCCTCCGGGAGCTCCTCGTTCAGCTCGGTCACCATGTTCGGGATGTCGAGGCGGACCCCGTCCGACCGGAGCACGCAGAAGTCCGGCCCGTAGCCGATCGTGATGACGGGGTCGCCGGTCTCCCGCACGCGCGTGTCGTGGAGTTCGCCCGTCGTCTTCCCGGGCGCCGGGTAGGTGAACCGGTGGGCGTACTCGTCGAGGTCGATCCGGTAGAGGTGCGCGCCCGAGGCGAGCCGCTCGTGTTCGACGTGGTCGTCGAGCGCGTCGAGCTGGCGGTCGACGTCGCGTTCGGCGCGGTCGGAGAGGAACTCGACCAGCTCTTCGTGACGCGCTTCGTCCTCGCAGCCGACGTTCAGCGCGTCGTTGACGAGGGTCTTCCCCTCGGAGTAGCGGAGCCAGTGGGCGGCGTAGTCGAGCGCCTCGCCGATGTCGAGCAGGTCGGACTCGTCGTACCCGGCGTCCTCGGCGAGCGCGACGTAGTCGTCCATCGCCTCCGCCTTCGAGCGGTCGGAGAGCCCGGCGACCGCGGGCACGTGTTCGAGCTCCTCGGTGATCGACGGGTCGATCAGTCGAGCGAGCTCGACGCACATCATCCCCGTGGTGACCCGGTAGTCCTCGCCGTGGAGGTACGGGTTGACGTGGGCGTCGAGCAGGGGCTCGACCGCCTCGGGGTCCGGGTGGTGGTGGTCGACGGCCGCGATGGGGATGTCGTAGTGCGCGAGGTTCTCGTAGGCGGGGACGTCCTCCTCGGTGGAGCCGTTGTCGAGCATCAGCAGGAAGGGGAGCTTCTGGCCGTGGCGGGCGCGCCCCTCCAGCGCGAAGTTCAGGTCGCGGGTGACGTCTTCCATCTCGTAGTACGGCGCCTTGCTCGGGAGCCGCTTGAACAGGTGTCGCGCCGCGTCGGCGTCCTCGTGGACGTCGCGGACGAAGTTCTCCATGGCGAGCTGAACGGGAATCGCCGCGCACATGCCGTCGCCGTCGGCGTGATGGCGGACGCGGATCGGGCGCCCGGCGAGCACGGTGCGACGGAGCAGCCGGGCCAGGTCGCGGAGGTCCTCGTGGATCGGTTCGAACGCCTCCCACTCGACGAGGGGGTCGACGTCGGCGGGCGCGGCGCGCTCGTCGAGCGCGGCCTCGAACCGCTCGCGGGCCTCGGCGGCGCGCTCGTCCGGGAGCCGCCGCAGCGAGTCGACCTCGAGCTGGAGGGCGTTCTCGCGGGTCTCGATCGTGCCGCTGACGTGGACCATGTCGCCGACGGCGACTTCGGGGTACGCTCGGACGCCGGCCTCTTCGAAGGCCGCGCAGGAGACGACGCCGGAGGCGTCGGCGACGGCGAAGATCGTCGGGCCGCCGGTCTGTTTGGCCTGGACGACTTCACCCTCGACGGTCACCTCGTCGCCGGGGGAGAGCCCGCGCACGCGAGAGACGGTGGGCTCGTGGGCGACCGTCTCGGTGCGGTAGTCGTCGGGGTCCTCGTCGTCGAACGCGACATCCCCGTTCTCCTTCACGTCGGTCAGCCGGACGACGAGCCGGTCGCCGACCGCGTAGTCGCCGTCGAGGTTCGACTCGTGGACGAGCCCCGAGAGCGCCTCGGAGACGTCGACGAAGATGCCGTAGTCGACGACGCCGTTGACCTCGGCGTGGTACAGCGCGTCTACCTCGGCGTCTTCGAGGGTACAGTCGGGTGCCAGATCGTAGACGATCGGCCGGTCGTCGGCCGTCCCCTTCGCCGCGGCGGCGTCGGGTTCGGGGCTCGAATCGCCCCGCGTGCCGGAATCCCCGGCGGATTTCTCGCTCATGGGACGTTATCGGGAACGGCCGGTGTTAAGCCTGTTCTCTCGCGTCTCCGCCGGTCTCGGCTCGCCCGGTTCGAGGCCGTCGTCCGCCGGTCCGGAACCCCTATGGGGCGACGGCGCCTTCGCTGGCGTATGCGACTGTTCCGCTCGGACGAGCTCCTCGGGATCGCCCGAGAGACGATGGAGTTCGTCCTCGAGGCGAGCGAGGAGACGCACCCCAACGAGTACATGGGGTTCCTCCGCGCGGACGACGCCCGGAAGCTCGACATCGACCGGGACGGGCAGGTGATCACCGACGTGCTCGTCATCCCCGGCACGGAGTCGAGTCCGACGAGCGCCAGCGTGCGCACCCACATGAAGCCGAACGACATGCGCTCCGTGGGGTCGGTCCACTCGCACCCGAACGGGGCGCTCCGGCCGAGCGCGGCCGACCTCGCGACGTTCGGACAGGGCAAGGTCCACATCATCGTCGGCGCCCCGTACGGGTGGGGCGACTGGAAGGCGTTCGACAACGAGGGGAACCAGACGACCCTCGAGGTGCTCGACGTCGACATCCCCGACGAGCACTTCTTCGATTTCACGCAGGAGGATATCGACGGCGAACTCGTCGAGGAGCGCCGGAACGACGGCGGCTTCCTCTCGTGGTTCCGATGACGCGGGTCGTCGCGCAGGGGACGTTCGACCTGCTCCACCCCGGTCACGTCCACTACCTCGAGGACGCGGCGACGTACGGCGACGAGCTCCACGTCATCGTCGCCCGTCGCACCAACGTCACCCACAAGCCCGAACCGATCCTCTGCGCCCGCCAGCGGCGGGACATGGTCGCCGCCCTCGACGCCGTCGACGGGGCGCACCTCGGCGATCCGGACGACGTGTTCGTCCCCATCGAGCGCCTCGGTCCCGACGTGATCGTGTTGGGATTCGACCAGCACCACGACGAGGCGGGGATCGCCGAGGCGCTCGCGGCCCGCGACATCGACTGCCGGGTCGAGCGGGCGTCGGGACGGGAGCCGGGGTACGAGGACGAACTCCTCTCCAGCGGCGACATCGTCGATCGAGTCCTCCGGCGGCGGGGGGCGAACGGGGTCGGCGACGAGGCGAGCGAGACCGCCGCTGACGACGCACAGGGGACCGTCGACGCGTCTCGTGACGGCGGCGAACAGCGGTAGACCCGATGGTGAGCCCGCGTGCGGGGCGAATCCACCGAAGCGCGGGACATATATGGGTCCGTTCCTAAACGCGTGCAAGTGACGATACCCGATCGATTCCCCGCGGTTCTCTCGGCGACGGCGATAGGAGTGTACCTCCTGCTCGTCGTCGGCGCCACGACCTCGCTCACCGAGGCGGCGGCCGCCTGTTCCGGGTGGCCGCTCTGTGGCGGCGGCGCGGTGCTCCCAGTCGAGAGCGCCGGCTGGGTGGCGCTCGGCCACCGAGCGATAGCCGCCGTCGTCGGGGCCCTCGTGGTCCTGTCGGTCGTTCTCGCGTGGCTCGACGGCGCGAGTCGCCGAGTCAAAGCCGCCCTCGCGGTCGCGCTCCTGCTGTTTCCGGCGCAGTCCGCCGTCGGCGCGCTCGTCGCCGTCGGGGATCTCCCGGCCGCGCTCGGCCCGGCGCATCTCCTCCTCGGCGTGGCCATCTTCGGGTCGGTGCTCGCCGCGCTCGCGTGGTGGCTCGAGGCGGAGACCGGGTCGCCGGACGACAGCGCCGTCGACTTCCAGCCGGGGACCGACGACCTCCCGCCGGTCGACGAGGCCCCGGAGCCGGAGATCCCGACCGCGACGGTGCCGCGACTGAAGGCGACCGCGGCCGCCTACTTCCGGCTGATGAAACCGCGCCTGATGTGGCTGCTCTGCCTCGTCGCCGCCGCGGCGATGGCGCTCGCCGGCGGACTGGGATTCACGCCGTACGTCGTCGGCGCGACGCTCGCCGGCGGCGCGCTCTCCATCGGCGCGTCCGGGACGTTCAACCACGTGTTCGAGCGCGACATCGACAAGCGGATGCAGCGCACCAACGACCGGCCGCTGGCGACCGACCTCGTCCCGGTGCGTAACGCGCTCGCGTTCGGACTGCTGCTGGCGGCGCTCTCGCTCGGCCTCTTCTGGACGGTGAACCCGCTGACCGCGGCCCTCGGGCTGGTCGCGATCCTGTTCTACAGCGTCGTCTACACGCTCGTCTTGAAGCCGAACACGGTGCAGAACACCGTCATCGGCGGGGCGGCGGGCGCGCTTCCGGCGCTCATCGGCTGGGCGGCAGTGACCGGCGAGGTCGGCGGCGGCGGACTGCTGCTCGCGTTGGTCATCTTCCTGTGGACGCCGGCGCACTTCTACAACCTCGCGCTCGCGTACAAGGACGACTACGAGCGCGGCGGCTTCCCGATGATGCCCGTCGTCCGCGGCGAGA
>Ga0102935_1000616_pt1 | contig 12971 bp, 12 predicted proteins | sample SalPonR2_A_D2_MG_FD_78508 | JGI IMG/M metagenome (GOLD analysis project Ga0102935, IMG submission 78508) | Salt pond soil microbial communities from South San Francisco under conditions of wetland restoration - Salt Pond MetaG R2_A_D2_MG | ecosystem: Environmental > Aquatic > Marine > Intertidal... | reverse complement strand
GTCTGGAACGATGACGACGAGATCGTCATCGATGGTTCGGTCGATATTGCCGCTAAACCACCCACAGACGAAGAATATACTGTATTGAATTTCGATGATCTAACCGATGTAACGAATGGTGATACGATCGACGTACGAATACAGATCGACGGCGAAACGTTCGAAGGGACCTACGAAGTAACCTGCAACGAGAGCGAAAACGCAGATAACAACTTTTTCTTCCGAATTCGCCACCCTGAGTCTCCTTCCTCAAATGAGTCGGGGATGGAGTTTGCAGGAAGCGAATGCTAATAGCTTTTTCACAGTTGGTTATAAGTACTGCCTGATACGTGGGCCCCTGTACTGATCGAATCAGACTGCCCTGATTCTCCGTGTCCGACGTGCTGAATATGCGCCCTGTATCTTGCACACCAGTTGGTGGCAATATCACGCAGCCGATAGCTGTTCCACCAGATTAGGTAAGAGCGATATCTAAAAGATTTGCCAGCCACCATCCACGTGAACCATTTCTCCGGTAATATACTTGGCTTCGTCACTAGCCAAAAACAAATAGATGCCTGCAACATCTTCGGGGATGCCTGCACGACCAAGTGGTACTGGTTTGAGTAATTCATCGCTTTGTACAGCTTGCTTAGCTTCTTCGCTCCAGCCATCGGTGAACTCTGTGGCAATCTGTCCCGGCGCTACGGCGTTAACCCGGATACCATGTTCAGCCAACTCAAGCGCGGCACCCCTAGTTATCATTCGAACCGCACCCTTTGAAGCGTCGTACTGTACTTGATCAAACTGTGCCAAATTCGAACTTATAGAAGCGGTATTGAGTATCACGCCCGGATCTGAGCGTTTTATCATATCCTTCGCAGCGGTTTGCGTTCCAAAAAATACACCTCCAGCGTTGGTTGCCAGTACTGCCTGTAATTGGTCTGGCGTTGCTTCTAAAAACTCTTCAGGGATTTGTAGTCCTGCATTGTTGACCATTATATCGACACCACCAAATTCATCGGCGGCTTCGATTACAGAATTAATCTCTTCATAATTCGTAACGTCCGTCTCAACATATTCGGCGATTCCACCTTCTGATCTAATGGCTTCATGAGTTGGAACAGAGGCGTCTTTCGGATTCTCGGTTACATCCGCATTGATAACATTTGCACCAGCCTTGCCAAATCGCTGAGCGACTTCTCGACCAATGCCCGATGTTCCACCAGTAATGATTACGGTCTGATCGTTGTAATCGAAATTCAGTTTGCTCATACTACCCATGCGATGTCGAAGAAAATATAATACACTTGAAACTGGTGAGAGGGGCCGGATATAGCGCGGTTTCTATCTTTATTTTTGTACCTGGGATATAACTAGATGTTAATTTTGGGTAGCTCAATCCAGGTTAACTGACCTCGGGAGTATGGCAAATAAATATACGCTTGGGCTATAAAAATCTAAATATTGAGTTGAATGTTTAGATATATGCCGAAAATATCTATAAACCTCAATCAGTGTGGAAACGCTGTGCACACCTTTATATACCTGTATACTCCTATGTACATCAAATGTCAGTAGGAACAGACCCGATCCGTGAAATACAGTTTTCTTGGAAACACGAGTGTCCGTTTAATGACCTTACTGAAGAAATCGCGGGACTGAATATTAGATGGGAAACTCCAGCAGTGGGAATCGACGATGAAAACGTTCTGGGCAGATTCACTGTTGACCGGTCTGAAGAAGATCTCATTGAGACAATCAAAACGAATCTAAAAGAATATCCATCGATCCGCCGCGTTGAACAAACCGGTAAGCGGACATTCACCTGTATTCTTAGCAGGGAAATGATTACCATGTCACCAGAGCTGCTTTCTGAATGTCTTTCAGTATCTATTCATGAACATGATGGGATTGAAGAATGGCAGGTGCGCACACCGTCTTCACGCGTTGAGCGATTCCTCTTCGATACGCTAAACAGCAGTTCGGATGCTCAATTTAAACTTGAACGAAAAGTCGCCTTGGAAGAATTTGAAGTAAATGAAGAGAGGCTGCGGAGCAATCTTACAGACAAACAGGAAGAAGCAATTCTTGAAGGCCTTCAGCAGGGCTATTTCGAATATCCTCGCGAGTCAACGGCTAAACAAGCTGCCGCGGAACTTGGAATAACAGCATCATCATTTACCAGCCGAGTTCGCCGTGGGCAGCGGAGACTTATTGAATCAATTTTTGCCTCCGAATTAGACAAAAACACAAGCCCCTGAACTAACGAGTTCCCGGTGATAACTGTATCCAGATAATGCACCAGATGATCGGGCATTATTGAATTCTAATGTACAGCAATTGTTTTTATTGTGACCCTTACCGAACAAAGTGAAGTAATGATGCCCATCTGGTAGCTGGTCAATGAGCCAGTGCAGAATATAAACCGTGTATACAGCACGTCCTGCTGACGGCATCTCTGCTTGGGCTGGTCGGGTTCGTCGTTTCCCTCGCTATGTGGTTGGAAGGACAGCAGCGTTCTCAATTCGACTCCCTACGGCCCAGCGTTTCGCGGGCACGTACTCATACCCAGAACGGAGTAGACTGGACAGGAGCGAGTCGCTGCCGTTCCAAGCATGATGAGCGCAACGACACCGAGCACCGGTGATGCGAGAGCTGGCGCGGCGAGCTGCCCGGAAAGGATCGCAAGGGAAAGCACTCCGGCGACTGCACCGACTATTGTCCGCACTGACTTATCTGTGGCTCCGACGTTAATGCCCATATTATACGATCGAAATACTGTATCTTAGTAATACCTCGGATGTGCGCGATTCTTACAAGACCAATCCGGGTGCGTAACCACCGTGATCCTACTTGACCCACTCTCGCTCTGTATCTTGCACACCAGCCAAAGACAATATTGTATAGCCAACGGGCGTTTTACCAAATTCAACCAAAACGATGTTACAATATTCTAAATACCCCGTCAGATGCGGGTAGGATTACGGAGATGAGCACCATTAAAAACTGTATCACCGGTTTCAGAATCAAAGAGATAGACCTCTTCACGCGGGAACTGGACATCCACAGCAGACCCTTGATTCGGTGCCTCCTGTCGGGGGACTTTTGCTGTGAGCTCAATTCCATCGATGTCTACGTATACAATTGCCTCGCTACCGGTTGGTTCTACGACTGTAACTGTTCCAGATCCTTCCTCTTCAACCGAGAGCGAAACGTCTTCTGGGCGGATGCCGAGATCGTACTGACCATTGGTAAGGTTGGTATCCTCAAGTCGAATTTCGACTCCAGGTCCATTAACTTGCGTTCCTGACAATTCGACTTCAATGAAATTCATGCTTGGATTCCCAACAAACTCGGCGACAAATTGATTTGTTGGACTATCATAAATTTCGCTAGGCGGACCAATCTGCTCAATCTGTCCGGATCGCATTACAGCGATCCGGTCACCCATGGTCATGGCTTCTTCTTGATCGTGGGTTACATATACGGTTGTTGTATCAATTTGTGACTGGATGCGCTGGATTTCCGTGCGCATGTGCAAACGGAGTTTGGCATCGAGATTCGAAAGAGGTTCATCCAATAAGAACACCGACGGATCTCGTACAAGCGCTCTACCTGTTGCAACCCGTTGCTTTTGCCCCCCGGAAAGCTGACCCGGTTTTTTATCTAACAAATCACCGATTCCCATCATTTCAGCAATTTGCTCAACTTCGGTGGCAATCTCCCCATCGTTTAGTGCTGTGGATTTTTGAAGCCCATAGCCAATATTTCCGCGAACCGTTTTATGTGGATACAGTGCATAGTTTTGGAAGACCATCGCGACGTTTCGTTCATGTGGCTCTTCATCATTGACGACTCGATCCGCGATGAGAATCTCTCCTTCGTCAGGTTGTTCAAGCCCTGCAATCATCCGTAGTGTTGTCGTCTTGCCACAACCGGAGGGACCGACCAGTACAAGAAACTCTCCCTCCTCAACAGCGAGGTCAATATTATCAACAGCTGTAATCGTTCCCTCAGGGCCGTCGAATTGTTTCGTTATGCTTGTGGCTGTTAAATATGACATAGCTATTCAACGTCCTCAATAGCTACTTTAGCCGCTTCAAGCGTCTTATTAACGTGTTCATCTGTGTGTGCGTGAGTCATATTGATTCGTCCGAATTTTGGGAGGAAATAAACTCCTTCACCGATCATACTACGGGCAAACTGTTTGTATTTGTCCGTCTCAACATGCCGGTCGATATCCCGCCAGTCAGTCCACGTTGCTGGATCGGATTCACCATCAGTAAAGTGCATAAAGAAGTATCCGGCGAAGTCCGGAATGAATACGTCGTGCCCGGCGTCAGTCGCGATCTCACGGAGCCCTTCAACAAGCCCTTGCCCACGGTCAAGAAACTCCTTGTACCCTTGCTGACCGATATCTTGAAGATTCTCTAGATTTGCTTTCATTCCAGCTAGTGTTAGCGGGTTCCCAGTATATGTCCCATAGAAAGGTGCCTTCCCCGGTTGCTCTTGGAAAAATCGCATGACTTCTTCACGGCCAGTAAGTGCGCCACCGGGGTAGCCGTTTGCAATCGCTTTTCCGAAGACTGCAAGATCTGGGTCAATATCGAATGTTCCCTGTGCCCCGTGCAGACCTGTTCGGAAGCCGGTTACGACTTCATCGAGAATTAGCAAGCAGTTGTGTTCTCGTGTTAGTTCCCGGACTTCATCCAAAAATCCGTCTTGTGGGCGGAGGAGTCCGCCATTGCTCATGACGGCTTCCGTCGCGACGGCTGCAATTTCGTCGCCCTGTCTCTCAAGCACCTCCGCTAGTAAGTCAGCGTCATTCCATGGAATTGCCTCGACCGTTTCCATAGTTTTTTTCGGGACTCCTGGGGCGAGCGGGATTTTCGTAGGATTACGGCGTGTTCCGAGATCACCGGCCCCGGCTTGGTGATTAACCATTACATAATCATTGTGTCCGTGATACATTCCCTCAAATTTTAGGATCTTTTCTTTACCGGTGTAGGCCCTTGCGAGACGCATCGCACTCATGATGCCTTCCGTACCGGTATTCGTGAACTTCGTGAGCTCTGCCCCCGGCACAAGGTCATTGACCATTTGGGCTGTTTCGTATTCAAGCTCGCTTGCTGTGCCGAAAAGCGTCCCTTTGTCCAGCTGCTGCTCTGTCGCTTCAATTTGAGACTCAACGCGATGTCCAGCGATGATAGCAGAAAATCCACACAGGTAATCAATGTAGTCGTTCCCATCCACGTCGGTGATCATCGCTCCATCACCTTCTTCGATATATACCACTGGGTACGGTGCGTATGCACTATTACCGCGTGCGTTGGTTGATGTAGCTTCGGGGAGTTCGTTGACCGCCTGCTGCTGGAGTTTTATAGATTCGTCGTATGCATCTGCAGGCTGTCTTCCGTATCCTTTGGGAGAGGGAGTCTCACTGGGATCCATTTCCATAGTATAAACTAACTTATCCCCTATATTCACTTTTGAGTCTCACACGTTGGACCATACCATTTATTACAGTTAATTATTCAGCTATATCGATTAGCGGCTGATCGGTAGTGATGAATTAGAGTATGTTTCTGTATATAAAAACAAGAGTCTCAACTATTGGAAGGTATTGTTTTATATACGTATGTAATTGGTCTCGGTATGGCACGTGAAAACAGTGCGACATCGAACGGAACAAAGCGTATTGGGCGTCGTGAATTCTTGGCGGGTAGCTCTACAGCCGGTGTTGCCCTAGCCGCTGGTTGTGCGGGAACGGGTGGCAACGGCAACGGCGGTGAAGGAGAGACCGGTAACGGTAACGGCAACGGCGGTGGAGGAGAGACTGGTAACGGTGACAGCAACGGCGGTGGAGAAGGCGTTGAAGAAATCACGGTCATGATGGAGAATGTATACGATACGACGATCATTCAAAACATGATCGATGACTTCGAGTCGGACGCCGATTTCTCCGTCACAATTGAAGCATTCCCTTATGGGACTATGAACGAGACGATCACAACCCAACTTCGGTCGTCAAGTTCAAATTACGATGTGATTATTGTAGACAACCCTTGGGTCGGTAACTTCGTTGAAGGGGAACTTATTCAGCCCCTCGACGAGAGGATCGAAAACTCGGATTCGATCTCAACCGATGTTTATGTTGATTCAATGTGGAACACAGTCGGCGCTGTCGATGGTACCGCGTATATGCTTCCGTTCTATAATTACGGGCTTTCGATGCTATATCGAGAAGATATTGCCGAAGAACATGGCGTTGAAGTACCCGATGATGGTATGGAGATGGCCGATTATCTTGAGGCCTGTGCCCAAATTACTGAAGATACTGGTGACGACTTTTACGGCGCGGCAATGCAGGCTCAGCGCGGGTACAAAATTACCGAAGAATGGACAAACTACCTGTATGCGGAGGATGGTGCCATCCTTGATGGGGGCAATGTTGTCTTGGGTGAAGACGATAGCGCCGTGTCAGCTTTGGATAATTACATTGAAAATCTCGATACAGGCGCCCCTGATGCTGCGGAAGGCTGGGGCTTCAACCAAGCACGCCAACTCATGCAGAACGGGAATGCTTTCAGTATGATAACCTACAACTGGATGCTCGGGCGACTCTCGGACACAGAGGTCGGAGATAATCTGGCCATCGCCGAAGTCCCCGGAAGCAAATCGGTCCTGGGTGCTTGGGGTTGGGCCATCCCCAGTAATCTCAGTGAAGCCCGGTCAAATGCTGCTTGGGAATTCCTTGAGTGGGTTGAATCCCCCGAGACTCGTAAAGCGCGGTGTATGGAGGGTGGCTCACCAACATCGACCGATACATTATCCGACGACGAGCTGCTAAATGAGTTCCCCGAATACTACCCAGTCGTTGAAGGCATTCTTTCAGATGCTGAGCCGCTCCCAAGCATTGTTGGTGGCAACGAAATGATTCAGACCGTAGGGACTCAATTGTCACAGGCCGTCGCTGGAAATAAGTCTTCTCAGCAAGCAATCACCGACGCAACCAGCCAGCTCCAAGATATCGCCGGGAACTGATCGGCTGCGACTGATTGGCTTTTCAAAATGAGTACTACATCGCCATATCGCCGTTTCCGTAGGTCATTGAATCGCGTATACGCCCCGATTGAGAACCGTCTCCCAACCGGGTGGGTACTACTGACACCTGCAAGTGCATTGCTCGGATTCGTTGTCGCGATTCCGCTTCTGACGGCATTAGCGTTGAGCTTCACTGAATACAATCTCACGCTTTCAACATTCCCGACGTTTGTCGGCATACAAAATTATGTTCAGGGTGTCGTAACAGACGGTCAGTTTCTCAATGCGTTAATAAATACAGCTGTATTTGTTGTCGCGGCCGTGTCCTTAGAGTTTTTATTGGGATTCGGCCTTGCGCTGTTACTGTGGGAGAAATTCCCCGGGAGAGGTATCTTCCGGGCGGTTCTATTGACCCCAATGTTCATCGCACCGGTAGCAGTTGGACTGATGTTTCGTTTTATTTTCAACTCTCAGATGGGCGTGATGCCGGAACTGTTGGGATTTGTTGGTCTCGGTGACCTAGGGTGGTTCACTGATCCCACGCTTGCGATGTTGGTAATTGTATTAGGAGATGTGTGGCAATGGACGCCGTATATGGTTATTCTTCTACTGGCTGGACTGCAGGCCCTTCCCTCTGAACCGTATGAAGCTGCCCGTATTGATGGGGCCTCTTCATTCGAACAGTTTTATGAGATCACACTCCCGCTGATGCGTCCGGTTATTGCAGCAACATTAATTATCAGGATCATTGATGCTTCAAAAGTATTCGCGAAGATCTACACAATGACCAGCGGAGGGCCAGGAGTCGCCACAGAGACATTAGCTTGGTATATCTACAAAACCGGATTCCAAAGCTATCACTTAGGGATTGCCGCATCACAATCGGTCACAGTCCTATTGATGATTATCGGGCTTGGATACGTCCAGACATACGTAATTGGACAAGGTGATGAATATGCGTAAGAATCTTATCCGGTACCCGCTTCTCGCGTTAGCGAGTATCCTTGCGCTTGCGCCAACATTGTGGATGTTTTTTACTTCGATTAAACCCCGTGAACTTGCGTATCAGCCAGATGCGATGAGTTTTACACCCACATTAGGGGCATACGTCGAAGTCTTCACCCAATCTGCATTCATGCTTTTTTTCTTCAATAGCCTTCTTGTCGGCATAATTACAACAGTCGTATCTTTGTTGGTTGGCGTGTTGGCGGCCTACTCATTCGCCCGATTCAACACAGGAGGTCTCAAAACGCAGTTTGGATTTCTTAGTGCAATGATTTTCCCACCAGTTGTTATCATTATCCCGATGTACTTCATCTTCTTCGAATTTGGGCTAATAAATACACGGGCTGCAATTATTCTTGGGCACTTAACATTCGGTATCCCGCTGGCGATCTGGTTCTTGATCGGCTTCTTTGAAGAGTTACCACGGGAACTAGAGGAAGCCGCAATGATAGATGGAGATACGCGACTCGAAGCAATCTTCTTTATTTTAGTACCGAGCATCAAGGAGGGAGTTATTGCTGCAGGTATTCTCGTATTTGTCTTATCATGGAATAATTTCATTTACCCGCTTATCCTCGCCGGAAATGAAGCAACCCGTACGCTCCCGATCGCGGTTGCCAATTTCAATACATTTCAAGGGCTGCTTATATCTCGTATGGCGGCTGGCATTATTGTCATCGTTCTTCCGATGTTTCTACTGGCATTCTATGTCCAGAACTACCTCGTTCAAGGTCTCGCAAAAAGCGGTGTAGACGGCTGATCGCTGGATATACTTCCCACATTTACGGGAGCTAACGGCAATAGTTTGTGTTTCTAATCAGTTAGCGCGTAAGTTTATAACCTGATGCAGGTATCTCGTAGTTATGACGCCACGTATCACCGAAATAGAATCTACTGAATTTGAGTATCCACTGGAAAACGTAGGCACCGACAAGAACGGATTCAATCTTATTTATTCTCCAGGGGAGACAACCTATCGCAAGCTGTTCGCGTTGCGGATCCGAACTGATGAGGGAATTACTGGTGAATATATAGGTAGTAACTCACCGGGAGCTGCACAAATCAATACCTTCGCAGACTATTTGATTGGAAAAGACCCTCTCAAACGAGAGAAGCACTGGTCTGAAATCAAGCGCGCGTTGCGCAAATACGATCGTATGGGTATGGGACCAGTAGATATCGCTCTCTGGGACTTTGCAGGCAAATACTATGATGCACCGATCCACGAACTGTTGGGCACGTATCGAGAGCGGCTACCTGCATACGCTTCAACTTACCACGGTGATGAAAACGGCGGTCTAGACTCCCCTGCGGCTTTCGCGGACTTTGCCGAAGAGTGTTTAGAACAGGGTTTCCAAGGGTACAAGATTCATGGTTGGGGTGGCAGCACTGACAACCGTGATCTCGATCGGGAGATTGAGACCGTCCATGCGGTCGGTGACCGAGTTGGCGACAAAATGGATTTGATGCACGATCCTGCCTGTGAACTGGAAACATGGGCGGACGCGTTAGAACTAGGAAAAGCCTGTGATAGGGAGGGATTCTTTTGGTATGAAGATCCTTATCGCGACGGTGGCATTTCCCAGCATGGTCATCGCCGACTGGGTGACCACCTTGATACGCCGCTTCTACAAACTGAACACGTACGGGGCTTAGAGCCACATACAGATTTCATTAGCAGCGAGGCAACCGACTTCGTCCGTGCTGATCCAGAATATGACGGTGGGATCACCGGGGCAATGAAGATCACTAATGTTGCCGAAGGGTTCGGTTTAGACGTGGAATTCCATGCTCCCGGTCCTGCCCAACGTCATTGTATCGCTGCTACGCGAAATACTAATTATTATGAGATGGCGTTAGTCCATCCGGACTGCCAGAATACCATGCCCCCGATTTACGAAGGTGATTATTCAGACCTGATGGGTGCTGTCGATGGCGGTTTCGTTTCAGTCCCTGATGATCCCGGGTTGGGTGTTGATTACGATTGGGGATACGTCAAGGACAATGCTACTGGCAGCGTCCACAGGTACCAATAATCTAATTCAATCAAAGTGTGTATAGTAGAACATGTTGTAGATCGAGGTGGACATAAGATATTGGCGTCAGTAGATCACATGATACGGCTGAAGATCCGTAACTGGAGATTCAATAGATCTTGGACCCCAGTAGTAGTTATAACCGTTATTTTCAGTCTTTTTGTTTTGCTAAATTATTTTGTTTGGTTTGTCAGAATTCCAGCGGTAAACCCGCCTACGCTCAATTTGATATCAAGAGGCGTCTGGGGGAAAACAAATGAAGCCGATCTTTTATTCATTGGTGCTATATATATCCCCGATGCCATAGAGGTAGTTCGTGGAGAGCAAAGCGAACTACGATCAGAACGAGACGCCTTCGAGGCATTTCTCAACAAGATTAAAACAATTACGCCAGTGGAACTGTCAACGGAGCCGAGCCCACAACAGTCCGGTAACATTCTCACGTCACCACGAAGAACTCAATCACAGGAGATTATACGCGCATACAAAGAGACGGTAAGAGACGTTCCTCACTACAAAACTGAATACGATGATACGGTTACCGAGAGTCTGGTTGAAGAGTTCGGCCCAGAAATAGCGACCCAACTGGTCACGGGGAAGACATACACGCCACTAATAAAAAATCAACTCACAGAGGCAGTATGCCGGTGTCGACAGGAACGAGAACATGTTCTCCAAACGCTTGAGTCCGAGCACGAGGCGCTACAGAAAGCTCAGACGACGTTGGAAAAGAAGGAGGCAGAACTTAACTGTGTAACAGCATGTATTCCATCCGAGCAATCGTTTGACGAACTTTTTCAGAATTATAATTGCGTTATAGATGCTGAGGAGACATGTGAAGAAGTCCTTGAAGAACGTCAGCAGCAACGAGTCGAGGGCCACGCAGCTGTTACGGCACCCCGTACGGATGAAGTAGACCTTTACCCCTATCTCTATCGCTCGTTACCAGTCACGTACCCTGTCATAGCGGATGCGACCAAGCTAATCGAGCGGTTACAGCGTGTCCAACGACGATTAGCCAAACAACTCGTAGCCCGTTTCTAACGATCAAATTCGGTTCCGATTAAAACACGCCACCACTATACGTGAAAAATACAATTTAAATAAAATTGGGGATACAGTCACCGAAAAATAGAATCACTCAATTTGACGGTGCCATAATCCATGATTTCTGATGTGATATTACACGATAGTAACACTATTTTTAAGCGTACCAATCGACTCAATTTCAATTGTAACCTCGTCGTTTGGGCTAAGAGTATAATCCTCGGGAACAAGAGACGTTCCAGTCAATAATACAGTCAACTCTGGCAAGGTATTGTGCCGTTTGAGATATGCAACGAGTTCATCGCAATCGTGAATCATATTGCTTGTGCTGGTGCTTTCTTTATAAACTGTATCTCCGTCTCGCTCAATCAGCATCTGTACATCCAGATCATGCGGGTCAGGCACGTTTTCGGTTGACGCAATACAGGGACCAATTGCACAACTCCGGCTGTAGATCTTTGCTTGTGGAAGATAGAGGGGATTTTCTCCCTCAATCTCACGGCTACTTACGTCATTGCCAACTGTGTAACCGACGATCGCTCCATTGTACAAAACAACACCCAACTCCGGTTCGGGGACATTCCAGTCTGAATCCCCTCGGACACCGACTGACTCGCTCGGACCAACGGTTCGAGAGGGGGTCGATTTAAGAAACAACTCTGGCCGGTCGTTGTGATATACATCTAAATAGAGATCTGGGGAGTCACTCTCTTCTTCACGGGCTTCCTCGCTGATTTCATACGTAACCCCAGCGGCCCACACTTCCGGTGGTTTTGCTGGCACACAAAGATCCGGTTCAGCGATATCAACTGCCGGGGCTTCGTTTTGATACCGACGAGTGAGATCATCTATTGTTGTACCTGATATGTCGGCACAGCGGGCAAGCGTTCTGAAGGAATCAAGTCGTTCGTCAGCCGCTGTCAAGTCAAATGCCTCGTTACCATTCTCAACAAGAAGGTGTGAGCCATTACGTGAGGATGATTTATAATAACGCATCTGTGCGATCTTACTACTCACTCTGATAGTTAAGAATTGACTTAATATTTACCGCTAATTCATTAGAAGTCAAAATAAATTCACTTGTGTCAGCTAGTACAAATTGTATGCCCGAAACTATCAAAAATTATATTGGAGGCCAATGGACCGAAACTGAGAGTGGCAAAACCATTACTGTCAGTAACCCAGCCAATACTGCTTCGGTTGTCAATACATATCAGCAGTCTTCTGCTGCTGATGCTGAAAAGGCGGTTGCCGCAGCAGCGAAGGCAACTGATAAGTGGGCTAATACATCCGCCTCCGAACGCGGTGCCATCCTTCGAAATGCTGCCGGAATTATAGAAGATCAAAAAGAAGAGCTAACGGAGCTTCTTACAAAGGAGGAAGGCAAGACTCTGTCAGAAGCAAGGCCGGAGGTCCAACGAGCTATTGATATATTCTATTATTATTCTGAAAAAGCAGTTGATGTCGGTGGTACAATCAAGAACGCCAGCGGCGATAGAAGGCAGGTTTCAACGAAAAAAGAGCCATTGGGCGTCGCGGCGTTGGTAACACCTTGGAATTATCCGATTGCTATCCCAGCTTGGAAGATGGCTCCTGCTCTGGCAACTGGTAATACAGTTGTGTTCAAACCCGCCAGCGCTGCCCCGGGCGTCGGATGCGAAATCGTCTGCGCACTCGATAAAGCAGGGATTCCGGACGGTGTAGTGAATTTAGTTACTGGTCCCGGTAGTGAAGTCGGCGATGTTTTTACATGCGGGCACCATCGGGTTCACAGCGCCCATCGTCGAGAACGACTTCGAGCACGGACGGCTTGAGATAGTCATCGAGTTGGGCTGACGCGACCGGTTCCATTTCCTT
>Ga0102935_1000614_pt1 | contig 12987 bp, 10 predicted proteins | sample SalPonR2_A_D2_MG_FD_78508 | JGI IMG/M metagenome (GOLD analysis project Ga0102935, IMG submission 78508) | Salt pond soil microbial communities from South San Francisco under conditions of wetland restoration - Salt Pond MetaG R2_A_D2_MG | ecosystem: Environmental > Aquatic > Marine > Intertidal... | reverse complement strand
CTTGACGTAAAATATGGACAGATCGATTCTGGGGGGTGTCAGATCCGATCCCGAAAGTGCGGCGCCGTAGGTGGTTTCGAGCGTTCACGAGTGCATCAGCGCCCGGAGGGGCGGTTTCGAATACCCTATCAGAAGCGATCCGCCCGCCTGCGATTTTCGGCGGGCTTATCCTCGACGGGTGTCGTTATCTGCACCCGACCCCTCGTGTCCCGCCGCCGGCCCCCCCAGGCCGGCGGCGTTTCTTCATCTGGTCCGCATATCTTCGTTTGCCGAAAATCTCACGCCGAGAATGACTGCCGCGACATCAGGGGGCGGAGAGCCTCCTGCGGCGGGGCGTCAGCCGCGGTTCATCCGGTTCTCGACGAGATCGTCGACCACCTCAGGCTCGGCAAGGGTCGAGGTGTCGCCAAGCGCGTGGTGGTCGTTCTCGGCGATCTTTCTGAGGATGCGACGCATGATCTTGCCCGACCGGGTCTTCGGCAGGCCCGGCGCCCACTGGACGAGATCGGGCTTGGCGATCGGGCCGATCTCGGTGCGCACCCACTTCTCGAGCTCCTTGCGGAGTTCGTCGGTCGGCTCGACGCCCTTCATGAGCGTGACGTAGGCATAGATGCCCTGACCCTTGACCGGATGCGGGTAGCCGACGACCGCGGCCTCGGCGACATGTTCATGGGCGACGAGGGCGCTCTCGACCTCGGCGGTGCCCATCCGGTGGCCCGAGACGTTGATGACGTCGTCGACGCGGCCCGTGATCCAGTAATCGCCGTCGGCGTCGCGGCGGCAACCGTCGCCGGAAAAGTAGTAGCCCTTGTAGTCTGAGAAGTAGGTCTTCTCGAAGCGGGCGTGGTCGCCCCAGACCGTGCGCATCTGGGCTGGCCAGCTCGACTTGATACAGAGCACGCCCTCCGCCTTGGTCGTTGCGATCTCCTCGCCGGTGTGCGGGTCGAGCACCACGGGCTCGACGCCGAAAAAGGGCTTTGTCGCCGAGCCGGGCTTCGTCGTGGTGGCGCCGGGCAGGGGGGTCAGAAGGTGCCCCCCGGTCTCGGTCTGCCACCAGGTGTCGACGATGGGGCATTCGCCCTTGCCGACATTGTCATTGTACCAGTTCCATGCCTCCGGGTTGATCGGTTCGCCGACCGTTCCGAGAAGCTTCAGCGACGAAAGATCGTGCTTTTCCACCCATTCGGTGCCCTGGCCCATGAGCGCGCGGATCGCGGTGGGCGCGGTGTAGAACTGGTTGACCCTGTGCTTGGCGCAAACCTCCCAGAAGCGCCCGGCATCGGGCCAGGTGGGCACGCCCTCGAACATCAGCGTCGTCGCGCCGTTCGCCAGGGGGCCGTAGACGATGTAGCTGTGGCCGGTGACCCACCCGACGTCCGCGGTGCACCAGAAGACGTCGCCTTCGTGGTAGTCGAACACGTATTCATGGGTCATCGCCGCGTAGACGAGATAGCCGCCCGAGGTATGCACCACGCCCTTCGGCTGGCCGGTTGAGCCCGAGGTGTAGAGGATGAACAGCGGGTCCTCGGCGCCCATCTCGATGGGAGCGGAATGGTCGTCGGCCTCGGCGCGCAGCTCGTTGTAGTCGAAGTCGCGGCCGTCGACCCAGGTGGTCTGGCCGCCGGTCCGGCGGACCATCAGAACCTTGCATTCGTGGAGGACGTTGAGGAGAGCCGCGTCGGTGTTCGACTTCAGCTTCGTCTCGCGCCCGCCGCGGGGGGCGTAGTCGGCGGTGATGACGACCTTCGCGTCGCAGCCGTTGATCCGGGCGCCGAGCGCGTCGGGCGAAAAACCCGCGAAGACGATGGAATGGATCGCGCCGATCCGCGCACAGGCGAGCATGGCATAGGCGGCCTCGGGGATCATCGGCAGGTAGAGCACCACCCGGTCGCCCTTCCTGACCCCGAGGTCTTCGAGAATGTTCGCCATCCGGCAGACTTCGGTGTGAAGCTCGCGGTAGGTGATGTGCCGCGCTTCGTCCTTCGGGTCGTCGGGTTCCCAGATGATCGCGGTCTGATCGGCGCGGGTGGCGAGATGGCGGTCGACGCAATTGGCCGCGACGTTGAGGGTGCCGTCCTCGAACCACTTGATCGAGACGCGGCCGAGATCGAAGCTGACGTCGCTGACCTTGCTGAAGGGCCTGATCCAATCGATCCGCTTGCCGTGCTCGGCCCAGAACGCCTGCGGGTCGGCGATGGAGGCGGCATACATCTCTTCGTATTTCGCGGCGTCGATATGGGCGTTCGCGGCGAATTCGGGCGATGGCGGATAGGTCTTGTCGCTCTCGTCGAGCATGGTCGGGCTCCTCCCTCGGTCTTGGCGCGCGCCGCTCCCCGCGGCGCGCATTGGCGTCAGATCGCCAGGTATTCGTGGCGCAGGCCCTCGTTTTCGAGCACCTCCTGGGCCGTGCCGTCGTAGACGACGCTTCCGGTGTCGAGGATGACAGCGCGGTCGGCGAGCTTCAATGCCGCCACGGCGTTCTGTTCGACGAGGATGGTGGTGATGCCCTGGTCGCGGATGATGTTCAGGGTCTTCGCGATTTCCTGCACGATCACCGGGGCGAGGCCCTCGTAAGGCTCGTCGAGCAGAAGCACCTTGATGTCGCGCGCGAGCGCCCGGGCGATGGCGAGCATCTGCTGTTCGCCGCCCGACAGCGTCACCCCGTCCTGCCGGCGGCGCTCGCCGAGGCGGGGAAAGAGCTCGTAGATCCGCTCGAGCGACCAGCCTTCGGGCGGCGCGATCTGGGCGAGCTTGAGGTTTTCCTCGACCGTCAGGCCCTGGATGATCCGACGGTCCTCGGGCACGAGCGCTATGCCTTCACGCGCGGCTTCGTGGGAGCGCATCTTGTGAAGCGGCTTGTGGTCGAGCCAGATCTCGCCGTGGCGCAGCTCGGGGCTGTCCATCCGCGCGATCGTCCTGAGCGTCGTCGTCTTGCCGGCGCCGTTGCGGCCCAGAAGCGCGAGGATCTCGCCTTCGTGGACGTTGAACGACACGTCCTGAACGATGTAGCTCTCGCCGTAATAGCTTTCGATATTCCACAGCGAAAGGAATGCCGGCGCGGTGGCCGCGAGGTTCGCGTTCCTGTCGACGGGCCGTCCCTGGGGGTCGCGTTGATCGAGCATGTGATGTCTCCTCAGGCCTCTGCCGTTTCGCCGAGATAGGCTTCCTTGACCTTCGGATTGCCGCGGATGTTCTCGGGCGTGTCCTCGACGAGCGGTGTGCCCTGGGCGAGAACGGTGATCCGCTCCGCAAGCGAGAAGACGACGTGCATGTCGTGTTCGATGATGCACATCGTGATGCCCCGCTTGTCGCGGATCTGCTTGAGAAGGTCGATGGTGTTGTTGGTGTCGGCCCGCGCCATGCCGGCGGTGGGCTCGTCGAGCAGCAAGAGCTTCGGCTCCTGGACGAGACACATCGCCATTTCGAGCCGCCGCTTGTCGCCACGCGACATCGAGGCGGCATGCATGTCGCGCTTGTCGATCATGCCCACGTCCTCGAGCGTGTGCTCGGCCTTCTCGATGAGCTCTCGCTCGTTGAGGAAGCTTTCGAAGGCATGCATCCGGAACGACCCGTCGCGCTTGGCGAAGCAGGGGATCAGGATGTTTTCGATCACGGTGAGGTCGGCGAAGATCTCCGGCGTCTGGAACACCCGGGAGATGCCCATCTGGTTGATCTCGTGGGGCTTGCGGCCGAGCACGGACTGGCCGTCGAAGGTGACCGAGCCGGTGTCGGGCATCAGCTTGCCGACGAGGCAGTTGAGCAATGTCGACTTGCCGGCCCCGTTGGGGCCGATGATGGCGTGGACGCTGTTTTCGGCGACAGAGAGGTTCACGTCGCCCAGCGCCTGCAGCCCGCCGAAGCGTTTGCCGACCCCTTTGACTTCAAGGATTCCCATGGTGTTTCTCCCTATTCCGCAGGCGTCTTGGCGGAGGCGTCGGTGGACTTCCGGCCGATCCCGAATACCCGGCCGACACGCTGGCCGAGCTCGACGAGCCCGCCGGGCAGGAAAATGATCACTGCCATGAAGATGAGGCCGAGCGTGAGGTGCCAGCCCTTGCCGGTGAACGGGTGGATGATCGTCACGATGAAATCCTCTATCCCGTCGGGCATGAAGGCGAACCACTGGTGCAGGACCTGATCGTTGATCTTCGACAGGATGTTTTCCATGTACTTGATCATGCCCGCGCCGAGGACCGGGCCGATGAGCGTGCCCGCGCCGCCGAGGATCGCCATGAGCACGACTTCGCCGCTCGCCGTCCAGAACATGCGTTCGGGGCCGACCTGGGTATCCATCGCCACCATGAGCCCGCCGGCGAGGCCGGCATACATGCCCGAGATCACGAAGGCCGCCAGCGTGTAGGGCTTCGAGTTGAGACCGGTGTAGTTCATCCGCTGCTGGTTCGACTTGACCGCGCGCAGCATCATGCCGAAGGGCGAGCGGAAGATGCGGATCGAGACGTAGAACGCGATGAGCATCACCACCGCGGCGACGTAGTAGCCTGCGTTGAAGGTGAAGAGCCAGCCGCCGACCTCCAGTTCAGAGGATGTGCGCATGTCGAGGCCGAAGAGGTTCGCCCGCCCGATCTCGCCGGGGGCGAGATTCGACAGGAGCGGATTGTCGGTCGACTTGATCTGAAGGCCCGTCTCGCCGCCGGTGATCGGGGTGAGCACGGAATAGGCGAGGGCGTAGGACATCTGCGCGAACGCCAGGGTCAGGATCGAGAAGTAGATGCCCGACCGTCGCAGCGAGATGTAGCCCACGAGCACCGCGAAGAGGCCGGCCACGATCATCGCGAGGATGATGGCGGGGATGATGTTGAGGGTGATGAGCTTCATCGACCAGATCGCGGCGTAGGAGCCCACCCCGAGAAAGGCCGCGTGGCCGAAGGAGAGGTAGCCCGTGAGCCCGAAGAGAATGTTGAACCCGATCGCGAAGATCCCGAAGATCAGGAACCGCTGCATCAGGTCGGGGTAGCCGGCGTTGAACTGCGCCAGGCCCGAGGTTTCGGGAAAGGGGTTCAGAATGAACGGCGCGAAGGTCACGAGGATCGCGACGATGACGAGCAGTGCTGCGTCCTTGCCGCCGAGGCCGAGCAGGCCGGTCCCCTGCCGGCTCCCGGAGGGGGCGGCGGCGCGCTGCGGGGTGGTGGTGGTTTGATCGACCATGTCTTAATCCTCCATCACGCCCTTGCGGCCCATCAGGCCCCGGGGACGGGTGAGCAGAACGATGATGGCGACAAGGTAGATGATGATCTGGTTGATCCCGGGGATCAGGTCGATCACCGCCGCCATCGATGCGAAGCTTTCGAGTATGCCGAGGAGGAACCCGGCCAGGACGGCGCCGGGCAGCGAGCCCATGCCGCCCACGACCACCACGACGAAACTGAGCACGAGAAAGTCCATTCCCATGTGGTAGTTCGGTGAGTTGATCGGTGCGTACATCACCCCCGCGAGGCCCGCCACGCAGGCCGCGATGGCGAACATGATGGTGAAGCGCTTGTCGATGTTGATGCCGAGAAGCCCCACCGTTTCACGGTCGGCCATTCCGGCGCGCACCACCATGCCGAAGGTGGTGAATTGCAGGAACCCGAAGACCCCGGCGATGATGACCATCGCGAAGGCGAAATAGACCAGCCGCCAATAGGGGTAGATGATGGTGTTCGGATCGAAACCGATCAGGGCGCCGAAATCGAATGAGCCGGTGAACGCGGGCGGCGCCGGCGTCGGAATCGGGTTGGCGCCGTAGAAGGCCTTGATGATTTCCTGCAGCACGATCGCGAGGCCGAAGGTCACGAGGATCTGGTCGGCGTGCGGGCGCTTGTAGAAATGCTTGATCAGGCCGCGCTCCATGGAGATGCCGACGAGGATCATGACGGGGATCGAAAACAGGATCGCCAATGGCACCGACCAGTTGATGATCGCCTGGCCCGTGGCCTCCCCGAACCAGTCGTAGACGTAAGGCACATCCACCTTCAGGGGGTTGCCGAGAAAATCCGTCCGGGTCTCGTCTATGACTGGATGGCTCAGCGACAGGATGCGCTGCAGCGTCACCGCGCAGAACGCGCCGATCATGAACAGCGCGCCGTGGGCGAAGTTGACGACCCCGAGCGTGCCGAAGATCAGGGTAAGGCCGAGGGCGATCAGCGCGTAGGCCGAGCCCTTGTCGAGGCCGTTGAGGATTTGAAGGATGATGGCGTCCATGTCCCTGCCTCCGGGTACGGGGGGAGGTCGCGCCCCCGGTGGGGCGCGACAATTCTTTTGCTCGTTCGGGGTCCTGCTTTCAGGAAGCCCGGCGTGCTATCGCCGGGCCGACGCCCCGACCGGGATCACGCGCCGGGGTTGCAGCTTCCCAGCGAGGCTTCGGCACCGCCGAAGTTCGGGTGGTCCGGCGCGTAGGTGACCTGGCTGGCCGGCGTGACCTCGACGATCTCGAGAAGGTCGAACTCCGACGTCGGGTTCTCCTTGCCGCGCACCACCAGCACGTCCTTGAAGCACTGGTGGTCCTCGGCGCGGTAGAGCGTCGGTCCGTTGCCGAGACCGTCGAACTCGAAGCCCTCGAGCGCCTCGACCACCGCGCAGGGATTGAAGGAGCCCGCCCGGTTGACCGCATCCGCGTAAAGCAGCGTCTGCACGTAGCAGGTGTGCGCGGCCTGGCTCGGCGGGAAGCCGTACTTCTCGCCGAAGGACTTCACGAAGGCCGCCGACGCGGGGTCGGGCGCGACCTCGGTGCCGTCGGGCGTGGTGAAGCCCTGTGCGAGCGACCAGTGCCAGTTCGTCGACCCGAAGATGCCCTTCACGTTCTCGCCGGCACCGCGGGCCATGAGGCGCGAGTAGAGCGGCACGACGATCTGGAAGTCCTGGCCGTTGGCCTGCGCCTCGCGAAGGCCGAACTGAACGGCGTTGGTGAGCGAGTTCACCATGTTGCCGCCGTAGTGGTTGAGCACCAGCACGTCGGCGCCCGACTGGATGACCGGGGCGATGTAGGACGAGAAGTCGGTCTGGGTCAGCGGCGTGAGCACGGTGTTCACCGTCTCCCAGCCGATGGCCTCGGTCGATTCGCGCACCGCCTGTTCGGTGGTGTAGCCCCAGTTGTAGTCCGCCGTCAGGTGATAGGCCTTCCGGTCGGTGCCGTAGGCGTTCGCCAGGATCGGGGCGAGTGCTGCGCCGGACATGTAGGAGTTGAAGAAGTGGCGGAAGCCGTTGGCCTTGCGGTCCTTGCCGGTGGTGTCGTTCGAGTGCGTGAGGCCGGCCATGAAGATCACGCCCGCCTCCTGGCAGAGCGCCTGCACCGCCACCGCGACGCCCGAGGACGAGCCGCCGGTGATCATGACCGCGCCGTCCTTCTCGATCATCGAGCGGGCGGAGGCGCGGGCGGCGTCGGACTTCGTCTGCGTGTCGCCGGTGACGTACTCGACCTGCTTGCCGTTGATGCCGGTGCCGTCGAGGGTCTTCGACGAGAAGGTGTTGATCATCCCGCCGTCGCCGCCGCCATTGAGGTGCTCGACCGCGAGTTCGTAGGCGCGCAGCTCGTCCGCGCCCTCGTCGGCGTAGGGACCCGACTGGGGCACGTTGAAGCCCAGCGTCACCGTCGAGCCTGTCGGTTCGTTGGTGAACGCGTTGGCCCGGCTGGTGAAGATCGTCGGCATCGCGAGGCCGGCGCCGGCGATGGCGCTGGTCTTCAGAAGCCCACGACGGGTGAAGTTAGATTTGGACATGAATATCCTCCCGTTTCATAAAGCCCGGTGTCGGTCGCCACGCACCGCGGCGCTCCTCCAAACGCACCGGACCCCTTTTACAAGGTGGTTGTACTATTGGCGAAAAAGGTAAAATCCCGCAACAAGACCCTTGCCGCGCTGGATTTTTTTGTAAAGCAATCGACATTGCAATTGCCGAAATTGTAAAGTAATTTTCTTGCGTGTGCAGAAAGCCTGAGAAACCAGAGCCTTTGAGATGCCCCCGGGAGGCCTGACCGGAGCCCGGATTCGCCGGCGCCGTCTGGACCGGGGGATGAAACAGGCCGATCTCGCGCGCGCCTGCGGGATATCTCCGAGCTACCTCAACCTGATCGAGCACGACCGGCGCAAAATCGGCGGCAAGCTTCTGGCCGACATCGCCGAAGCCCTCGACGTCACGCCCGAGCGGTTGCGCATCGGCGCGGACGCCCAGGAGATCGCGACCCTTCGCGCCGCCGCGGCCGACACGCCGGAGGTGGCCGCCGAGCTCGACGCGGCCGAGGATTTCGCCGCGCGCTTTCCCGGCTGGGCCGGCCTCGTGGCAGAGCAGGCCCGCCGGATCGCCGTTCTCCAGCGCACCGTGGAGCTTATGGGCGACAGGATGACCCACGACCCGCAGCTCGCCGCTTCGCTTCACAACATCCTCTCGACGGTCACCGCGATCCGGGCGACGAGCGCCATCCTCGCCGGCGACGACCCGGTCGAGCCCGGCTGGCAACAGCGGTTTCACCGCAATCTCTACGAGGACAGCCGCCGGCTCGCCGAGGCGACCGAGGCGCTGGTGGTCGATCTCGATGCCGATGCCGCCGCCGAGACCGGGACGACGCCGCTCGATCAGATGGAGGAATGGCTCGAGGCGGCGGATCTCGACGTCCTGGAGCCGGGCCGGGCCGGGGAGGCGGCCCTTCTGGAGGCCGCCGAGGCGGCGCTGCCCTCGGAGCCCGCGCGCGCACTGGCCCGACGCGAGATCGCGCGGCTCGCCGCCGACGCCCGCGCGATGCCCGGCGCGGCCCTGCGCGCGGCGATCGGCGGGTCGCCGTCACCCGACCCGATGGCGCTCGCCGACCGCTTCGGCGTGCCGCTCGCGGCGGTCTTTCGAAGGCTCGCGGCGCGGCGCGAGACGGGGGCCGGTCTGGTGATCTGCGACGGGTCGGGCACGCTTACCCGCCGCCGCCAGATTCCGGGCTTCCCCGTGCCGCGGTTCGGCGCGGCCTGCCCGGTCTGGCCGCTCTACGGCGCGCTCGGCCAGATCGGTCGCCCGGTCTCGGCGATTCTGGCGCAGGCTGGCAGCGCAGCGGGGACGTTCCACGGCTGGGCGATTGCCGAGACCCGGCATCCGGGCGGCTACGGCGCGGTGCCGGTCACCGAGGCGACGATGCTCGTCTTGCCGGTGGCCGGCGGGTCCGCCGGGGACTTGCCGGTGCTGACGGTCGGCGCCTCCTGCCGTGTCTGTCCCGCCGAAAGCTGCGCCGCCCGGCGCGAATTGTCGATCCTCGGTGCGGGAGCCTGACCGGCGCGGCGCGCTGCCGGTTTTCATCCGCCCGGAACTCCTTCGGGGGCCTGCGGCGGAGGAGCGGGGGCCAGGAGCCCCCATCGCGCCCTTTGACACGCCTTCTCCCCTCGGCAATAGTCGCGAAACACTGGCTTTTCGTCATCCAAGGGAGGGGAGGACGATGGGCGGACGGGTGCTCCTCATCGAGGACGAGCCGAATATCATCGAGGCGATCCGCTTCATCCTGTCCCGCGACGGATGGGCGGTGGACACCCATTCCGACGGGCGTACCGCGCTCGAGGCCGTCGCGCGGCGGCGGCCCGACCTCATCGTGCTCGACGTCATGCTGCCGAACCGCTCGGGCTACGATATCCTCGCCGACCTCCGCGCCGACCCCGAAACCGGGTCCATTCCGGTGCTGATGCTCACCGCGCGCGGCCAGACGAAGGACCGCGAGCTCGCCCATCGCATCGGAGCCAACCGCTTCATGACGAAGCCGTTTTCCAATGCCGAGGTGCTCGAGGCGGTGCGCGCGCTCACCGCGCCTGCGGACCAGGGCGGGTCGGGGGGCTGAGGTGGCGCAGAATCCCGGACCCCTGTTTCTGGCAAGGCGCACCTACCGCCGCCGCCGGTTGATGGACATAGGTCGCCTGATGCCGTTTCTCGGGACGTTCCTGTTCCTCGTGCCGGTGCTCTGGGCTGGCTCGGTGCGCACGTCGGCCGGCCTTGTCTACCTCTTCGTGGTCTGGGGTCTCCTGATCGTCGGGCTCGCGCTTCTCGCCCGTCCGATCAGCCGTGCCGAGGCGGACCCCGAGAAGACGGCTTCCCACGAGAGCGAGGGAGCGGAGGAGCCCTGATGCTCTCGTTCAACCTGCTCGTCGCGATCTGCCTCGTCTACGTCGCGTTTCTGTTCTTCATCGCCTTCGCCGCCGAGCGGCAGGCGGCCTCCGGCGAGCGGCCGTGGCTGCGCTCGCCACTCGTCTACACGCTGTCGCTGTCTATCTACTGCACCGCCTGGACCTTCTACGGCGCGGTCGGTTACGCCGCGCGCTCGGGCCTCGAGTTTCTGACCATATACATCGGGCCGACCATCGTCATGCTCGCCTGGTGGGGCGCGCTGCGAAAGCTTGTCCGGATCGGGCGCACCCAGCGGATCACCTCCATCGCCGACCTGATCTCGTCGCGCTACGGCAAGTCGACGCTTCTGGGTGTTCTGGTCACGCTGATCGCGCTCATCGGCACCACCCCCTATATCGCGCTCCAGCTCCAGTCGGTCACCCTGTCCTTCGCGGTCTTCACCGAAGGCGGCCCGGAGACGCTCAACTCGACCGCCATCTGGGTCGCGGTGGGCCTCACCGTCTTCACCATCATCTTCGGCACCCGCAAGCTCGACGTGAACGAGCGCCACCACGGGGTCGTCGCCGCCATCGCGATCGAGGCCGTGGTGAAGCTCATAGCGCTGCTCGCGGTCGGGATATTCGTGGTGTTCTTCGTCGCCGCCGGACCCCGCGACATCGCCGCGCTCATAAACGCGAGCCCGATCGACGTCTGGGAGTTGCGTCCCGAGCGCTGGATGACGCTCATCTTCCTGTCGGGTGCGGCCTTTCTCTGCCTGCCGCGGATCATCCACGTGATGGTCGTCGAGAATGCCGACGAGCGGCATCTGGCGACCGCGAGCTGGGCGTTTCCGCTCTATCTCTTCCTGATGAGTCTTTTCGTCGTCCCGATCGCCGTCGTCGGTCTCGCGATGATGCCGCTCGGGGCGAACCCCGACCTCTTCGTGCTCACCGTGCCGCTCGCACTCGACCGCGACGGGCTCGCCACGCTCGCGTTCCTCGGCGGTTTCTCCTCGGCGACCTCGATGGTCATCGTCGCCGCCATCGCAGTCTCGACCATGGTGTCGAACCATATCGTGATGCCGATCTGGCTGCGCTCGGTCCCCTCCGGCGCGACGGTCTCTGGCGACCTCAGGCAGGTGGTGCTCGTTGCACGGCGAGTGACCATCGCGGCGGTGCTGTTGCTCGGCTACCTCTATTACCGCGTTTCGGGCGGGGGGACGGCGCTGGCGGCCATCGGGCTCATCTCGTTCGCCGGCGTCGCTCAGGTGCTGCCGGCCCTTCTCGGCGGGATATTCTGGCGCGGCGCGACCCGTGTCGGGGCGGCTGCGGGCGTCACCGTCGGCTTCTTGATCTGGGCGTGGACGCTGTTTCTGCCGAGCTTCGGCGAGAGCGGCGTCCTGGGCGCCGAGGTGCTCGCCGCGGGCCCCTGGGGGATCGCGGCGCTGAGACCGCAGGCACTCTTCGGCCTCGAGGGGCTCGACCCGTTGGTCCACTCGGTCGTGTGGTCGATGAGTTTCAATATCCTGGCCTTCCTCATCGGCTCGTTCCTGTCGTTTCCGACGCCGCTCGAGCGGCTTCAGGGGGCCAGCTTCGTCAATGCCCTGTCGCCGGGGGGCGGGGCGCGGAGCTGGGCGGTGTCGGGCGCCGGGGCCGAGGAACTTCTGGTGATGTCGCAGCGCATCGTCGGGGGCCGTGACGCGCAGGCGCTCTTCGAGGCCGAGGCGGCCGAACAGGGCAAGGGGGGCTATCTTCCCGAGGTGACGCCGGAGTTTCTCGAACGTCTCGAACGGGTGCTTGCGGGCTCGGTCGGGGGGGCGACGGCGCATGCGATGGTCGCGCAGATCACCGGGGGGGCCAGCGTCTCGGTCGACGATCTGATGAAGGTCGCCGACGAAGCCCAGCAGATCATGGAATATTCCGCCCGTCTCGAGGCGCAGTCCGATGAACTGCGCCGGACCGCGAGGCAGCTTCAGGTCGCCAACGAGAAGTTGATGGCGCTCAGTGTCCAGAAGGACGCGTTCCTGAGCCAGATCTCCCATGAGCTGAGGACGCCGATGACCTCGATCCGGTCGTTCTCGGAGATCCTGCGCCAGTCGGAGGGTCTCGCGCCGGAGGACCGGCAGCGTTACGCGGGTGTGATCCACGACGAGGCCCTCAGGCTCACGCGGCTTCTCGACGACCTTCTTGACCTCAGCGTGCTCGAGAACGGGCAGGTGTCGCTCAACACCCGCGAAGCCGCTCTCGACGCGGTGATCTCCGCCGCGCTGGTGGCGACGGGGGTGGAGGAGGAGGGGCTGGTCGTGCGCCGCGAAGGCGGCGGGGACGGCGTCCGCGTGATCACCGACCCCGACCGGCTGAGCCAGGTTTTCATCAACCTCATCTCCAACGTACGGAAGTATTGCGACGCCGAGCGGCCGGTGCTCCGGATCGTCACCCGCGACCTCGGCGACCGGGTGGCGGTCGATTTCATCGACAACGGCTCGGGGGTTCCGGGCGATGCCCAGGAACTGATCTTCGAGAAGTTCAGCCGCCTGACCGATCAGCAGGCCGCGGGCAGCGCGGGTCTGGGCCTCGCGATCTGCCGCGAGATCATGCTGCGGCTCGGCGGGTCGATCCGCTACCTGCCGGGGCAGGGGGGCGGGGCGTTCCGGGTGTCGCTGCCGCGCGCCGAGGCGCGGGCGGCCTGACCCTCTCAACCGATTGCTAACCCAGATTTGCGAAGCAGGCCCCGACGGGAACCGGGACGACGGCGCATGAGCCAGGCAATGGGAGCAGGTCTTCTCGCCCGCAAGGCGGGCCAGGCCCGCGCGGGCGGCGACCGGGCGCGATCTCCCTGGGCGCCGGCCTGGCAAGTCGTGGTGCCTCGTGTCGCCGACGAGGCGCTGGGGATCGAGGCGGGGCTTCTGAAGGCCCGGCACCGACG
>Ga0102935_1000613_pt1 | contig 13020 bp, 9 predicted proteins | sample SalPonR2_A_D2_MG_FD_78508 | JGI IMG/M metagenome (GOLD analysis project Ga0102935, IMG submission 78508) | Salt pond soil microbial communities from South San Francisco under conditions of wetland restoration - Salt Pond MetaG R2_A_D2_MG | ecosystem: Environmental > Aquatic > Marine > Intertidal... | reverse complement strand
GTTTTCCCGGTGAGCGCATCGTCTTTTCCGGCGTCGGCAAGACCGGGGAAGAGATACGGGCGGCACTCGGGGGCGGCGTCCGGCAGTTCAACGTCGAAAGCGAGCCCGAGCTTCTCAGGCTGTCGGCCGTGGCGGTGTCCCTCGGCAAGTCCGCACCGATCACCATACGCGTGAATCCGGACGTCGATGCGAGGACCCATGAGAAGATCGCGACCGGAAAGGCGGAGAACAAGTTCGGCATCCCGATCTCGCGCGCCCGCGAGGTCTATGCCGAAGCCGCGGCGCTCCCCGGTATCGAGGTGGTGGGAATCGATGTCCACATCGGCTCGCAACTCACCGATCTCGAGCCCTTCCGCGAGGCCTATCGCAAGGTCGCCGACCTCACCCGGCAACTTCGCGCCGACGGTCACGACATTCGCCGTCTCGATCTCGGCGGAGGCCTCGGCATTCCCTACGAACGCTCGAACCTCGCCCCGCCATTGCCCACGGACTACGGTGCGGTGATTCGCGAGACAGTGGGTGATCTGGGCTGCGAAATCGAGATCGAGCCGGGCAGGCTCATCGCCGGAAACGCCGGGCTCCTCGTCTCGTCCGTGATCTACGTCAAGGAAGGCGAGGGACGGGATTTTCTCATTCTCGACAGCGCGATGAACGACCTCATCCGCCCGGCGATGTACGGCGCGTATCACGACATCGTCCCGGTCGCCGAGCCCGCCCCGGGGGCAGAGTCGCGCCCTTTCGACGTCGTCGGCCCGGTCTGCGAGACCGGCGACACCTTTGCCCGCGCCCGGCCCATGCCGCCGCTTCGCGAGGGCGATCTCGTCGCGTTCCGCTCCGCCGGGGCCTATGGTGCGGTGATGGCCTCGGAGTACAACACCCGGCCGCTGATCCCCGAAGTTCTGGTGCGCGGGGATCAACATGCCGTCATCCGGGCGCGTCCGACCTTTGACGAGATGATCAATCGGGATACCATTCCGGAGTGGCTCTAGACCCATCCCGGCATGACGCCCCCAGCGAGCAGAGGTTCATGGCACGTCCTGACCTTACACCGGAAACAGCCGGGCGGCTGAAGCGCCCGCTCCGCCTGACCCGTCTCGGCATGGCCGCCGAGCGCACCACGCGCGCGTTCTGGCCGCTCTGGTCGGTCGTGTTCGCCGTGATCGCGGCGCTGATGCTCGGGTTGCACGAGGGCCTGCCGCGGGAAGCGGTCTGGGGCATCGGGGCGCTGTCGCTTCTCGGCGCCGGCGCGGCCCTCTGGCACGGGGTGACACGCTTTTCCTGGCCGACGCGTGACGAGGCTTTCGCCCGGCTCGACGCCACGCTGCCCGGCCGGCCGATATCGGCGGTGGCCGACACACAGGCCGTGGGGGCGGGCGACGCGGCCTCCGAGGCGGTCTGGAAGGCGCATCTGCGACGCATGGAAGAGCGGCTTGCGGCCGTGAAGGCGCCGCGGCCCGATCTGCGGCTGTCGGCGCGCGACCCCTATGCCCTGCGCTACGTCGCCGCAGTCGCCCTCGTGATGGCTCTCATCTTCGGCTCGGTCTTCCGCGCCGCCACCGTCACCGACCTGACCGCTGGCGGGGCGGACGCGCTGGCCGCCGGGCCGGCATGGGAGGGCTGGGTCGAGCCACCGCTTCATACCGGCCGCCCGAGCCTCTACCTCGGCGATATCGAGCGGGCGGCCTTTTCCGTGCCGGACGGCAGCCGGGTGACGATCCGCCTCTACGGCGAGATCGGGGCGCTTTCGGTCACCGAAACCGTCTCGGGTCGCACTGAAGAACTGCCCCCCGCCACCGATCCGAACCGGAGTTTCACGGTCGAGCAGGTGGGGCGGATCGAAGTTGCCGGCCCCGGCGGCCGGGCCTGGAACATTCAGGTCATTCCCGATGCTCCGCCCGAGATCACCGCCGACGGCCCGCTCGAGCGCACGGCAACGGGCGAGTTGCGCCAGCCTTTCTCGGCGGAGGATGATTACGGGGTCGAAGCGGGCACCGCGCGGATCGAGCTGGATCTCGAAGAAGTCGACCGCCGCTACGGCCTCGCTGCCGAGCCGGACCCGCGCGAGCCGATCGTGCTCGACCTGCCGATGCCGATCGCGGGCGACCGGGCGGAGTTCTCCGAGGTGCTCACCGAGGATCTCGCCGAGCATCCGTTTGCAGGCCTCCCGGTCACCATCGAGCTTCTCGCGGTTGACGCTGAAGAGCAGGTGGGCACGACCGGCGCGGTCGAACAGGAGATGCCCGGCCGGCGGTTCTTCGACCCGCTCGCGCAGGCCATCGTCGAACAGCGCCGCGACCTTCTGTGGTCGCGCGACAATGCCCCCCGGGTGGCCTCGATGCTGCGGGCGGTCTCCTACCAACCCGAGGAGGTGTTCACCCAGGAGACGGCGTACCTCAAGCTCCGCGTCCTGATCCGCCGCCTCGAGGCGGCGACGGATTACGGCACGTTGACCGAAGAGGCCCGCGACGAAATGGCGTCGGTCCTGTGGGACATCGCGCTTCTCGTGGAGGAGGGCGATCTCTCGGATGCGCTCGAGCGGCTCCGCCGGGCGCAGGAGCGTCTCGCGGAGGCGATGGAGAACGGCGCGACCGACGAGGAAATCGCCGAGCTCATGCAGGAGCTTCGCGAGGCGATGAACGATTACATGCGCCAGCTCGCGGAACAGTCGCAGCAGGACCCGAACCAAGAGGCCCAGCAGGGCGAGATGCAGGAGATGACCCAGAGTCAGCTCGACGACATGCTGCAGGAGCTTCAGGAGCTGATGGAGCAGGGCCGCATGGAGGAGGCGCAGCGGCTTCTCGAACAGCTTCGCCAGATGATGGAGAACATGCAGGTCACGCAGGGCCCCGGTCAGGGTCAGCAGAGCCCTGGTCAGCAGGCGATGGAGGGCCTCGCCGAGACCCTGCGCGAGCAGCAGGAGCTTTCCGACGAGGCGTTCCGCGATCTGCAGGAGCAGTTCAATCCGGGCCAACAGGGCCAGCAGCAGGGTCAGCAAGGCCAGCAGCAAGGCCAGCAGCAGGGTCAGCAAGGGCAGCAGGGTCAGCAGGGCGAGGGTCAGCAGCCCGGTCAGCAGGGCCAGGGCCGGAACGGCGAACAGCAGTTTGGCCAGGGGCAGGGCCAGGGCCAGCAACCTGGTCAGCCCGGGCCGGGGCAGGGCCTGGAGGAGGATCTGGCCGATCGCCAGCGCGCCCTGCGCCAGGAGCTCCGCCGTCAGACCGAGAACCTGCCCGGTGCCGGCACGCCCGAAGGCGACTCGGCGCGCGAGAATCTCGGCCGGGCCGGGGACGCGATGGACGGGGCCGAGGAGGCGCTGCGTGAGGAGGATTTCGCCGGCGCGCTTGACGGGCAGTCCGAAGCCATAGAGGCGCTCCGTGAGGGCATGCGCGACCTCGCCGACCAGATGGCTCAGCAGGGCCAGCAGCAGCCGGGCCAGCAGGGGCAGGCCCTGGGAGAAGCGAACCCCGACGGCACCCGCGACCCGCTCGGCCGCGAGGCTGGCCGTAACGGGCGTGTCGGCACCGACGAGGAACTCACCCAGAGCGAGGATGTCTACCGCCGCGCCCGCGAGATCCTTGAAGAGATCCGCCGCCGCTCGTCGGAGCAAGCGCGTCCCGACGAAGAACTCGATTATCTCAAACGGCTTCTCGACCGGTTCTAGGGCGTCCCGCATTCAGTTTGGGGCGGGGGTTTCGCCCAAGAGGTCCGCCCATCGCACGGGAAGTTCGTTTTTTGTTCGTAGCGGAGCGAACGGGTCGACTGCGTGCCGACACGGTCGAGTGTCGCTGCCCCGGCAGGATGAACGGAGAGCCGTTTGACGTCAGGCTCCGTTCGAGCCCTCGCCGACCATCGTGTTTATGCCCGAAATCGCACGCGCCATCATCCCGTCGATCCGATCGCGAGCGGTGTTGGCGATATCGACGTAGGAAATCATCGCGCCCTCCGAGGCCGGTATCGCGCGGATGATCTGCGGTGCGTAGACATAGGCGCCGATCAGAAGTGCCGTCACGATGATGATTGTGACGAAGCCGGAACGGAAGCCCGACCGCCGGGTGGTGGCGATTTCGGCCGCCGACATCGGAATCTCCGGCTCCGGGGCGCCCTGGCCGGGACGCAGCGTGGAATTGATCTCTTCGATATCGGGCAGCCGGTCACGCCGCGCGCCGGCGAGCTCGGCGCCGGTGGCGGATGCTGCGCTTGCGGCGATTGTGGGTTCGGGAACCCCGTCGCTGCGCATCCGGTCGAGCCGTTCGCGCAGGACGGGGGAGGCGCCGCCTTCGCCAAACGCGAGATCGCCCTGCGGGTCGAAGGCCGGCGGCGCGTCCTCGCTCCGCCGCCGCGTCGCCTCGAACTCGGCTTCCTCGCGCAGGATATCGGCCACCTCGCGATCGAGCGCGGGACCGGGCTCGGTCGAGGTTTCGGTGTCTGCCTCCTCTTCCGGCGCAGACACTTGCCCCTCCGCCTCAGTCACCGCGGTCGGGTCGCTGACCGCCTCTCGCATCGTCGCACGGAATGCCTCGCTTTCGAGGACCTCGTCTTCGACCATGTCTTCCCTCGGGCGCTCCATGGCGGCGCGCAGGCGGTCGTCGAGATCCTCCGGCATCTCTCCGGCGTCGTCGTCCGGCGTGACTTCGGCTGCCGCTGCGGCCTCTTCGACGTCGTCGGCGGGGCCAGTCGCTGCGTCTTCGGAAGGGAGCTCCTCGGCGGCCTCGCTCCCGGACGCTCGGGTCTCGAGGACATCTTCGGGCGCCTCGGCTCCGGGCTCGTCCCCCCGTGGCTCCCCGTCGCCGGCGTCGGGTTCGGGGGCCGCCTCGTCCCAGGTCTGGGCCTCATCCCCGGCCGCAGCGGTCGCCGCCTCGGCCTCGATCTCTTCGGGCAGCGGGGTGTCTTCTTCGCCGACCCCGTCCGAGACCTCTTCGTCCGCAGTGTCCTCCGCAGCGACCTGCGCCCCGGCCTCGGTCTCCATCGACGCGTCGTCCGCGCGGGTCTGGAACCAGGTATGCGCGCAGCTCGAACACTGCACGTCGCGCCCCGCTTCGGGAATCATCGCCGGGTCGACATCGTATTGGGCCCGGCAATTCGGGCAGGTGATCCGCATCTCTTTCGCCCCTTTGCCGGCCGTTTCCGCCGGTCTCTGCTCGTTCAGGCTTTCGCCGTGGATACCACCAACCCGCGCAATCTCAAAGCGCTTGGCCACGCCCCGTTGAACCCCGCCGCGCGCTGGGGCAAAACGGTCGCACCCGGCAAGGCAGAGGCCCCGTGATCGAGCTCAGAAACGTTGGGATGAATTACGGCGGCGGCACCCTTCTCGACGGGGTTTCGGTGGCGCTTCCGCAAGGCTCGTTCCATTTTCTCACAGGTCCCTCCGGCGCAGGCAAGACGACGCTTCTGAAGCTTTGCTACATGGAGCTCCGGCCCACCTCCGGCGCGGTCGAGGTCTTCGGCGAGGATGCCGCACGGCTTGACCGTGATGGCGTGGCCAAGGCGCGCAGGCGCATCGGGGTCGTTCACCAGGACTGCAAGTTTCTCGATCACCTGCCGATTTCCGAGAACATCGCTCTGCCGCTCGTCGTCGGCGGCCGCGACCCGCAGGCGGAGGCGAAGAACATCGCCGAACTTCTCTCATGGACCGGGCTCACCCATCGCGCCGGCGCGCTGCCCCCCGAACTCTCGGGCGGGGAACGCCAGCGAGCGGCCCTTGCCCGCGCCGTCATCATGTCGCCCGAGATCGTCATCGCCGACGAGCCCACCGGCAATGTCGACTGGGAAATGTCCCAGCGGCTTCTGTCGCTGCTTCTGGAACTCAACAAGATGGGCAAGAGCATTCTCGTGGCGACACACGATCTCACGCTCATCCGGCAGGCCAAGACGAAGACCGCCGCGCGGGTCCTGCGCATCCGTGACCGGCGGGTGGAAGCGGCGGGGGCCGAACTGTGAGTGTGGCCGGCGACCTCGGAAGCCTCCTTCTGGGCGACGCCCGGGCCGATCGGGTGGTTCCGCCCACGGGCTTCACCGCGACGCTCACGATCTTCGCGTCGGGCGCCATGGCGTTTCTCGCCGTCTTCGCCATGGCGCTGTCCTTCGCCACCGGGCGGCTCGCCGAGCGCTGGGAGGGGGCGCTCGCGCAAAGCGCCACGATCCGCCTCTCCGCCCCCGAGGGCGAGGTCGAGCGGCAGATCGGGGCCGCCCTGCGGATCCTCGAACAGACCCCCGGCGTCGCCTCGGCCCGGGTGATGACCCGCGACGAACAGGCCGAGCTTCTCGCCCCGTGGTTCGGGCCCGACCTGCCACTCGACCTCCTGCCCGTGCCCCGCCTGATCGAAATCACCGAAACGGCCGAGGGCTTCGACGCCGAGGGGCTGAGGTTCAGGCTCGCCGGGGAGGCGCCCGGGGCGGTGCTCGACGATCACTCCCGCTGGCGCCGGCCTCTCGTCGAGGCCGCCGGACGGCTCCGAACCCTCGGGATTGTCTCGCTCGTGCTCATCGGCGGGGCGATGGCGGCGATGATCACGCTGGCCGCGGGGGCAGCGCTTTCGGCAAACGCCCAGATCATCGGTACCCTGAGGCTCGTCGGCGCGCGCGACGTGTTCATCGCCCGGGCCTTCGTGCGCCGCTTCACCCTCCGCGCGGCGGCCGGCGCGGCGGCGGGCACCGCCCTGGCCATGGCCGCCATCGCGCTCCTGCCGCCGGCCGGCGGCGAGGCCAGCTTTCTCACCGGGCTCGGGTTCCGGGGGGCCGAATGGGCCTGGCCGCTTGTCGTGCCTCTCGCCGCTGCCTCCGTGGCCTTTTGGGCGACCCGCTTCGCCGCGCTGTCGCGGCTGAGGACGCTGACGTGAAGGTGGGCGCCGTCCAGTGGCTGCGCTCGCTCGCCTTCGTGGTGACGATCTACGCCGCCATGGCGGTGCTCGGCCTTGCCTTCTTCATCCCGGCGCTTCTCTCCCGCGCCTGGGCCTTTCGCGCCTGCCATACCTATTGCCGCTTCGTGCGGTGGGCCGCTGCCTGGATGGTGGGGCTGCGCACCGAGGTGCGGGGGACGGTGCCCGGGGGCGAGGTGATGATCGCCGCCAAGCACCAGTCGTTTCTCGACATCATTCTCATCTTCGGCGCGGTACCGCGCGGCAAGTTCATCATGAAACGTGAACTCATGTGGGCGCCGGTGATCGGGCAATACGCGCTCCGGATCGGTTGCGTGCCGGTCGACCGGGGCAAGCGGCGCGAGGCGATCAGGAAGATGCTCGAGGACGTCGCGCGCGACCGGCTGAAGGCGGGACAACTCATCATCTACCCGCAGGGCACCCGGGTCCCGCCGGGCGCCTGGCTGCCCTACAAGGCGGGCTCGGGCGTCCTCTACGCCGAGCTTGGACAGACCTGCGTGCCGGCGGCGACGAATGTCGGCCTCTTCTGGCCACGGAAGGGCATCTGGCGCAGGCCGGGTCTCGCGGTAGTGGAGTTTCTCGACCCGATCCCGCCCGGGCTCGGCCGCGAGGCCTTCAACGCCCGGCTCGAGGAGGTCGTCGAGTCTCGATCGGACGCGCTCATGTCAGAGGCGGGCTTCGAGCCCCCGAAGGAGAAGACCATTGCCTGAGTTTCACATGATTGCCGGCGGGCCGCGCCCCGTCGCGCCGTTTTCCCATGCCGTCGAGGCCGATGGATGGGTCATTCTCACCGGGCAGATGCCCACAGACCCCGCCGCGCCGGATGCGCCGCTTCCGCACGGCATCGTCGCCCAGACCCACCAGGTGATGCAGAATCTCGAGATCGTGCTGAAGGGCGTCGGGCTCGACCTTTCCCACGTGATGCAGTGCCGCTGTTTCCTGACCGAATTCGAGCGCGACTACGCGGCGTTCAACGAGACCTACCAGAGCTATTTCCCCGAGGACCGCCGACCCGCACGCACAACCGTGGGCGTGACGGCGCTCGCCGTGGGGGCGCTCGTCGAGATCGACTGCATCGCCCGCCGGCCATGAGGGCGGAGGCGCCGTCAACCGGTCGCTCGAGCCGGTGGCGCGCTCGGGAGCGGATCACGGCGCCCTTGCCGGGGACTTTCCCAAGGGCGTTCTGGGGCGGATGAGGGAACGGGCCGAATATGGGGCTTGCACCTCCCGGCCCCGACGCGTCATCCAGTGCCGATGGCCAAAGCTCTATCCAGAAAACCGGGCGCGACGGAAGACCGGCTCTTCGAGCTTCGGCTCGCGCGCAGCGCCGACGACCTCTGGGGCATGCTCGAGAAGCTCTACGGTCGGCGGCGCGACTACCCCGCCTTCCGCCGCGACCTCGAGGCGGTGCTGCGGGAGGCCTGGGCGGAGCGGTCCGCCGAGCTGAAATGGCTCGATCTCGAGCGTGACCTCAACCCCGACTGGTTCCAGCGCCCCGGCATGGCCGGTTATGTCTTCTACGCCGATCGGTTCGCCGGCGACCTCAAGGGGGTGAGACAGCGCCTCGATTACCTGGCGGACCTCGGCATCACCTACATCCATATCATGCCATGCCTGACGCCGCGCCCCGGCGACAGCGACGGCGGCTACTCGGTGATGGACTATACCCGGATCGACCGCCGGCTCGGCACCATGGCCGATTTCGAGAGGCTCTGCGCGGACGCCCGGGCGCGCGGCATGTCGGTCTGCATCGACATGGTGCTGAACCACACCGCCAAGGAGCACGCCTGGGCGGAGGCGGCGCGGGCCGGGGTGCGCGAATTCGAGGACTTCTACCTCACCTTCGAGAGCGAGGACTTGCCCCGGCAATACGAGGAAAGTCTCCTCGAGGTCTTCCCCGAGAACGCGCCGGGCAATTTCACCTTCTATCCCGACTGGGGCCGCTGGGTCTGGACGACGTTCAACGAGCACCAGTGGGATCTCGACTGGTCGAACCCGCGGGTCTTTCTCGAGATGACGCGGATCATGCTCTTTCTCGCCAACCGCGGCGTCGACGTCCTGCGTCTCGATGCGGTCGCGTTCATGTGGAAACGGATGGGCACGAAATGCCAGTCCGAGCCCGAGGTGCACATGCTCCTGCACGCGCTCCGGGCGGCAACCCGGATCGCGGCACCCGCCGCCATCCATCTCGAGGAGGCGATCGTCGGGCCCGAGGAGATGCTGCCCTATCTTGGCCGCGGTGAGCACGACGGCAAGGAGGGCAACCTCGCCTACCACAACTCGCTCATGGTGCAGTTCTGGTCGGCGCTGGCGGCGCGGGACACCTCGCTCATGACCCACGTGCTCGGCACCCACTTCCCCGACCGGCTGACCAACGCGACCTACGCGACCTACATCCGCTGCCACGACGACATCGGCTGGGCGGTGACCGACGAGGACGCGGCTGCGGTGGGCCTTTCGGGACCCGCGCACCGGGCCTTCCTGTCGGAGTTCTACGAAGGCGCCTTTCCGGGCAGCTTCTCGCGCGGCGCGCTGTTCCAGGTCAACGCCGGGACCGGCGACCGCCGCATCTCCGGGGCGGCGGCCTCGCTCGCAGGGCTGGGCCGCGCGCTCGAGGACGGGGACGAGGCAAGCGTTCGGCTCGCCGTCGAGCGCATCCTGCTCGGTCACGCCCTCATCGCCTCGTGGGGTGGCATCCCGCTTGTCTACATGGGCGACGAGTTGGCGATCCTGAACGACTGGTCCTATCTCGCACAGCCCGATATCGCCCATGACAGTCGGTGGCTGCACCGGCCGCGGATGGATTGGGACCGGGTGGAGCGCGCCAGGCGCGGCCAGGGGCCCGAGGGACTGGTGTACGAGGGCACGAAGCATATTCTTGCGCGGCGGCGGGCGACACCCGAACTGCACGCGGCGGTGCCGGTGCGGGTGCCCGAAGCGCCCGGGCGGGGCCTCTTCGCGCTTTTGCGGGATGCGCCCACCGGGCCGATGCTGTGCCTTTACAACTTCACCGAGGAGTGGACAGGCGCACCGGGCAGCTGGGCCACGGGGCAGGGGGTGGGGGCGCTTCACGACGCCCTGTCGGATGCGCCGGTGACACTCACGGGAGGCGATATCGCGCTACCGCCCTATGCCCGTCTCTGGCTTCGTTGAAGCCCGGGGCTCGGCCGCGCTGGCGGGACCTGAGTATTTGAAGAACGAAGAACGGCCCCAGCACGGCGGTGCCGGCGCCGCACGGGCGAGACCCGGAGGCCGGCGGCGCCCTTGTCAGGCGGCGAGCCCCTTGGAACCCATGTTGAGGAATTTCTTGCGCCGCTCCCGGACGATGTCTTCCCGCGACAGTGCCCCCAGCTTGCCCAGCATGTCGCGAAGTTCGCGGCCCACCGCATCGATTGCCGCCTCCCCGTCGCGCTGGGCGCCGCCCCTCGGCTCCTTGATGATCCGGTCGATGACGCCGAGCGCCTTGAGGTCGTCGGCCGTGAGCCTCAATGCGTCGGCGGCTTCCCGCATCTTCTCGGCGTCCTTCCACAGGATCGAGGCGCAGCCCTCGGGCGAGATCACGGAGTAGACCGAGTGCTCCAGCATGGCGATGCGATTCGCGGTCGCGAAGGCCACGGCGCCCCCGGAGCCACCCTCGCCGATGATGACCGATACGAGCGGCACGCCGATCTTGAGGCACGTCTCGGTCGAGCGCGCGATCGCTTCGGACTGCCCTCGCTCCTCGGCCCCCTTGCCGGGATAGGCGCCGGGCGTGTCGACGAGCGTGATGACCGGCATTCCGAAACGGTCGGCCATCTGCATCAGCCGGATCGCCTTGCGGTAGCCCTCGGGGCGGGCCATGCCGAAGTTGCGCTCGATCCGGCTCTGGGTGTCGTTGCCCTTTTCCTGGCCGATCACGACCACCGGCCGGTCGTCGAGCCGGCCGATCCCGCCCATCACCGCGAGGTCGTCGGCGAAGTTCCGGTCGCCTGCCAGCGGGGTCCAGTCGGTGAACAGCGCGTCGATGTAGTCCTTGCAATGGGGTCGGTCGGGATGCCGGGCGACCTGGCATTTCTGCCAGGGGGTGAGAGACTTGTAGAGTGCGCCGATCATGTCGGCGGCCTTCCTGTCGAGCCCCTGGGCCTCCTTCTCGACATTCGTCTCGGGGTTCGCCCGCGCCATGGCGCGCAGTTCCTCGGCCTTGCCTTCGATTTCGGCGAGCGGTTTTTCGAAATCGAGATAATGCATCGGCTGCCTCCGCGACGGTTCGCCGGTATATGCCCTTGCCCTGTGACCGATGCAACGCCCGTGCCGTGGGCGTTCGGCGCGGCGCGGGCCGGAAGTTGGCGAGGAGGTGCCCGGGTGGCGGAAAACCTTTCGGCGCGTGAGCCGGGTCTGTTAGCATCGTCGCGAGCGCTCCCATTCCCCGGAGGATACATGACCCGGACATCTAGACCGGCTTTCCTGCCTGACCGGGAGGGCGCGCACGCGTCGGGGCGGTTCGAGGTTTGCGTGCGGAAGCGGCGCGTCCGGGTGCCTTCGGGCGGCGCCGTCTGACATGCCCGGCCGCAACTGGTTCTGGAACGCCATCGCCCGCCGGTATGCGCGCATGCCCGTGCCCGACGGAGCCTCCTACGACAGGAAGCTCGAGGCGACCCGGGCGCGGCTCACCCCGGAAAGCCGGGTGCTCGAGTTCGGCTGCGGAACCGGCACGACCGCCACACGCCACGCACCCCATGCGGGCCATGTCGACGCGGTGGACTTCGCACCGGAGATGATCGCCATCGCCCGGAGCCGCGCCGCCGAGGCCGGGGTCGCGAACATATCCTTCCACGAGGCGACGGTAGAGGGGTTCGAGGCGCCGGCGGAAAGCTACGACATGGTGATGATGCACTCGCTCCTGCATCTGCTCGACGACCCCCGCGCGGCGGTGGACAAGGCGGCCTCGCTCCTCAAGCCGGGAGGCTGGTTCGTCACGTCGACGATTGCGCTCGGCGAGGACGGGTTGCCGCTCATGCGCCTTCTCCTGCTGCCGGCGTCGGCGCTCGGGCTTCTGCCGCGCTTCACGCCGTTCAGCGGCGAGGCGCTGTGCGGGATGATCCGGGGTGCGGGCTTCGAGATCGTCGAGGACTGGAAGCCCGCGCCGCGCCGCGCCCGTTTCATCGTCGCGCGAAAGCTCTGAGCCTTCGCGGACGCAGCGGACCGGCCGGGCGCAACACGTAGGGGCGGCACGTCGTGCCATACGCCTGCCATACACTTTGCCATACGTTTTGCAGACCGGCTCAACCCGCCCCGATGAGCTCGGCCTGCCGCACGATCACCTCGGCCTGCCGGACGCTGGCGAGGTCGACGAGCCTTCCCTTGTAGACAGCCGCGCCGGCGCCGGATTTCTCCGCTTCCTCCATCGCGGCGAGGATCTCGCGGGCCTCCGCCACGGCGTCCGCCGAGGGGGTGAAGACCTCGTTCGCGAGCGCCACCTGCTTGGGGTGGATCGCCCATTTCCCGACCATGCCGAGGGTGGCCGAGCGCAGCGCCTGGGCGCGGAACCCCTCGTCGTCTGAGAAGTCGCCGAAGGGTCCGTCCACCGGCAGCACCCCGTGGGTGCGGCAGGCCGCGACGATGGCGGCCTGCGCCCAGTGCCAGGGGTCGGCCCAGTATTTCTGGCCGTCCCGGTGCATGTAATAGTTCTCCTGGGTGCCGCCGATGCCGGTGGTCTGCATTCCCATCGAGGCCGCAAAATCCGCTGCTCCCAATGACATGGCGGCAAGGCGCGGGGAAGCTGCGGCGATTTCCTCGACATGCGCGATTCCGGCGGCCGTCTCGATGATGACCTCGAAGGTCATGGGCTTCTTTCGGCCCTTGGCGGCCTCGATTGCGGTCACCAGCGCGTCGACGGCGTAGATGTCGGCGGCATTGCCGACCTTGGGGATCATGATCTGGTCGATCCGGTCGCCCGCGTCCTCGAGCACTTCGACGACGTCGCGGTACCAGTAGGGCGTGTCGAGCCCGTTGATACGCACGCTCAGCGTCTTTCGGCCCCAGTCGATGTCGTTGATCGCCGTGATGATGTTCTTCCGCGCCTCGGTCTTGTCCGCGGGGGCAACGGAATCTTCAAGATCGAGGTTGATAACGTCGGCCTCCGACGCCGCCATCTTCTCGAAAATCGCCG
>Ga0102935_1000605_pt1 | contig 13101 bp, 16 predicted proteins | sample SalPonR2_A_D2_MG_FD_78508 | JGI IMG/M metagenome (GOLD analysis project Ga0102935, IMG submission 78508) | Salt pond soil microbial communities from South San Francisco under conditions of wetland restoration - Salt Pond MetaG R2_A_D2_MG | ecosystem: Environmental > Aquatic > Marine > Intertidal... | reverse complement strand
CAACGCCTGCTGCGCCCAGCCGTTCTCCGTCTCGTTCAAGTCCGGGTCGCTCGGCCTCGCACACAACGGCAACCTAGTCAACGCCGCGGAGATTCGCTCGGAGTTGGAGGGGCTCGGTCACGCCTTCACCTCCAACGGCGACACCGAAGTTATCGCCCACGACCTCGCGCGAAACCTCTTAGAGGAGGACCTCGTGCGCGCGGTCAAACGAACGATGAGTCGCATCCACGGCTCCTACGCGCTGACGATCATGCACGACGAGGCCGTCCTCGGGGTGCGTGATCCCGAGGGGAATCGGCCGCTCTGTATCGGGGAACTCGACGACGGCTACGTGCTGGCCTCGGAGTCGGCGGCCATCGACACGCTCGACGGCGAACTCGTCCGCGACGTGGCGCCGGGGGAACTGATCGTCCTCGAACCCGACGGCTCCGGCTTCGACTCCTATCAACTCGTGGAGCGCGACGCCACGGCCCACTGCTTTTTCGAACACGTCTACTTCGCCCGCCCGGACTCCATCGTCGACGACGAACTCGTCTACGACGCCCGCCGCGAACTCGGGGGCGAACTCTGGGCCGAGAGCGGTATCGATACGGACGTGGTGATGCCCGTCCCCGACTCCGGGCGCTCCTTTGCCTCCGGCTACGCCGAGGCGGCGAACGACGACGGCGCCGACGTGGAGTTCGCCGAGGGCCTGATGAAGAATCGGTACGTCGGCCGGACGTTCATCATGCCGACACAGGACGAGCGCGAACGCGCCGTCCGCCTAAAGCTCAACCCGATCAAAAGCACCGTCGAGGACAAGACGGTGACCATCATCGACGACAGCATCGTCCGCGGCACCACATCGACACAGCTGGTCGACCTGATCCGCGACGCCGGCGCCGAGGAGGTTCACGTCCGCATCGGCGCCCCGCCAATCGTCGCCCCCTGTTACATGGGCATCGACATGGCGAGCCGGGACGAACTCATCGCCGCCGACAAGAGCATCGAGGATATCCGGGAGGTCATCGGCGCCGACAGCCTCTCGTATCTCTCCATCGACGCCATCGCGAGCGTACTCGGGCGGACGAAAGGCGAACTCTGTCTCGGCTGTGTCACCGGCGAGTACCCCTACGACATCGAGGGGGAGTCGACCGATCGTGACGTATCCCGGCCCGTCGTCGGGAGCGAGTCGGCACCCGCCGACGACTAACCGTCGGTCGAGTGACTGGTAAACCGGCAAGTGGACGCGAAACCGGCAATATTTTTGAGGGGGTCGTGTGTACGGCCAAGCGACAATGAGCGAGGAACGCGACGCTCGGCTGGGACGGCGGCGGCTACTACGGGTAGGTGCCGGTGCCGTCGGGGCAGGACTCGTCGGTACGGGGGCGACCGGAACGGCGGTGGCACAGTCCGGACCGTTCGGCGGCTGGATGAGTGACGTCGGGAACTACGAGGGAGTCGTCGACGCGACGGGACAGAGCGAAGTGACGGTTACCGTCGGCGCCTCGGGCAACGGCGGGAACTTCGCGTTCGGGCCGCCGGCCGTTCAGGTCGACCCCGGCACGACGGTGATCTGGGAGTGGAACGGCGAGGGCGGACAGCACAACGTCGTCACCGAGGAAGGGGGCGATTTCGAGAGCGAACTCACCGCCGAAGCCGGCTTCACGTTCGAACAGACCCTCGAGTCCGAGGGCGTGATCAAGTACTTCTGCCAGCCCCACCGCGCGCTCGGCATGAAAGGCGTCGTCGTCGTCGGGAGCGCCCCCGAGGGCGCCGAAGTCATCAGCGGTGGCGGTGGCGAGAGCGGGAGCGGCGGTGGCGGTGGCGAGGGTGGCAGCGGCGGCGGTAGCGAGAGCGGGAGCGGTGGCAGTGCGGGCGGCGGTGACGGCGGCGCCGGCCTTACGATGTCGCTGGTGGTCGGTGGCTCCCTCGTCGCGGCGTTTCTCTCACCGATCGTGTTCGGCCTCGTGTTGTTACTCCGTGACAAGACCGGTGGACCGCCGTCGGAGGCGGGCGCCGAGCACGGCGAGCCGAGCCACGAGGACTAGCGCCGCTCGCTTCCCGCCGCCCCGTCGGCGACGAACGCCCGGATTATCGCCCCCTCAGCGCGATGCAGACGTTCGCTCGCGGTCGATTTTGCGATACCGAGCTGCTCGGCCAGTTCAGTCAGCGTACAGGCCCGGGGCGTGTCGTAGTACCCCTCCGCGACGGCCGTCTCGATCAGCCGTCGCTGGCCGTCGCTCACCACCGACTCCGAGTCGATGGTGGTGCGGATGGAGCGAACGTCGAACTGGAGGCCGAGCGCCTGGAACTGGTCGGTGAGCGACGACAGCCGCTCGCGCGGGGCGGTGAGTTCGAGGTCGGCCACGCCGTCGACGATGGTGACCGGCGGTTCGAACGGTGCCCGCGAGTTCCGAATCGACATGAGCAACAGGGGATCGTCGGTCTCGAACTGCACGAGCGCCCGGTCGTCGCCACGGTAGAGGGTTTCGAACACCCGGACGCCGTCGGTCTCGTCGAGGCGGGCGAGCACGTCGCCGATGTCGGACGCGACGATTTCGACCAGACCGACACCGGTGTCCGCATCGGGGAGCGCCGCCAGCACGCGGAAGGTGGCGTCCGGATAGCGCGTCGAGAGATCCGCGATCCAGACGTCCGCGGGGAGCGTGACCGCGAGTCGAGCCGTGGGCATGCCCGAACCCTCGGCGCCCACGAACATAATCGACCGGGGACGCCGACCGACCGATCAGGCGTACTGTGGCCCCTCGTGACTCGTTCCGCCGGCGTCGGGGTCGAAGATTTCCTCGCGCTCCTCGCCGAGAACGTCGACTTCGGCGAGCATCCCCCGTCGCGCGACGCGGCTGAGCGCGTGGTCGACGAGTTTGATCCGCTCGGGGACCGGCGTGTCCATCTCGCCGATCATGCAGCTTCCCGGCGGCACCTTCACCGTCTGGATGTTCTTGTCGGCGTAGGCCTCGAAGTTCCCATCTTCGGGAACGCCGCCGTCGCGGTAGGCCCGTTTCCAGACGTTGCCGATGGGGTGGAAGTTGCTGGAGTAGTTCGGGCCGCCGTCGACCATGAACACCCGAACACGGTCACCCTGCTGGACTTCGATGGGACCACGATTGGCGGCCGCCCACGCGTACTTCTCGCCGTTCAGGAGGACGTACGTCGGGTTCTCGTTTTTCATCGCCTCGATGTCGAAGCTGTGCTTGCCCTCTTGGCCGACTTCGCCGTCGGTGTACACCTCGTGCTGGCCGAAGTAGAGTTCGCGATCCACCGCCGGCAGCCCGCCCTTCGGCTCGACGAGGATCATGCCGAACATACCGGCACTGATGTGCATATCGAGGTTCGGCACGGCACAGTGGTAGATGAACGCACCGGGATAGGTCGCCTGGAACGTCATGGCGTTTTCCTGCCCGGGTGCGGCGGTCGTCGCCACGGACCCTCCGCCGGTTCCGTAGACAGCGTGGAGGTCCACGTTGTGCGGAAGGGCGTTACCTTCGGGGCTCTCGACTGTCAGATCGACCGTGTCGCCCTGCCGAACGCGGATCATCGGGCCGGGGATCCGGCCGCCGAAGGTCATGAAGTCGAAGGTGACCCCCGGCTCGATTTCGGCGGTCACCTCCTCCATCGTGAGCGTCACCTCGTGGGTCGTCGGCTGGCTCCGATCGATCGGATCGGGGATGTCGGTCGGATCGGCCGCCACCTGCTCGACTGTCGGCGCCGAGGTTTGCTCGACCTGTTGCTGCTCCGTCGCCGTTTCAGAGGCCGTCGGGGCCTCCACGCTGCACCCTGCCACCGCCACCGTACCACCGATGCCGAGCGCCTGCATCGCCCGGCGTCGGGTCGTTTCGAACATTGGCTGTCACCTCTATCTGAATCATCGGGAGCGACCGGTATGAACCGCCCAGTCGATTCCCCAGCGGTGGTTTCGGGGGCGAACTGGTTCGGGTAACAGGTAAAAAGCGGAACCGGACCGAAAGCCCATGGCGGACGGGCGGCTCGATGGCGCGCGATCCGACCGGCGGGTCGCCTCGTGCTGTCGGCCGGACCCCTTTCGAACTGCTCGCCACCCCGAGGTGGCGAGACTCGATCGACCGACAGCCGGCAGGATCAGCAACAGAAGATGAAGGGGTAGACGAAGCTCACACGGTCGCCGTCCTCGATTTTCGTGTCGAAGCCGTCGAGGACTTCGTTGAATTTCCCGTTGACCAGCACCCGGGCGTAGGGTTTCGTCTGTTCGCCCTCCGGGTTCTTGTGCCAAGTGCCCGGCAGGTTCTCGGGGGGTTTGGCCCACCCGGCAGTCGTCGCCTCCGCCTCCGTCTCTGCGATCAACATCTCCGCGAGATCCGGTCGCTCCTCGAAGAACGTCTCCAGGAGGTCACGCAGGGTGTCGCCCTCGAACGTGAACTCCTGGTGGGGCTGCTTCATCGCGTCCCGGACGTGTCCCGTCGCGCGCAGATGGACCGTCGTGGTCGTCCTGTCAGTCGTGGCCTCGGATTCTGTTGTCGTGCTCATGACACCTTATGATAGGCTGGGATCATCCGAAAAGCTATGTACGAACATGTTCGGTTCCACGTGATCGTCGGTCCGCGGGAGTCGCCAACGCGTAGTATAAGTGACTGCCTCGGTGAGGGGGCGTATGGTGCGCGATCCGCTGTCGGGCGACGATCCGCCCGACCTGCAGTCGGTACTCGACGCGCTCGACGATCCCGACTGCCGGACCATTATCCAGCACCTCGACGAGCCGATGACGGCGAGCGAGGTGTCTGAAGAGTGTGATATTCCCATGTCTACGACCTACCGAAAGCTGGACCTGCTGACGGAGGCGTCGCTGCTCGCGGAGGGCACGGAGATCCGGTCCGATGGCCACCACGCGACCCGGTATCGGGTCGACTTCGAGCAGGTCGAAATCGGGCTGACCGAGGATCGAAGTCTGGACGTGTCGGTCGGTCGTCCGGCCCGGAGCGCGGACGAACGACTCGCATCGCTGTGGGGGGAGGTGCGCAAGGAGACATGAGCCACCTCGATATCGCCCTCATCGCGGTCAAGACCGGGACGCTCTTTTTGGGAAGTCTCATCACCTTCCTCTCGTTCAAGGCGCACCGACGGACCGGGGCGCGGTCGCTCCGGGCGCTCGCAATCGGCTTCGGACTGATCACCGTCGGCGCCCTCCTCGCCGGCGTCGGCCACCAGTTCACGTCGCTCTCGCTCGCGCAGTCGGTGGTCATCGAGAGCGCGCTCACCCTCGTCGGCTTCGCGGTCATCGTCTACTCCCTGTACGCCAACTAGTACACCACGTACAACAGCGCGTAGACGGCGTTCCCGAGGACGAAGGAGATCAGCCAGAGGCTCGCCGCCACCCGTCCCACGCGGGCGTGGGCAGTGTCGACGAGCGCCGAGAGCGGGCGGGTCGCCGCCAGCAACAACACGTAGTAGAGGAGGGGGAGACAGGCGATGGCGAGGAGGATGTGGACGGCGAGGAGTGGGAGGTACACCTGGCGGTAGATCGCGTCGGGGCCGGGGAACTCGGCCGGTCCTTCGAGTGCCACCTTGTAGAGATAGAGAACGAGGAAGACGGCGAAGAGCGCGGCGGACGAGAGCATCATGACGCGGTGTTTGTCGAACTCGCGTCGGCGGGCGAAGACGACGCCGGCTAGGATGGTCACGATGGCGACCGTGCTGACGACGGCGTTGACGTGTGGGATGGCCGAAATCACCGCGTCGGGCGCACGCGGGATGGCGCCACGCGGAACGGCGCCGAGGGCCGCGCCGAACACCAGCGCCAGCGACACGAGCGAGAGGACGGCCGTGAGCTCCGGAACACGGTTGCGTGCGTCGAGGTGCATACCCCACTCTCGGCGGGCGATCCACAAAACAACAGCGAGTCTAATCGGCACCCGCTCGGTTCCCACACCGTGGCATAGTATTTATTTAACTGGTTACCGGCGTGTTGCCGCCCCGTTGGGCAACACGCCGGTAATGACTTACAATAATCACTATCTGGCCACGTGATCGACGGCGGGGAAAAGGAAAGCCATTTCAAATACCCCCGTCAACGGATGAGTGCGCACAAGAAAACTCACGCGAGCGTGGGTAGCCAAGCCAGGCCAACGGCGCAGCGTTGAGGGCGCTGTCCTGTAGAGGTCCGCCGGTTCAAATCCGGTCCCACGCATCGCATCGGCGCGAACGAACGTGAGTGCCGAACGATGCACGACGGGGTTCGAATCAGGGAGAACGCGCGAGCGTTCGACCGTGGTTCAAATCCGGTCCCACGCATCGCATCGGCGCGAACGAACGTGAGCGCCGGAAGATGCAGGTGATTCCCTTCCAGGACATCACCCACGCACAACTTCTCTCGACGCCAAGGAACGAGCGACGGCCACGTCGCCGAAGCGTTCAGGTACGCTGCCCACGAACGCCGCGTATGATCGTTCCGTTACACGCCGTCGTCGGCGTGGCATCGCTGGGCTTGCTCGCCGTCGTGAGCCTCGCCGCACTGGGTACGGCGGTGCTTCTCGGACTCGCGTTCGCCGCCTTCGTCCGCCGTCGCTCGCGTCCGTACCTCCTACTCGTCGCCGCTTTCGCGGCGCTGCTCGGGCGCTCGGCCGTGGTGGGCGTCAGCGCGCTCGGGATGCTCTCCCCGACAAACCACCATCTCTTCGAACACGGCCTCGACGTGGTGCTCGTCGCCCTCGTCGTCGCCGCGGTGTACTACGCCCGGACCGTCAGACGGGAGGTGCCGGCGTCGTGACGGCCCAGCGCGAGCGCATCCACCGCTACGTTTCGGAGCACCCGGGAATCCACTTCAACCAACTCGCCCGCGAACTCGACCTCGCGACCGGACAGCTCCAGTACCATCTCAAGAAACTCCGGCGCGCGGACGACGTGGTTTCCGAATCGTTGTACGGCCGCACCCACTACTACACGCCGGAGTACGACGACTGGGAGCGCGGCGCCGTCGCGGTGTTGCGCCGCGAGACGGCCCGTGACGTGTTGCTCTACCTAATCGCGGAGGGACCGAGCGCGCCCTCGCCCGTCGCCGACGATCTCGGCATCGCCCGGAGCACGCTGGAGTGGCATCTCGACCACCTGATCGAGCAGGACCTCGTCGAGAAACGGCGCGACGAGCGCCGCCGCGTGACCCTCGCGCTCGCCCGTCCGGCCGACACCGCCGAACTGCTCCGGCTGGTCGAGCCGTCGGTCCCCGAACGGCTGGTCGATCGGTTCACTCGACTGGTCGACAGCCTCGTGACCGAGTGAGCGAGCGACTCGCCTTCGAGAGCCGTACCACAATCCGCTTGCCTTCGAGGGCCCAAGGGCCGAGGAATGCCGCTCGACGGCGATACCGACCGTTCGCGCCGTGCCGTACTGAAAGCCGCCGTCGCGCTCGGCGGGGCGAGCGCCCTGAGTGCCTGTCTCGACCGGACGAGCGACGAGCCAGTCCCGGCCGGCGACCCGAACGCCAAACCCACCGGACAGCACGCGTGGCGCGAGTACGTCCGCCACGACGACGACGGTAACTCGCAGTTGCCGAGCCACCAGATCCTGCTCTACCTCACCCTCGACGCCGACGGGCCGCCGTCGGCCGACGACCGGGACGCCCTCGCCGCGACGCTCGACGCGCTGGACCGGGCGTACGCGTGGAGCCACGAGGGGCTGCTCCACTCCATCGCCTACTCGCCGGCGTACTTCGATCGGTTCGACGAGTCGCTCCCCGACGGGGTCGACCTCCCCGAACCGCGGGCGCTCTCGCCGTTCGAATCCCCGACCCTCGACCGTCAGGACGCGGTGCTCCATCTGGCGAGCGACCGCGCCGACGCCGTCCTCGAAGCCGACCGTGCGCTTCGCGGGGAACGGGCGGACGCCAACGACGTGTCGGTGCCGCCGCTGACCGACGTACTGACCGTCGACTCGCGTCGGACGGGCTTCGTCGGCGCGGGGTTGCCGGCCCAGCATCAGGACGCGGCGGGCATCCCCGATTCGAAGCCCGTCCCGGAGGCATCGCCGCTCTTTATGGGGTTCAAGGCCGGCTTCCGTGAGAACCAAGCGACCGAGGACTACGTCACCATCGACGACGGGCCGTTCGCCGGGGGGACGACGAAGGTCATCGCCAACCTCCGCCAGCGACTCGCCGACTGGTACGACGAGCAGTCCCACGAGGAGCGCGTGATGGAGATGTTCAGTCCCGGCCACGCCGCGGAAGGGTTGGTCGAGGGCGTCGGCGACAACCTCGGCTCGGACAGCGGTATCGACCGGTTCGTCGACGCCCTCGAGTCCGACGCCCGGGAGTACGGTCGGGTGGGCCACGCCCAGAAGGCCGCGCGAGCGAACCGGGACGCCGACGGCAACGTCCGCCTGTTGCGCCGCCACTTCGAGTCGACCGACGACATCGGGTCGGATCAGGAGGTGGCGAGTCTCCACTTCCCCTCGCTCCAGCGGCACATCTCGGAGTTCGAGGCGGTCCGCCGGGCGATGAACGGGACGGACTTGACCGCGGTGACGCCCGCGGTTCGACAGCGGGTCAACAACGGGATTCTGGAGTACATCTTCGTGCGCCGGCGGGGGAACTTCCTCGTCCCGCCGCGGCGCCACCGGGCGTTGCCAACCCCCCGTCCCGAGTAGCCCGTTCGACGACCGGACCAGAATCGGTTTTGACCGTGAGCCCCGAGCCGAGGGTATGAAGCGCCGTGCACTGCTCCGGGCGGGCGCCCTCGCAGGGTCGCTCTCGCTCGCCGGCTGTTCCAGCCTGATCGAGACGCGGGCGGCCGGCGTCCCACCGGTTCCAGAGGACCGCCCAGACGGGATCTACCACCCGAGCCACGTCGAGGGGATGTCGATGGTCGGGATGGGCACGGGCGGCGACTACGCGGTCGGGCTGATGTACAGCTACCCCCACCGATTCTGGAACGTCAACGGCGACTCCGTCTCGCTGACGAAGATAGAAAGCGACGACGCCGTCCATCTGATGGCGAGCGTCTGGGACCCCGAAACGATGACCGTCATCCCCGACACCGGCCTCTCGCTCGAAGTGTACCGCGACGGCTCGCTCGTCTCCCAGGAGGCCATCTATCCCATGCTCTCCCAGCCGATGGGCTTTCACTACGGCGCGAACTTCGGCCTCGACGGCGACGGCACCTACGACGTCCGGCTGAGCGTCGGCGCGGTGTCGACCCGGCGGACCGGCGCGTTCGCCGGGCGCTTCGCCGAGCCCGCGACCATCGAAATCCCGTTCGAGTACAGCGAGTCGGCGAAAAACGAGCTGTCGTTCGAGCGGTTCGACGAGGCGGTGGCGACGCCGGGCGCCGTCGACCCGATGTCGATGGAGATGCTCCCCGACTCCTTCGCCCCGCTGGAGTCCAACCTGCCGGGGACCGTGCTGGGATCGGGGACGAGCAACGGCGCCCGTCTCGTCGTGACCGCACTGGAGTCGCCGCCGGCGGGGATCGAAGGCGAGGCGTCGGAGACGCCGCAGGGCACCTACCTCGCCGTCTCGGCGCGCACCCAGTACAACCGGATGGTGATTCCGGCGATGGCGCTGTCGGGCACGCTCACGCGTGACGACGAGACGGTGTACGAGGGCGCCTTCGATCGAACGCTCGATCCGGAGCTCGGCTACCACTACGGTGCGGTCGTCGACGGCGTCGAGTCGGGCGACGGACTCACCCTCTCGGTCGACGTGCAGCCACAGACCGCGCGCCACGAGGGGTACGAGACGGCGTTCGGGGGGCTCATGGGTGGGATGCCGGACGTGTCGATCAGCGTTCCCTGAACGACAAGGAATTTATCGGTCGGGCCCGTTGTGGCGGTCAATGGCTGGCCCTCTCACCGACGCCCTCGCATGGGCCGTCGTCGCGCTCTTTCTCGTCGGCACGCTCCTCCGGTGGCGGGAGAACGAGTACGCGCGCACGGTAATGATCTCCGCGTGGGGCGTCTTCGCGACCTTCTGGGCCGCGCTCGTCCCCCACTTCGCGTTCGTCCAGAAGAGCTTCGTCGAGGGTTTTCTCTCGCTCGCGGCCGTCCCCGCCTCGCTGTACGTCGGCTACCTGCTCTATCAGGGCCGTGACTCGCTGTTCGTCCTCTCGCGGGCTATCGCGGTCATGGGCGTCGTCTACCTCCCCTTCGAGACCATTCCGGCGCTTACCGTCGGCGGCCTCTCGCTTCCCTCGCCCCGCCACGTCCTCATCTCGCACACCACGGCCCAGACCGAGTGGGCGATGGAACTGCTCGGCTACACGCCGACGCTCGTCGAGGGCGATCAGGGCTATCTCAACACGTTCAAGTTCGTCACCGACGGCGGGCACGTCATCCTGTTTTCCATCATCCTCGCCTGTACGGGGCTGGGGAGCATCGCCATCTTCGTCGGCCTGATCGCCGCCGTCGAGGCGCCGCTGGGCCGGAAGCTCCGCGCTCTCGCCATCGCCGTTCCCGTCATCTACGTCCTCAACATCGCCCGGACGACGTTCATCGGGCTGATGTTCGGCAAGCAGTACATGCAGTGGTTCGTCGACGAAGTGCTCTTTCTGTTCGGCGGCACCGACCCCTACAAGGTCTCATTCTACCTCTCGGATCGGGTGATCAGTCAGGTGCTCGCCGTCGTCGCCCTCGTCGGCGTCACCTACCTCGTGGTTCGGGAACTCCCCGAACTTCTCACTATCGTCGAGGACGTGCTCTACATCGTCACGCGCGAGGAGTACGACCTTCGCGAGGCGCTGGATCTGCCCGACCAGAGCGACATCGGACCCGGTGCTGACTGACGGCCCGGCGCGCCAGCGCGACGGTACTGACGGGAGATGGCCACAATGCTTTCGTGGGCAGGGTGAGAGTTCCTGATCTGGCATGTCGCATCGGCGGGCGTCACCCGACCTCAGTGCCTGCCGACCCCGGCCGTCCCCCGTAACCGACAACCGCTGGACAGTATTTAAAATTTTATGCCATTTTCGGATTCGTTTACTGTACAAAAGTTGTATTTCTATCCGAACCGGCCCACGAACGTAGTCAATTTTTCGAAGTAGGTAGAGAGAGCACACAACAGGATACGAACCGCGGTTCGTCGTCCGACGAGACAGGGGCACCGGAGCGACGCCGGCCGATCATCGTTAGCGTCAACTTCCCGCCGCGCCTACGGCCCGTATGGACGGCGCCGATCGGTTCATGTTCTGGGGAATCCTCGTGCTCCTTCTCGGTCTACTGATCGGCGTTATCATCGCGGTCGTGTTCTGATCACGACTCCGGCAGCAGGTCGGCGGGCGCCCCGCCGAGCGTCCGGAGGGCATCCGCCTCGACGTGGTGGAGGTCACCCGGGAGAACCAGCAGGTGGAGTGGGTCGCCGAACTCGCGGGTCTCGAGCGCCGAGAGGCGGTCCGCGACGACGACGGGGTCGGGACTCCCCGCCCGGGCAACGGCGACGGCGAGGCGGTCGGGCCACACCGAAGCCAGCAGATCGGCGGCCACGTCGGCGGTCATGTACGTCTCGCCGGCGTCCGTCCCCCGGCCGTCGTCGACCTTGATGTCGAGATAGACGAGCGTGTGGAGGCCACGCTCACGGTTGGCCTCGACGCTATCGACGACGGACGCCGGCACTCCATCCCCGCCGTGTGCCCGTGGGAACGGGAGGGTGACGGCCTTGCCGAAGCGGTAGTTCTGAAGTCCGGTGAGACCGCTCGCGGCCTGAGCGGCCGAGACGCCGTGGATCACGCGGGTGGCGATCCCGCGGTCGATGGCGCGCAGACGGAGGTCGACGTGTGTCGTCGAAATCATCGTGTCGCCGGCGGTGAGGAAGACGACGTCGGTGTCTTCGGCGGCGTCGAGGATCGGTTCGGGGTGTTGCTCGACGCCCGCGCGGTCGCGGACGTCGATGTCGACGCCGTGGTGGGCTTCGAGGGCGTCGACGCTGGTGCCGACGAGGCGACTGGTGTAGAACTCGGCGAACACCCGGTCGGCCGCACGGAGGGCGTCGCGTCCCTCGACCGTGATCGACCGCTCGTCGTAGAGACCGAGACCGACGAAAGTGAGCATACGGGCCGTGGGACGCGGGGAAATAAATCAGGTGCGTCTCGCGCGTGCCTGCCGGACGTCCCCGCCGTCGCGGACGAGGTCCTCACAGTTCGGACAGACACGCGGTTCGGTCATGCCGGTCGGGGCGAACACTCGGACGTAGTCGTCGGTGACGAACGAACCACAGTTCTGACAGCTCGGCATACGTTCACACGAGTGACGGGAACCGTGATGTACGTTACGGCCGTCACGGGGCGTACCGTTTGAAGTGACTCGGGGGCCAACGGCTGCTCATGTACGACGCGATACTCGTCCCGACGGACGGGAGCGAGGGGGTCGACCGGACGCTCGAACACGCCGTCGAGATGGCGCGCAACCACGACGCGACGGTGCACGCGCTCTACGTCGTCGACCGGCGGTTCGAACTCGCGGCCGACGAGGACCGCGAGGACCTGATCGAGCAGTTGGTCGACCGTGGCGAGGAGGCCGTCGCGGCCGTCGCCGAGACGGCCGAGGCGGCCGGCGTCGACGCCGTGACCAGCGTCCGCGAGGGCATCCCGTACAAGACGATCCTCGACTACGCCGAGGAGGCCGACATCGACGTGATCACCATGGGGACACACGGCCGGACCGGCCGCGATCGCCTCGCCCACCTCGGAAGCGTCACGGATCGGGTCGTCGAGAACGCCACTGTCCCGGTGTTCGTGGTCAACATCGGCGGCGAAGAGTAATACTGGCGGCAGTACGAGCGACGCTACGCGTCGTCGTCGCGTTCCTGAGCGTCGACGACGGCCACGCCCGCGAGGTTGACGATGTCGTTCACCTCGTCGCCACGCTGGAGGACGTGCACCGGCTTGTCCATGCCCACCAGCATCGGGCCGATGGCGTCGGCGCCGCCGAGCCGCTGTAACAGTTTGTAGCCGATGTTGCCCGCCTCCAGATTCGGGAAGATCAACACGTTCGCCGGCGCCTCCAGATCGGCGAAGTCGTACGTTCCCTCCAGAATGTCCTCCATCACCGCGGTGTCGGCCTGCATCTCCCCGTCGACCGGGAAGTCGACCGCGGGGTCGTTCCGGAGTAACTCGGCGGCCCGGCGGGGTTTGCGCGTGCCCGCGTTGT
>Ga0102935_1000602_pt1 | contig 13135 bp, 12 predicted proteins | sample SalPonR2_A_D2_MG_FD_78508 | JGI IMG/M metagenome (GOLD analysis project Ga0102935, IMG submission 78508) | Salt pond soil microbial communities from South San Francisco under conditions of wetland restoration - Salt Pond MetaG R2_A_D2_MG | ecosystem: Environmental > Aquatic > Marine > Intertidal... | reverse complement strand
CTCAGCCGGGTAACGTCGTTCTGCATCGCCAGAAGCGCCGGCACCACGAGCAGCACGAGCACCATCCCGAACCCGAGCCCGTAGACGAGCGTGATGACCGTGGGCTTGAGAAACTGCGCCTGCTGGGAGGTCTCGTAAAGCAGCGGGGTGAGGCCGAGCACCGTCGTCGCCGTCGTCAGGAACACGGGTCGCAACCGGTCCGCCGCCCCGTCGATGATCGCCGGAATTATCCCCCGCTCCTCGGCATATTCGTCGACCGTGGTCACCAGCACGATCGAATCGTTGATGATGATGCCCACCATCCCGATCAGGCCGACGATGGAGAACATGCTGAGCGGCACCTCCCACGCGGCATGGCCATAGATCGTGCCGACAAGGCCGAACGGCACGATGGCCATGACGACGAAGGGCCGCGTCCAGCTCGAGAACACCCAGGCGAGGGTGAGAAAGATGCCCGTGAGGCTCAGGAGGAGGCCGACGAGGGCATCGCTCAGGAACTCGCGCTCCTGCTCCGCGAGACCGGAGAGTTCCGTCGCGACTCCGAATTGCTCTTCGAGTTCCGGCAGGATGCTTCCCCGGAGTTCCTCCATGATCTCCTGGGCGCGCGCCGGGTCGTCTTCGGAGATATCGCCGGTCACCGAGACAAGGCGAATGCCGTTTTCGCGCCGGATCGTCGAGAATCCGGTGCGGCTTTCGACCGTCACCACGTCCGCGAGCGGCACGTAGGCCCCCTCGCCCACCCTGATCCGCGTGCGGTCGATGAAGTCGGCGGTCAGCTCGCCCTCGGGCAGCTCGACCCTGATCGTCGCCGAGCGCGGACCCTCGGGATAGGTCGCCGCCTCGATCCCGTTCAGCCGGTCGCGCAGCACCCGGCCAAGCTCGTCGATCGTGAGCCCCAGAGCCTGCCCCTGCGCCGTGAGTTCGAGAACGAGCTCTTCCTTGTCGTAGGCAAGGCTGTCCTCCACCGCCGAGACCTCGCCATACCCCGAAACACGGTCCTTCAGCGCCTCGGCCGCCGCCTTCAGCGTCGCGGTGTCCGCCCCGTAGATCTCGACGTCGAGACTGTCACCGCCCGGTCCCGACCCCCAGCGGCGGAACGAGATCGTCTCGAGCATGGGGTGGCGGACGATGGCCTCCTGCAGATCGGCGACGAAGGCGAAGGAGGAATAGGGCCTGAGGTCCGCGTCGATGAGTTCGATGGCGATCGAGCCGAGCTGGAAGCTCTCCTTCTGGTCGGCCCCCGAAAGGCTCCGCCCTGTGTTGCCGCCGATCTCGGCGACGACGTAGTCGATGGGGTTCAGCCCGTGCTCGGCCTCGTAGGCCGCCCCGAGGTCCTCGACACTGGCCTGAAGGCTGCGCATCTGCTCCATCGTGTCTTCGCGTGTGGCCCCCGGCGCCATGGCGAAGTTGCCCGATACCGACCCTTGCTCGGGCGAGTTGAAGAAGCGCCACTGCACCTCGCCGGTGATCAGAAGCGCCATCTGCGAGGCGAGGATCGCCGTCACCCCGGCAAGCACGGCGTAGCGGGCCCGGATCACCCCGGCCATGAACGGCCGGAAGAGCCGCTCGCGCACCCAGCGGAAGCCCTTGTTCACCTGGCGCGAGGGCCAATCGTACCAATGCTCCTTCGCGGTATGGGCGAGCGCATGGGCCATGTGGTTCGGCAGGATGAGGAAGCATTCCACCAGCGAGGCGATCAGCACCACGATCACGGTGAAGGGAATGTCGGCGATGAGGTCGCCGAACCGGCCGCCGATGGCCACGAGACCGAAGAACGCGATGACCGTCGTGATCGTCGCCGAGAAGACCGGCAGGAACATCCGCCGCGCGGCGCGCTCGGCGGCGGTCTTCGGGTCTTCGCCCAGCCGGCGCGCACGGAAATCCGCGTGCTCACCGACGACGATCGCGTCGTCGACGACGATGCCCAGCGTGATGATCAGGGCGAAAAGCGAGATCATGTTGAGGGTGATGCCCGCGGCATACATCAGTGCGAGAGCCGCCGTCATCGCCACCGGAATGCCGGCGGCGACCCAGAACGCGGTGCGGCTGTTGAGAAACAGGAACAGAAGGGCCACCACGAGGCTGAGGCCCATCAGCCCATTGTCCAGGAGAATGTCGAGACGCTGCGAGATGTATTCGGCCCGCCCCCTTATGAGGTCGATCCGGGTGCCTCCTGGCAGCCCGACCTCCATCTCGGCGGCGACCTCCTCGACCTTGCGCTGGATCTCGATGGCATCGCCGCGCGGCGACCGGTCGATCCGGATCGAGACCGCCGGATTGTCGCCGACGTAGTAGGCGCGGTCCCGGTCGGGGCCGCCGACGATGACGCTTGCCACATCCCCAACGGTAAGGTTGCCGCCGCCGGGTTCGGGGCGCAGGACGATATTCGCGATCTCGTCGGCCGACCGCTTGGCGACGCCGGTGCGCACCCGCGCCGAGCCCGAAACGTCGCCCGCCGGGCTCGCCTCCGCCTGCCCGGCGATGGCCGAGGCGATCTCGCGCATGGTGATGTCGTTCTCGATCAGGCTGAGCGACGTCACCTCGACCACGGTCTCGGGGGCTGCGAAGCCCCGGATCGTGGTGCGCGTGACCCCCTCGGCGAAGAGGCGGGTGACGAACTCGTCGGCGAAGCGGCCGAGCTGGCCGGCGCCCACCGGCCCGGTGATGACGACATCGGTCACCCTGTCGCGCCAGACGCTCCGGCGAACCTCGGGGTCCTCCGCGTCCTCGGGCAGATTGGTAACGGTATCGACAGCCGCGGCCACATCGTCGGCGGCGCGCCCCATGTCCCAGCCCGGCTCGAATTCGAGCTCGATCGAGGCGCGGCCCTCGCGGGAGACGGACGCGCTGCTCTCCACCCCCTCGACGGAAAGCAGCGTCGGTTCGAGAAGCTGGACGATGCCGGCATCGACATCTTCCGCGCCCGCCCCGTCCCAGCGCACGCTGATGTCGATCTCGTCGATCACCACGTCGGGGAAGAACTGCGCCCGCATGTTCGGAAACGACACCACGCCAAGCACGACGAGCACCACCAGAAGAAGGTTCGCCGCCGTGCGGTGCCGCGCGAAGTAGCTTAGAATACCGCCCGCGACCGGTCCGGTGGAACGAACCATCTAGCTTCCCATCCGCGATTCGATCCGGTTCACCACGTCCGCGGGAACTTCATCGTTCCGAAGCTCCGTGAGCACCCGCTCCCTCGCCTCCGCCGGCATCCGGGCGTTGCCCTCGACGAAGGCGACGAGCCGGGCCCGGCGCTCGGGGTCGAGCCGGACCATCTCGGGCAGGGCCGGCGATTCCTCCGCTCCCGGACGCATGGGTCTCACACGGATGCCCGGGCCGAGAAGCGGGGTGCGGGCGGCGACCACTTCGCGGCCCGCGAGCCCCGGGGCGCGCACGAGCACGTCGTCACCCTGCCGGCGCAGCAACTCGACCTCGGCGACCTCCAGACGGTCCTCCTCGCCGACCACCAGAACCGTGTCGGCGGAATCCACCGCCGCTGCGGGCAGGCGCGCCACACGGTCGAGCGGCGGTTCTTCCACGATCACGGTCACGAAATCCCCCGGACGGAAGCCGGGTGCGGCGTCGAGCCGCGCGAACAGCAACCGCCCGGTCTGGCCTTCCGCCACCGATGCGCTTTCGCGGCTGATCCCGCCCGAGGCGCGCAGGTCGACCCCGCCCACGTCGATGATCGCGGTGACCGGCGCGCCGACGAGTTCCCCCGCCTCCGAAAGAAGGCGGGCGTATTGCGCGGTGGAGACCCGGAAGGAGATTTCGAGCGCGGTGGGGTCGATGATGTCGCCCAACCGCTCGCGCTCGGAGACGAGCCGCCCGAGCACCAGCGAGACGTCGGCGAGGACCCCCGAAAACGGCGCGCGAAGCTCGGTATCGGCCAGCCTGCGCTCGGCTTCGGCAAGGGCGATCTCGCGGCGCTGGAGCATGGTGCGCGCCTGGTCGACCCGGGCTCTGGCCGTGGCCTCGGCCTGCCTGCGGGCCAGCACGGCCTGACGGGCCGCGGAGACGGCGAGTTCGGCGGTCTCCACCGCCGCCTCGGTGCCGACGCCCCGCTCGGCGAGGTCACGCTGACGCGCAAGCGCGCGTTCGCGCAGCGTGGCCTGGTCCTGGGCGGCGGCAAGCTCGTCGCGCGCGAGTTCGACCGCGCGCTCGGCCTCGGCGAGGTCGGCCTCCGCCTCGGCCAGATCGGCCTCGGCGGTATCGAGCGCAGACTGGGCGTCGCGCGGGTCGATCCTGAGAAGCAGATCGCCCTCCTCGACCGCGCCGCCGCTTTCGAACCGCTCGTCCAGCCAGATCACCGCCCCCGACGCAGAGGCGCGCAATTCGAGCGTGCGCCGGCTCTGCACTTCCCCGAAGGTTTCGAGTTCGGGGGTGATGGTGCGCGGCTCGACCTCGACGACATTGGCCGCGAAGACCCGTTCGCGCGCCGGGCGGCTCTGCGGCTCCTCCGACATGCGCGTCTGCACCGCCTCGAACACGGTCGCGCCGGCGAAGGCGAAAAGGCCTAACGTCGCGGCCATTAGGAACAGACCGATGAGGGACCGCGTCAGAAAGCGCATGGGCGATGTCCAGTTGACAAGGCCTTATATCTAGGCGCGTTTGCCAATAATCAAACCTGCACGACTTCAATATGCAGCGAGATTACTTCCGTCTCAGGTGTTCGTCGAGCCGAGGCATGATCTCGACGAAATTGCAGGGCCGGTGGCGGTAGTCGAGCTGCGGCGCCAGAATTTCGTCCCAGGCGTCGCGGCAGGCCGAGGGGCTTCCCGGCAGAGCGAAGAGATAGGTGCCGCCCGCGACCCCGCCGCAGGCGCGCGACTGCACGGCCGAGGTGCCGATCTTCGCAAGCGAAACATGGGTGAAGACCGTCCCGAAGGCCTCGATCTCCTTTTCGTAGACGTCGCGGTGGGCCTCGACGGTCACATCCCGCCCCGTGAGTCCGGTGCCGCCCGTGGTCAGGATCACGTCGATGCCCGGGTCCGCGATCCAGTCGCGGAGCTTCGCGGCGATATCGGTGCGGTCGTCGATGACGATATCGCGGGCGGCGAGACGATGGCCCGCCTTCGCGAGCCGGTCGACGAGCGTGTCGCCGGAGCGGTCATCGCCGGGGCTGCGGGTATCCGACACCGTCAGCACGGCGATGCCGACGGGAATGAACTCCCGGTCTCCGTCGATCCGGCTCACAGGTCGAACCAGTTCGGCGACGGGCCGAGATTGACAACGCGGGTCGCCCCGATCGTGTCCTCCCGCCCCCAGCTGTCATGAATATGCCCGCAGAGAGCCAGCCTCGGCTGGATGCGCTCGATTGCGTCGTGAATCGCGACCGAGCCGGCGGACTGGCCGGCGGAGGTCCGGTCGACCACGCCCTTCGGCGGCGAGTGAAACACCATGATATCGGCGGCCTCGCAACCCGCGAGAAGTGCTGCGGCATCCGGCTCGGAAAGGTCGCAGGACCACGTCCCGAACGGCGTAACCGGCACGCCGTAGCCCAGCCCGAACACCGAGAGACCGCCGGCTGTTGTGCCCTGCCCGTGCAGCACGATCGTCCCGGCCGCCGCCGCGTCGGCGAGTTCCTCGACCGATTCGGCGTTACCGGGCACCGCGATCATCGGGGCACCCAGCCCCGCAAGCAGCGTCATCGCTTCGGGCAGGCCCTCGCGCATGTTGCAGAAATCACCTGCCCCGATGACGAGGTCGGCCTCGGCACTCGCCGCGACGATGGCCTCGGCCCGGGGCCGCGAGTGGTGCAGATCGGAGAACGCGAGGATCTTCATTTCAGCCGTGCCTTCAGGTCGAGGAGGTCTGCCCAGGCCTCGCGCTTGGCGGAACTGGTGCGCAGGAGATAGGCGGGGTGGAACATGGGCATCACCGGCTTGCCCAAAGCCTCGGCCCAGGTGCCGCGCAGCCGGGTGATGCCGCGCCGGCCCAGAAGGGCCGCGCAGGCGTGATTGCCCATGGCGATCAGAAAGTCGGGTGCCGCGAGGTCTACATGGCGCTCGACGAAGGGCAGGAGCATGGCGATCTCGTCGGGCCTCGGGTCGCGGTTCTGCGGCGGCCGCCACGGCAGGACATTCGTGATGTAGAGTGCGGCCTCCCGTTCGGTGCTTTCGCGCGACAGCCCGATCGCTGCGAACATCCGGTCGAGAAGCTGGCCCGCGCGCCCGACGAAGGGCTTGCCCGCGAGATCCTCGTCGCGCCCCGGGGCCTCGCCGACGATCATCACCCGCGCGCCCGGCCGGCCGTCGGCAAAGACGAGGTTGCGCGCGCCGCGCCGCAACTCGCAATGCTCGAAGGAGGCGAGGGCCGCCTCTAGAGCGTCGAGATCCCCGGCCGCGCCGGCGAGGGCCTTCGCCTCCGACACCGGGTCGACGGAGATCGGAACCACTCCGGCAGGCGCGGCCGCCACCGCCCGTCTCGGCTTCGGCGCAGTCTTTTCGAGCGCGTAACGGTCCACCGGCGCATCGCCGATCGCCTCGGTCGCTCCGAGTTCGATCTGCCATTCGAGATGTGCAAGTGCAGCCGCCCGGTCCATGCCCCAGACATAGGCCCGCAGGAGGCCCCGGTAAACCTTGTCGCATCGCCCCGGCCTGCCTATAACCGCCACCCGAGGACCCCGGGAGAGACCATGGCACTCAGAGGACCGCATCTTCTCGGGATCGACCCCCTCGCGCCGGACGAGATCACCGCGATCCTCGACCTCGCCGAAGAATACGTGGCCCTGAACCGCCAGCCCGACAAGCACGGCGACGCGCTCTCGGGTCTCACCCAGATCAACATGTTCTTCGAGGCCTCGACCCGCACGCAGGCAAGCTTCGAGATCGCCGGCCAGCGGCTCGGGGCGGACGTCATGAACATGGCGATGCAGGCAAGCTCGGTGAAGAAGGGCGAGACGCTCATCGACACTGCGATGACCCTCAACGCGATGCACCCCGACCTTCTCGTCGTCCGCCACCCGCATTCGGGGGCGGTGAACCTTCTCGCCGAGAAGGTGACCTGCGCGGTGCTGAACGCCGGCGACGGCCGCCACGAACACCCCACCCAGGCCCTTCTCGACGCGCTGACGATAAGGCGGTCGAAAGGACGGCTCCACCGGCTGACGGTGGCGATCTGCGGCGACATCGCCCATTCGCGCGTGGCGCGCTCCAACATCCTACTTCTCGGCAAGATGGAGAGCCGGATTCGCCTCGTCGGCCCGCCCACGCTCATGCCCGCCGGCGCCGCCGATTGGGGCGTGGAGGTGACCGACAGCATGGACGAGGGCCTCGCCGACGCCGATGTGGTGATGATGCTGCGGCTCCAGAAGGAGCGGATGGACGGCGGCTTCATCCCGTCCGAGCGGGAGTATTACCACCGTTTCGGCCTCGACGCGGAGAAGCTGGGGCGCGCGAAGCCCGACGCCATCGTGATGCATCCCGGCCCCATGAACCGGGGCGTCGAGATCGAGGGCACGCTCGCCGACGACATCAACCGCTCGGTGATCCAGGACCAGGTCGAGATGGGCGTGGCGGTGCGCATGGCGGCGATGGACCTTCTCGCCCGCGCCCGCGCCGCCCGGCCCCGCGAGGTCGTGGCATGACCCGCGCGCCCGCGCCCCGTGCCTCCGGCGGAGGTATTTCCACCAAGATGAAGGAGCGGGCGGCATGAGCCGGGTCGAGGTCGCGCCCGGAGACGTTGTCGTGCTCGAATGGGAGGGGCCCGAGCCAGAGGGGGCCGACGTGCTCGCGGCGATCGGCGCGCCGGCGGATGCGGCGAAGTTCGACATCTTTCCGGCCGAAAAGATCGCGCCGGTGGGTCTCGGCGCGTTTCTCGCCGAGGGCCACGGGGTCGATCCCGAAGCGGTCGCGTCGCGCAAGACGGAACTCGATACGCTCTCGGGCGTCATCGTCGTCATCCCCGCCTATGCTTTCGAAGGCCGCCGGGCGCGCCTCGAAATCACGCCGCCCGCGCGGCATGTCGCGACCTTGCCGGAGATGGCGGCCAAGCGCGGCTCGGCGGTGCCGCTGACGAGCGAGAGGGCGAAGGGCAATCTCGGCGGAGGGCCGGCGAGGGCCCCTAAGAGCGAGGGCCGCATCGGCGGCATGGTGGCCCTCGTGGTGCTTCTCTTTCTCGCGGTCTTCGTGGTCGCCTTCGTGCTGATGGCGGGCTGAGCGGTGCGGCATCTCTTCCTTCACGCCCGGCTCATCGACCCCGCCGGCGGGACCGACCGGGAGGGTCATCTTCTCGTCGAGGACGGCCGGATCACCGACATCGTCCACGAAGGAACCCCGGAGGTTTCGGGAGCCGAGGTGACGGACTGCGCCGGTCTCTGCCTCGCGCCGGGCATCGTCGATCTCGGCGTCAAGGTCTCCGAGCCCGGCGAGCGCCACAAGGAGAGCTTCCGCTCCGCCGGCGAGGCCGCCGCCCGCGGCGGGGTGACGACCATGGTCACGCGCCCCGATACCGAGCCCGCCATCGACACGCCAGAGGTGCTCGAGTTCGTCCGCCGCCGCGCCAACGAGGCCGCCCCGGTACGGGTTCTGCCGATGGCGGCCCTCACGAAGGCCCGTGCGGGCCGGGAGATGGTCGAGATCGGCTTTCTGAAGGACGCGGGGGCCGCCGCCTTCACCGATTGCGACCGCGTGGTCGAGAACACCAAGGTGCTTTCCCGTGCGCTGACCTATGCCCGCTCGCTCGGCGCGCTCGTCATCGGCCACCCCCAGGACCCGGGGCTGTCGGCGGGAGCCGCGGCGACCTCCGGCAAGTTCGCCTCGCTGAAGGGCCTGCCCTCGGTCTCGCCCATGGCCGAGCGCATCGGCCTCGACCGCGACCTCGGCCTCGTCGAGATGACCGGGGCGGCCTGGCATGCCGACCAGATCACCACGGCCCGGGCGCTGCGCCGTCTCTCCCGCGCCAGGGAGGCCGGGCTCGACGTGACCGCCGGCGTCTCGATTCATCACCTCACGCTCAACGAGTTCGACGTCGGGGATTATCGCACCTTCTTCAAGGTGAAGCCTCCCCTGCGGTCGGAAGTCGACCGGGTGGCGGTAGTCGAGGCCGTCGCTTCGGGCCTGATCGACGTCATATCCTCGATGCACACGCCGCAATCCGAGGAGGAAAAGCGCCGGCCATTCGAGGAGGCCGCCTCGGGGGCGGTCGGCCTCGAAACCCTCCTGCCCGGGGCAATGAGACTCTACCACGCCGGCGCCATGGACCTGCCGACCCTGTTTCGCGCCCTCGCGCTCAATCCGGCCCGCCGCCTCGGCCTCGACACCGGGCGGCTCGAGCCGGGCGCACCGGCCGACCTCGTGCTCTTCGACCCGGACGCACCCTTCGTGCTGGACCGCTGGACGCTCGCATCGAAGTCCAAGAACACGCCGTTCGACGGCGCGAGGCTCCAAGGAAAGGTAAAGGGCACCTGGGTCGGCGGCAAACGGGTGTTCGGCTGATGGAGCCCGACACGCTTCTCGGCCTCGCGGCTCTCGCCCTCGTCAGCTACCTTCTCGGCACGGCCCCTTTCGGCCTGATCGTCTCGCGCGCGATGGGGCTCGGCGACCCGCGCCAGATCGGGTCGGGCAACATCGGCGCGACGAACGTGCTCCGGACCGGTTCGAAGACCGCCGGGGGTCTGACGCTTCTGCTCGACGCCCTGAAAGGCCTCGTTCCGGTGCTGGCCGGTCGCGCAATCTTCGCCGAAGGCGGGGCGGAGCTGGCCGGGCTCTCGGCCTTTCTCGGCCACCTCTTCCCGGTCTGGCTGCGCTTCAGGGGCGGCAAGGGGGTGGCGACTTTCTTCGGAGTGCTCTTCGGGCTCGCCTGGCCTCTCGGTCTTCTCACCGCTTGCATCTGGATCGCCGCCGCATGGGCGACCCGCATGTCCTCGGCCGCAGCCCTCGCCGCCTCGGCGCTCGCACCTGTCGCCGGGATCTTTCTCGCGCCGGCGGGTGCCGTCTCCCTTCTCGCCCTCCTCGCAATCCTGATCTGGGTGCGTCACCGCGCCAACATCTCGCGCATCATCGCCGGCCGCGAACCGAAGATCGGCGGCGCCGGGAAGGAGGCGGAGCCATGAATTTCGGGGAAGCGATCCGTATCTCGTTGCGGAAGTACGCGGTCATCTCGGGCCGGGCCGGACGGCCGGAATTCTGGTGGTGGGCGCTCTTCATCGCTCTCGGCAACTTCGTCTTCGGCGCGCTCGACGGCGCGGTTTTCGGCGCGGGCGACACGCGCATCTTCGGCGCCGCCTTCGGCCTTGCGACCTTTCTGCCGACACTCTGCGTCGCGGGCCGCCGCCTTCACGACCGGGACATGACCGCCTGGTGGCTCCTGCTCTGGCTTATTCCCGTTCTCGGCTGGCTTATCGTGCTCTTTCTCTGCGCGCTCGAGGGCACCAGAGGCGCCAACCGCTTCGGCCCCGACCCGCGTGCGGGAGACGACCCGGCCTCGCGCATCCCGGAGGTCGACAGGCAACCGTGACCGCCGACCCCGAGTTCCTCGCGAAATTCGACGCGCTCCCCGTCGGCGGCTACGGCGGGACGGCGTTCGGCGCCCGCTGGCGCTTGACGAAGACGGTGATGGCGGGCGGGCGGTCGCAGAAACTGGAGGCCGAGGAACTCGGCGGGACGGGATACGTCTCGATGAATCTCTACCGGCTCGCCGACGGCACCGCGATCCTCAAGCCCTGCGAGATGCCCGAGGAGGAGGTGCGCGCCTTTCTCTTCGCCCTCGAAGCGGACTGAGGCGGCCCCGCCTCAGTAGCTGTATTCGGAAAAGACCCGGGTGACGTCGCCCGCCCAGTCGGTCTCGTAGCGGCGGATGAGTTCGTCGGCCGGCACCTCGCCGCTTTCGACGCTGTCCTTCAGCGCGGAGAGAAAATGCGTCTCGTCGGGCACGAGCCCTCCCGCGCCGGGCCGCGCCCGGGCCCGGAGCCCGGCTTCGGCGATGGCGACCGTCTCGCGCGCGAGATCAACCATGGCGATGGAACCCACCTTCGCGTCGAGGCCCTCGACAGAGGCGGCCACGCGCAACGCCTCGCGGGTCTCCGCGTCCCAGCCCTTCGCGAGGTCCCAGGCCGCGTCGAGGGCGCTCTGGTCGTAAAGGAGGCCCACCCAGAACGCCGGCAGCGCGCAAAGCCGTCGCCAGGGGCCGCCATCGGCGCCGCGCATCTCGATGAACCGCTTGATTCGCGCCTCGGGAAAGATCGTGGTGAGGTGGTCGGCCCAGTCCGACAACGTCGGCATTTCGCCGGGCAGGGCAGGCAGCTCACCGCGCAGGAAATCCCGGAACGACTGGCCGAGCGCGTCGACATAGCGTCCGTCGCGGTAGACGAAGTACATCGGCACGTCGAGCGCGTAGTTAACCCATCGCTCGAAGCCGAAGCCCTCCTCGAAGACGAACGGCAGCATTCCCGTCCGCGACGCGTCGAGGTCGCGCCAGATCCGGGCCCGCCATGATTTGTGGCCGTTGAGGTGGCCCTCGAAGAACGGCGAATTGGCGAAAAGCGCCGTCGCAACGGGCTGCAGCGCGAGCGCCACCCTGAGCTTTTTCACCATGTCGGCCTCGGAGCCGAAGTCGAGGTTCACCTGCACGGTGCAGGTGCGGTACATCATCGACTTTCCCATGGTCCCCACGCGGTCCATGTAGTCGGTCATCAGCCGGTACCGGCCTTTCGGCATCACCGGCATCTCGTCGTGGGTCCAGTGCGGGGCGGCCCCGAGGCCGATGAACCCCACCCCGATCTCGTCGGCCACCGATTTCACCTCGACGAGGTGCTCGTTCACCTCGTCGCAGGTCTGGTGGATGGTCTCGAGCGGCGCACCGGAGAGTTCGAGCTGCCCACCCGGCTCGAGCGAGACGTTGGCGCCCTCCTTTTCCAGCCCGATGATGTTGCCGGCCTCGAGGATCGGCGCCCAGCCGAAGCGGTCGCGCAGCCCCTCGAGCACGGCCCGGATCGACCGCTCGCCCTCGTAGGGCAGAGGCTTCAGGGTGTCCTTGCAATAGCCGAATTTCTCGTGCTCGGTGCCGATCCGCCAGTCCTCGGGCGGCTTGCAGCCGGCCTCGAACCAGGCGGCGAGGTCTTCGAGCTTCTCTATCGGTCCGCCGCCTGACTGGGGAATGGACATGGGTGCAATCCGTCCGTTTCGGGTCGCGCCTTAAACGCGCGCCGGGCGGGGGAAGTCAATGTGCGGCGATGCGCCGTGGGTCTCGCGCCCATATCGCGACGCGTCCCGGCGTCTGCTCTTCGACAGCGCGCAGCATCGTGCCCGTGTCGAGGCCCGGAAGAGTGCCGAAGACATCGAAGAGAACCTCGGCGCGTTCGGCGTTCACCGGAATCGTCAGGGGGGAAGCCCCCTCGCTTCGCAACACCCAGGCCGAGCCGGAGGACCCGGTCAGAAGATCGACCGCCGTGAGGTCGGCGATGGCGACCACCCCGCCTTCCACGGGTCCGAAATATGTCAGCCTGCCTTCGTCGAGCCCGACGATGCCCGCCCCGCCGCCGCCGCGGCGAAACCGCGCCCTCTGGAACCCCGCGAAGACGAGCAGCGCGCCACCGACGACGAGCACGGTCCCGATGATCGGCGCCGCACCCTGCCCGGTGAGCCCGAGCCAGGCGCCGAACGCCGCGGCGGCCGCCCCGGCGAGGCTTTCGCGCCAGCGGTTGGCGGCGCTCAGGATTTCCGGTCGAATGAAGCTCACGCTCGCCTCCTGCTTCTTGACGAGCCTAATCTCCCCGGCCCGCGCGGACAACGCGCAGCGTCCGGCGCCCTCCTGTTTCCGGAAATACGTCGGAGGGGCCGAAGGGCGGGGGCGAAGCCCCGTCCGCCGCTGGTCGCATCACCAGTCCCCGAGCCGGGTCTGCCACAGCGTGAGGGCGGCCACCGCAGCTGTGTCGGCGCGCAGGATGCGCGGCCCGAGGCTCACCGAATAGGCGCAGGGTGCCGCGTGGAGCCGCGCGCGCTCGGCTTCCGAGAACCCGCCTTCGGGGCCGACGAGCACCGCCCAGGGCCCGCGATGCTCCGGCAGGCCCTTCTCCGCGCCCGCGAGCCCCTCGTCGCAGAACATGAGCCGCCGCTCCTGCGGCCAGTCGTCGAGCACCCGGCCGAGGGGGCGAAGCTCTCCCACCTCCGGCACGAACGTCCCGCCGCATTGCTCG
>Ga0102935_1000600_pt1 | contig 13165 bp, 27 predicted proteins | sample SalPonR2_A_D2_MG_FD_78508 | JGI IMG/M metagenome (GOLD analysis project Ga0102935, IMG submission 78508) | Salt pond soil microbial communities from South San Francisco under conditions of wetland restoration - Salt Pond MetaG R2_A_D2_MG | ecosystem: Environmental > Aquatic > Marine > Intertidal... | reverse complement strand
ACCGACGGACCTGGTTTGGGTCACAGTAGAGCCCTGATTTGAGTCAGACCGATGGCCCTGGTTCGGGTCACAGTAGAGCCCGAGATGGGATCAGATTGATGGCCTTGGTTCGGGTCAGACTACCGTCGCTCTCCAGGAGTCGCCGGGCCAGTATATTCTCGCTTGGGCCAATAGGGGCTACAATGGCGACAGCGTCCCTGGCTGTCCGATCCCTTGCTGAGTTCCTCGTTACACTCGCTGCATGTCTGTGTTGCTGTCATACATGTGTATGTGGGGTCGGACAGCATAAAAGGCTTGTGGAATAGCAGTTACGGCAGCCGATCAGACGCGACGAGCAGCCCGAGTGTCAGACACATACCGAGCAGTGTGCCGGTCGGAACGAGGACGGAGTCAAAGCCGATGAGAGCGTGGTATGCCCCCTCAATAGCGAACACGATCGTCCAGCAGAAGACGATGTCGGCCCGAAACTGAGCATTCGGATCGGGTCGATCGGGTTCGATCATGTCAGATTTCCGACACGGAATAGGGCGCGTTGTCCAACGATTCGATTGCCGGGTACAGATCGGATTCGAGCACGCGTGTGTCTGTTTCACACGCGAGATAGTAGTTGGGCTTCGATTCGAGCCGAAATTCGTTACCAGCGTCTCGATTGATACGTGTGAACCGGTTCGCGCGTCCGAGCACATTCACGCCCTGTAAGTAGAGGGTGTCGATAACGTCGTCGTAGGCGATGAACATGCCTGCGTGATAGCCATGCTCGTGCCCGCGTGCCATAGCACCCGGATCATCGAGTGCGTCGACACACGCTTCCGCAGTTTCGTCCGGACGATAGAACCGATTCCGTGACGAAACAAACTTCCAGCACATCTGATCTAACTGCCTCTCGCTGATTGTATCGAGCATACCAGCCCTTACATCGGGACACACATAAGGCTGCCGATCGAATCAATACCGATACCCTTATCCGTGCCCGAGCCCAACGATGTCGTGTATGACGACTGATGACCGACTGACCGTCGAACGAGGCCCGTGGACAGTTGCCGAAGAATCGAATGGCAGTGAACTGCTCGAAGTGTCGCACGAAGATCGAGATGGCTACCAGATGATCTCGAAGACGCTGGACGATCTGGCTCGATACTGTTTCGATCAGCAACTACTCGACGCGATCGAGGCGATTACTGAGTATCGGGGTGTTGTCGGCAAAACTGCACTCCAGTTCGTTGACAACGCTGATGGGTCGAAGCTCATCTGGCCCGATGGCGACTGGACCGTCTATGATGAGTCCGAATGCATCTGTGACCTTAACTATGGGGACAAGGTACTTGTTGCTGGATCGAAGCATCGTGTCGGGACTAATGCCGAATTTCCTGGTAGGGCAATACGGTATGTCGATAATCCCGAACACGACGGGAAGTGGGTATTCGAAACGATCGAGGCTGTAACAGTGACGGCCGAGATGCTGTCCGACTCGACAGTGCTCTAAAAAATAGCAGAAACGTTTTTTTTTTTTGACTCGTTATCGGTTACTGTTCGATAGCTTCAGCTATTGCCAGTAGAACCCCGGCCAGCAGTAGTGAAATAATAACGTCTTCGGGCTGCTGGTAACCGAACACTTTGTGCCAGATGCCGAATGCGATACCGATGCCAAGAATACCAATGGTACAATCATCGATCATGCACCATCACCCTCGGCCATGATCGTGAACGAATCGCTGTCTTCGATCAGTTCCTCGTAGAACGAGAGCAGGTTCTGAGTCTTCGGAAAAGACTCCTTAGAGGGAACGGTGCGAACTCGATGGAGTTCGCAGTGACGGAATCGAAGATTCCGAAACCTCTCCGAGGGCGCGGAGCGCAGCGCCAAAGGCGCTGTTCCCGAACTCGGAATGGACGGGACGCTATCGATCGTGTATGAGTAGTCACCGTATGTGCACTTGATACTGAGCGAACTGATCTCCCGAACCAGGGCCAATAGATCGACAACAGGGAGTTCATCCGTGTGCCCGTGCACGTACGCGAATGCGGACTTACACGCATCGATGCGGGCGCTGTTCCAGCCCGACGTGAGCAGTTCGTTCGCAGCACGGGTACAGTTCCGAATCGAAATTTCGAACGTTCCGATACCATCCGTCTTGGTGTATGTTGTGTCTGCCATACAGGCACTTGTTCGGGGATGATACGGATAAGTCTGTCGTCTTGGATCGATGGACAGATGCGTGTAGGATTACCGCAAGCCCCCTTCGTGTAGGATTACCGCAGGCCCTCTTCGTGTAGGATTACCGCAGGCCCTGTTCGTGTAGGAAACAAGGCCCTATTGGTAGAGGACAAACAGCAAAGATCCCATCGGGGAGGATACCGCCCACCTACCGCAGAGTAGGGCCTCCGTCTACTTAAACCTTTCGGATAGCTGTAGTTCGACACCCTTATCTATCACCCGGACTAAGGCAGAGATATGCTATCCGAAGCACTACTCGACGTTGACGTTGCCCAGTGGGAGATCGCGTTTGATGACCGATTCGCGTGCAAGATGGAGCACGAAGCAAATGACCACTCGATCCGTGTCAAGCGACCGGCGACTGATGCTGGTGAATGGGACGTGATTGCTCGATTTGGGGACGGTATCGAGCACACGGTCCACGACGATGCAGATGGCGCTATTGACCGACTGAGCGTGCTCTTGTACCTATACGACTACCAGCCCGACTACGAGGTCGGAACGGATGTGTTCGTCGTCTCTGGCGGATTTGAGCCGGTTGCCCAACAGGGCATGGTCGAGCAGTTGCGCGACGACGGATCGGTACAATCAGTCCGATTCCTGACGGACCCCTTCGACGCTGAATCGGGTGAGCCTCGATCGGTTGGGGTGCATGGGAGTGAGGTGATTCGGGTTGATCCGTCCCCGGTTGAAATCCATCAGTTCCTTGGATCGACCGAACTGTTGACGACGGCTGATATCGAACTGGAGATGAGTGACCGTGACTGACGAGGGCTCGGATCGGTCTGCAATGTGGAGTGAATACGGCTACAAGCCCGCGCCTGGGGCTCCGATCCCGAACGAGGGCGATAGCACCGATGGTGATGATGAGCGCCCTGCTCCGACGCACGAGTGCATGTGTGGGCGAACACAGAAGCACATTCGGAGTGCACCTGTGAGCGAGTACTCGTGGTGTGACGAGTGTGAGTGTGTGAAGCGATTCAAACGAATCGAGGACGAATCATGACGGTCGTCTGCGATCACTGTGGCGATGAGTGTAGCAAGATTGACGAGCACTTCTGGACCCAAGCGAGTGGGTGGTGCTGTGTGAACTGTTGGGACGAACAAAAGCCCGATTCGTCCGACTGTCCGAGGCTCTGAGTTGATTCGGAAGTCTTAAGTGCTATTGGGACCAACGTTGGGGTGTAATGAAGACCAATATGGTGCAACAGTCCCGAGACGAACCGGATCAGCCGGTGTCCTCGGACGAGTTCAAAGCAGCGTTACAAAAGTACGAGGGGCAGACGAATCGAGACCGACTCGCGCGTGCAGTTGATGCAGTGTGGCCGGTCGTAACCGAAGTGAATGGCGATGCTGTTCGACCCAGGCAGCAGGTTGCTGAAACAGATATTGGCAATTGTGTTGATGAAACGGCTGGCTTTGCATGGATGCCGTCCTATCGTGAGCATCAGCGACGAGTCGTGATCGATGTGCTCGAAATACTGTATATCGAGGATAAAGATGTTTGTTTGTTGTCAAGTCCCACAGGATCTGGCAAATCCTTGTTGCTCAATGCGACGGCACGAGTTGTCAATTCGCTCGTGAACCGACGTGCGTTCACGTCGACACCGTTGAACTCGTTAATCGACCAGATGGACGACGACGAGTTTCTGGACGATATCATCACGGTGAAGGGTCGGAATAATTATCAGTGCATTCATCCGAGCGATTCGGGCACACCGGTTGATGAGGCAATTTGTCAGACTGAGTCTGACTTTGACTGTCGGTACAAGGATCAACCGCATACGAGCGGTGGGTGCCCGTACTATGGGCGCGTGTATGCGGGACAGACTAACTCGAACGTCGTGACGAACCTGAGCTACTTGATGGCTAACTCGATGATTCCGTCGGAAGTCGATGCCGGGTTTTCGGAACGGGAACTGATGCTTGTAGATGAGATTCAGAGCGTTGAGGACTTTGCCCTCCTATTTGTCGGCTTTACAGTCGGGGAGCACAACGTGCCGGTCGACTGGGACCGTGTGCCCAATATGCCGGGCAAGCGGGCCGATCAGGAAACAGTGATCGAGTGGATCGAGAACGATCTGCTCCGTGTTGTGACTGAACAGATGGAGGAACTGAGTGCCAAGGAAGAGACTGGCATGATGGCCTCGAAGGAGAAAGAGCAGTTGGACGATCTGCGACGGTTCAACCAGAAGGTGGCCAACTTCCTCGGTGATGTGCGCGAGCACGAATGGGCTATGACCCATGACATGATCGGGGGTAAGCGGAAGATTGAGTTCGAACCGATTACCGTTGGCCGGTTCTTGCACGGCTACCTGTGGTCCCAGTCGCATAAGATCGTGTGCTCGTCGGCCACGATCCCGCCCAGTTTCACTGAGGAAGTGGGCCTCGACTCGATGGACGTTGGTCGAGTCGATGTGCCGAGCACGTTCCCGAACAAACGACGGCCGGTGATCACGAGCGAAGCGGTCGGGAAAATGACAATGAGTGAGCGCGACAAGACGATCCCGAAGATGGCCGATCAGATCGGACGGATTGCTGATGTGTGGGCTGGACACAAGGGCATCGTGCATTGCAATTCGTATAAGATTGCGGAACGACTGTACGATCGACTCCCGAACGATGTGCAACGACGGACACAATTGCAGGATGGCGACGATCGTGAGGGATCGCTGGCATCGTGGGTGGATCAGGACCCCGATGAATCGAGTCGATATCGTGATGGTGGGGGACAACTGTTCCTGTCAGTTGGCATGGCAGAAGGCGTGTCGCTCGATCACGACCAGTCCCGGTTTAATATCATTGCGAAAGCACCGTATGAGTATCTTGGAGATGATCGGGTGTCTTGTCGTGTGAATGACCGTGGTGAATTCAAATGGTATGTCTCGAAAATGCTAATAGATGTTATGCAGGCGTCTGGTAGAACCATGCGGGCTAAAGACGATTGGTGTGCTACGTATATACTTGACAAAAGTGCTGTTGATGGTATTCATAGGAATACTGATGTTCTTGAAGGGTGGTTTAAAGAGTCTGTAGATGTTGAACTATCAGATGATGTTCCGTGGCCGGAGTGATCGAAAGCCTTAAGTGGCTATCAGACCAAGCTGGGGTATGGTGAACGCATACCGAAACCAGTTTAGTGACGAATCGAATCGGAACGATGAGTGGGTCTGGTATGATCGAGATGACGACTGGCGTATTAGTGTGTCAGATCAGGGCGCTACTCGTCCGAACAGATTCAACGTTATCCTGAGCACTGATCTGTACGAACGAGATGATATCGATGCTGTATTGGGAGATACCCGCGTGTTGGTAGACGAAGTGATTGGCTATGAGTCGGCAATGGCACGGGCCGGCGAGTTGATTCAGATAGCAGCCGAGCGTGTGGCTGAATCGGAGGTTGGTTCGGCATGACAATTCGACAAGAGGTGGTACTGCGATGCAACGAGTGTGGTGCTGAATCGATCTGGGATCAGTCAGTGCTCAAACAGCGAACAGTGTCGTCAATCGTGGAGAACAATGGCTATGTTCGTGACTCGAAGCGCAGTACGTTGCTATCTGGAACAAAGCACTTGTGCCCTGACTGTAATGATCGGTCCAAGGAAACCTTCTACGTGTACGATGGGTATGGAGATGAGTATCTTGGCGAGATAGATGCGTGGGGTATTGTTGATGCCAGACAAGTGGCCTGGGATACATTTAATCAGGAGAACATGGTGAAGCGGGAACGAAAGCCTTAAGTGTGTCTCGACCCAAGCGGAGGTATGGCAACAGATAATAGCCAGATTGCTCAGGCATGCAACAATTTGCAACAGATCAAGAACGGGGGCGATCCGCGTGCGAGTACACCCGACTCTGATCTCGACCGAGCAGTGGCCGAGATGGACCGACTGTTCGAGGAACACGAGATCCCTGATTGTATTCGACGCGAGTACGTCCACGTGTACGTGGCTGACTGGCAGTCGAAGATCGGCAACTGCAAGTACAACAAGCGCATCGAGTCCGACGAGTATGGCAAGCGTGTGCCTGGATCGGCACTCCAGTACGAGACGAATCACTACGCAATTGGTGTGGCAAAGCGGGCTTTCGATTCGAAAGACACCTGGAAAGATACAGTGGCCCATGAACTGGCCCATGCAACGGCGTACGTCAAGAATGATAATGAGTCACCTGGGCATGGAACGCTTTGGCAGTGTGAGGCCGACCGGCGTGGGGCTGATCCGACGCGAACTGATCGTGTGTCGGTCGAGAACCAGATCACGTCTCCGTACTATATCGGGTGCCCGTCGTGTGGTAAGTCGTGGGGTAGGAAGCGCCGATCGAAGACGATCAAACGGCCTGGCCGATATTCGTGTTCGAGTTGTGGCACATCCTGTGTGTCCTACGAGCAGGGCGACGAGATGCCGAGTGAGCCCGGAACGTGTGCGGTTGATTGTTCGGACCTATGAGCAACGCACTGCTCGTTGAACGGGCACAGTTGCCCGAACGACCGTACTACGCGTTGTGTACTGAACAGGGTCAGTCTGATCGACACATCCGGCTCGAATGGCGGGCCGATGCGAGTAGCCGTCGATCGTGGGCGACCGCGGATCGAGATCGAGACGACGAGCGACTGGTGTGTGAACTGAGCGAGTGGCGGTAGCGGTTGATTGTAACTGAAACGATAGCCTTATGTGTGGCTGGACCCAAGCCAGGGTATGGACCAACAGATGTTCACCAGTAAGATTGCATCGATGGATACCGACGGGCTCGTCCAGCACAATCCTGCACATGATGTGAGATATATGATGGGAATGACTGTCGACCTATACATTCCGGATGTGTTTGCATACCCGTCGTCACTTGATGATGAATTACCGTCAATGGTTGGGAAATCCAGTGTAAATATTGAAAGTGATGGGAAAATTGATTGTCGATTGTACCGCGATGTGTTGAATGGTGAAGCTAATCTTGAGAGATTCGACATCACGATGGCCGAGTATCAACCGTATGTGAGTTCGGCAACGATACATTTGCCCCCGTATCGTCATGAACAGAAAGATGCAATTGAGTCAGAAATTGACTGCGGGGAGTCGTTTGACACTCGATACGGAACGAGGAAGTTCGGTGTTGTAACCGATGCCGAACCGTGGGGGTTGATGCCCCATATTATGTGCACTGATTCGTGCTCGTTGTCCGAAGCACTCCGGATTATTCGACAAGCAGCGTCGTTTGTTTCTGAACACGAGTATCTGTCCGAGTCGGAACTCCGGGAGCGGTATGCCGAGCAAAACAGTTAAGTGTTACAGGGCCATCTGTTGAACTGTAATGGGATTCCGAACGTACTACACGATCAATACCGAATCGAGATCGATAGAGAATGTTGAATCGTTTGAGAAAGACGGCGAGTTCTGTAAGATCGAACACTATCCGAATGTTCGATGTATGACTGAAGATGTGTTGCTCATTCAACCTGAAAAGAAGTACATTCCGATGGAGTTGATTGTCGATATTGACGAACACGAGTACCGGGTGTAACAACAATGAAGAGCAACCACTTTGATCTGACTGAGACGACAGCCGATACGCCCTGCAAGCTCTACTGTGATGCTGGCAAAGCACAGCATGCGCTTACCTACGGATGTGGGTGGGTGTTCTGTGATCATACGGGCCGTGTACAGGAGATCGATGGAGCGACGTTGTCGATCGAGCAGAACACCGTCGAGGCCGAACAGCAGGCGATTGAGCGTGGTATTGAAATACTGGCAGGCAAGCGCCATATCGAGCACCTGATCGTGTACAGTGACTGTGAGCCGGCTGTTCGAAAGGCCAACAGTGATATTGGCGAATTGGGGGCTGCATTCGAGTCGATTCGGATCGAACACATTCCGCGATCGGAGAACCAACTGGCTGATGTGATCGCATCGAACCGTGTCGATGTTGGCCAACGGCCGTCCGAGATGCGGTATGGACTGACTGACTGATTCGGATCGGAAGACTTTTATTAATACGGATTGTAACCGTGGTATGGTAACGAAGCAAATAGGTGTAATATCTGATATACACGCGAATCGGCCAGCACTGGAAGCTGTGCTCGAAGACATGCCTCCGGTTGATGCGCTACTGTGTGCCGGTGATATTGTTGGCATCTTGGGCTGGAATGTGTGGACCGTTGAACGGATTCAGGACGAATGTGATCACGTCGTCTTCGGTAATCATGATGCCAGAGTCCGGCCTGACTTTGCATATGCGCCGTCGTTTCCGGCTGCACGGGACGAGCATCGGATTGTGACCGATCAGCTTGGGTCTGAGCACATCGAGTGGCTTGCAGGGCTTGAGGATCGATGCACAACCGACTCGTGGATACTGGCGCACTCGCGCCCGGTGTATCAACGCGATCCGGGCTATCCGTGCCATGGATTTGCGAAGGATGATCGAGGTATCGATCCCAGATCGTTTACACGATACGGCCCACATCTTTCGGGACGACTGGCCTGTGTTGGGCACACACACGAGCAACATTTCGTGAACTTCGAGAAGTTTCCGGGTCAATCAGGGGCGATGGTGAATCCTGGAAGTACCGGCGCGCCATGGTTTACGGACGCCGAGTATGCGGTCGTTGACATGGACTCGATGGAGGCCGATCTGCGCTCTGTCGAGTACGATAACAGCCGTGTTCGTGACCAACTCGAATCGCTCGGACTTGACGTAGGTCAGTACAGTAACGATGGTCGCCTCTGATCGGTTTCGACAGACTTATATGGGTCCGACCGCAACAATAGACTGTAATGGCATCACAAGTAGCCAAACCCGATTCCGAAAAGACCGATATCGAGCGCGAGTTGGAGGCTGACTTGCTCGGGACACCGAATGACGATGAGATGCTCGCCACGATGTCGGAACGACAGGAGCACCGGTTTCAAATGCAGGAGATCAAGCGTCGGACAGTCGAGCCTGGTGTGATGAAGCTCTCCGTGGCCAACATTCAGACCGCAGAGAACAGCCCCCAGTGGGCGATTGATCTGGAGCATCCGGCTCGAAGTGATAGCGATGAGATTCGGATCTTCGCCGAAAAGCCGATGGATGGGTGGTCGGACGACTATAAGATTGTCAAGCTACTCGAATGGTATGATATTTCGAGCCAGGACCCCCATCAACTCGAATACTGTGATCTGTACGTCGAGAAGAACGAGTCGGAGTCCGACTACAGTCATGGCTGGCAGGTAACCGAACCGCCCGCATACAAACCGCCTGGTCTGAGACGAGCGAAGCGGGCCTGGAATAACATCGCGCGCGAGTTTCGACCCGATCGGACGATTGCGCGGATGTGGGGGACAATGGTGGCCACAACTGTGGGTACAGCGATGATTGCAATGTCGCAATTGTACGGCCAGTCTGCCCTCCTATCCGGGCTGACGGTGTTTGGTGGGCTATTGATTGGGACGATCCTTGGCCTGGCGGTGATGCCCCATGAGTGAGGGACCGCATGAGAAACGATTGAAAGAGGGGCTTGCAGGTATGATTGTACTGGGACTTGCTGGAATCGTCCTGTACGCATGCAAGCTTGTTGTTGAGCGCATGGTGCTCCCGAACATCGAGTTCGTTCAGTTCGTTGGGATTCGAATTGCAGCGTTGTTCATCTGTGCGTACGTGCTCGGATACATCGTTACTGATCTGCCTGACGATATTCGGGAGGTGCTCGGTGAATGAGTCGACGTGCTGACCACCTTGAGCGCATTATCAAAGGTACTGTTGCGACAATTGTCGTTGGAGTGGTGCTATTTATGGTCTTGGTAGTTGTTGCCGAGGCGTTCAATGATGGGAAATTGAATGCCATGGTCATTAAACGAACTATCGGCGCGTTTGTTGGGTTAGTCGTGTTTGTGTATGGGGCTGGATACGCAGTGACTGATATGGGAGACGATATTCGGGCGGTGATCGACAATGAGTAAGCTGAATTTCGTTACCGATAGAGTTGTCGTTGGGTTCTTTATAGTCAGTGCACTACTACTTGTTGGTAGCGCACTCGGGTTTATACTGTACAAGATATTGGCAGCGTATGGGTGGAATGTGATGGCAGCAGCCATTGCTGCTGGACAGTTTATCGGTGTTGTGCTCGGAATCGTGGCTGTGCTGTTTTTCGTTGGGTATCTGGCCATTGATATTCGGGAGAAAGTGGGGGTGTTGTTGAACGATGGCGATTAATTGGGACTACATCCTTGATTCGATGGTAACTGGACTGTTAGTCGTGCTTGTGGCAGGACTGGTTGGCATGTTGGGGTGGCAGGCGTACTGGAAGTTGTACGCTGAATTCAGTAGTCATGCTGAACTACTGAGAGCGATTGGTGTAGCAACAGTGGTTGCGATAGCAGCACTGGTTGGAATCGGACTGATTGGGCATGTATCGATTCGGATATCTAAATCGATTAAGATGCTCTGGAATCGGGACTGACGAAGCGCAACCTTTTTGTACGATACGGTCCAAGCGGTGGTATGGCACATACAATAGAACCCCATGAAAGTGAAACGATTAGTTGTGATTCTCCGACGACGCTGTTAGCACATGTCGTGTCGAATGGGTCGGTTATGAATGATTCGTTGTTTGTTCTGGCACCGAAATACGGAGAGATGTCATTTCATACACATAATTCTGGGTTCGGATACCACCACAAGCCTGACTATGATTTGGATCGTGATCTGCTTGAATATGATACGGGTGACTATGTTCGATTGCACTATGAGCCGTATCCTGACCGATACGACAAGCGCATGTTGTACTTGGATCGGGTCACCGATGCGTCCGTTACAGAGCCCGAATACGAGACGATGGGCGACACTGAGACACCGGGCACGTGCCCGCAGTGTGGTCAGACAGGGGCTGCGGTTGTTCGGAGACAAAAAGTTGAATCTGAATTCAGCGATATAGCAATTAATCCTGAAGCAGATATGTGTGATGTGGCACCGGAGCGGTTGGCCTGGTTCGACTGTAACGACGATTGCATATACATCCACTAACACAAGCCTTAAGTTCGATACGACCCAAGCGGTGGTATGGGACACGAACTACCCGACAGCGCACCGACGTTTGACGAACTGTGTGATAGAGCACCGGCTCCCGAGTCGGTTGCAATACCTCAAGACTGTATTGGTGGCATCACTGTCCACGTGTGCTACCCGAAGGTACTCCAGTCTGTGATTGCAGTTGGCGAACGGAATCCGGATCGAGTACAGCGGGGGTTGGGACTGATCCACTACACCGATGGTCGATCTGTCGATACAGTGTCGGCCGTTGCATGGAACCGACATATGATGGCATTGACGCTTCGATCTGGACCGGCCGATGAATGTCCGGTTTGTATGGGTGAGGCTGATCCGGCTGCAATGATCGATCAGATCATCGACCACTATGTGGAATGTTCTATTGAACCTGACCCGGTTGTCAAGCGACGGGAGCAAGAAGTGATGTACGGATATGATGCCAGGTATGTTGTGTATGTGGACACCGGATTAACGTCCAACTCGACCAGAGGGTTCGGCACGATCGTTGCGAATAATCCGTATATCGATATGGTGAATGCCTCGGAAGTTTTCGGGTCGGCCAATTCGTTGGATATCGATGATACGCTCCGTGTCGAACTGGGCTGCCGATACCCTGACACTATGCCGGGGTGTCCGCTATGAAGGATGTTGCCGGGGTCCACTGGAAAGCGTTAATCTGTGCCATATTAGTAGTGCTGTTTCTGGGGGCTGGCATAGGGCTGGTGTTTGGACAGGAATCGGAAACGACGTATAGTTATGACGTGACCGTTGAACAGGTGACAGTGCAAGATACATCGTCTGTCGTTGCGTACGACTCGCTCGATTCATTCGAGCAACGGGTGATCACTGAATCGATTCAATCTGACGGCGGGATTGGTGACGGAATCGAGCATACGGTTGAGGCACACACGGACCATGGTGACAGGGAAACGATACAGACAGTGTCAGTTGACGGGATGATCGTATTGGTATCGATCGACTATACTGGGTCGAGCACGCACCCGAAGAGCGGTGGGCTTGCATTCCTTGGCATGTTGTCCATTATCATGAGTGCTATTTCTGGTTTGGGAGCAGCAGAGATCCAGGGTGAGTACACCGATGATTGATACTGAAAAACGGCTCGTGTGGTTGTTCCTGCTATCGGCACTGTTATCGTTTGTCATTGGTGGTGGAATGGTTGTGTCGGCACCTGATACCACAGTCTACCAGTATGAGGTATCGATTGAGGAAGTATCGACTGATGATTCGGTTCCGATATCGGAACTCGATGCCGAAGAAGCGATACTGGTTAATACAGCACTCACAGAGGTCGATAGTGTGACAGACAGTGGGACCGAGGTGATCGAGTTATCTGAGCCGGTCGGAGACTATGAGTCGCTGTTTGTGACCGAGGTGAGTGGTGTGACATTACTCGTTCGAGTTTCGGGTCCGAATCAGACTAATGAGCTTCACTTTCGACATGTGATTGGATTCATGATTGTCATCATTGGGATTATAGTGGGATCGGTTGGAGTGTTAGAGGGGTTCGAGGAATATTCGTAACAGTTATACGTAGTTGTCGCATAGGGCTGGTGTATGCCAGCACAACCGTATTCGGTTCATCGAGGTGTATGGGAATGAGTCCTGAACAAGCAGTGCAGGTTGTTGTCACAGGCGGTGTTGTCTTTGTGTATTCGATCGTTCCGCTGGTGCTGTTTGTATTCACGCTTGCCGTGTTTGTAACTGCGCTGTAGCTGTCTTTCGAAACCCTTTTGTATAGTCGGATCGAAATGGGGGTGTAATGAATGCTGCAACAACACAGCGACTGGATACATTGGCAGATAGCGCACGGACACACTTCGAGTCGATTGAGCAGGACGTGCCCGACGAATCGTACTTGGTTGGTGGCGCTGTTCGGGATGCACTGCTGGACGATGTGCCGAATGACCTGGACTT
>Ga0102935_1000591_pt1 | contig 13217 bp, 14 predicted proteins | sample SalPonR2_A_D2_MG_FD_78508 | JGI IMG/M metagenome (GOLD analysis project Ga0102935, IMG submission 78508) | Salt pond soil microbial communities from South San Francisco under conditions of wetland restoration - Salt Pond MetaG R2_A_D2_MG | ecosystem: Environmental > Aquatic > Marine > Intertidal... | reverse complement strand
AGAAGACGAAGATCGTCACGAGGTTGCCCGCGAACGCGATCCCCATCGTCGCCGACAGCGACACCGCGAACGCGGCGAAGTACCGGGTCTGGTTCGTCTCGTCGTTCCCGCGCATGTACCCGATGCTGTAGAACGACGTGACGATCCACAGGCCGCTGGCGAGGAACGCGAACAGCATGCCGAGCGCGTCGGCGCGTAGCGCGAACTCGATTCCCGGGAGGAACGCCCCGAGCGACCACTCGAAGACGGCGCCGTCGAGGACGGCCGGGAGCATCGAGGCGACGATCGCGAACTTCGCGACGGCCGCGACGAGCGTCCACCCCTCGCGGACGTTCGGCGAGCGGTGCGACGCGACGATGAAGAACGCCGCGAGGAACGAGACGAGGACGGCCAGTAGGGGACGTAGGTCAGTGACGATAGCTTCGGTCATGCGAACACCTCCGTGAGGAACGGGCCGAACCACTCGGACAGCGCGAACCCGGCGAAGCCGAGCGCGACGGTGACGAGCGCCGTGAGGACGAGCACCGCCAGCGACGCCGGCGGCACCCGGTCGGGGACGAACCGCGGCCGCGGCGCGCCCTCCAGGGGAGCGACGCGAGACGCCCCGTCGTCGGCGTCGTCGCGGCCGCCGTCGGCCGCCACGCCGGTCGGGTCGGCGTCGGGACCGCCCGCGGTGTCGTCGCCGCGGCCGGCCGGCGCCTCTTCCCCGTGACCGCCGGGGAGGCCGACGCCGGCGAAGTAGAACCGCTCGATCAGCCGCGCGACGTACGACAGCGTGAACAGCGTGCTGACGAAGATGACGACGGCGATCCCGATCCCGGCCGGGCCGGCGCCGGCCATGCTGGACTCGACCGCGCCGAGGCCGATGTACCACTTGCCGAGGAAGCCGACCGACGGCGGGATGCCGACCAGCCCCAACCCGAGCAGGGCGACCGCGCCGGCCGTGTACGGCGCCTCGCGGGCGGCGCTCGCGGCGTCCTCGATCCGCCGGACGCCGTACCCGAGCGCGAGGGTGCCGACCCCGAGGAACAGCCCGAACTTCAGCAGGCCGTGGCCGACGAGGTGGACGATCCCGCCGAGGAGCGCGGTCTCGTTCGCGAGGCCGATCGCGGCGCCGATCATCCCGAACTGCGCGACCGAGGAGTACGCGAGCATCCGCTTGAGGTCGGACTGCATCGCGGCGAGGACCGACCCGGCGAGGATGGACGTCCCGGAGACGACCAAGAGTCCCGTCGTGATCGCCTCGTTCGCGGCGAGGAAGTCGACGGTGAAGACGGAGTACGTCACCCGGATCAGCGCGTAGGCGCTCGTCGTCGACACGAGCGCCGCCACGACCGCCGTGACGGCGTCCGGCGCGCGCTGGTAGGCGTCCGGCTGCCAGGTGTGGACCGGGAACAGGGCGATCTTCAGCGCGAATCCGGCGGCGATCAGCGCGTAGCTCGCCTGTATCAGCGGGTCGCCGTACCCCGCCTGCGCGACGATCTGTTCCTGCATGTCCGCCATGTTCAGCGTCCCCGTCGCGAGGAACGCGTAGCCGACGCCGACGAGGTACAGCGAGGCGCCCACCGTCCCGACGACGAGGTACTTCAGCGAGGCGTACGCGCTCGCGCCGGAGCGGTCGGCCGCGATGAGCGCGTACGTCGTGATCCCGACGATCTCGAGGAAGACGAACATGTTGAACAGGTCGCCCGTGAGCGCCATCCCCGAGAGCCCGCCGACCAGCAGGAGGTAGGCGCTGTAGAAGGCGTTGCCGCGCGGGCCGGCGACCCGCGAAAACGCGAGCGTCGCCAGCGAGACGACCGCGATCAGGACGAGCACCGCGACCGAGAGCTCGTCGGCCACCAGTTCGATCCCGATCGGCGGCTGGTAGGTACCGAGCGCGTGGTCGAACGGTCCGCCGATCGCGACCTCGGCGGCGATCGCGGCCGCGATACCGACGACGGCCGCGGTCCCGACCGCCGCGATCGGCCAGCCGACTTCGTCGTACCGCAGCCCGAGGGCGATCGGGAGCGTCGCGGCCACGATCGGAACCGCGATGGCCAGCGGGAGGAGCACGTCAGTCATCGCCCGCACCCCCGTTCGTCGCGGCGTCGTCGCTCTCGGTTCCCGGTCCGCTCGGGAGCGACCCCTCGTCCCGCATCAGCTCGCGGAGGGTGTCGGTCCGGAGCGTCCCGTACTCGTCGTAGATCCTGATACAGAGCGCCAGCCCCACGGCCGTGAGGCTCACGCCGACGACGATGGCGGTGAGCACGATCACGTGCGGGAGCGGGCTGACGAACGTCCCCGCCGCGACCTCGCCGGAGGGGACGATCGGGATCGCGCCGCCCTCGACGTACGCGGAGGCGATGAACAGCAGGAAGATCGCCGTCTGGAACAGGTTGAGTCCGATGATCTTCTTCACGAGGTGGGGGTTGGCTATCATCATGTAGAGTCCGACGCAGAGCAGCAGCGCGAACGCGACGTAGGCGTGCCGCGTGGCGAGGACGTCGAACGCCCCGGCGGTCGCGACGGCGGCGTCGGCGCCGACGACGGGGAGCGCGCCGGCCTCCGCGACGGCGGACGGCACGCCCGTCATCGCTCGCCTCCGTCGGTGGCCGCGGCGCGGTCCGCGTCCGGAGCGTCGGGCTCGTCGCCGCGGTCGTCGCCGGCGTCCTCCTCGGCGCGACCGTCGTCACCGAAGCCGTTCCCGTTCGCGTTGAACCCGTTCGCGAGCAGGAAGAAGAGCCCCATGAGCACGCCGCTCACGATGGCCGCGATGCCGAATATCTCGACGCTCTCTAACCCGTACTTCACCGGGATCGGGAGCAGGTCGTACTGGAGGAACGCGCCGCCGCGGGCGACCGGGATCAGCCCGATGCCCGCGAACGCCAGCGCGCCGCCGACCGCGAGCGCGACGACGACGGTGTTGGCGAGCCAGTCGCGCGTCGCCTCGATCCCGAACGCGAACGCGATCATGAACACGACGGCGGCCGCGATCGCGCCGCCCTGAAACCCGCCGCCGGGCGAGCCGCTGCCGTGGAAGGTGATGAACAGCCCGTAGGTGAACGCGAACGGCGCCACGATCTTCACCGTCGGCATGATCACCTGACTCTCCGTATACGGCGTGCCCTGGCGGATCTCGGAGTCGAGCCGCCCGGACCGCGGAACGGCCCGATGCGGCGGCACCTCCGAGTCGGGGTCGCCGCCCGAGCCGTCGGCCGCCGAGTCGCCGGGTGCGGCGTCGTCTTCGGGACGGACGTCGCTCATGCGAACACCTCGCGATGGAGGACGATGAGCGCCGCGATCCCGCCCGCGAAGACGACGACCGCCTCGCCGAAGGTGTCGAACCCGCGGAACGCCGCGAGGACGCCCATCACGGTGTTGTCGACGCCGGTCTGCGCGTACGTCTCGGCGAGGTACCACTGGCTCACCTCGGGGTTCGACCAGACCGGCGCGTCGGGCGAGCCGATCGCCGGCACGTCGCCCATAGTGAGCAACAGGCCGGCGAACAGCAGTCCGACCGCGCCGGCGGCCGGGACGTTCACCGACTCGAAGACGGCGTCGTGGTCGATCCGAGTCGTCTTCGCGAGCGTCAACAGGAGCAGCACGGTCGTCACGCCGGCGGAGATGGCCGCCTCCGTCAGCGCGACGTCCGGCGCGCGGTAGAACGTGTACAGGGCGGCCATGCCGAGGCTGTACGCCCCGAAGACGATGACGGCCGCGAGCACGTCTCGCGCCATGGCGGTCGCGAGCGCCGTCAGGACGACGAACGCGAGGAGGCTCGCCTCGATGGCCGTGACCTGCGCGACGACGGGGGCCGTCTGCGAGAGCGCCGGCGCCGCGAGGAAACTCGTCCCCGTCATCGGCGGTCGTCCCCCTCCGTCCACGGGACGATTCCCTCCTCGAACGCCGCCCGCGCGATGGCGTGCGCGGCGGTCGGGTTCGTCACGAAGATGAAGAACAACAGGAGCACCGTCTTGAAGCTCGTGCCCTCGAAGCCGATGGCCAGCGCCACGGCGGCGAGCCCGAAGCCCGCACCGAGCGTGTCCGCCTGCGAGGCGGTGTGCGCCCGCGAGTAGACGTCGGGGAGTCGGAGCACGCCCACCATCGAGACGAACGAGAAGAACAGCCCGAGGAGGGTGAGCGCGACGATCAGCCCGAGGCGGACCGCTCCGAGCGTCCCGAGCGCCTCGATCACAGCACACCACCCCGTTCCACCGTGAACTTCGAGATGGCGATCGCCATCAGGAAGTTCAACAGCGCGTACACGAGCGCGATGTCGAGGAACGTCGGTTCCGAGAGCGCCGCGGCCAGGAGCGCGAGGATGACGACGGTGTTCGTCCCGAGGACGTTCACCGCCAGCACCCGGTCCTGCATCGTCGGGCCCTTCACCGCCCGGTACAGCATGCCGATCGCGAGCACGGTGAACCCGGCGGCGGCGAGGAGCAGGAAGTCGCCGACCGTGTAGCCGGCGGCGACCGTCGCGTCGACGAGCGTCACGCGTCGGTCACCTCCGCGTCGTCGGCCCGCTCCCCGTCACCGGGCGCCTCGCGCTCGTCGGCCGGTGGCGCCTCGGCCTCGGGCTCGCCGCCGTCCGCGGCGGCGATGGGAAGCTCCTCGGTCGCGTCCGGCCCCTGTAAGATGGCGTAGTCGTCCCGCTCGCGGGGTGTCGGCAGCCGGGCGGCCGACCGCCCGTAGTAGACGAACCGCGTCCACCGCTCGAGAGAGCCGTCGAACAGTCCGTCCCGGGCCCACGGGAGCAGCGAGTGGACGTAGAGGTCGCTGTCGCGTGCGCGGACCGTCAGCGTCCCGGGCGTCAGCGTGATGGAGTTCGCGAGGGTCATCAGCGGGAGCCCCCCGCCGACGATCACGCTGACGCGGTTCATCGTCGGTTCGATGGAGATCCGCGGGTCGAGTATCACGCGGGCGACGACCAGGTTCGACTTGACGATCTCGTACAGCAGGACGGGGACGTAGACGAGGCCGCGGACCAGCCGCTGCGGCGTCCGGACCATCGACGGCTCGGTGTCGAAGCTGACCCGTGAGAGCGTGATGGAGACGATCGCCGCGGTGGTGACGCCCGTCACCAGATCGAACCAGTAGAACGGGTCGCCGAGCAGGAGGTAGAACCCGAGCGAGAGCCCGAACATCGCCGCGAACCGCACGCCGGTCGCCTCGTTCCGGAGCCGCTCGCGGCGCGTGGGCCTCCCCACGGGAGCCGTCACCACGGTCAGCGAGGTGTTCGAGAGCGCGAACTCGAGCGGCTGGAGGAGCGTCGTGTTGCCGACCGGGGTGTACTCGGGGTCGAGCAGGACCGTCTCGGCCCCGTGCGTTTCGGCGTACTCGGCGAGCACGTCGACGTAGTCGTCCGGTCCGAACAGGTACCCCTCGGAACCGATCAGCGCCGAAACCACCGTCACGCCGTCGCCCGCCTCGCCGTCGGCGTCTTCGAGGTCCGCCTCGGCCCACGCCACCGCCCGTTCGAGGACGCGCTTGGCCTCCTCGCTGCGGTCGTCGGAGTCGGGGTCGCCGTCGCGCCACGAGGCGATCTCCACGAGATGGATCGCGCCGAACTCGCCGTCGATCGCGGCCTCGACGGCGTGCGAAATCGTCGCGCGGAGGGTAGGCGTCGACTCGACCGGGACGACGACCGCCGACCGCGATGCCGCGCCCGGCGCACCGGCGTCGTCCGCCGCGGAGTCGCCGCCGTCGTCGCTGTCAGCCACCCACCACACCTCCGACGGGCCCGGCGTCGACCGTCTCTGTGCACATGGGTATCACTACCGGGATCCTTTCCCTACCGCCTCAAAACAGTTTGTATCCGCGCCGATATCGGGAGGGGAACGGCGGCGACCGACGCGGACGGGCCGCTCCCTCGACCCGGCCGACGGCGGCGGTCGGCGTGACTCCCTACGTCGCCGCGTCGCGGCCGAGCGCGGCGACGAGTCGGTCCGCGATTCGACCGGCGACCTCGTCCTTCGAGCCGGACGCCTCCGCCGGCTCGGTCCCCTCGTCGCCGACGAGGAGGACGCGCGTCTCGTCGCCGCCCATCACGCTCGCGTCGTTGGCGACGACGAACGCGAGGCCGACGCGGTCGCGGATCCGCTCGGCCTCCGCGACCATCGCCGCGTCGTCGCCCGACGTCTCGGCCTTGAAGCCGACGATCGGCAGGTCCGGGTACGCCTCGCGCACGGAGTCGATGAGCTTCGGCGTGGGTCGGAGGTCCACCGAGAGCGGCGACCCCGACCGGATCTTCTCGTCGACCGCGTCGGCGGTGAAGTCGGAGATGGCCGCCGCGGAGACCAGCGCGTCGGCCGTGGCCGCGGTCCGGCGACACGCGTCCATCATCTCGTCGGCGGTCTCGACGGCGACGACGTCGGCGTACGAGACGTCCGGCCCGTCCTGCACGAGCGTCACCTTCGCGCCGCGGACGTAGAGCGCGCGGGCGACCGCTCGGCCCGTCTTCCCGGACGCCCGGTTCGTCAATATCCGGATCGGGTCGATGCGCTCCTTCGTCGCGCCGGCGGTGACGACGACGTGAGACCCGGTGAGCGACTGGGGGGCCGTCGCCCGGGCGACCTCGGTGACGATCTCCGCCTCGGCGGCGATCTTCGCCTTCCCCTCCTCGATCCGGGGGTCCGCGAACGTCACGCCCCACGCCTCCAGCCGGTCGAGCGCGTCCAGCACGCCGGGGTGATCGTACATCGGCTCGTGCATGGCGGGCGCCATCACGACCGGGACGTCGGCCCCGAGCGCGGTCGTCGCGCAGGTCGTCACCGGGGTGTCGTCGATCGCGGCGGCGATCTTCCCCGCCGTGTTCGCGGTCGCGGGCGCGAGCAGGAGCACGTCGGCCCAGCCGTCGCGGCCGCAGAGCTCGACGTGCTCCACGCTCCCGGTGATCTCGGTGACGACGGGTTCGTCGGTCGCGAAGTCGACCGCCCACGGGTGGACGATGTCCGTCGCCGCCGAGGACATGACGGCGCGCACGCTCGCGCCGTGCCGGCGGAGTTCGTGGGCGAGTTCGACGACCTTCACCGCCGCGATGCTCCCCGAGACGCCGAGCGCGACGTTGACCCCCTCTAACATTACGATAGCTGTTCCGCCCCCGACGGTTTATAAGATGGCGTTGCGGAACGGGTCGGACGCGGTTCGGCGACGGCGAGCCGTGGGCTCCGGACCTCGCGGGGCGCTCGTTTCGGAGTCGTCGCCACCGGTGGAACTTTTCCGACCGCGGGCGTACCGCGCCGGTAGGTCACATGTCCCGCGATCGGTTCGTCGCCTACGAGTCCCTCCTGATCGTCCTCGGCTTCGCGGTCGCCGCGCAGGTGTCGCCGCCGGACGTATTCAGCCAACTCCTCGCGACCCTCGTGATCCTCGTCGTGACGCTTCCGCTCTCGTATCGGCTGGCGTATAAACGGCGTTGACCGGCGCGCGCCGCGCCGGACGGGGTGAAGAGAGCGTCAGCCGCGACCGGTCGCCCGCGGGGACTATTTAAACACCGAACGTCGCGCGCAGCATGTCGCGCGTCCCCGGCCCGAGGCCCACGGCCAACACCGTGATGAGCAGCATCAGCGTGTAGCGCGGGGACTCCTCGAACATCTCGCCGTTGAACACCCAGACGACGAACGACGCGGCGGCGAGTTTCACCAGGAGGAACGGCCACGCGTCGCCGGTGACGGCGAGGACCGACTCCGGGAGGAGCCGACCGGTCCAGTCGACGATCAGCGCGTTGACGACGTGTTTGGGCACGAGGTTCGGGGTCCCCGTCAGCGCCGGCATCCAGTTGAGTCCGATCACGTTGGCGACGCCGTCTATCGCGTGGCCCCAGATGATGACGATCCCCGCGGCGCCCGTCCCCTGTCGGACCGTCGGCTCGTAGGCGGTCGCGAGCTTCCACGTCACCGCGGTCGCGGCGGTCGCGATTACCAGCGTGAGGACGAGCACCTGCGGGTAGAACTCGACGTAGTCGGTCGTGGCGGCGAGGTACGAGAGGTAGCCGAGCGAGGCCGCGAGCGCGAGCGTCCCCATCGCGAACAGCGGGCGGGCGTAGTCGTCGACGACCCCGCGGTCGGCCAGCGAGTACGCCGCGAGGACGCACGCGAGGGTGACCCCGAACGCGGTGAAGTAGATGAACGGGCTGATCAGCACCGCGCTCGCGGGGAAGGGGATCAGCGGCTCCGTGCCGGCCCGGACCGCGGCGACGCCCGAGTCCTCGACGGTGCGGAGCGCGCCGCCGAGCAGCATGAACGGGAACAGCGCGTAGAAGAAGCGCAGTTCGTTGCCGATGTCCAACCGGCGGAGCAGGAAGACGACGCCGACCAGCATCCCGAGCAGGACGACGGCGTAGCTCACGGTGGAGAGGGTCGTGTACCCCGGGAACGCGACGACCTCGCCCGCGTCGACGGCCGCCTGACACGCCGACGAACTCCCGAGCAGTTCCGTGGTGCCGGGGTCGCGAACGGCGCACTGCGCCCCCTGCCCGTCGGCGACGACCGGCCCCCAGAAGTACTGCCAGATGAATCGGTCGTACACCGCCCGCGGGAAGACGACCGATCCGACCGCGAGCAGGAGCGAGACGCCGCCGACGACCGCGGCCCACGCCCGCTCCGGCGACTGCCTCACCCGTCCGGCGACCCGAGTACTCATGCTTCCCGTTCGGCGGGTGCCCGAGTTTAGCGTTCCGGTCCCGGTTCACCGCGGGGCCGACGCGGCTCCGCCGACCGGCACCGGTCCCCTCGGCGCGACGCTCTCGACCGGCACCGGTCCCCTCGACGCGCCGAGGGACTCGACGTGCGGACGCCCGTTCAGATCGGCGGGCCGTCGGCCTCGAAGTCGCTTCCGAGGATGATCATCGTCTGCGAGCGCGAGAAGCCGTCTATCTCCGCGATCTGCTCGAACATCAGCCGGCGGAGGCTGTCGGTGTCGGCGGCGACGACGCGCAGCATCACGTCCCACTCGCCGGTCGTCAGGTGGATCTCGCTGACGCCCTCGATGTCGCGGAGGCGGTCGAGCGCGTCCTCCTCGCGCCCCTGTTCCACGCGAAGCCCGACGAACGCGCTGACGCCGTAGCCGACCGCCTTCGGGTCGACCTCGGCGTGGTACCCCTCGATGACGCCCGCCTCTTCCATCCGTCCCACTCGGTCGTGGACGGTCGCGCTCGACATGTCGATCTGACGCGCGACCTCTGAAAACGGCGTTCGAGCGTCCTCTTGGAGGATCCTGAGGATTGCGCGGTCCGTCTCGTCGAGTTCCATGGCTTCGCTACGCCGGGCACCGACTTTGTAGTTCCGACGTAGGAGTCCGCTATCCGTCGTATTCCCAACAATTCCCGGACGAGCTAACTGACCGGTCAGTCCGGACTACGACTCGTCGTCCGGGGCGAACGACCCCTCTCGGATCGCCGCTTCGGCCGCCGCCAGCGCCGCGTCGGGGTCGAACTCGTCCGCGATCTCCCGCAGCGTCTCCGGTGCGGCGTCGTCGAGGTCGCGGGCGTGGGCCGTGACGTTCGGCACCGCGCGGATCAGGTTGTCGATGATCGGCACGGCCGCGGTCCGCGGCGACCGGCTCCCGGGGTTGAGGTCGACCACGATCTCCGTCTTCCCCATGGCGTCGAGCGCCGCGGCGCGGTCGCCGTCTTCCAGCGGGACCACGACGACGTCCGCCGCCTCGATCCCGTCGGCGTCGACGGTCCCGCGGGCGTGCGACAGCCCCGGTATCTCGCCGTCGCCGGCCAGTCCCTTCACCCGGTCCGCGCCGTGTTCGCGGAGGTGGTCGGCGATGCGCCGGACGCGCTCGTCGGTGTGGTTGAAGAGGTTCACCTCGAGGTCGGCGTCGACCGCGTCGGCGAGTTCGACCGTCTCCGCGGGAGCGAGGGCCGCGACGTTTCCGTTCACCGAGATCACCGGGTGGTCGGCCGCGAGCAGCGTCGCCGCGGCGGCGCGCGCGGCGCGGTCCGCGCTCGGGAGCGTCCGCTCGCCGAGCAGGTAGTCGAAGGACTCGCCGCGCCCCTGGGCGATGAGCCCCTGTTTCGAGGTGATGCCCTTCTCCACGCCCGCTTCGATGCGGTGACGCGTCACGAGCGAGGCGTACCGCGGGTGGTCCGCAGGGACCTCCGTCTCCGTCATACCCGAGCGAGGCGACGCGCCGATTAAAGTTGACCGTTCGCGGCCGGCGCGTGTCGTCTCGGCGCGAAAGCACCAAACAGTTAACACGAAATGCGTCGTAGCGACGAACGGGATGGACCGAACTGGCAAGTACACGATCGTCGACGCGTGTAACGACCACGGAGCGATCACGCTCCGTGAATACCCGCGCAACGGGACGCTGTACGTCGTCGAGTACGACGACCCCGACGTGGAAGCCGAGCTGTCGTCGCTCGAGGCCGGGTCGGTCGTCGAGCTCGACCTCCGGCGGGCGGGCCGACGGGGGAACGCGTGGTGCGCGGAGTCCGCGCGACCGGTCGACCCGGCGTGACGCCGCGGACCGCTGCGGCGGCGCGTCGCCGAACCGGCCGGCGGCGCGGCGCCGGTCGCCCTCGCCTCGCTCGCGCGGTCGGTCCGTCCGTTTCGCCGTCCCCGCTCTCTCGCGTCAGGCCACGCCGATCCGCTCGCGGTACGTCCCGTGCGCCGTCTCGAACACGTCCATGATCTCGCCCATCGTCGCGTACGCCTTCACCGCCGCGACGATCGCGGGCATCACGTTCTCGCCGGCGTCGACCGCGTCTCGGAGGTCGTCGAGAGCGGCGTCGACGGCGTCGTCGTCGCGGTCCGCCTTCACCGACTCCAGTCGGTCGAGCTGACGGTCTCGGGTCGTCTCGTCCACGTGGAGCAGGTCCGGCCGCGTGTCGTCGTCGATCTCGTAGGCGTTCACGCCGACGACGGTCTCCTCGCCCGAGTCGACCCGCTCCTGGTACTCGTACGACGACTGCTGAATCTCGCGGTGGAAGTACCCCTGCTCGATACCGCGGAGCACGCCGTCGCGGACCGACCCGTCGCCCATCTCCCGTATCTCCTCGATGTACGCGGTCGCCTCGGCCTCGACCTCGTCCGTGAGCGCCTCGACCGCGTAGGAGCCGCCCAGCGGGTCGACGATATCGGCGGCACCCGACTCCTCGGCGATGATCTGCTGGGTGCGGAGCGCGACCCGCACGGCCTGCTCGGAGGGGAGCGCGAGCGCCTCGTCGAAGGAGTTGGTGTGGAGGCTCTGGGTGCCGCCGAGCACGCCCGCCAGCGCCTGGAGGGTCACCCTGACGACGTTATTTAAGGGCTGCTGGGCCGTCAGCGACTGGCCCGCGGTCTGCGTGTGGAACTTCAGTCGCTTCGAGGCGTCGGCTTCGGCGTCGTACCACTCGCCCATGATCCGCGCGTAGATCCGACGCGCGGCGCGGAACTTCGCGACCTCCTCGAAGACCGAGTTGTGCGAGTTGAAGAAGAAGGAGAGCTGCGGCGCGAACGCGTCGACGTCGAGCCCGCGGTCGAGGCACGCCTCGACGTACGCGAAGCCGTCGGCGAGCGTGAACGCGAGCTCCTGGACCGCGGTCGAGCCCGCCTCGCGGATGTGGTACCCCGACACCGAGATGGGCTTGAACTTGGGGGTCTCCTCGACCGCGAACTCGATCGTGTCGGTCACGAGGTCGAGGGAGGGCTCCGGGGGGATCACCCACTCCTTCTGCGCGATGAACTCCTTCAGCATGTCGTTCTGGAGGGTGCCGCGGAGCTGGTCGCGCGGGACGCCCTGCTGGTCCGCGATGGCCACGTACATCGCGTAGATCACCGGCGCGCTCGGGTTGATCGTGAACGAGGTGGACACCTCCCCCACGTCGATGCCGTCGAACAGCACCTCCATGTCGCGGAGCGTGTCGACGGCGACGCCCTCCTTGCCGACCTCGCCGAGCGACATCGGGTCGTCGGAGTCGAGGCCCATCAGCGACGGCATGTCGAAGGCGGTCGAGAGCCCGGTCTGCCCCTCGTCGATGAGGTAGTGGAAGCGCTCGTTCGTCTCCTCGGCCGTCCCGAAGCCGGCGAACTGCCGCATCGTCCACGTCCGCCCGCGGTACATCGTCGGGTAGACGCCGCGGGTGTACGGCTCCTCGCCGGGGAAGCCGACGTCCTCGCGGTAGTCGACGTCGGCCACGTCGGCTGGGGTATATAAGCGATCGACCTCCTGGTTCGACACCGTGGCGAACCGGTCGCGCCGCTCGCCGTGCCGGTCGAGGGCCGGATCGAGCGTCTCCGCCGCCCACTCGGCGTGGGCCTCGCGGATCTCGGAGAGCTCCTCGTCGTCGTACATACGCTCCGCTACCCGCCCGTACCGTATAAACATTCATTATATTTAAACGGGCCAACGGCGCCTCACCGGCGCGAGGCCCCGCCCGGCGAGCGACAAACCGCGGGAGAACCGCCGTCAGCGACCCCCGAACAGCCGCTCCCACAGCGACCGCCCGGACGGTCGTTCCGCGAGCAACACCGGCGTGTCGAGGGTCTCGATCGTCTCGTACGCCAGCGAGCCACGGACGATCCGCGAGAGCAAGCCGCGCTCTGTCGCGCCGACGATCACGAGGTCGTACGACTCGCCGACGCGGCCGATCGCCTCCTCAACGTCGCCCGTCTCGATCCGGATCTCGGCGTCGTCGAGGCCGTGACCCGCCGCCCAGTCGGCGAGGAACTCGCGGCCGGACGCCTCGTCTCCCGCGTCGACGACGTGCAGCAGCGAGACGTCCGCGCCGAGGACGTCGCGGAGCGCCCGGGCGACCTCCCCGGAGAGGTCCGAGGAGGGACCGCCGGCGGTCGGCACGAGCACGCGCTCGGGGTCCAGTCGCCGGCCGTCCAAGACGAGGAAGTCGCACGGGAGGTCGCGAGCGATCTCGTCGAGAGAGCCCTCGACGCGCCCGCCAGCGAACCGGGCTCCGCCGTAGCCCATCACGACGACGTCGGCGTCGTTCGTCCGCGCGGCGTCGAACACCTCTTCGATCCCGCGGTGCGAGAGGATCGTCTTCGTCCGGATCGGCACGCCGAACGCCTCGGCGTCCGCGGCCGCGGCGGCGAGGAGCTCCTCGGACGACCGGTCGAGGCCGGCGCGGTTCTCGGCGGCCTTCTCGAGCGACGTCTGGTCCGGGACGGTGACGATGTGCGCCGCGAGCACGCGACCGCCCTCGCGGCTCGCGATCGCGCCGGCCAGCGTGACGAGCGCGCTCTCGGTTCGGGGGTTCGACACCGCGACCATCACCGTCGGCCCCGCGT
>Ga0102935_1000588_pt1 | contig 13248 bp, 16 predicted proteins | sample SalPonR2_A_D2_MG_FD_78508 | JGI IMG/M metagenome (GOLD analysis project Ga0102935, IMG submission 78508) | Salt pond soil microbial communities from South San Francisco under conditions of wetland restoration - Salt Pond MetaG R2_A_D2_MG | ecosystem: Environmental > Aquatic > Marine > Intertidal... | reverse complement strand
CTGCCGGCGACCCGGATCGGGCGACCGCCCGCCGCGGTGCCCACGTCGTTGCCATCTGCAACGCAATCGAGACGGCCGCCGCCGAGGGCGGCCCGATCGACGTGCCGGCACACGGCGTGACGGCCGGCGACCCGACCGATGGGTTCGAGACCGACGACCGCCGAACAGCGACGCCCGGCACCGACACGTCGCTACCGTTGCCGCCGATCGGGGTCGGCTGCTCGCGGTACCGCGGCGACGAGCACGTCGACCGGATGGACTCGATTGCGACCGCCCTCGATGCGGGCTACCGGCTGCTCGACAGCGCGGAGCTGTACGGCAACGAGTTCCGCATCGGCGAGCTGCTGGCCGCGCCGGGGTCGCCGGATCGCAATCGGCTGACGATCCTCGGCAAGGTCTGGCGAACCAACCACGCACAGGCGCACATGCTGGATGCGGCCGCGGGCAGTCTCGACGAGCTCGGGATCGACGCCTTCGACTGTTATATGATCCACTGGCCAGCGGCGTGGGCCCATCAGGGCTCGCTGGATCGGCTGGCCGAGAAACCTCTTGACCGACAGCAGGCTCTGACGTTTCCGACCGACGACAACGGCGAGCCGGCGACAGCACCGATCTCGCTAAGCGAGGCATGGGCAAATCTCGAAGCGGTCGCCGAGCGCGGCTGGGCCGACACCCTCGGCGTCTGCAACGTCTCACGATCACAGCTGGAGACGATCCTTGATTCAGGATCGATCCCGCCTGCTGTCGTCCAGATCGAACACCATCCCTACAAGCCACAGACCGATCTCATCGAGTTGTGCCACGAGAAGGGGATCGGCGTTGTCGCCTACTCGCCGCTGTCGGCTCCGGGGCTGTTGGACGAACCGCTGTTGGCCGAGATCGGCGCGAAATACGACCGCTCGCCGGCCGGCGTCGTGCTGGCATGGAACGCGACCCGTGGCGTCGTTCCGATCCCGTCGAGTATGACCACCGACCACATCGTTGACAACGCGGCTGCTGTGGCAACACGACTGGATAACACAGACCGCGAGCGGATCGCTGGGCTCGAAAACGCCGATTTCGAGCGATAACCGTCACCCGGGCGATACGATTATGTGTACTCCGGCCGGTATAAGAGTATGAGCACGGACACCGGCGGCCTATCGGTTGAACTCGGATCGCTGGGCGGCCTCGCCTACGTCGGCATTATCGCTGCCATCGTCTCGGCGGTGGTTCACCTCCGCCTTGGCGTCGGCTTTATCAGCTCGCCGCTTGGGATCAGCTTTATTCTCGCCGGCGTCGGCTTTCTCGGCGCGGTGGTTCTCGTCTTGCTGGACTATCGGCGACGCCTTGTGTACGCCGTCGGCATCCCCTTTACCGCGATCCAACTCGTGCTCTGGTATTACGTCAACTTCGCGGCCGGTAGCAAGTCGTTTCCGGCCGATGTCGGCACCTTCGGCGCGGCCGACAAGGTCGCACAGCTCGTGTTGATCGGTGTGTTGGTCGTCCTGCTCCGTGAGTGATCGTGTTCAGCCGTGGGCGCGAGCCGTATCCACCCACGTCGCCGTCGGTCGTGTCGCGCTTCCGTTGCTTATCGCTACCGTGGTCGCCGGCATCGTTGCGTTGCTCCCCGCCGAGCCGGCAGCGTGGTCGCCGGTCTCGCCACCGCTCCTCGCTGCTGTGTTCGTCGCCGGCCAGCTGTGGGTCGTCGGCCGCAATACCGAGCCGGGCGAACTTGGAGAGAAACCCTTCGGCTATCTCTTCGGGGTCGCAAACATGGTCACCGGGGTACGGGGCGGGCTTTACGGCGTTGTTGCCGGGCTAGCTGTCGCCGCGCCGACAGCGGCCGTCGCGTGGCTGCCCGGCCTCTGCTATGGGATCGGCGTCGTCTGTGACAAGCTTGACGGCACGATCGCTCGGACGATCGGCCGGGAAACCACGCTCGGCGAACGGCTGGATATAACCTTTGACACCGCCGGCTTCGTCGCCGCACCGGTTCTCGCGGTGTTGTGGGGGCTGCTGCCGTGGTGGTACCTGTCGCTGTCGGCGGCACGGTACGTCTATCTTGGCGTGCGTCGGTGGCGACGCGCTCGCGGGCTAGCAGTTTACGACCGCCCTGACAGCGATCTCGGAAGATATCTTGCAGGGGTTCAGATGGGCTTTCTCACCGCCATCTTGCTGCCGGCGGTGCCGACCGATCTCGGCTGGCAGCTCGCGCCGTTCGTCCTCGCGCCGTCGCTTGCGGTTTTCGGGCGGGATATCTTGGCGATCAGCGGGCTGTATCCGCTGGGCGACGGTGGGAACGTCGCCGCTGGCAGCCACAGCGACGACGATTAAACCGCCGGCCGCCGTACGACAGCCTGTGTTGTTTCCGACACACCTCGTCGCCGCTGTCGGTCTCGGCGTCGGCTCCCGACTCTCCGCCCGCCTGTTGTCGGCGTCGTCACCGACAGCCCCACAGCCGGCTCTCTCGGTCGGCTGGCTGCTTGTCGGTGCCGCGCTACCGGATCTTATCGACAAGCCACTGGGGATGGCTGGCGTGACCGAGCTGTTCCACTCGATCGGCCACAGTGCCGCGCTGCTGCCGGCTGCGGTCGTTTTCGCGCTTGCCAGTCGACAGGGGGTCGCGGTCGCCGTCGGCTGGGGATCGCATCTGGTGCTCGATGCTGTCCATGTCGTCGTCAACGGCCGACCGACCGACGCGCTGTTTCTCGGCTGGCCGGCGGTGGTGCCGCCCGATCCACCCGCGATTCCGCCGGGTGAGTTCGTGTGGTACTACATCGGTAGCGTTTCCTTTTATACCGAGATCGTGCTGTGGCTGGCTGTTGGTGGGGTTGGCATATGGGCGAGGCGTGCTGCTGTCGACTCCCATGGTCGTGAGCAAAGCGAGTAGTACCCGCTGCAACCGCGTCGATGACGCCGAGGCTTTGAGGCTCCGATCCGATGGTTCGCCAACAGCATGACGGGATTCCTTGCCGAGGTTGGTGCCATGATCGTAGGCCTCGACCAGCTCACCGCTGACCTGCTCGTTTCGATCCGCGATCCGGGGCTCACAAAGATCATGAACTCGGTGACAGGCCTTGGTTCGGCGACGGCGGCGGCCGTCATCGTCGGGCTGTTGTATCTGGCCGAATGGTACGAGGAGGTCGCCACATCGGTGCTCGCACTCGGGCTCACCGGGCCTGTCGTGTTGACGCTGATGGGGGTCGTCCAGCGACCGTTTCCGCCGAACCCGGTCTGTGTGACAAGCGGCGAGATGGTCGCTCACTCGTTTCCGTCCGGCCACGCCGCCGGCGTCACCGTTTTCGCGCTACTGGCGGCACGCTCCGAGCGGCTGCCGTTTGCTCCGACCGCCGTCCTCGCCACCCTTGTCGCTGTGTCGCGGATGTATCTCGGCACGCATTATCTGTCGGATACGCTTGTCGGCATCGGGATCGGAGTGGCCGCATTCCTCGTCGCCACCCGGCTGCTGACCAGCAGCCGACGGTCGCTCGTGGCCTACCTGCAAGATCGGACAGCCGCGACTCAGTAGGTCAGCACGACCTGCAAGGCCGATTCGGCGCGTTCGTTGAGCAGTTCGTAGGCGTCGGCCGCCTCGGCGAACGGCACCTGATGGCTGATGAGTCGCTCGTAGTCCAGCCGATCGAGCCACTCAACGGCGGTGTCGAACCGCCGCTCCCGATCCCAGCGGCCACGGCGGGGGGGATCGATCGTGCTCACCTGGCTGGAGACGAGTTCGATTCGGTCACGGTGGAACGCCCCTCCGAGGTCGATCGGTGCGCGTTTGTCGCCGTACCACGAGCCGACGACGATTCGCCCGTCGTAGCCGACGGCATCGATCGCATCGTTAAGAACGGCCGGCTGTCCGGAGAGTTCGAGGGCGAGGTCCCGATCGCCCAACTCGGCCGCGGCGGTTTCAGGGGTTACGACCCGGTCGGCCCCCATCGCGGTCGCCGTCTCCCGGCGATCGGCGATCGGTTCGACAACGGTGAGATCCGCGAGCGGAAACGCCGACAACAGCCGTGTCGTACAGAGCCCGACAACGCCCGCGCCGAAGACGACGACCGACTCGCCGAGCCGTGGCTCGCTGTCGAGAACCAGATTGGTCGCGGTTTCGACCGTCGGCAACAGGCTGCCGTGGGCGGGCGACACGTCGTCAGGTAAGACGACAAGGTCGTCGGGAGCGGCCGCAAACCGGGTTTGGTGGGGATGAAACCCGAACACCTGTCGATCCAGCCACGCGTCGGACACCTCGCTCCCGGTGTCGACGACCCGGCCGGCGGCGGCGTAGCCGTACCGCAACGGGTACTCGAAGCTGTCGTCAAAGGCGTCGATTGTTTCGTCGACCGGGAGGTCGTCGGGGGCCTCATCGCGGTAGACAAGCAGTTCGGTTCCGGCACTGATCGCGGAGACATCGGTTTCAACGACAACCTCCGTGGCGGCGGGGTCGACACTGACCGGGCGGGGTTCGACGGTTCGTGGCGCGGTGAAATAGAGGGCGGAGTCAGCCATCGCCAGGGGAGCTAGTCGTCTCCTGCGGCCGCCTGCGGGTGATCGAACTCAACAGGGGTTCCTTCGTGCCGGCAGTCCTCAAGAGCGTGTTTGGCGGCGTAGCCGGCGTCGTGGGCGGTCATGCCGCGGCCGACGCCGACCTTTAGCTCGACGCCAACGTCGCCCTCAACGTGGTCGATTGCGGCCTGATACTCGGCCGTCGAAAGGTCGGGACAGACGGCGATGATATTGTCCCCACCAACAAAGAAGGAGAGCGCGCCGTGAGCCTCACGCATATACTCCATCAGCGAGGCGTAGCCGCGCTCGATCTGGATAAACGAGTCAAACTCGTTGAGCTGGTCGGTGTATTTGCCGGTGGCGTCGTTGACATCGAAGTGGGCGATGTGTGTGTTGGCGTCGGTGTCGACCCCGAGCGGGTCGCCGGCCAGCACCTCGGTACGTCCCTCATCTTGGGCACTGCCGACGGCCTGAATCTGTTCGGTTGCGGTATCGAGCGCGGCCGCCGGCGTCTCGGCGGTGCCGATCCCGAGGCTGATCGTGACCGGATACCGGTTGCGAACGCTTTCCTGAAGGGCTGTGTGGCCGGCGCGGTCGATCCCGTTGGTGACGGCGATCATGTTGTCGAACCGGCTGAAAAAGACGTAGCCGCCGCGGTTGCCGATGAACTGTGCCATATCGGCAAACAGCCGGGACTGCATTGTCTGAAGATCCATCTCCCGGCGCGGTTCGGGGGTAACCGTCCAGGGGCCGTAGTTGTCGATCTGAATGAGAGTTAGCTGGGTCGTCACAGTGGTACATACGTGATGATCTGGTTAGTGTCTTTCCGTTGGTGGGAAACCGAACCGAGCGTTTCAATTCGGTACGGCGGCGAGAGAGGGCTATGAGCTACAAGGGGATCGTTCTCGATGTCGATGGCACGGTCGTCCGGGAGGCAGCACCGATCACCGGCGCGGCTGCGGGGCTTGCGGCCGTCAGGGATGCGGGCCTCCGGCGGGTGTTCTGTTCGAACAACCCGATCGAACGACCGGCAGCCTACGAGAAACGGTTCGCCGACGCCGGCTTTGCGGTCGACGAGCGCGAGGTGTTCACCGCCGGAACGATCACGACCGACTACCTCACCACCACTCACGACACGGACGAGGTGTTGCTGATCGGCGAGGCCGGCCTTCGCGAGCAGTTTGTCGATGCGGGGCTGTCGCTCACGACCGACCCACGGGCGGCCGATGTCGTTGTTGGCTCGCTTTCACGCGACTTTGGCTATGAGACCCTCTGTGAGACGATCATCGCCCTCGATGAGAGTACCGCATTTGTCGGCACCGACCCCGACACGGTCATCCCACAGGATGGCCCCAACCGCCCGGGCTCGGGGGCGGTTATTCACGCGATGGAGGGTGTTGTCGACCGCTCGGTTGACGTGATCTGCGGGAAACCCTCGGCGCACGCCCGTAGGGCGGTGCTCAACTATCTCGACGTCCCTGCCGAGGACTGCCTTGTCGTCGGCGACCGCCTCAACACCGATATCGCCCTCGGTGCCGACGCCGGGATGACAACCGTGCTCACAATGACCGGGATCAGCGACGAGGAAACGCTTGCTGACGCAACCGTCGAACCCGACTACGTCATCGACTCGTTGGCCGATCTTGACGGCGTTATCGACGGCACCGCAAAACGGTACGCCGAGTAGCGGGCACCCCATATCATGTGTGAGACTGTCTGACAAAGATTTATATTCGATGGCCGCAAGCGTTGAGATATGGGACAGCCTGACTCACCGTACGTCTTCGGCGACGCACCGCCGACGCCGGCCCACCACGACCCTGCGGGTCGTGATCTCGTGATCATCGACGGGAAGGCGATGACGTACCGTCACCACCGCACACAACAAGAGGCCTGAGCCGCACAGCTTCGCCTCGTCACGCGCTGCGTTGAGAGCTGATCGTAGCGAGCTATTCGATTACGAACGTTTCCTCGCCGTCAAGCACGTGTGGGGTTGCGTCGGGTGCGGTCGCGTTAACCTCCTCGATCCAGTCGTCGGTGTCGATCTCGATCGGCGGGAACGTGTTGTAATGCATCGGAAAGGCGTCGTCGACGCCGAGCCAGTCGACGGCGATGGCGGCCTGCATCGGCCCCATCGTGAAATGGTCGCCGGCCGGCACCGCCGCGGCATCGGGGTCGAGAGACGCCCCGATCACGTCCTTCATCTCGCTCATCAGCGCGGTGTCGCCGGCGTGGTAGAAGGTGGCTGACTCGGTGTCGGCGAGCTGTGTTGGCTCGGTGTCGCTGATGACAAAACCGGCGGGCATGCCGGCGGCGTACTCGTGGTCGGTGTTGATGCCGTTTGTGTGGTCGGCCCGCACCATCGTCACGAAGGCCTCGTTGCATGCGACGGTGCCGCCGAGGTTCATTCCGATCCCACCGACGGCCTCCTCAAAGCCGAGCTCATCCGTTGCGTAGCTGACGACCTCCGGGGTGGCGACAAGCGTTGCGTCGCTGAACTGTTCGGCTTGGCCGATATGGTCGGCGTGGGCGTGTGTGAGAAGGAGGTAGTCCGGCGTCGCCACATCCGCCGGGTCGAGATCGGTGTGGGGGTTGTCGAAAAAGGGATCGATCAAGAGGCTGGTTCCGTCGACATCAACGCGCCAGGTGGAGTGGCCGTGGTAGGTGAGTTCGAGTGACATGGTCGTCAGAGGATACCACGAGCAGCTACATAAATCTCGTTGGCGACGACCACAACGCGTTTTGTCTCACCACCCCGATAGGAGGTATGCATACGATCCGGTTCCGTGATCCGGCCGGTACTGTTCGAAAGGGAACCCCCAATGGCGACAGAATCGAGTTTGGTGGTCGGGAGTACGACCGCACCGCGGTCGACGTGCTGCCGCCGTGTGAGCCAACCAAGATCGTCTGTGTCGGCCGCAACTACGCCGACCACGCCGCCGAGCGCGATGCGGACATACCGGATCGCCCGCTGCTGTTTCTCAAACCGCCGAACGCCGTCGCCGCCCCGGAGTCGACGGTCACGCTCCCCCCGGGGAAAGACCGGATCGACTGGGAGGCCGAGTTTGCGGTCGTTATCGACGAGGAGTGTCGCAACGTGGCCGAAAACGAGGCAAGGGATGTTGTCCGCGGCTACACCTGTCTCAACGATCTGTCGAACCGCGACGATCAACAGCGGGAACAAAACTGGGTGCGCGGGAAGGCCTTCGACAACGCCGCCCCGCTCGGCCCGGTTGTGGCGACACCCGACGAGGTGCCCGACGACGCGAGTATCGAACTCCGGGTCAACGGCGAGACAAAACAGTCGGCGACGATCGACCAGTTTTATTTCTCGGTCGCAGAGCTGATCGCGGAGATCACCGACTACATGACATTGGCACCCGGCGATGTGATCTCGACGGGGACGCCCGCCGGCGTCGGCGCGCTCGCCGATGGCGACCACGTTGCCGTCGAGATCGACGGGATCGGCACGCTGGAACACGATGTGGTGATCCCGGATGCCGACTGAGTTGATCGGTGTCCACCCCTCGGCCGTCGGGATCGCTTGACCGCCGTCGGCGAGGTGTGTGAGCACGCTTAAGGGTCACCGACTGTTCCCATCGAGTATGCAACCACGGGATCTCTCAGCGACCAGCCCGTACGTGCCGGGCCGGGGGATCGAGGAGGTCGCCCGCGATCTCGGGCGTGATCCGTCCGAGCTTATCAAGCTCTCCTCAAACGAAAACCCCCACGGCTCCAGCCCGAAGGCCGTCGAAGCGGTTCACCAACAGGCCGACGATGGGCTCCACGTCTATCCGAAGGCCAGTCAGACCGACCTCACCGAGAAGCTCGCGGCAAAATGGGGTGTCGACAGCGAGCAGATCTGGGTGAGCCCCGGTGCTGACGGCGCGATCGACTACCTCTCGCGGGCGATGTTGACACCCGGCGACACCGTTCTTGCTCCAACGCCAGGGTTTTCGTACTACTCGATGAGCACGCGCCACCACCACGGCGAGGTCAGTGAGTATACGCTCTCGAAGGCCGACGACTTCGCCCAGACCGCCGATCTTGTCTGTGAGGCCTACGATGGCGAGCGACTGATTCACGTCACCTCGCCACACAACCCGACCGGCAGCGAGTGGACGCGTGAGGAGATCACGACACTGCTTGCGGCGGTCGATTCGGAAACGCTTGTCGTCGTCGACGAGGCCTACGGCGAGTACAGCGAGGAGCCCAGCAGTATCGAGCTGCTCGATCGGTTCGACAACCTCGCCGTCCTGCGGACGTTCTCGAAGGCCTACGGGCTGGCCGGCCTGCGGATCGGCTATGCGGCCGTTCCCAGCTCGTGGGCCGACGCCTACGCCCGCGTCAACACCCCCTTTGCGGCAAACGAGGTTGCCTGTCGAGCCGCCCTGGCCGCCCTCGATGACGACGACCACGTCGAGCAGTCGGTCGAATCGGCCCGGTGGGCCCGCGAGTATATGCACCGCGAGCTTAACGCGCCGACAGTCGACAGCGCGGCCAACTTCGTCCTTGCGGATGTCGGCGATGCGAGCCAGGTCGCCGCGGCAAGCCAGCGGGCCGGCGTCATCATCCGCGACTGCACCAGCTTCGGGCTGCCGGGCTGTGTTCGGATCTCCTGTGGCACCCGCGAGCAAACACAAACCGCCGTTGAGACGCTCAACGAGATCCTTGCCGAGGTGACACCGACGTGACCGACGATCCGGCGACGACGGACGATCCGATGATGACCGAGACCGTCACAACAGGTGAGTCGCCACCGGCTGACAAGACGACGAGCGACGACACACCGACCGACCCGACGGCAGGCGACGATACGGCGACGCGGGTGGCGGTCACGGGAACGCCCGGCACCGGCAAAACAACCGCGACAGACCACCTCGCCGCCGACATCGACGCGGAGATCATCCACCTCAACGACGCGATCCGCGAGAACGACCTCTACACCGAGCGCGACGCCGACCGCGACTCGCTGGTAGCCGATCTCGATGCAGTCAGCGACCACCTTGGTGAGTGGACAGGTGTTCTCGAATCACACCTCGCCCACCACGTCGAGGCCGACCGGGTTGTCGTCCTCCGGTGTGAGCCGAGCGTTTTGGCGGATCGACTGTGCGATCGCGGCGAGACAGCCGAAAAAGCCCGCGAAAACGCCGAAAGCGAGGCCCTCGATGTGGTGTTGTCGGAGGCTGTCAACAAACACGGCATAGAGTCGGTCTACGAGATCAACACCACCGACCGCGAGCCGGCGGCGGTCGCCGCGGAGATCGCCGCCGTCCGCGCCGGCGACCGTGAGCCAACCGCCGGTGAGGTGACGTTCACGGGGTATCTTACCGAATGACGCTGGATCAACTCCGCCCGATCGCCGATCGCCTGTTGACGCCGTTTGTTGCCGGCGCCGACAGGGTCGGGCTGACGCCAAACAGCGTGAGCGTTATCTCACTGGCCGTCGCGGCGGCCGCGGCCGCGGCCTTCGTTATCGCCGAGCCGCTGTTGTACGTCGCCGGAAGCGTGTTTGTCTTCGCCAACGGCTGGCTGGATCTGATCGACGGCGCGTTGGCCCGCCGACAGGAGACGGCCTCGGCCGGCGGCGACCTACTGGATCACGTTATCGATCGGTATGCCGATCTCACGATCATCGGCGGGCTGGCCGCAGGCGTCGACAGCTTCGCGCTTGGCTTTCTGGCCGTCACCGGCGTGTTGATGACCTCCTATCTCGGCACCCAGATCCAGGCGGTCGGCCTCGGACGGGCCTACGGCGGCCTTGTTGGGCGGGCCGATCGGTTGGCGTTGATCGGGGTTGCGGGTGTCGGCGCGGCTGTCGTCTCCGGCCCGATCGTTGGCGGCTTCGGCGTTGTTGAGCTACTCTTGGCGTTCTTTGCGGTGATCGGCCATATCACCGCAGGCCAGCGATTTTGGGGCGCGTGGAACGATCTGTGAGATGTGAGTGGCGCATGGTTTATATCGGGGCGTCCGGTATCGGCGTGTATGGCCCAATGTGAGATGTGTGGTGCCGAGCAGTCGTCGCTGACCACCACGAAAGTCGAAGGGGCAAAGCTGGAACTCTGTGACGAATGTACGGAGTTCGGCACCGAGGTGCAGACCGAATCCTCGTCTTCAGGGTCGAGCAAGTATTCCACATCGAGCAGTAGCTCCGGCTCCTCGGGCGGCACCAGCGGCTCGACATCGACCGGATCGACGGGCAACTCGGGTGGTTCCTCGAGCCAACGCCGGACAGACATGTTTGACGACATGGATGAGATCGCCGGCGACTACGACGACCGGATCCGGGAGGCCCGCGAGGGCGAGGGGCTCACCCAAGAGGAGCTCGCCAACGACCTCAACGAGAAGGCGAGTCTGATCCGGAAGCTCGAACGCGGCGATGTGCTCCCCAGCGATGGTGTGCGCAAGAAGCTTGAGTCGACGTTCGATATCTCACTGACCGAGGGTGCGGACGTCGAGGACACCGAGTGGTCGGGGAACTCAAGCGGGTCGATGACGCTCGGCGATGTTGTTGAACGAAAGGACTGAACGGGCAACGACGGGGGAGACAACCGCGCTCAGACCGGGTGTGAGTCGCCGTCGGGATCGACATCGGCCGCCGGCTCAACGTCGCCGTAGTTGGTTTTGAGATACCCGATCAGGTATTCGACCGTTCTGGGGTCGTACGTCCAAAACCCGAAAAACTCCTCGTCGCCGCGCTCCTCGGCCAACAGCGCGCACATGTTTTCATCGACACCGTCGCCGTCGTAGGCGACAAACCAGGTTTTCTGGATCTCCTCGTCGTGTTCGATATGGAGGGTGAAATCGTCGTGATCGGGGACAACCGGGCTGTCGCTGACCGGGGCGGCGTAGGTGTGTACCGACAGGGAGCTGTGTTCGGCAAGCTGACTGTAGGCGTCGGTTTGGCCCTCCAGTACCGACAGGGTCTGAAAGCCGGCATGCAGCTCGCCGGTTCCGATCCGCCAGGCGCGATCCTCGATCTCCCGGGAGGCCATAAACATATCCTCGATCGAGTAGGAGGTAAACAGCGTCTCATCGAGATGATCGAGCACCGGGCTTCGCTCAACACCCGCCTCCATGGCTAGATCCACATCCGACGGCTGGTAGATATCGTCCAGCGAAACCGCTGTCACAAAGGAATCCTCGCGGCTGAGGATCGCAAACTGCTCGGGTTCCTCGGACAACGATCGTGTCTCAACCGTGAGATGACGATCCTCGTACTGGTCACGGAGATCCTCGGCGATAGACTCCGGCGTGTTAACGACTGTCAACGTCATCGTGCGGGCTTCGATATCCGCGATCAGGCCTCGCAGCGACATGACTCTTATCGGTCGGTTAACGGGGGAGGTATTTGATAATTTGTGATCATATCTGACAGGTCGACGCTGCGGGTCGAAAGATGAAGCTATATCACCCCGGCCACAAATCGTGAGGTATGTTCATCTTGGTGAACCTGAAAGCGTATCCGTGTGATCCGATCGAAGTCGCCACCGCGGCCCGCGATGTCGCCGAGGAAACCGGTGTGCGAATCGCCGTCGCACCCCAGGCCGCCCAGCTCGAATCCGTCGCCGACACCGGCGTCGAAACGTGGGCCCAACACGTCTCACCGAACGGCTACGGGAGCTTCACCGGCAGCACCCTCGCGGAGGCCGCCGCCGAGGCCGGCGCGGAGGGAACCCTGCTCAACCACTCGGAGAACCGCCGCAAGCTCGCCGATATCGACGAGTCGGTGCGGGCCGCCGAACGAGCCGGCTTAGAAACCTGTGTCTGTGCGAACAACCCCGACCAGATCGCCGCCGCCGCCGCGCTACAGCCGGATTCGGTCGCCGTCGAGCCGCCGGAGCTCATCGGCGGGGACGTGTCGGTCGCCACGGCCGACCCGGATATCGTCACCGACGCCGTCGCCGCCGCCGGCGGCGTTGACGACGACGTGGAGGTCTACTGTGGGGCTGGCATCTCGACGGGCGACGACGTGACAACCGCCGAGGAGCTTGGCGCGACCGGGATCCTGCTGGCCAGCGGGGTTGCCAAAGCTGACGATCCGCGAGCCGCCCTCGAAGACCTCGTTTCCGACCTCTGATCGGCTCGCTCAGGCCGGCTCGGAAACCGAATCGAGAAAGCTTGCCTCAACTGACTGTACCATTTTCGCAACCTCGCTATCGGTGAGTGTGTCGGCGTAGGCCTCCCTGATTAGTTCCGGGATCGCATACCGGTAGCGACCCTCGCCGATGTGGCGGATCAACCCTGACTGCCGGAGCGGGCGGTTCCGGCTGTATGCGAGCTGGTGATCGTCGTCGCCGCCAGCCGCGATGTGTGCCGAGATCGGGTCGCTTTCGCCGGCCTCCCGATACTGTTCTAACATCCTCACCGACCGCAGCGGGAGGTCGGCGATCCGATCGGTGAGCTCCGCGGTTACCGCCTCGCGGGTGCCGTGTTCGACCGCCTCGACAAACTCCATGGCCTCCTCGGCGATATCGGTGCGGGCGACGGTGCCAAACCCGTTGGTGTCGGTGGCCGCCTCGTCGGTCGATCCCGCCGGGCCGGTCACCTCCGCGGGGTCGACCGGCTCCGGATCGATCGGGACCGAGCCATCAACACCCGGATCGACGTCGTCCGCATCGTCGGCGGTATCGTCATCGCTTCTCGCCGCCGGGTCGTCGCCGGCGACCGCGGTGGCGAAATCGGCCGGGGTGAGATCGTCGCCGAAGACGCCGTCGGCTGTTGTCTGGGCACCACCGGTCGCATCGGTGTCGGCTGTCG
>Ga0102935_1000585_pt1 | contig 13260 bp, 15 predicted proteins | sample SalPonR2_A_D2_MG_FD_78508 | JGI IMG/M metagenome (GOLD analysis project Ga0102935, IMG submission 78508) | Salt pond soil microbial communities from South San Francisco under conditions of wetland restoration - Salt Pond MetaG R2_A_D2_MG | ecosystem: Environmental > Aquatic > Marine > Intertidal... | reverse complement strand
TGGGGTCATCGGTGGAACTGCTCATAGGGCTTGTGTAGACGGGGGCAAATGCACGGTCCAGAGGGCAATCATGGGCGAGCGATCGATTCTCATCACGGGCTGTTCTTCGGGGATAGGCCATGACGCCGCCGGGGCTCTGAGGGCGCGGGGCTGGCGGGTATTCGCCTCGGCCCGCAAGGCGGAGGATTGCGAGCGGCTGCGCGCCGACGGGTTCGAGAGCCCGCGCATCGACTACGCCGATGCCGAGAGCGTTGTCGCGGGACTGGCGGACGTGCTGGAGGCCACGGGCGGGCGGCTGGACGCGCTCTACAACAACGGGGCGTTCGGGGTGCCGACGCTCGTCGAGGACCTGCCGCGCGAGGTCTTGCGGGAGATCTTCGAGACGAATGTCTTCGGGGTGCATGACCTCACGCGCCGGGTGATCCCGGTGATGCGGGCGGCGGGGCAGGGGCGGATCGTCAACTGCTCGTCGGTGCTGGGCTTCACCGTCTACCCGTGGCGGGGGGCCTACAACGCGACGAAATTCGCTCTGGAGGGTCTGACCGACACGCTGCGGCTCGAGCTTCACGGCTCGGGCATCCATGTCGTTCTGATCGAGCCGGGGCTCATCACCACGAGGTTCGGCGAGAATTCCCGGGCGAATTTCGAGCGGCTGATCGACTGGCAGGCGAGCGCCCGGGCCGGGGACTATGAGCGCGAGATGATCGCGAAATGGGACGGGGCGAACCCCAACGCCCGGCTCGAGGTGCCCGCGAGCCATGTCACCCGCAAGATCGTCCGCGCGCTCGAGAGCCGCCGCCCCCGGGCGCGCTACCGTGTGACGGGGCTGGCGCAGGCGAGCTATGTCCTGAAGCGGCTGTTGCCGACGCGGGCGTCGGATGCGCTGATCCGGGCGCTGTCCTGAACAATGCCGTCCGGCCGGCCATTCCTCTTCGCTTTTTTCCCTCGCCCCGCTATGTCGCGGGTTTCAAGCGCGGGGGACCCATGCTGAACGATCCACTCTTCATCGTCGTCGCCATCGCGGTGCTCATCGTGCTGGGGATTCTGCTCACCGGTATCGGCGGCTTCGCCAGGGGCGGCGATTTCAACAAGAAGCACGCCAACCGCATCATGCGCTGGCGGATCTATGCGCAGTTCATCGCGGTGTTGCTCATTCTTCTCTTCGTCTTCATCCGCGGCTCGGGAGGCAACTGATGGTCGTGCTCAACAAGATCTACACCAAGACCGGCGATGCGGGCGAAACCGCGCTCGGGAATGGCGCGCGGGTGGCCAAGCATTCGATGCGGGTGATCGCCTACGGAACCGTCGATGAACTGAACGCGACCGTGGGCCTCGCGCGGCTTCACGCGGGCGGCGACCGCGACACGCAGCTCGCCACGATCCAGAATGACCTCTTCGACCTCGGAGCGGACCTTTGCCGGCCCGACATGGAGCTCGACGCGCAGGCCGAATACCCGCCGTTGCGGATGACGCCCGGCCAGACCGGGCGGCTCGAGGCCGAGATCGACGCGATGAACGCCGGCCTCGAGCCCTTGCGCTCGTTCATCCTGCCGGGCGGTTCGGAGGCGTCCGCGTATCTTCACCTCTGCCGCACGGTGGCGCGGCGGGCAGAGCGCCATGTCGTGGAGCTGGCGACGATGGAATCGGTGAACGAGGCCGCGGTGACCTATCTCAACCGGCTGTCTGACTGGTTCTTCGTCGCCGCACGGGTGGAGAACGACGAAGGCAAGGCCGATGTGTTGTGGGTTCCCGGCGCGAGCCGCTGACGAAGGTCCGCGGCGAGCGGTCGTGAAACGGATGTGCGGAGGAAAGAGCGGACTGCCGATCCAGATCGGCGGCGGGTCCGCCCCGGTATGGCCAGATGCGGCAGCGATTCATATGGTCGCTTCATGCGCCGCGTTCTCGCAGCTCTCTTGGCCGTGACGGCCCTTGGCATGCCCGCCGAGGGCGACACACCCGACGCCGTCTTCGCCGGGCTCGCATCCGCCAACCCGGATGTCGCACTGGGCCTCGCCTGGTCCGTGAACGGCGGAACGCCCCATGTGCTGGTCTCCGGGCCGACGCGGCGCGGAGGGCCGCCGGTGGCTCCGGAGGCGCTCTGGCACGTGGGCTCTATCACCAAGTCGTTTACCGCCGCTCTGGCGCTCGTCATGGCCGAGGCGGGCGAGATCGACCTCGACGGCGCGGTGGCGGCGCATCTGCCGGGCGAGACACTGCACCCCGACTGGCAGGGGGTGACCTTTCGCGAGGCCCTGAGCCACACCGGCGGGCTGCCGGCGAACGTCTCGCCCCTCTCGCTCCTTCGTCCGGGACCGGGCAGTCCCGACGAGCAGCGGCTCACGCAGTTGCGCCGGCTCTGGAGCGACCCGCTTCCGGGCAGTCGGGGGGAGCATGCCTATTCCAACATCGGCTACGTCTTCGCGGGCGCCGCCCTCGAGGCCGCCACCGGCACGCCCTGGGAGCGCCTCGTGCGCGAGCGGGTGGCCGCGCCGGCGGGCCTCGGTTCGGTCGGGCTGGGCCCGCCGCGCGGTGAGGGCGACCCGCGCGGCCACCGGAGGATCGCCGGTGTTACCTTCGCGGTCGAGCCCGCCCGGCCCTGGGCCGACAATCCCGCATGGATGGGTCCGGCTGGCACCCTTCACATGAGCCTCGGCGATCTTCTGGGCTGGGCCGAGACGCTGCGGCTGTCCTGTGCCGAGGGTGCATTGATCAGCCGGGAGAGCTGTGCGGCGATGACGACGCCGCAGGCGGGCAGCTACGGGCTGGGCCTCGTCGTCGAGAGCCTGGCGGGCGGCGGGCGCCTTGTCTGGCACAACGGCTCGAACACCATGTGGTACGCGGTCGTCGGCTTCCTGCCCGAACGGGGCATCGCTCTCGCGGTGACGCTCAACCGGTTCGACCGGGCGCTCGGTGACGCGCTGTTCGCCGCCGCCCGCGAGGCGCTGATGGCGCCCTGAGGACACGGGCGATGCCACGAGCCCACCGTAACGCGGCGTCGAATGGCGATTCTGCGTCGATTTTGCACTGTCCCCTCTCAAGCCTGCGGGCTAACCCTTTGCGAAACCGGGGCGTCATGCCCCCGCGACAGAGGAGTTGGGCCATGAAGGTGCTGGTCCCGGTCAAACGGGTGATCGACTACAACGTGAAGGTCCGCGTGAAGGCGGACGGGTCCGGGGTGGATCTCGCCAATGTGAAGATGTCGATGAACCCGTTCGACGAGATTGCCGTCGAGGAGGCGATCCGGCTGAAGGAAAGGGGGCTGGCCGAGGAGGTCGTCGCGGTTTCCATCGGGGTGAAACAGGCCCAGGAGACCCTTCGGACGGCGCTGGCGATGGGGGCCGACCGGGCCGTTCTCGTCGTCGCCGCCGATGACGTGCATACCGACATCGAGCCGCTTGCCGTGGCGAAGCTTCTGAAGGCGGTGATCGACGACGAGGCCCCGGGGCTTGTCATCTGCGGCAAGCAGGCGATCGACAACGACATGAACGCCACCGGGCAGATGCTCGCGGCCCTGACCGGATGGGCGCAAGCGACCTTCGCCTCCAAGCTCGAGATAGAAGGCGACGCCGCTCTCGTCACCCGTGAGGTGGACGGCGGGCTGCAGACCGTGAAGGTGAAGATGCCGGCGATCGTGACGGTGGATCTGCGCCTCAACGAGCCGCGTTACGCGAGCCTGCCGAACATCATGAAGGCGAAGAAGAAGCCGCTCGACGAGAAGACGCCGGCGGATTTCGGCGTCGACGTCGCGCCGCGGCTTCAGGTCTTGAAGACCGAGGAGCCCGCGGCACGCAAGGCGGGCGTGATGGTGGGCTCGGTCGACGAGTTGGTGGCGAAACTCAAGGATGAAGCGGGGGTGATCTGATGGCGGTTCTTCTTCTGGCGGAAGTGACCGATGGCGAGCTCAACATGGATGCCACCGCGAAGGCGGTTACGGCGGCCGCTGCGCTGGGCGAGGTGACGGTGCTCTGCGCCGGTGCAGCCGCGGCGGCGGCTGGCGAAACCGCGGCGACGATAGACGGCGTGGCCCGCGTGCTCGTGGCAGAGGACGCCTCGCTCGGCCACCGGCTTGCCGAGCCGACCGCGGCGCTCGTCGTCTCGCTGGCCGGCGATTATTCCCATATCGTGGCGCCGGCGACCACGGATGCCAAGAACATCCTGCCCCGGGTGGCGGCGCTCCTCGACGTGATGGTGATCTCGGATGTCTCCGGCATCGTCGACGGCGACACCTTCGAGCGTCCGATCTATGCCGGAAACGCGTTGCAGACGGTGAAATCGGTCGATCCCGTGAAGGTGGTTTCGGTCCGCACCTCCGCCTTCGAGGCCGCCGGCACGGGAGGCTCGGCGAATGTCGAGACAATCGGCGCGGCCGAGAACCCGGGGCTTTCGGAATGGGTCGAGGACAAGGTGGCCGAGAGCGACCGGCCGGAGCTGACGTCGGCGGGCATCGTCGTTTCGGGTGGCCGGGGCGTTGGCTCGGAAGACGATTTCGCATTGATCGAGAAGCTCGCCGACAAGCTCGGCGCGGCGGTTGGCGCGAGCCGTGCGGCGGTCGATTCCGGCTTCGCTCCGAACGACTGGCAGGTGGGCCAGACCGGCAAGGTCGTGGCCCCCGACCTCTACATCGCCGTCGGCATCTCGGGCGCGATCCAGCACCTCGCGGGGATGAAGGACTCGAAGATCATCGTGGCGATCAACAAGGACGAGGAGGCGCCGATCTTCCAGGTCGCCGATTACGGCCTCGTCGCCGACCTCTTCACGGCCGTTCCCGAGCTCGTGGAGAAGCTCTGACCCCGTCCGCCGGGTGCCGCGACCTCCTGGCCGGGCGGCGCACGGGCAGATAGGGCGTGACGGCGTCGTAAAGCGCCGTCGCGGCCTCGGCGTGCCAGAGGGGCCCCGGCATCCGCATCGCCGCGGTTCGCTCGAAATCGGAGAATATCTTGCCCGCAAGTCCCTCGCCCCGGGCGTCGTCCGTGGCGACGGCGAGGACGAGACCGTCGGTCTCTCCGCGCACGGTCTCGATCATCTCGCGGTCGACGAAGAGCGGGTCATCGCGGCGTATGAGGTCTGCCACGGGCGCGTTCGGCGTTTCGGGGCCGCGCTCGGCCATCCACAGCAGGATCACCGGCGGCTCGATGGCGCGCAGGAGATCGCGCATCCGCTCCACCCATTCGCGCTTCAGTCCAGCGACGATTTCGACGAATCGCTCATCCGAGGTTTCGTGGAGGGCCGAAAGCATGTGGCGAACGAAGTGGAACTCGGTGAAATCGACCTCGGGATAAAGGGCGCGCAGCTTCGCCGTGGTATCGATGAAGCGGTCGTTGCGGCGGGGATGGAGGCTGTAATGGCTGTTGTCGAGGCAGTGGGCGCCGGTGATCTGAAGCACGGTGGCCTCCGCGCCCGAGCAGATCGACATGAGCGAGACATCGTCTGCGAAGGCCGTGGCTCCGGCGTGCATGCAGCCGAGGTTGACGGTACGGACACCGGTGACCCTTTCCAGAAGAGCGGGCCATGGCTGGGCGACGAACTTTCCGAACGTGGCGCTGCCGCCGAGTGCCACGATGTAGGGGCTCTCGGTTCTCGCTTCCGGCCCCCGGAACACCAGCCGCGACGTGCCGTAACGGCAATGGCGATAATCCAGACCGCCCCTGGAATAAGCGTCAAGCATCCCAAGCCCACCATATTTTAGTCTCACCCGGCCACGGGACTGCCACAAAGACCTTGCCGGTTTCCTAATGGCCGGAGGTACCGGCTTCCGTCTTGCGAAGGGGTCCGGGGGCTGCGATAGACCGAAGGGCGACAGGGGATCGGCCATGAGCATTCAGACGGTTGGAGTTATCGGCGCGGGGCAGATGGGCAACGGAATCGCCCATGTCTTTTCGCTCGCCGGCTATGACGTCCTGATGATGGATATCGACGAGGACGCGCTCACCCGCGCGCTCGAGACGATCGGCGGCAACCTCGACCGGCAGGTCTCGCGCGGGAAGATCGAGCAGGCAGACCGCGACGCGGCGATGGGCCGGATCCGGACGACGACGACGCTCTCCGAACTGGGAGCGACCGACCTCGTCATCGAGGCCGCCACCGAGCGCGAGACCGTGAAGACGGCGATCTTCGAGGACCTCGTGCCGCATCTCGGTCCCGACACGATCCTGACCTCGAACACCTCGTCGATCTCGATCACCCGGCTCGCCTCGCGCACCGACCGGCCCGAGAAGTTCATGGGCTTTCACTTCATGAACCCGGTGCCCGTGATGCAGCTCGTCGAGCTCATCCGCGGCATCGCGACCGACGACGCGACCTACAGGGCGCTTGCGGAGGTCGTCGAGAAGATCGGCAAGACGACCTCCAGCTCGGAAGACTTCCCCGGCTTCATCGTCAACCGGATTCTCATGCCGATGATCAACGAGGCGGTCTACACGCTCTACGAGGGCGTGGGATCGGTCCAGAGTATCGACCGGGCGATGAAACTCGGCACAAACCACCCGATGGGGCCGCTCGAGCTTGCCGACTTCATCGGCCTCGACACCTGCCTCGCGATCATGAACGTGCTGCACGACGGGCTGGCCGACACCAAGTACCGCCCCTGTCCGCTGCTCACGAAATACGTCGAGGCGGGCTGGCTGGGGCGGAAGACCGACCGGGGCTTCTACGACTACCGGGGCGAGACGCCGGTGCCGACGCGCTGAAGCGTCCTGTCATCGTGAAGCAGGTTGCCCCCGGGAAGCCGCGAAGGCCGTGCGGGTCGCGGCGTTTCAGGCGAGCGCAAGGGTTTCCGCGCGAAGCCAGGCCATGAACTCGCGCGGACGCCCGGCCCAGTCCTGCACCTCGACCGGCGAGACCGGCTTGCCCACGATGGGCCGCTGGGGCCGGTTCAGCGCATGGCAGACCTCATGCAGCAGAAGTCCCTGACGCAGCGTCGGCGAGATGCGGTTGGCGACCTGGTAGGCGCGGCTGTTCTGACCCGGAAACCGGACCGGGAGGACCGTGGCACCGGACCGGAAGATCATCTTCGCGGTGAAGGGGTTCCACTCGGCCTCGACGGCGGGTCCCCACATCCGCTTCGACGAGGCGACGACACCGGAGGGGAAGAGCACGACGCAGCCACCACCGGCGAGGTGCGACATGGCGCGCTTGCGCATCTCGAGGTTCTTGCCGAGCGCGTCGTCCTCGTGAGGAAAGGGGACCGGGATCATGAAATCCTCGATCTCGGCCACGCCGGTCAGCAGGGAGCGGGTCAGGATCTTGTAGTCGGTGCGAACCCGCCCGATGAGCTCGGCGAGCACGACGCCGTCCACGAGCCCGTGGGGGTGGTTGGCGACGATCACCAGCGGCCCCTCCCGCGGAATGCGGGCGATCTCCTCTTCCGGGGTCTGGAGGGTGATTCCCATGATGTCGAGCGCCCGCGGCCAGAAGGCCTGCCCGTGGGGCACGCCGCCCGACTCGAATTTCCGAATCAGGTACAGGAGGCGGAACTTGCCGGTGAGAAGCTCCATCGTCTGGATAACCCGGCGAGATATCGGGTTCGTGAAGGTATTGGCGTAGGAAAGCCGTCGCCGGTCGTAGGGCTGTTCCGAAACCGGCGTGCCGTCGCCCTGTCCCAGAAATTGCGACGAGGGCGGCAACGTTCCGTCCGGCGGCGGGGCTTCCGGCGCGCTTCGCCCGGCGCTGCGCAGCGTCATCGGGTGTGGCTGGGAGCTTTCTACCAAAGGCTCGCGTCCCTCTTTCCCGGCTCAGCCCTCTTCGCCGAACCTGTCGGCGACGAGGGCTTCCAGCGCGTCGGCAAGCTTGATTGCCTCCCGCCCACTGGTCCGGACCTCAATAGTTGTTCCGCGCGAGGCTGCCAACATCAAAAGGCCCATGATGCTGTCGCCCGACGCGGCCATGCCGTCCTTCGAGACCTCGGCCTCGGCGTCATGGGCCTCGACGACCTCGACGAGCCGGGCGGAGGCCCGTGCGTGCAGGCCCTTCTCGTTCACGATCTCCAAAGTGCGGGTTTCGGTCATCGTCGGGTTCCCTCAATCCGCATCGAACGTGTCGATATATTTCCGCCCCGCCGCGGTGGCGGCCGCGACCGCAGCGGCGACGGTCCTGTCGCGGGACTTCGCGAGCTTGATGAGCGCGGGCAGGTTGGCGCCGTAGAGAATTTTCCGGTCGAGCGGCCGGCAGGCGAGCAGCGAAAGGTTGGACGGAGAGCCGCCGAACATGTCGGTGACCACGACGACGCCGTCGCCGGTGTCGACCGCGTCGGCTGCTGCGCAGATCTCGGCTTCCTTGGCGCGCCGGTCGACTTCGTCGCCGATGGGAATGGCGACGATTCCCTCCTGACGGCCGACAACATGCTCGACCGCCGCCTTGTAGCTTGCGGCGAGGTCGCCGTGGGCCACGATGACTATTCCGATCAACCGGTGTTCCCCCCGCCATGAACCCGAGCGGCGAAGCCCCGCCGCTCCAGTTCCCGGTGCCTTAAAGACACCGGCCATCCCTCGTCCCGCAGCGCCGCGGCCAGCCTTTCGGCCACCGCGACCGACCGGTGCTGGCCGCCCGTGCAGCCGAAGCCGATCGTCAGATACGTCTTTCCCTCTTCTATGTAGGCCGGAAGGAGCCAGCGCACCAGTTCGCTGACCCTGTCGTGGAACCCCTCGAAGCGTGCGTCTGACGCAACGTAATTTGCCACCCGGGGGTCGCGTCCGTCGAGCGGGCGGAGGTCGGCCTGCCAGTGTGGGTTGACGAGGAACCGGACATCGAAGACGAGGTCGGTGCCTCGCGGCAGGCCGCGCTTGTAGGAAAACGACTGCACGGAGATCGCGAGGGCCGCACCTTCGCCGCCCCCGAAGAGCCGGGCGAGTTCGGCGCGCAGGTCGTGCGGCGAGAGGTCGGAGGTGTCGACGAGGATGTCGGCCCGGGCGCGCACCGGCGCCAGTAGCTCGATCTCGCGCTCGATGCCGATTCCGGGGTTTTCCGCGGGGGCGAGCGGGTGGCGCCGCCGCGTCTCGGAGTAGCGGCGCAGGAGCACGTCGGAGCGGCATTCGAGAAACAGAAGGTCGACGCGGATTGCGCCGCTCTGGTCGAGCCGCTCGACGGTCTCGACGAGACCGTCGGCGGTGAAGTCGCGGTTTCGGGTGTCGATGCCGAGGGCCATGGGGCGCTCGAGCGGGCCGCCCGCGAGCAGGCGGTCGAGAAGGGCGAGCGGCAGGTTGTCGATCGCCTCGAATCCGAGGTCGGCGAGCGCGTTGATCGCGGTGAGACGCCCGGCCCCCGAGGCTCCGGTGACGAAGACGAGGCGGGGGGCCTCGCGCGGGTCGGGGCGGCCCGGATCAGTCATGTGCCTCGAGACCGCCTTTCACGGCGACGATGATCGCCGCGGCAGCGTTCGGCGTGTCCTTCGCCCAGAGCAGGGGCACGGGATGGCCGCAGAGCGAGTTCGTCCGTGGCGGCGGCAGCCGGCCATCGCAAGGCTTGCCGAGGTCGATGGCGAGGGCCAGCGGAACCCCGCCCTGCCAGTCGGTTCGAAGAAGTCCGAACCCGCGCGCCTCGATCCGGCCTTCGAGGCCGGCGGGCGGGCTCGCTCTCGGCGGACCGTCTTCGCTCGCCTCGAGCACGACCCGGTCGTCGGCGACGAGGGCCGCGCCGCGGGAGATGAGGTCGAGGGCGAGGCCCGACTTGCCGCTGCCCGACGGGCCCATGATCAGCACGCCCCGGCTCCCGAAGGCTACCGCAGAACCGTGCAGGATCTCCGCCACGGCGCGCCCGTCAGACGGGAAGGCCCACGACGAACCGCGCGCCGAGGGGTTCCGAGGTGGCGTCGATCTCCGTCGGGCGGATGTTCTCGGCCCAGATCACGCCGCCATGGGCCTCGACGATCTGCTTGGAGATCGCGAGGCCGAGGCCCGAATTGTTGCCGAAGTCGGTCTGCGGCCGCTCGGAATAGAAGCGGTTGAAGACTTTCGTCAGCGCTTCCTCGGGGATGCCGGGGCCGGTGTCTTCCACCACGATCAGCACCCGGTTCTCGCGGCGGCGGACCCAGACGCGGATCGCGTCGCCGTCCTCGCAGAAGGAGATCGCGTTGGAGAGAAGGTTGACGAAGACCTGGGCCAGGCGGCTTTCGAGGCCCTCGATCATGATCGCCTCCTGGGGCAGGTCGGTGATGAACTCGATGCCCTTGGCGGATGCCTCCTGGCCCATGTGGTCGGAGAGGTTCTCGACCATCTGCAACAGGTCGAAGGTCTCTTCGTCCTCCTTCACGAGCTCGGAATCGAGCCGCGAGGCGTTGGAAATGTCGGAGACCAGCCGGTCGAGGCGGCGGGTGTCATGCTCGATCACGTCGAGGAGCTTGTCGCGCTGGTCCTGCCGTTTGGCGACGCGCAGGGTGCCGACCGCGGAGCGGAGCGAGGCGAGAGGGTTCTTGATCTCGTGGGCGACGTCCGCGGCGAATTGCTCGTTGGCGTCGATCCGGTCGTAGAGCGCGGCGACCATGCCCCTGAGCGCCGACGAGAGCCGGCCGATCTCGTCGGGCCGCGCCGAGAGGTCGGGAATGCGGACCCGGCCGGGGGAGAACTTGCGCTTTTGTTTCTCGGAACCGATCTCGGCCGCCGCGGCGAGGTCGGAAAGCGGGTTCGCGATGGTCGAGGCGAGCACCAGCGAGAGGCCGATCGAAACCAGAATGGCGATGACGAACATCTGCAGCACCTGCTCGCGCTCGGCGCGCACCAGACGGTCGATCTCGCCGGCCGCCGAGGTGACCGCGACGATGCCGACGACGTCGTCGCCCTGCGCGATCTGCGTCGCGACCGAGAAGATCGTGTTGCCCTGCGCGTCGGTGCCGGTGTTGATCTGGGTGCCCTCCTGCAGCGCCAGCGAAACGAGAGCGGAGGCGAGGCTTTCGCTGCTCTCGCTCCCGTCAGCCGGCGGGTCGCGCGAGAAGACCCCCGACATCACGTCCCAGATCGAGTTGAGAAAATCGGTGATGACCGTCGAGCGGTCGTCGCGGGCGAGGTCGGCGAAGGGCGCGCCGGAGCGCGACTGGCCCATGGTGGTGGCGATGAGATTGCCGGTCCGGTCGTAGACGAAGACTTCCACGGCGGTGGGAAGCTCGAGATTGGCCAGTGTGCCGGGCACGTCCAGCCCGTCGCCGGTGGCGAGGTTCACCGGCGCGTCCCGCGGCAATTGCGCCTCGAACACCTCCGCGATGAGGCTCGCCTCGACGACGAGGCCGCGCTCGCGCTGGAAGACGAGGCTGTCGCGGAACGGATTGAGAAAGAGGACCCCCGCGACGAGGACGAGAATTGCGAGAAGGTTGAAGGTGATGATCTTGCGCGCCAGCGGCGAGCGGTTGATCGAGATGATCCCCCGCCGCCCGCGTTGCGCACGCAGTTCGGTGTCGGCGGCGGCGTCCGCCCCGACCCAGTCTTCGCCGAGTACGACTTCGGCATCTCTGGAAGATTTTGCGCCGTCCACCTTTTACCCCGACGCAAGCACTAGCTTACTCTTCGTTGTAGCGATACCCGATACCATAAAGCGTTTCGATTGCCGAGAAATCCTCGTCAACCATCCGCATCTTCTTGCGAAGCCGCTTGATGTGGCTGTCGATCGTTCGGTCATCGACATATACCTGATCGTCATAGGCGACGTCCATCAACTGATCGCGCGACTTCACGAAGCCCGGGCGCTGGGCGAGGGCCTGCAGCAACAGGAACTCGGTGACCGTCAGAGAGACATCCCGGCCTTTCCAGGATACTGCGTGGCGCAGCGGGTCCATCCGCAATTCGCCGCGCAGCAGGACCTGGCTGGTTTCGCCCGGCTCGCCCTCCACATCGCCGGCGATCACTTCCTGGCGGCGCAGGAGCGCGCGGATGCGTTCGACCAGCAGGCGCTGGGAGAACGGTTTCTTGACGTAATCGTCCGCCCCCATGCGCAGGCCGAGGACCTCGTCGATCTCGTCGTCCTTCGAGGTGAGGAAGATGACCGGCATCGCGGATTTCTGCCGGACGCGCTGGAGCAGATCCATCCCGTCCATCCGGGGCATCTTGATGTCGAACACGGCCATGTCCGGGAGCTTCTTGGTGAAAGCGTCCAGCGCGGCCTGCCCGTCATTGTAGGTCTCGACCTCGAAACCCTCGGCCTCGAGTGTCATCGACACCGACGTCAGAATGTTTCTGTCGTCGTCGACCAGTGCGATCCTCGACATAGATTGTTTCCTTCAACTGCTCTCGCTGCACGCTGTTTGACACAAGCATTGCGTCTTTTTTCAGGCATAATCGTGTGCGGGTTCGGCCGAATCAACCGAAAACGCGAATCACGCTCCCTGACGGACCGGAAGATGACCGGATTCTGTAAGGAATGGCTAAATTACCTCACCTATCATCCGTGTTCGCGGTAACTGTCCACGAGACCGAGGTGATTGCGCTAACCGTTAGCGTAACACCGGTTCCCTCACTCCGATTTGGCACGTTAAGCGTGGTGGATGCGGCGTCTTGAGGCGCGGCGGCAACCTTGGAGGGTGAGTTTCATGAACACGGGCCGGGTCAATCCGAAGCGACATCTCGAGGATCAGGGTATCACCGGGCTGGCTTCGGTCTATTACAACCTGCCCGAAGCGGCGCTGATCGAGGCGGCCCTCACCCGGGGTGAGGGAAAGCTCGGCAATGGTGGCGCATTGCTGGTCTCCACCGGCAAGTTCACCGGCCGGTCGCCCAAGGACAAGCACGTCGTTCGCACTCCGGGGGTCGAGGACAAGATCTGGTGGGAAAACAACGCGGCGATGTCCGAGACGGGCTTCGACGCGCTTTACGCCGACATGCTCGAGCACATGAAGGGGCGCGATTACTTCGTGCAGGATCTCTTCGGCGGCGCCGACCCCGCCAACCGGCTCGACGTGCGCGTGGTCACCGAACTCGCCTGGCATTCGCTCTTCATCCGCCACCTGCTGCGGCGGCCCGATGCCGACGAACTCGACGCCTTCGAGCCGGAGTTCACGATCATCAATGCGCCGACGTTCCGCGCGACGCCTGAGCGGCACGACTGCAAGTCGGAGACCGTGATCGCCATCAACCTCGAAAAGCGGGTTATCCTGATCGGCGGGACGGAATACGCCGGCGAGAACAAGAAGTCGGTTTTCACGCTCCTGAACTATCTTCTGCCCGAGAAGGGCGTGATGCCGATGCACTGCTCGGCAAACCACGCACCGGGCAACCCCGTCGACACCGCGATCTTCTTCGGGCTTTCGGGCACCGGAAAGACAACCCTTTCGGCGGATCCCGACCG
>Ga0102935_1000584_pt1 | contig 13267 bp, 11 predicted proteins | sample SalPonR2_A_D2_MG_FD_78508 | JGI IMG/M metagenome (GOLD analysis project Ga0102935, IMG submission 78508) | Salt pond soil microbial communities from South San Francisco under conditions of wetland restoration - Salt Pond MetaG R2_A_D2_MG | ecosystem: Environmental > Aquatic > Marine > Intertidal... | reverse complement strand
GGACCTCCTCGACGACAAGCCGGACGAGCTCTCCGGCGGGCAGAAGCAGCGCGTCGCGCTCGGCCGCGCCATCGCGCGCGAGCCCGAGGTGTTCCTCTTCGACGAGCCGCTCTCGAACCTCGACGCGAAGCTCCGCACCGAGATGCGCGCGGAGATCCAGAAGCTCCAGAAGGAGTTCGGCGTCACGGCGATGTACGTCACCCACGACCAGGAGGAGGCGATGACGATGGGCGACCGCCTCGCCATCCTGAACGACGGGGAACTCCAGCAGGTCGGCGAACCGACCGAGGTGTACGAGAATCCGGTCAACGAGTTCGTCGCGGGGTTCATCGGCTCCCCGTCGATGAACTTCATCGACGTCGAGGTCGAGACCGACGGGACGACGGCGACGATCCGCGCCGACGACTCCGGGCTCGCGCTCGCGCTCAGCCGGGACTACGTGGCGGACCACGCCCTCGAAGGCGGTCGCTACACGCTGGGCGTCCGCCCCGAGAACATCCGGGTCGCGGAGGAGCCGACCGGCGACGAGACGCTCGCCGCCACCGTCGAGGTCGTCGAACCGATCGGCTCGGACAACTACGTCCACCTCTCCGTGAACGACGACTTCCTCGCGCGGTCGCCGGCGGACGTCAAGCCCGAGGCGGGCGACGAGGTCGGCGTCGGCTTCGCGGAGGAACACGTCCACCTGTTCGACGCCGAGACGGGCGAGGACGTCTTCCTCACCGAGGAAGAGGTCGAGGCCACGGTCGCCTGAGACGGGTATTCATACACGGCTGTCTCGGGGTAAGGCGGTTCAACGGCCCTGATCGTCCGTATATAACCCGTTGACCGCGGATCGACGGTGATCATCTGCAAAGCCCCAGCCGCGCGCTTATAAGTACTCGACTGTGGATCGACGGGGAACACTCCCAAAGCCCCAGCCGCGACGGCTCGCATGACTCGCTGCGGTCCTCAGTCGCTCACTTCGTTCGCTCTCTGCGGTCCTCGCGTCGTCAGGCTTCGCCCTCGCGACTGCCCCTTTGAGTCCCGTCCGCCCGCACGGCGACTGCACCGCACGCCTCCCCAGCCTCGTCGCCGGCGGCGGAGCCGCCGGCTGCCAGAGGCGCGACGCGCCTCGCTGCCGCTCACGGGCGCGCGCCACCGCAGACTCAGTTTATAAACAGCGTCGCCTGCTGGCGGTACGCTTCCCGCCTCGCGTCGCCGTCGGCGACAACGGCTTCAAGTGCGCGCTCGCCCGACCGGAGAGTGACAATGGAGCCGCCGAACATCGAGCGGTTGGACGAGCGCACCGTCCAGCGCATCGCGGCCGGCGAGGTCGTCGAGCGCCCGGCGAGCGTCGTCAAAGAGCTGATCGAGAACAGCCTCGACGCGGGCGCGACCCGGGTCGCCGTCTCGGTCGAGGCCGGCGGCACCGAAGGCGTCCGCGTCCGCGACGACGGCATTGGGATCCCGGCCGGTCAGCTGGAGGCCGCGGTCGCGGAGCACGCCACCTCGAAGATCGGCGACATCGAGGACCTCGACCGCGGCGTCGGCACCCTCGGCTTCCGCGGCGAGGCGCTGTACACCGTCGGCGCGGTCTCGCGGCTCACCGTCCGGTCGCGCCCGCCGGACGCCGACGCGGGCGCCGAGATCACGGTCGCGGGCGGCGAGGTCGGCGAGGTCCGACCCGCGGGCTGTCCCGAAGGGACGACCGTCGAGGTCGCCGACCTCTTTTATAACACGCCAGCGCGCAAAAAGTTCCTCAAGCGGACGGCGACAGAGTTCGATCGGATCAACACGGTCGTCACCGGGTACGCGCTCGCGAACCCCGACGTCGCGGTGTCGCTGGAGCACGACGGCCGCGAGACGTTCGCGACGGAGGGGAACGGTGACCTCCGCTCGGCCGTGCTGGCCGTGTACGGCCGCGAGGTCGCGGAGGCGATGGTCGACGTGGAGTGGACGCCCGACGACGGGGGCGGCGATGCTCAGGACAGTCCGCCCGTCCGCCGCGTCACCGGTCTCGTCTCCCATCCCGAGACGACGCGCTCGACCCGCGAGTACCTCGCCACCTACGTCAACGACCGGTACGTCACCGCGAGCGCGCTCCGCGAGGCGGTGCTGGAGGCGTACGGCGGCCAGCTCGCCCCCGACCGCTATCCCTTCGCGGTGCTGTTCGTCGAGGTCCCGCCCGGCGACGTCGACGTGAACGTGCACCCCCGAAAGCTGGAGGTCCGGTTCGACGAGGAGCCCGCCGTGCGCGCCGCCGTCGAGGCGGCGGTCGAGCGCGCGCTGCTCGATCACGGGCTGATCCGCTCGACCGCGCCGCGAGGGCAGTCGGCCCCCGACCAGACGGAGATCGCCCCCGAGGGCTCGCCGAGCGAGGCGGTCGGCGGCGCCGGGACCGATCACGAGCGCGCGGCGCTCCGCGACCGCGACGGCGGCGATCCGGGCGCCGTCGACGAAGACGGCGGTGATCCGGGCACCGCCGACTCGGCCGACACCGAGACCGCCGCGTCGGAACTCGACCCGACCCGCGAGGACGCGTGGGCGGTCGACGACGTGGGGTCGGACGCCGCCGCCGACCCCGACGCGCCCGCCACCGACGGCGCGGCCGACGCCGGAGGGGAAGCGGTTTCGGCCGAATCCGCCGACGCCGCCTCGTCCACCGACTCCGCCCGCGACCGACCGTCGCCGCGGAGCTGGCAGTCGACGCCGACCGAAGCGGACGCGACGGGCGGTTCGGCGAGCGACGCCGTCGACGCCGCCGCCGCCGCCGACGCCGCGATCGGTCGCGGCGGTGACTCCGCGACGGACTCCCCGTCCGACACCGAGTCGGACGGGGAGGACGGCACGACCGACGCCCGCCGCGCCTCCGCGAGCGAGTCGCGCTCGACCGCCCAGCGGACGCTGGCGGGCGAGACGACCGAGGCGACGGAGCGGACGTACGACTCGCTCCCGTCGCTCCGGGTGCTCGGGCAGCTTCACGAGACGTACGTCGTCGCCGAAGCGCCGGACGGCCTCGTGCTGATCGACCAGCACGCGGCCGACGAGCGCGTGAACTACGAGCGCCTGCAGGACGCGTTCGCCGACGGGGCCGACGCGCAGGCCCTCGCGGCGCCGGTCCGCGTCGAACTCACCGCGCGGGAGGCGGCGCTGTTCGACGACTTCGCCGACGACCTCGCCGCCATCGGGTTCCGCGCGGAGCGCGCCGGCGAGCGCGAGGTCGTCGTCGAGTCGGTCCCGGCGGTCTTCGACGCCGCGCTCGACCCGGACCTCCTGCGGGACGTGCTCTCGGCGTTCGTCGGCGACGCGACCGCGGGCGACGAGCCGGTGGCCGACGTCGTCGACGAACTGCTCGCTGACCTCGCGTGTTACCCGTCGGTGACCGGGAACACCTCGCTGACCGAGGGGCGCGTCGTCGACCTGCTCGACCGCCTCGACGCCTGCGAGAACCCGTACGCCTGTCCGCACGGGCGACCGGTCGTGATCCGGCTCGACCGGGAGGAGATCGGCTCTCGGTTCGAGCGCGACTACCCCGGACACGCGGGACGGCGCGCGGAGTAGAGCCGCCGGTTCCGTCGGCGACGCGCGGCGTTTCGGCCTCGGTTTCGGGGGCGTCGGCTCGGGTCGTCGGGAACCGTAGAGAGGTACGTTTTAGGCGGGCGCCGTAGACCCACGCGTATGGAACGCGTAGCGATCGTCGGCGCGTCGATGACCCGGTTCGGGCAGCGCGACGCCTGGGTGCGCGAGCTGCTGGCCGAGGCGGGCGCGGCCGCGCTCGACGACGCCGGCATCGACGGCGACGACCTCGACCACTTATACGTCTCGAACATGGCCAGCGGCGAGTTCGAGGGCCAGACGGGCGTCCCGAACGCGCTGGCGCACGACCTCGCCGCCACTCCGGCGTACACCGCCCGGATCGACCAGACCTCCTCCTCGGGGGGCGCGGGCGTGTACGCCGCGTGGCAGTCGGTCGCCTCCGGCGCGAGCGACCTCACGATGCTCGTCGGCGGCGAGAAGATGACCCACCGGACGACCGCGGAGGCGACCGACGTCATCGCGTCGCTCACGCACCCGGTCGAGTACAAGCACGGCGTCACGCTCCCCTCGTTCGCGGGGCTCACCGCGCGGCTCTACCTCGACGAGTACGACGCGCCCCGCGAGAGCCTCGGGAAGGTCGCGGTGAAGAACCACAAGAACGGCGTGGACAACCCGCACGCCCAGTTCCAGAAGGAGGTCGACCTCGACACGGTCCTCGACTCACCGGTCGTCGCCGACCCCCTCCGACTGTACGACTTCTGCCCGATCACGGACGGCTCCGCGGCGCTCGTCTTCTGCCCGGAGTCGGTCGCCGAGGAGTACGTCCCCGAGGACCAGTACGCCGTGATCTCCGGAATCGGCGGCGCGACCGACACGCACGTCGTCCACGAGCGCGCGGACCCGACGACGATGGGCGGGGTCGCCGACTCCTCGGACATCGCCTACGAGATGGCCGGCATCGGCCCGGACGACGTCGACGTCGCGGAGCTTCACGACATGTTCACGATCTTGGAGTTCCTCCAGTCGGAGGACCTCGGCTTCTTCGAGAAGGGCGAGGGGTGGAAGGCGGTTGAGGCGGGCGTCACCGACCGCGACGGCGACCTCCCGATCAACACCTCGGGCGGGCTCAAGTCGAAGGGCCACCCGCTCGGGGCCAGCGGTGTCGCACAGGTGTACGAGATATACCAACAGGTCACCGGGAACGCCGGCCCCCGGCAGGTAGAGGCAGACACGGGACTCGCCTGCAACGTCGGCGGGTTCGGGAACTGCGTGACCACCACGGTTCTGGAGGGCAGCCAATGAGCGACCACGAGACGACCGAAACGGACGACCGAGACGAGGAGGAACCGACGGGAGAGCCGACCTTCGAGGCCGCCGAGTACGCGGACGGAACGGTCACCTATCCCCCGCACACCGTGAGTCCGAACGGCGCGGAGCGCGTCGGGACGGTCGACCTCGGCGACCACGCGGCTCGGGTCGTCACGTGGACCACGTCGACGGCGACCCCGCCGGGCGTGCGGGAGCCGAACACGCTCGCAATCGTCGAGTTCGAGATGGGCGACGACTACGACGGCCCGCCGGTGCGCGCGCTCGGGCAGGTCGCGTCGCGCGGAGACGCGGTCGACGGCGACGACTCAGGCGACGCCGACGTCGACATCGGCGACCGCGTCGAACCCGTCTACGCCGACGACCTCAGGGAGCCGGGCGCGGGGATCCGCGAGCCGGAGAGCCAGGACTGGGACGGCTTCCGGTTCCGGCCGGTCGAGTAATATCTCGGGCCGTCTGCACCGCATCCACGCAATCTTTCTTAAACCCTGAACCGCGCCGCCGCCGACTCCGTGAGTCCACCGAGTCTCTCTTGATGAATCCCTTTGAGCGTGTACACGTCGGGCCGGTAGCGAATCTCCTCGGTCACGCCGTGCTCCTCGCTTAATCGGCGCCGTACTCTGTCGACGTCCGCTCGGTCGAAGTAGTTCGGCGTGAACACGAGCACCGCGTGGTCCGCCTCGTCGAACGCCTCGCGGCCGGCGCGCGTGGTGACCTTCGCGTCCCAGAACCGCTCGGCGGCGACGTCGTCGACGACCCCCTCCCAGAGGTCTGTCACCGTCTCCGGGGGGCGTTCGACGAGCCACTTCCCGCTCAGATACGTCGTTTCGAGCGCCAGTCGGTCCGCGTCGACCACGGTCTCGGCGCTCGCCGGCGGCGCCCCCGCCTCGTCGACCGCCGGCAGGTCCGCCGCCGTCGTCGCCGCCGGGCGCGTCACGCCGTGTCTCCGGAAGTACCCGTCGCGGGCGTTCCGCGGGAACCCCGTCACGTGTTTCGCTCGGAGCCAGTGCCACCCCGCCTCGTCGATTTCGGTGGGTGCGCGGTCGACGACCATGCCGACACTTTCGGGTCCCGGGAGAAAACGCTCCCGCCAGAAGGGTAGCACGGCGGATCGGGGCGGTCCGCCCCGCGCTCAGATCCGTCGGAAGTCGCCGAGCCGCGTGCCGTCTAGGAGGTACGCGTCGCCGGCCGGGAGCGCGTCGGGGAGGAACGGCGCGAGGAACGACTGGCCGTCGACGTTGACCCACGTCCCCCCGGACCGCTCGTTGAACGCCGGGAAGACGACGAGTTCGGGCGGGTCGGCGACGGTCCCCGACTCCTTCCCGTCGACGAACGCCGCCGGGTCGAGTCGCCCGCGGAGCCACGCGCGCTCCACGCGCGAGCCGCCGACCGAGTCCTCCAGCCGTACCTGCGGGTGTTCGTGCCCCATGCACACCACGTCGGCGTCGAGCAGAGACGGGTCGGGCCACGTGTGGCCGTGGAGGACGCCGACGCCGCCCTCGTCGGCGGCCCTGCCCCCGATCACGCCGCCCTCCGCCCCGATCACGTCGAGGTCGGCGGCGAACGCCTCGGCGACGCCCGCGTCGTGGTTCCCCTCGACGAGCGTCATCGGGACGCGGTCGGTCACGGCTCGGACCAGCGTCTCCAGCTCCTCGCGTTCCTCGCCCTCCGGCGCCGCGATACGGTGCGCGAGGTCGCCGAGGACGACGAGCCGGTCGGCGCCGGTCTCGGCGAGGAGGTCGCAGAGCCGCTCGCGGCGCTCGTCCGCTCGGTCGTCGAGTTCGACCCCGCGCTCGTAGCGGAGGCCGACCTCGATGCCGGCGTGCACGTCGGCGACGAGCAGCGCGCGCTTCCCGCCGAGGTCGGCGACGGCGGCCGGTTCGCCGACGACCGGCTCGACGGCGGGCGTCACGCCCGACACCATCAGATCGGCTTGAGCACGCCGTCGCCGGGCTCGTAACACTTCCCGCTCATCAGCGCGTCCTGGATCGCGTCCTCGACGGCGCCGGCGGCGACGCCGTGCTCGTCGACCACGCGTTCGACGACCGCCTCGCGGTCGGCGCCGTCGCCGTCGTCGAGCGCGCCCATCGCGTCGACGGCGGCGGCCTCGATGTCGACGTCGGCGGCGTCAGCGTCGTCCGGTTCGTCGGCCGTCTCGGACTCCCCGGACTCGGCGTCCGCGGTCGCCGTCTCGGCCGAGTCGGCGTCGAGGTCGGCCGCCGCGGCGTCCTCGGGCGTCTCCTGTAGCTCCTCGGGGTCCGGCACGTCGATGTCCGCCTCCCCGGGATCGTCGACCTCCGAGCCGGTCGCGAAGTCGGTGCCGAACTCGGACTCGATCTCCTCGCGCTCCGCCTCGTCGAGCTCGTACATCTCGTCGCCCGCGGGCTCAACGTCGTCCGGATCGGCCGCGGGCTCGGCGGCGAGGTCGTCACCGTCGTCGAGAGCGTCACCCTCGTCGAATGCGTTGCCCTCATCGAGCGGCTCTCCGGCGGCCTCTGCCGCCTCGTCGAGGTCGTCGCCGGCTTCGAAGTCGCCGAGGCCGCTCGCGCCGGACTCGACTTCCGCGGTCGTTTCGCTCTCGGCGTCGGCGGTCGTCTCGGCCGCGCTCTCCGCGGTGGCGTCGGTCGTTTCGCTCACGGCGTCGGCGGTCGTCTCGGCCGCGCTCTCCGCGGTGGCGTCGGCCGTTTCGCTCACGGCGTCGGCGGTGTGCTCACCCTCGGCGTCGGCCTCGGCCGTCTCGCTCACGGCGTCGGCAGTCGCCTCGGTACCGGCGTCCGGTTCGGTGGCAGCGTCGACCGATGCCGCGTCGTCGTCGGGCGCCTCGGCGGCACCCGCGGGCGCCGCGGCCCCGGTCGGCGCCTCGACCGTCACGTCGGTCGCCGGAAGTGGACCGACGGCCGCCTCGCCGCCCGCGTCGGGAGCCGTGTCGGGGGCGCGGACCTCGTCGCGGTCGCCGGCGATCAGCTCCAGCGCGTCGACGGCGAGCCGACGGACCGCCTCCACGTACGCCGTCGAGGTGTCGTAGTGCTCGATCGCCTTCGGGATCCCGGCCGCCAGCGGCGCGGGGGCGCCGCCCGATTCGAGGGCCGCGCGGAGCTCCTCGCCGCGGAGGTCGGAGTCGAGGGCCTTCGCGAAGACGGCGAGCCGGTCGAGCGTCGCCTCCGCGGCGGAGACGACCCACCGGTCGCGGGTGTCGGCGTCGACCTCGTTGAGGCTCTCGGGCCTGACGGAGGTGAACACGCGGTCGGAGTCCTCCGGCTCGAAGGTGCGCGCCTTCCCCGTGAGCGCCACGAACGACGGCGGGTCAGCGCGCTCCAAGAAGGCCTGCGCCTCGGGCTGGTACTGCCCGGCGTAGGTGACGAACGCGCCGGAGGGGTCGACGACCCGCCCGCGGCGCGTCTCGTCGTTGACGCGCTCGACCTCGGTGAGCACGCCGGCGACGAACAGCCGGTTCACGCGCGCGCCGGTCGGCGTGACGACGTAGTTCGGGGCGCGCTCCTCGTCGCTCTCGGAGTACGACAGCGACGCGTCGTCGAACTCGGCGGCGAACACGCGGTGCGCGACCTCGCGGGCGCCCGGGCCGTCGTCGCTCATTCGCCCACCTCCGCGAGCGCGGCGCGGGCGGCGTCGGCGGGGGCCTCCTCCGCGAGCGCGAACTCGCTCGCGTCGAGGTTGGCGCCGTAGTCGTCGACCGAGAGGTTCCCGCGCACGCGGTACGCGTGCCCGACCAGCGAGTCGGCGATCGCCTCGGCGACGACCCCCTTGTCCATGGCGTCTTTCGCCGCGTCGAGCGCGTCGTCGAGCCCGCCGCCGTACACCTCGGCCGTGAGTTCGTCGTCGAGCACGACGGTCACGGTGTCGGTGCCGTCGTCGAGGATCGCCTTCACGCGGAGGTCGTCCTCGCCGTCGACGTCGCCGTGGCTCCGGCACTGGCCGTTCTGGACGACGCGGCCGCACTCGGGACAGCGCTCGATGAGCCCGGAGCCGTCGCGGATCTCCAGGACGTTGCCGACGACCTCGACGTCGAACATCCCGCCGGAGGCGACCGCGTCGCCGACCGAGAGCCGGGGGGCGTCCTCGGCGACCTCGACCGGATCGGGGAGGGGGGTGACCGTCGAGAACTCGGTGAGGTTGATCGAGGGGACGCCGCGGAACTCGCGGACGTACACGTCCTCGATCCGGAGGTCGGCGCCCGGCTCCAACTCGGCGCGGGGCTGCCAGTCGGTGAAGGGGAGCTTCGCGGTCGCGTCGCCCACGACGCCCTCCAATATCTCCGTCTCGCCGTCGCGCCCGGAGATCGTCTTCTCGTCGACCTCCAACACCCGGACCTCGACGTTGCGGCCGCGGTCGCCCGCGTTGATGTCGACGAGGTTCCGGTCGCCCCCCACGTCCTGTTCGACCTCGACCGGCTCGTCGGCGATGGCGACGGTGGTGGAGTCGTTGAGGTTGAGCTCCGGCTCGCCCTCCCACTCCCGGACGCCGGCGTTGCCGATCGTCAGCGAGTCGCCCGGCTCGAAGCCGAAGTCCTGCCAGGCGGTGTAGGAGATGACGCCCGTCTCGTCGGCGATCTCGCCCTCGCGGATCGTGAGGTCGTCGCCCTGGTAGCGGATCGTCCGCGTCCCCTGCGTGAGCACGCGGACGGTGACGGTCACGCCGCTGTGGTCGGTGGTGATCTCGTCGACGTCGACGGCGTCCGGGGTCGGCGACGACCCGCCGCCGCCGCCCCCGTGCTTCCGGCGGACGCTCTGTTTCGCCTCGTCGATCGGGACGCTGTACTCCAGTAGGTTCTCCAGGTCGGCTTTGACCTCCTCTTTGTCGACGCCGAGGTCGGAGGCGAGTTCCTCGGCATGGCTGTTGACGTCCATCGGATCCGACTTCGATGCGACCGCACAAAAGGATTCACCACGGGCGCCCTCGGGGCCGAGCGCCCCCGCGTCCGACCGGGTCGCCCGGGCGGTCGCCGCGGCGCGCCGACGGCCGGTAGGGCTAAACCGCCCCCGGCCGCAACGTGGCACATGGACGAAGTCAACATCGACGCGCGCGTGACGGGAGAGCGAACCGTCATCGACGTGACCGGGACCCGCGACGTCGCGGTCGTCGTCCGCTCGGCGGGCGGCGAGCGGATCTACCTCCCGCCGGAGAGCTTCGACGACCCCGTGTCGGGGACCCCGTACACCTCGCCGTATCAGGGCGGAAGCGGCGTCGACGGCGAGGAGAGCCCGTACGGAGGCAACACCGGAAGCACCCGCGGCGTGGTCGAGACCGCCGATGGCTTCCGGGTCAACCACCCCGAGACGGCGACCGAGTTCGACGTGTACCGCGGCGACGAGGCGTAGGTCGTTCCGTCGGGAGGCCGTTTCTCCGCGCTCTCCGCCACGTCCCCGTAGACCGCCAGCGCGTCCTACGCCACGTCCTCGTACACCGCCAGCGTGTCCTTCGCCACGTCGAGCCACTCGCGACGCTCGTACTCCGGCGGCTGCTCGCGGTCGAGCGCCTCGATGAGCCCGTCGACGATCGACTCCGAGTCCGTTTCGACCTCCACGAGACAGCCGTCGGGGAGCACCTCGGCGACGCCGGACGGCGTCGCGACGACCTGCGTCCCGGCCTCTAACGCCTCCGTGATGGTGATCCCGAACGGCTCCGCGTACGAGGGCGAGACGAACGCGTCGGAGGCGGCGTAGTAGTCGCCGAGCTCCGCCTCGGGCACGTACCCGACGAACTCGACGCGGTCGTCGATGCCGAGCAGCTCGGCGAACCGCTTCAGCTGGTCGGTCTGGTGGCCGGACCCGCCGACGACGAGGGTGACGTCGCGACCGCGGAGCTTCTTCGTCGCGTACAGCAGGTGCGAGATGCCCTTCTGGTCGGTGTGCCTGCCGACGAAGAACAGCATTTCGCCGTCGATGCCGAGGTCCTCGCGGACGTCCTTCCCGGAGAATTTCGGCGTCGAGAAGCCGTTGTAGACGACGCGGGAGTCGGCGTCGTACAGCTCCTGGATGTTTCCTCGGACGATTTCGCTGACGGCGATGTTCGTGTCGGCGGCGTTCGCGAGCCGGCGCTCCGTCTCGACCTCGCGTTTGGGCGGGTCGATGTTACGGTCGCTCGCCAGCGAGTGGAACGACGAGACCCACGTCGCGTCCGACGCGCGGGCGGCCTGCCGGCCCGGGGCGTAGCCGAACCAGTCGTGCGTGTGGATCACGTCGTGGTCGGGCGCCAGCTCCGCGAACCGGTCGCTGAGGCGTTCGACGCGGTCGCCGACGTCGCCGTCGCCGGTATCCACCGGTTCGAGGCCCGGCTCGCCGTCGGGGGCGAACTCCGCGGGCAACACCAGGGTGGCCTCCACCCCGAGGTCGTCGCGGAGCCCGGAGAACAGTTCGCCGACGTGGACGTCGAGCCCGCCGGTGATGTTCGGCGGGTACCCCCATCCCAGCATGAGTACGCTCGGTGGCATACTCCCCCGTTTCTGGAGTCGCCACTTAGGTATGCCCCTCGTCCGTCCGGACGAGTCGCTCGGCGGCTCGACGGACCGACGAAACAGAAGAACGGCCGACGGCCGCGGTCAGTCGTGACTCAGGCCGCCTGCACCGCGTCGCGCAGCGCGCCGGTTCGCCGGGTGATCGCCTCGGCGGCGTCCGCGAGCAGGTCGAGCGGGTCGTCGGACTCGGACTTCACCGTCAGCACCGGCTCCGTCTGGCCGCCGGACTGCTCGGGGTTCATGTCGTAGGTCGCGGCCGCGACGCCCTCCGTCTCCAGCAGGACGCCCTTCAGCACGTTCATGAACGTGTGGTCCTCGCCGGCGATCTCGATGCGGAGTTCCGTGTCGGTCTTCTCGATGACCCGCAGTTCCATACTCGTGCGGTCGGGCGAGCGGCGTTTCAAGCTTTCGTCTCCCGGATATCGGGGGATGCGGACGACTCGCACGCCACGCCAGCCTATTTAAATCGCGCGCGCCAGTCGACCGCATGGAGATACGGTCGCTCCCGCCTGACGACGCCCTCCGTCGCTACGCGGCGGCGCTGTGGCTCCCCTCCCACCGCGAACTCGCCGACCGGGTCGAGGCACACGCGCTGGCCGACTGGCCGGACGAGCGATTCGTCGAGCGAAACGTCGAGTTCACTCGAGATCGACTCGAAGCGGACGGCGTCCGAGGGTGGGTCGCGGCGACCGCCGACCCCGGCGACGACGTCGACCCCGCGACCGTCCCGATCACGCACCCCGATATCGAGTTGACGGGCCTGCTGTTGACGAGCGTCGACGCGTGTCCCGACTCCTTCGACCGCCCGGATCGGCTCGTCGTCGGCGAGTTCTACGTGACCAAGCCGCACCGCGGTACCGGGCTCGCCGACCGCCTGCTGGAGCGAGCGACCGCCGACGCGCGCGAGCAGGACTGCGGCGAACTCCGCCTCGACGTCGACGTCGACAACGAGCGAGCGAGGGCGTTTTACGAGAAACAGGGGTTCGAGCCGCACCGCGAGCAGTTGACCCGACCCGTGGAGTGAGGACCGATTAGTCGCGCCGGGCTCTGTTGAAATCCTTAGATAGCGATATGTTTGATTCTCCCTGCGGTCAGTACAGAAAAAATATTAATCTATTTCGCCAACACGTACCGGTGTGAACGGGACTGAGTCAAGTAAAAATTCGAGGCCGAGTCCAATTGATATCTTCTTTCCTATGATGTTTTTCGGCCTCACCGGCGCTCTCCTCTTTGGTGTTTTTGGGGCAGCCATCGGTGGGACTCTCGGGGCAGCCATTGGCGGGATCGTCGGGAAGAGAGATAAGAATCTCTCCAAAACTGATTAACAGAAAAATTGAGTTTGATTATCCACTAATTTACCGGACATAAACATGGAGACCTCATCGACCGGCTGTTTCAGACGAGAATGTGTCTGAAGAATGGGGTTTCAACAGAGCCTCGCGCCGGTATAACACGGCCGGCGCCGCCGCTCCGCGACTAATAAACGGAGAAGTTGCGCGTTCGCTCGGCGAGGCGTTACTCGTCGGCGTCGACGGCCACTTCGTCGGCGTCGACGTCGACGGCGGCCTCCTCCTCGGCGGCGACCTCGGACGGGCGCGCCTCCAGCGTCAGCTTCTGGACCTCGACGCGGCGGAGCGGGTAGATCAGCTTCGCCTCGCCGTAGATGGCCGAGGAGAGGTTCCCCCCGACGATGGCGTCGACGAACGCCTCGAAGGTGCGCTCCTCGGCGGCGGCGTGGACCTTGTCGATCATGACGCGGCGGATGGCCTTCTCCTGGGAGCGGTCGGCCTTCTTCGTCGTCAGCGCGACGGGCTGGACGCGGATGCGGTAGTCGTCGGTCGTCAGCACCGTGATCGACGCCTCGACCTTCGAGGCGCCGCGGCGGACGAGCGAGCGCAGGTAGTCCCGCGTGAGCTCGTACGTGATGAACTCGGTGTAGGCCGCGTCGCT
>Ga0102935_1000581_pt1 | contig 13303 bp, 13 predicted proteins | sample SalPonR2_A_D2_MG_FD_78508 | JGI IMG/M metagenome (GOLD analysis project Ga0102935, IMG submission 78508) | Salt pond soil microbial communities from South San Francisco under conditions of wetland restoration - Salt Pond MetaG R2_A_D2_MG | ecosystem: Environmental > Aquatic > Marine > Intertidal... | reverse complement strand
GAGCGGGTTGACGCCGGTGCCCGGTCGACCGAGGTTGCCCGTTATCAGCGCGAGGTTGATCTCGTTCTGGACGTTGTCGACGCCGCAGGTGTGCTGGCTCATCCCCATCCCAGTGAAGATGGCGGCGTTGTTCGCCATCGCGTACTTCTCGGCGGCGAGTTCGACGTCCTCGAGGGGGACGCCCGCCTCCTCGGCGGCCGCCTCCTTGTCGAAGTCGGCGAGGGTCTCTTTTAAATGATCGAACCCCTCCGTTCGCTCCTCGATGAACCCCTCGTCGATCCAGCCCGCGTCGGGGTCCTCCTCGTGGCGTTCGAGGACCGTCTTCAGCACGACGTTGAGGAGCGGGATGTCGGCGCCGGGGTTGACCTGGAGGTGCATGTGGCGCTCCGTCTCCTCGATGTCGAACGACCGGGTGGTCTTGTTGGCGTGCGGGTCGACCTGGATGACGGTGGCGCCCTCCAGGACGGCCTGCCGGAAGTACTGGCTGTTGGCGATGGGGTGTTGCTCGCCCGGGTTCGCGCCCTGGATCCAGAACACGTCGGCCGCCTCCTCCAGGTCCTCCATGCTGTTCGTCATCGCGCCCGCGCCGAGGCTGGTCCGGAGCGCCCACACCGTCGAGGCGTGGCACATCCGCGTGCAGTTGTCGACGTTGTTGGTGCCGTACCGGCGCGCGAGCTTCTGGAGGAGGTAGTTCTCCTCGTTCATCGTCTTCGAGGAGCCGAAGAAGCCCATCGCGTCGGGGCCGTGCTCCTCGCGGATCCCCTCCATCTCCGAGACGATTCGGCCGTACGCCTCCTCCCACGTCGCCTCGCGGAACTCGCCGTCCTCCTTTATCAGCGGCTCCGTGAGTCGGTCCTCGTGGTCCACGACCTGCGTCGCCGCGCCGCCCTTGATGCAGACCCGCCCCTCGTTGACGGGCGCCTCGCCCCACGGCCTGAAGTTCACGTCGCCGGGGTCGTCGCCCTGTTGGACCTGTATCCCGCAGCCGACGCCGCAGTACGGGCAGATGGTCTTCGTGGCGTCGTCCTCCTCAGCGGACATGTGTCTCACCCTGACGTCTGTTCATACGTCACGATTTGTCATGCCATTGCAATGAGTGTATCGGTCGTTGCGACCGCTGAGAACGGTGAACACCGCGCCGCGTCGCGACCGCCGCCGAACCGTTTTGTCGACGCCCCGCGTTCTGCGGGTATGGACGCGACACTCGCCGACGTCGAGGCGCGCGTGGACGAGCACGTCGAGACCTACCGCGAGACGGCTCCGTTTCACCCGGTCGAGGACGAGGCGATCGGGTCGCTCGGGGACGCGTTCCGCGCCGGCGACTACGGCCGGCGCGACGTCGAGTGGGTGGTCCGGTGGTACTTCCGGCGGCGCGTGGCGACCATCGACCACGACGAGCGCCGCGCGGTCGAGGAGGCGGTCGAGGGCGCGGAGCCGCGCGAGCTCCGCGGCGCGCTGTGGGACGCTATCGACGCGCTGGCGGAGACGGACGCGGAGGGCGACCCCGACGCGGAGGGCGACCCCGACGCGACCGCGCCGGCTCACCACCGCGCGCTCGACGCGCTCACGCGGATTCCGGGCGTCGACGTCGCGGTCGCGACCGCGCTGTTGTGGTTCTTAGAGCCGGACCGCTTCCCCGTCGTCGGCGACCGCGAGTGGCGGGTCGTCGCGGCGCTGACCGACCTCGACGAGGGGTATCCGGACCCGATGACGCCGGCGGCGTACGACCGCTACCGCGACGCGGTCCGGACGCTCTCCGATCGACTCGACGTCGACGGCTGGCACCTGTACATGGTTATCCAGCGCGTGTACGCGGAGGAGTTCGGCGGCGGAGACGACTGAGACTCCGGTTCCGCGGACTGTCAGCGGTCGATGAACGGCGGGATCACGACCTCGGCGCGCTTCTCGTCGCCGCGGACGACCACGCTCACCTCGGTGCCGGGTTCGACGTAGTGCTCGTGGAGGTAGCCGAGCCCGATGGGCTCGTCGAGCGTCGGGCTCATCGTCCCCGAGGTGAGCCGCCCGACCCGGGTGAGGTCGCCGTCGGTCACGGCGTACCCGCCGCGGGGGACGCCGCGGTCGAGCAGGCGGACGCCGACGAACCGCTCGTCGAAGCCCCCCTCTCGCTGTCGCTCCAGCGCGTCGCGGCCGACGAACTCCGTGTCCAGTTTCACGACGAAGCCGATCCGCGCCTCGTACGGAGTGCGGGGCTCGTCGTCGGGGTCGAAGTCCTGTCCCGAGAGGAGGTAGCCCATCTCCGTCCGGAGGGTGTCGCGCGCGCCGAGCCCGCAGGGCTGGGCGGCGGGTCCGGCCGCGTCCTCGTCGACGAACGCCGACCAGACGGCCTCGGCCGACTCGGTCGGGAGCATGAGTTCGAAGCCGTCTTCGCCCGTGTAGCCGGTGCGCGCGACCCAGCTATCGACGCCCGCGACCGCGGCGACCGCCGCCTCGAACTTCGAGAGGCCGACGACCCGGTCCGCGGGCGTCGCGTCGTCGACGGCGTCGGCCGCGTCCGGCCCCTGCACCGCGAGCATGGCCCAGTCGGCGGTCGCGTTCGCGACGGTCGCGTCGAGGTCAGCCTCGTCGCGGTAGTCGGTCCAGCGGTCGGTCATCTGCTCGCCGTGGCCCGCGTTCGGCACGAAGAGGTACGCGGGGTCGCCCTCTCCGGCGTCGAGGTCGCGGTCCATGTCTGCGAGCGCCGCGGCGCCCGACCCGGCCTCGACCCCGTCGGGGAGCCGGTAGACGACCGTGTCGTCGAGCATGACGCCCGCCTCGTTCGTGATCGCCGCGTACTGCGAGTCGCCCGGGTCGAGCGCCGTCACGTCGTTGGTCGTCAGGCGGTTCATCAGGGTCGTCGCGTCCGGGCCGGACACCTCGACCTCGCCCATGTGCGAGACGTCGAAGACGCCGACCGCCTCTCGGACCGCGGCGTGCTCCTCGCGGATCGAGTCGAACTCGACCGGCATCTGCCAGCCGCCGAAGTCGGTGAACTTCGCGCCGCGCGCCTCGTGCGCCTCGTGGAGGGGTGGAAGCCGATCGGTCATGGCCGAAGCGTCGCCGGGGCGCGTCTAAGGTCTTGCCATCGGGGCGGCCGACGAGGGCGCGACGCGACCGCCCGACAGGCTCAAGCCGCTTCCACCCGCTGTCTGCGACGTGAGACGGAACGTCGCCGAACTGCTCGCGCCCGCCGCGGCGGTCCTGCTCGTCGCGCTCGTCGTCGCGGCGACCGCGGGCGCGTGGCCCCCGTTCGTCGCCGTCGAGAGCGGGAGCATGGAGCCGACCGTCGAGCGCGGCGACCTCGTGGTCGTCACCGCGACGGAGCGGTTCCCGTGGGGCGAACTGACGCCCAACGCGGACCCCGACGCCCCGCGGCGGCTCGGCGGCGCGGGCGACGTGGTCGTGTACGACCCGCCCGACGCGGAGCGGCGGCCGATCCTCCACCGCCTCGCGTTCCGCGTCAGCGCGGGCGAGGACTGGACCGACCGCGCCGACCCGGCTCTCCTCGACGGCGACTGCGACGCGATGGACGCCTGCCCCGCGCCGCACGACGGCTACGTGACCTACGGCGACGCGAACGGCGAGTACGACCAGAGCGCGGGGATCGCCCCGATCGTCCGCGACGAGTGGATCTCGGCGAAGGCGCTGGTCTCGGTGCCGAACCTCGGCTGGTTCCGGGTCGGCGTCGACGCCGCGATCGCCCGGATCGGTCTCTTCCCGACGCTCGCCGGTATCACCGGTCTCGCGGCGGCCGCGGGCGGCGTCGGCGCGGTCCTGATCGGCTGGGTCGGCCGGCGCCGCGGCGACCTCCGAGCGTAACGCCTCACTCCGAGGGCGCGCCGGTCGCCGCCGACTCGTCGTCGACGTCGTCGTCGGTCTCGGCGTCTCCGTCGGCGGTCTCGGCGTCTCCGTCGGCGGTGGTCTCTTCGCCGTCGTCCTCGCCGACCTCCTCGAGCGTCACCGACCCGTTCGCGGCGTTGCGGAGGGCGTCGGACCGCCCGAACTCGCCGGGCGCGATCGCGAGGGTCCGGATGCCGTACCCGTTCGCGGTCTCGACGACCGGCTTGAAGTCGGTGTCACGCGAGGCGATCGCGAGCACCGACATCCGGTTCTCGGCCGCGAACCGGGCGGCGTCGACCGCGAGCTTCACGTCGACGTCGCCGCTCGTGATCACGACTTCGAACCCGCGGGCCTCCGCGGCCTGGATCAGCCCCGGCGTCGCGTGCTCGTCGAGGTAGAGCCGCGTCGCGACCAGCGGCCCCTCGGCCTCCGCCGCCCGGCGCACGTCGTCGAGGTCGACGTCGAACTCGTCGCGCAACACGTTCGGTCCGTCGACGAACAGCGCCACGCCGACCGGCTCCTCGTCCTCCCGACTGGATTGCATGCGTCCCGGTCGGCGGCGGGCGGAAATATGCGTGCTGGTCCGCGCCGCCGCTCACCGCGTCGTGGCCCTCGGTTTACACCTTATATCCGTTTTATGTCTTGATCGACGACTGTAGTGAATATACGGAGCGTTGAAGTAGGATGTCCAAGAATAACGAGATAAGATGTCGAACCACGACACTTACACCGTAATTTCCGAGCAGAACGATCACGATTGCACCACGCTTCGTGCACATCCCCGCAACGAGACGTACCACGTCGTCGACTACGCCGACGACGACGACCGCGAGGAGGTCGCGGACCTGCCGGTCGGCTCGGTCGTCAAGATGGAGCTGTCGCGCGCGGGTCGCCGGAGCAACGTCTGGCGCGCCGAGGCCGTCCGCACCGCACACACCGACGGCGGTGAGCGGGAGTAAGCGGGGACCGGCCGAGCAGACGGATCCCGTTCCCCGCTTCGGAGCCTTCTTGACAGCATACTTAGGTAGCTGGCCGGCCTACCTCACGGCATGATCGAACGCGTTCTCGTCCCGATGGACGACTCGGTCCACTCCGGAAAGGCCCTCGAGTACGCCTTGGAGAACTTCCCGGACGCCGCCGTCTCCGTCATCCACGTGGTCGGCGTGCCGTCGCCGCTGATGGGCGACGCGGCGGCGCTCGCCCTCGCCGACGACTTCGAGGAGGCGGTCAACGAGCGCGCCGAGAGCGTCTTCGACCGCGCCGGTGAGATAGCGAGCGACCGCGGCCGAGAGATCGACACGATCGTCGGCGTCGGCCACCCCGCCCGGAACGTCATCGACCGCGCAGAAGAGTACGACACGGTGGTGCTCGGGGCTCACGGCGCGGACCGCGGCCGCGCGACGCGCCGGTTCCTCGTGGGAAACGTCGCCGAGACCGTCTCGAAGCGCGCCCCGGTCCCGGTGGTCCTCGTCCGCTGACGCCGCCCTGAGCGCGTCCTCGTCCGGTGCGCGTCACGCACCGGATCAGTCGCGCGTCAGCCGCGGGTTCGTCACGGCGCCGTCGGCGGCCGACGCGAAGTCGCGGGCGTACTTCGCGAGGATGCCGCCCTCGTACGGCGGTTCGGGCGCCTCCCACGCGTCGCGGCGCTCCGCGAGCTCCTCCTCGGAGAGGTCGACCGTGAGGTCGCGTTCGGGGATGTCAACGGTGATGTGATCGCCCTCCTCGATGAGCCCGATCGGACCGCCGTTCGCCGCCTCGGGCGCGACGTGTCCGATCATCGGGCCGCGCGTCCCGCCGGAGAAGCGCCCGTCGGTGAGGAGCGCGACGTCCTCCTCGTGGCCGGCGCCGACGACGGCGGCGGTGACGCCGAGCATCTCGCGCATCCCCGGCCCGCCGGTCGGGCCCTCGTTGCGGATCACGATCACGTCGCCGGAGTCGACGGCGCCCGACTGGACGTACTCCATCGCGTCCTCCTCGTTCTCGAACACGCGGGCGGGCCCCTCGTGGTAGAAGGCGTCGTCGCCGGTCACTTTTAAGACCGCGCCGTCCGGCGCGAGGTTGCCGTCGAGGATCTTGATCGCGCCCTCGGCCTCCTTGGGGTCGTCGACGGTGTAGAGGAAGTCGGCCTCGATGGAGTCGTCGTCCGGGAGCGCGCCGCTGTCCTCCAGTTCGGCGAGCTCCTCGGCGAGCGTGCGACCGGTGACCGTCATCGCGTCGCCGTGGAGCAGGTCGGCCTCCAGCAGGCGGCGGAGCACGACCGGGACGCCGCCGACCTCGTGGAGGTCGTTCATCACGCGCGTCCCGCCGGGCTGGAGGTCGGCGATCTTCGGCGTGCGGCGCGATATCTCGTCGAAGTCCTCGATCGCGAGGTCGACGTCGGCCTCGGCCGCCAGCGCGAGCAGGTGGAGGACGCCGTTCGTCGACCCGCCGATGGCGGTCTGGAGGGCGATCGCGTTCTCGAAGGACTCCCGCGAGAGGATGTCGGAGGGGCGGCGGTCGTTCGCGATGCAGTCTAAGACGAGTTCGCCCGCGCGCTCCGCGACCTCGTAGCGCTCCGCGTCCTCGGCGGGCGCGGAGGCCGAGCCGAGCGGCGCCATCCCGAGCGCCTCGGAGATGGACGCCATCGTGTTCGCGGTGAACATCCCGCCGCACGAGCCCGCGCCGGGGCAGGCGTGCCGCTCCAGGTCGTCGAGCTCCTCGCCGCTCATGTCGCCCTCGGCGTAGGCGCCGACGCCCTCGAACACCTGGACGATCGTCACGTCGCGCCCATCGTGCTGGCCGGGCATGATCGAGCCGCCGTAGAGGAAGACGCTCGGGAGGTCGGTGCGGATCGAGGCCATCAGCATGCCGGGGAGGTTCTTGTCGCAGCCGGCGACGGTCACCAGCGCGTCCATGCGCTCGCCGAAGGAGACGAGTTCGACCGAGTCGGCGATGACCTCGCGGGAGATGAGGCTCGCCTTCATCCCCTCGGTCCCCATCGAGATGGCGTCCGAGATGGTGATCGTCCCGAACTCGATCGGCATCCCGCCGGCGGCGTCGATCCCCTCGATCGCCGCGTCGGCGACGTCGTCGAGGTGGACGTTACACGGCGTGATGTCGGCGGCGGGGTTCGGAACGCCGACGATCGGCGAGGAGAGGTCCTCGTCGTCGAACCCCATCGCGCGGAACATCGACCGGTGCGGGGCGCGCGCCGCGCCCTCGGTCACGTCCCTGCTCGGTAAGCTCTCGTCCTTCTCCCCCGCGAACCGGTCCGCGTCGCCGCCGCGTCGACGGGTGGAGTCCCCGTCGTCGGATCGTGGCTGCTGTTCGCTCATACCTGACCCAGTCGCTCGGGGGTCTTAAACGGCCGCAACGGGGCGAGGGTTGCTCGTGGCGGCGCGTCGAGCCGAACGGGTTCGCTCGCCGACGCGAGCCGGGAGCAAACCGGCGCGCTACGCGCCCGTCGCCCCGATCAGACCGGCGCTTTCAGCTCCACCCGGTACCCGAACGGGTCCCTGACGTACACCGCGGGCGCCTCTCCGGTCGCGCCGAGCGGGGAGTCGAGCGTTTTTTCGATTTCGACGCCCGCCTCGTCCAGTTCGGCCTCGATCTCCGCTATCGACTCCTCGACGACGATCGCGACGTGGTCGTAGTTCGTCGCCGTCGGCGGCTCGAACGAATCGGTGGGCCAGAGGTGGACGACGGCTGCCGGCGTCAGTCGCACGTCGAAGAAGGGCTTCTCGCCGGCCGCGTACGGGTCGTCCTCGATCCCGAAGCCGAGCCGCTCGCCGTAGAACTCCCGGGCGTCGTCGACGCCGTCGGCCGGGATGCGGAGGTTGACGTGGTCGATGTGGCGTGCCTGCATGGTCACGCGTTCGGTCTCGGCGTCAAAAAAGGGACAGTCAGGCGAACGCCTGGAGAATCCCGGCGCCGTCCGTGCTCCGACCGAGGTCCGGGAGCGTGGCGCGCTCGGGGTGCGGCATCAGCACGGCGACCGTCTCGCGCTCGCCGAGGACGCCGGCGACGTTGTCGGTGGAGCCGTTGGGGTTGGCCGCGTCGGTGACGTTCCCGTCGGCGTCGCAGTATCGGAAGAGCACGCGGCCCTCCGCAACGAGGTCGGCGTGCGCGGCCTCGTCGATCTCGAAGCGCCCCTCGCCGTGCGCGATGGGGACCTCGATCACGTCGCCCTCGTCGTAGGCGGCGGTCCACGGGGTGTCCGCGCGCTCGACGCGGAGGTGGACCGGCTCGCACTGGAACCGCGCGGAGGCGTTGGTCGTGAACGCGCCGGCGGTGAGCCCGGACTCCGCGCCGATCTGCGCGCCGTTGCAGACGCCGATGACGGGGACGCCGTCGGCGGCGGCCTCGCGCACCTCCTTCATGATCGGGGCGCGGGCGGCCATCGCGCCGGCCCGGAGGTAGTCGCCGTAGGAGAAACCGCCGGGGAGGACGATCCCCTCGGTGTCGGCCGGGAGCCCGTCTTCGTGCCAGACGCGCTCGGCGTCGACCCCGAGGTGCGCCAGCGCGCGGACCGCGTCTCGGTCGCAGTTCGAGCCGCCGAACTGGACGACGGCGACCGTCACGCCGACCACCCCGCGTGGGCGGCCGCGAGGCCCGCGTCGGTGACGAGCGGCGTCGTCTCGACGACGGCGACCGTCATCGCTCCGCGACCGCGACGTCGTAGTCGTGGATGGTCGGGTTCGCGAGGAGCCGCTCGGCCATCTCGCCGGCGCGGTCGGCGGCCTCGTCGGCGTCGGCCGCCTCCAAGTCCACCTCGAAGCGGTCCGCGGACCGGAGGTCGGACAGCTCGAACCCGAGGCGTTCGAGCGCCTGTTGGGTGGTCTCGGCCTCCGGGTCGAGGACGCCCCGCTTCAGCCGGACCGTCACCGTCGCGGTGTAGGCAGTCATGAGCGATACTGCGAAGTCGTGTGTAAAAACCGTTTTGGAACGCCTTTTATATCCATATTCGTGGATATATTTTGGTCGATCAAGATGGATTCGGCGCAGCAGAGAACGAAAGGGGCAAACCCCTCCGCGTTCTGGTCGGTGTGTATGCAGCCGCTCGAACCATCGGAGGTGATCGTCGCATGACCCGCGAACTGACCGAAATCACGGTCGTCGGAGGAGACAAGACCGGTCTCATCGCGCGGGTCACCTCCCTGCTGTTCGAGCGGGGAATCAACATCGAGGACCTCGACCAGGCGGTCCGCGAGGGCGTCTTCCGGATGACGACCCGCGTGGACGCCTCGGAGATGGAGACGTCGCGCGGCGAGCTCCGCCGCGCGCTCGCCGAACTGGGCCGCGAACTCGACGTCGACATCCAGGTGCGGTTCCCGAGCGACCGGGACGCGCGCCGGATCGCGCTCCTCGTCACGAAGGAGACGCACGCGCCCGAGGCGCTGCTCGAGGCCGAGGCCAACGGCGACCTCGCCGACGACGGCGAGGAGGCCGAAATTCCGGTCGTCATCGGCAACCGCGGCGACCTCCGGACGCTCGCGGAGCGCTACGACAAGCCCTTCTACGACGTGGGCGACGGGAACGGGAACACCGACGAGGGCCGGCTCCTCGACCTGCTCGCCGAGTACGACGTGGATCTGATCGCCTTGGCCCGCTACATGCGCATCCTCTCGCCCGAGGTCGTCTTCCGGTACGAGGGGCGGATCATCAACGTCCACCCCTCCCTGCTGCCGGCGTTCCCCGGCGCGGAGGCGTACCGACAGGCGAAGGACGCGGGCGTCCGCATCGCCGGCGTCACCGCGCACTACGTGACGACCGACCTCGACCAAGGCCCCGTCATCGCCCAGCGCGCCTTCGACGTGCCCGCCGGCGCCGAGGTCTCCGACATCAAGCGCCGCGGGCAACCCCTCGAAGCCGACGTGCTCCTCGAGGCCGTCCGGCTCCACCTCGCCGACGCCGTCGCGATCCACCGCGGGACGGTCCACGTGCGCGAGGACGCCGACGTCGACGCCCAGCTCGGGCTGAGCGAGGCGGCGATCGACGCCAACCCCGAGGAGCCGGTGGACGGCGAACCGCTCTCGCGCTCCGGGACGCCGGCCCCCGGAAGCGACTGACCGGCCGGCGGGCGAACGCGGGCGATCCGACGGACCACACTTTTAAACGGCTCTCCGCGTACGTACCGGTGATGTCACCCGCTCGGTCGGCCGCGCGGTTCCTCGCGGACTCCCGGGCCGCCGTCCGGAGCGACGACCGCCTGGTCCTGTTCTTACTCCTGCTCCTCTCGGTGGCCGCGCTCGCGGTGTTCCTCTACTACACCGCGCTGATCCTCGGCGGACTCCCGGACGTGCTCCCGCCGGCGGCGCCGTCGCCGTGAGCGCGCCGTCCCTTCGAGCGCGCCGTCGCCGCGGGGACACGCTCGCCGCGGGGACGCGCGACGGGCCCGCCCCTACTCGCCCTCGTCGGCGTCGATGGACTCCATGACGCGGGCGTGGAACTCCCGGAGCACCGCCGACTCGTCGTCGGCGAGCACCGTGTCGGAGTCGACGAGCGTGGCGAGCCCGAACGAGAGCGGCGTCGGCGAGTCGACGGTGTGGTGGACGACGTTGACGTCGCCGCCGGCGATTCCGCCGAGCACCTCGCTGATGCCGGCGAGGTCGAGCCGGTCCTCCAGCAGTTCGCGGTACGTCTCCTCGGTGACGGCGAACTCGTCGAGCTCGTCCGCGAACGAGAGCAGCATCTCGGCCGACACCTGCTGTTCGGCCGCCGTCTTCTCGTACCCCTTGTACCGCTTCAGGATGAGGAGCGAGCGCGCCGCGTCGATCCGGAAGTAGCGCTGGAGGAGGTCGGTCCCCTGGACCGCCTCGCGGAGGTCCTCGCGGACCGTGTCGGGGTCCAGCTCGCGGACGATCCGAGTCACGTCGACCTTGCGGTTCAGCGGGAGCGCGAGCGAGAAGCCGCGGTCCGCGACCGCGACCGCGACGTTCGCGTCCGTCCGGTTCGCGACCGCGGCGCCGACGAGCCGCGAGAGGCCGTCGTTGAACCGACGGCCGTAGTTGGAGTGGACGTAGAATCGTCGCTTGTACTCCGTGCGGTCGAGCTCTTCCTCCACGACGAGCCGGGAGGGCGTGGGAACGCTCTCGACGCCCGCGTACGCCACCTGCTCGTCGTACATCCGCGTGATCGCTCTGACGGCGTTCCCGTCGAGGGGGAACTCGCGGAGCCACGCGCGGACCGCCGGCGGACCGCCCTCGGACAGCCGGTCGAGTAGCTCCCCCTGAAACGCCAGCACCTCCCGCGCGAGGTCGTACGAGAGCGGGAGCCGCTCGGAGTACCACGAGGGGACGGTGGGGCGCTCGCTCGTCCGGTCGACGTACACCTTCGAGCCGCGGCGGTACCGGAAGGCGAACCGCTCGCCGCCCAGCGCGAACACGTCGCCGGACTCCAGCGTGTCGAGGTAGCTCTCGTCGAGCGTGCCGACCCGCTCGTCGTCGCGGGTGTATATCTGACAGCTGAACGAGTCCGGAATCGTCCCGACGTTGGTCATGTAGATCACTCGCGCGAGCCGACCGCGCTTCCCGACGAGCAGCTCGCCGACCGGGTGCGCCTCGTGGTGGTGTTCGCCGTCCGGCGGGTCGTTCTCGTCGCGCCACACCTTCGGGTAGACGTTCCGGTCTTCGAGCCCCTCGTAGTCGGCCGTGAGGTAGCGCATGAGCCGTTCGTACTCGGCCTCGCCGAAATCTCGGTACGGGTGGGCGCGCCGGAGCGTCTCGCGGATCTCCCGATCCGGTCGGATCCGGTTTATCGCCATCCCGTACACGTGCTGGGCGGCCACGTCGTAGGCGCCCTCGGGGAGGAAGACGCGGTCGACGAACCCGTCCTCGGCGCGGGCGAGCATCGCGGCGCACTCCATCAGCTCGTCGCGGTCGAGCGCGAACACCCGCCCCTCGACCGTCTCGCCGGGGCTGTGGCCCGCGCGGCCGACGCGCTGGAGCAGCGCCGCGACCGACTTCGGCGAGCCGACCTGCACGACCAGATCGAGGTGCGGCATGTCGATGCCGAGTTCGAGGCTCGTCGAGGTGGTCACCACGTCGAGGTCGCCGGCCTTCAGCCCCTCCTCGATCCGGGTGCGCTGTCCCTCGCCGAGGCTTCCGTGGTGACACCCCGAGTCCGACTCGTCGTAGCCGAACCGCTCGCGGAGCTCCTGCAGGGTGCGCTCCGCGCCCGAGCGGGAGTTCGTGAACACCAGCGTGTTCTCGTGGTCGTCTATCAGGTCGTGGAGCGCGTCGTAGAACCGGTCGGTGACGACGGAGCGCGGCGTGTGGACCAGGTCGGCCGCCGGCGTCCGGAGTTCGAGGTCGAACTCGCGGACGAACCGCGCGTCGACCAGTTCGTACGGGCGGGGTTCGAGCCCCGACGCGTCGCCGACCTCGCCGTCGACGCGCTCGCGACCGACGAGGAACTCCGCGACCTCGTCGAGCGGCTCGACCGTGGCCGAACAGCCGATCCGGGTGGGCGAGCCGTCGGCGAGGTCTGTCAGTCGCTCCAGCGAGACGGAGAGGTGGGTCCCGCGCTTGTTCGCCGCCAGCGAGTGGATCTCGTCGACGATGACGTACTCGACGGTCCGGAGCTTCTCCTTGAACTTCGGGGAGTTGAGCAGGATCGCCAGCGTCTCCGGCGTGGTGTTGAGGACGTGCGGCGTCTCGTTCAGCATCGCCTGCCGGTCCGCCTTGCTCGTGTCGCCGTGGCGGATCGCCTGCCGGACGCCGGGGTCGGGAGGAGTCCCGTCGCCGTCTCCGGCCCTCGCCTCCGCCGCGATGCCCTCTATCGGGCGTTCGAGGTTCCGCTTGATGTCGTTCGCGAGCGACTTCAGCGGCGAGACGTAGAGGCAGTAGACGGAGTTCTCTAGCTCTCCGGCCCGGTCGCGGGCGAAGAGGTCGTCGAGGACGGCGGTGAAGGAGGCGAGCGTCTTCCCGCTCCCGGTCGGCGCGGCGACGAGGCAGTTCCGCCCGTCGTCGACGTGCGGGATGGCCTCGCGCTGCGGCGGGGTGAAGAAGCCGCCGTTCTCGCCGACGTACGCGCCGAACTCGGAGACCCACCACCGGCGGACCGGCGGGGTGAGCCGGTTCAGCACGTCGGCGTCGGGGAGCGGCACCGTCTCGGGGTCGAACTCGACGTCCGGGGCGTCGTCGTCGGACTGCGTCCGACTGCCCGAGGGACCGTGTCCCTCGCTGTCGTCGCTAAGCGCCTCCCGGAGGAGGGCTCGCGCAGAGGGGCGCTCTACCCCGGGACCCGTGAGTTCGCTCACTACTTGGCTCGTGGGCGCGCGGAGCCATATCGGTTGTGTCGACGGGGACGGTCGGGGTGACCGTCGCGGGGGGACGACCGCCGCGTCGCGTCGCGTCGCGCGCTCGTCGGTGACCGGCGAGTTCGAACGTGCGAACCGGCCCGTTTATCCGGGATCCGTCCGTGGCGGCGCACGTATGAGTGCAACCTCGCCGGAGACGGAGCGGGAGATCGACCGCAACCTGTTCGT
>Ga0102935_1000578_pt1 | contig 13356 bp, 11 predicted proteins | sample SalPonR2_A_D2_MG_FD_78508 | JGI IMG/M metagenome (GOLD analysis project Ga0102935, IMG submission 78508) | Salt pond soil microbial communities from South San Francisco under conditions of wetland restoration - Salt Pond MetaG R2_A_D2_MG | ecosystem: Environmental > Aquatic > Marine > Intertidal... | reverse complement strand
TCCGGCTCTGTTGAAATCCTATTCTTCATATATATTCTCGCCTGAAACAGGCAGTCAATGAGAGTTGTGTGCTCTGTTGAATCCGCAGAATGCGTCGGGATCGGGTCATTCTGCGCTCGGTTCAGAGCTGCTGCCGAGAGAATTTGGAGATAGAATCTTGGCAGAGAGCGAGAGGACTGAGATCACTGGATGGATGGATCCAATTCATCGTCGACGAAGAGCGAGATACACGCGCCTTGAAAGATCGTGACTCCCGTGCCATCATCGGATTCAACAGAGCACTTTGTAGGAGTCCCACGCTTGCAGGGCTTTCCCTACAACCGCGCACTTGTTGTTCCGAAGGAAGTCATCGCGGTCAACCTCATTTTGAATCTCAGTTCGGTTGTAACCTTGCTGTTTGAGTTGGAGTGTATCGTTGGAGATGTCTCGTGCAGCGTAACGGGCATCTTTGAGCCACGATCGCTCACCAGACTCTATGCAGAGTCGAGTGCACGCGGTCTTCGTGACTTCTTCAATACCCATACATTGACTATCGAATCAAATGATAATAAAAGTAGGGATTAGGATGGGAAAATACAGGAGTCATGCACATTCAATTAGTTCGTGCAAGTATCATTTCGTGTGGTGCCCGAAGTACCGACACGGGAGGTTGGAGTTAGTTCAAGACGAACTTGCAGAGTTGTTCCACGGGACTGCCGAGCGGTTCGGTCACGAGATTGTGTCGATGGAGACTGCCACCGACCACGTTCACTTGTTCGTGGAGAACGACTCGAAATGGAGTCCTGCCGAGATTGCCAAGCAATTCAAGGGCTACTCAGGTCGAACAATTCTGAAACGCCACCCAGAAATCAAACAGCGGTATTTCTGGGGGAGTGGTCTGTGGAAGGACGGCTACTACGTTGGGACGACGGGTGCGGTGTCCGAGGATGTGGTTCGTCGGTACATCGAGGAGACAGAACATTAGGCGAGCGTACGCGATTCACCCACGGGTCGGGTGACCCGTGGAACTCTCGCTGTTTCCTTTAGAAGATTGAGGAGAATACCCGTGCCGTAGGTGCAGGAGGAGGCCAACTAGACCCCCCAGATGACGGCGATCCCTGCTGTCGCGACGACGGCGAGGAGTAACTGGAGCGGGCCGCCAACTCGTAGGAAGTCGGTGAATTCGTAGCCACCGGGGCCATACACCATGAGGTTCGTCTGGTAGCCGACCGGTGTCATAAACGACGTCGCCGACGCGAACATCACCGCCAACAGGAACGCGAATTCGTTCGCACCAAGTTGAGCGGCCGCGTTGACGCCAACCGGGATCATCAACACGACCGTCGCCACCGGCGTGATGACGCTCGCGAGCATGCCAGCAACCAGATACAGGACGAACATGACGCCCACGGTCGGGAGGACACTGTCTGTCGCAACGAGAAAGTCCGAGACGAGGGCCGCCCCGCCGGTCGACTCTAACGCGATCCCGAGCGGAATCACCCCCGCCAAGAGGAAGATCACGTTCCACGAGACGGCGTCGTAGGCATCAGTCGTGGTTAAACACCCGGAGACAACCATCGCGACGACGCCGGCCAGCGCCGCGATAACGATCGGAAGGACATCGAGTGCGGCGAGTGCCACCACACTGACGAGGACACCAACCGCAATGGGTGTCTTCGGCGATAGTGGTGCGACGTCGTCAATGTCCGCGTCAGCCAGCCGATCGAGCGCACGCTCGTCCGCGACGACCAGACTGCCAGTGTCCGTGAAATACCGGACGGCCGCCGGCGTCGTCCGGACCACCAGCAGGTCGCCCGCCTGCAGCGTACGCTCGCCGAGCGCTGTCCGGTACAGATCGCCACCGCGACGGAGCGCAAGCACGCTCGTCTCGTGGTACTCGTGCAACCCGGTTGCAGAGATAGTGTCACCGACGAACGGCGACTGATCCGGAACGACCGCCTTCGCGAGCATGCCGTCAGTCGCCGCCGACTCGAACGTCTCCTCGGTCACGGTCTCGCGAGGTCGTCGTCCGAGCATCGCCGCCTCACGAAACTGGGTGACTGCGTGCATGGGGCCATGCACGATCACGCCATCGCCCGCCTCGATGACTCGGTCAGAGTGTGGGCCAGCGTACGCCTCGTCGTCGCGTCGGATCTGCAGGATGCGGATGTCCGGGTGGGAATCGTCGAACGCCTCAACGGACTGCCCGACTGCGGGCGACGCCGGGCGAACGTACAGGTGGGTGAGGTAGTCGTCGAGATCGAACTCCGCAACCGGATCGCTGTCTGCAGGAACGCGAGCAGGAGTGAGTCGCCAACCGACGGTCAACAGGTACGCGGTTCCGACGATTAGGAGGATGGCACCGAGCCCCGTGAACTCGAACATCCCGATCCCGTCGCGACCGTCGATCAGGAGGCGTGCAAAGTCGCTGGCGAGGATGTTCGTCGACGTGCCGATGAGCGTGAGCGTCCCACCAAGGATGGCGGCATACGACAGCGGGAGCAGGAGCTTCGAAGGGCTCATCCCCGACTTTTCGGCAAGGTCGGTAACCATCGGGATGAAGACGGCGACGACGGGCGTGTTGTTCACGAACCCCGCGATGGGACCGGTCGTACAGACGGTGGCGACAAGCGCACGGAAGTCGCGTCCGCCAGTGAACTCGGCAAGGTACACGCCGAGCCGTTCGACGACGCCGGTGTTCTGGACGCCCGCACTAAGCATGTACATCGCGATGATGGTGACCGTCGCGGGGTTCGCAAACCCCGAAATCGCCGCCCGAGCGCCGACACCGGTCCATGGTTCGAGAATGACAAGGGCGGCGACGACGCTGATCGCGGTCACGTCGTTGGGGACGATCTCGGTGATGAACGCCACCAGCACGGCGAGGATGAGCATGAAGACAACGGCAGCGCCCGACACCTCGACGATAGGCATACCGGGACGACTCGTGTTGATGCCTTCACTGTTCCCATGATCGGACACATCTGTTCGGTTTACCAATCGGCAACATGGTGGTCGAGCCGTTTAGCTACGTGCAGTACGAGGAAAACGAACGACCGGGAATCACTGGTTCTACCTTTGGGTCAAGAACCATTCGTATCCATATCCTACAATAGCCCCTATTGGAGCGATAACGGGAAGAGTAATCATACCCCCGAATACAGCGATTAGAGCAGTGAGGAACACGAACTCGGAGAGCGCACTAGCGAGTCCGCCAGCGGAAACCTGACTCAGAGAGAACATGAAGCCAATCAAAGCTGCGAATATGAAAAGCGACCCGACCGCTGTAACGACGCCTGCTACAGCGCCGCAGCGCGGATCCGGTTCATCCGACACCACCACACGCCAGACAACGGTCGCTACGATGAGAGCGACGACCGGTGTCACAATCATCCCGAGGAAGGTTATCTCACTTCCTCGCCGATACTCCGCTATGCTAGCGGAGTCAAATCCTCGGGCTCTGAACGTCTGGAAGAAGTTCCAGAGGTTAATCAGGACGGCACCAAGGAGGGCCGACCCGCCGGCAGCGATGCCCGCCCCGACATCCCGCCGAGAGACACCCAGATAGTTGATCATTTTCTAATCGCTTGAGATTTCAGTTATTCAATGATAAAATAATTATGTCACTATTACTGGTGTTTGTACACCAGCCAGTACGAGAGTGGGAGTGTGAACTACCCCACCCTACTCAGCCACAGGCGTGGCTTCGTTGAGGGTGGGGCTTCCTGTTTCGACGACGCGCTTTGCAGACACCGAGTGGGTGTCCGTAGGGAGCGCAGTCTCCACAGGCGTTGATTCGGGCCATCCCAGCCCTAGTTCAGCAAAGCCTCTCTGCAACACGTTCATCGCCGCGTTCGCGTCACGGTTACACTCGAACCCACAACTCGGACACGAGTGCTCCCTGACCCAGATGGGTTTCGCCGTCTCCACACCACACGAGGCACACTCCTTGGTCGTTCCTCGGGCCTCGACTTGCACGACGTGCGTGCCGTACAGGTCACCCTTGTATTCGAGCAGTGTGATGAACTGTCGCCACGCCGCAGCCTGCTTGTTCCGGGCGTTGCCCTCGCCCTGAAGCATTCCAGCGACGTTCAGGTCTTCAACGAACACGGCGTCATAGGTCTTGACGAGCCACGTCGTAAGTTTGTGCTGGTAGTCCAGCACCTTTCGCTTGATGTGGCGCTTGACTTTGGCGACCTTCTTCCGTTGTTTCTCGTAGTTGTTCGACTCCTTCTCCTTGCGGGACAACTTGCGTTGCTCCCGTCCGAGGCGCTCGTAGTCGTCTTTGGGGTCGAGCCACTCCACGGTCTTCCCATCAGAGGTGTGGATGTAGTTGAGGATGCCGAGGTCGATGCCGACGCTGTTACTCGCGTCGAGCGAGTTCACGTCGGGGTTCTCGGGCAGGTCGGCGTCGTCGGTTTCCAGCCCGAAAGAGATGAACCAGTCACCGGTCGTCTCTTTTTTCACTGTGATCTCTTTGATAGCTGCTTCGTCGGGGATCTCGCGGTGGTAGCGGAGTTTGATATCTCCGATTTTGGAGAGCCAGAGCGTCGCGCGTCGGCCACTCGTGTTTTTGAGTTCGAAGCCAGACTGCGAATACGTTATACTCTGGAACTCTCTCGGAGACTTCCAGTTGAGCTTCCCGACCTTGCGTCCGTTTTGCTTCTGCTCGGAGAGTCCAGTGAGATTCTGATAGAACCGAGTGACGGTTCGTTGTAGAGCCTTCGAGTTGACTTCCGAGAAAACGGGGAACTCGTCTTTCCAGTCGGGGAGTCGGGAGTGGTGCTTGTACGCAGAGCCGATGTCGTCGGCGTCTGTGTTTTCGTACTCGTACAGGGTGTAGTTGTACGCTTGGCGATGAATGTCGATATGGTAGTCTAGTTCAGCCGCTACCTCTTGTGTCGGGTAGGCATGGTAGCGGTGACTGTACTCCATCGCTGTCTATTGATTATCGATATGTTGTCTTAATGGTTTGTACTGGTGTGCGGCGATTCATCCCCTCCCTACTCGCTCCCGTTGGTCGCTCCTTGAGGAAGGGGCATTCTCGCCTCACTTCTGGTAAAAGTTCGGGTTGGGAACGGCGGAATATCCAAGCCAGCCTCTTGCTGGCGACTGATTGCCGGGAGTCCACATCAAAGCCCTACCCTCAAGGACCGAGGCGCGTAGCGCCGAGGGAGTAGGGTAGGATAGTTTACATCTAAATCTGTCTGAAACGAAGGATTTCAACAGAGCAGTTTCATTCGCTTCAAGTACCCGCCGATCCGGCCCTGTTGAAACCCTCATCAGATGACACGTTCTGATCCGGTTGCGGTCAATACAAGATACTCAAGAACCGCTCAGTACAGGTGAAGCACAGGCCGTTCAGTACACGCTTCTCACAGTATTCTCCCAACTACTGTACCAGCCGTAGTACAAACTGCTATGAGCAATGCCATCTTCACAGAAATTCGATCGGTAAAATGGCTAAGAGAGAGGCCGACGATAGCAGACGAGAAAAAGCTGTAGGCGATGATTGCTGACAGAGAGAGGGCCATAGTGCTCACTACACTGACGATGTCATGAATATCCTATGGTCAATTCGCAGCTCTCATTGACCGGCTGTTTGAGGTGCAAATCTATCTGAAGAATAGACGCGCCTCCGCGCGTCGGGCGTCCGGACGGGGGCTCGTCCCCGAGCGGTTCCTTCACGGCTGTGCGGTAGCACCGGTTCCAAGCGGGTCCTGTACTCGCAGTGGCGGTCATCCACGGTCTCCCAGGGACGAACTGTTCGGGGATGTCCTCACCTGCCCTTCCACGATCTTGATGAACCTTTCGCTCGTCATCTCGTATCGTGTATAACCGTCCGACGTTCGCTCCCGATCAACGGTGGCAACGACATCGCCGTCAACCTGAATCTCCCACGCATCGCCGTGGGCAACGTCAAGACCCATCAGCTGTATCTCGACGCCGTAGGCCGTCTCTAGTTCGTCAGCAAGCGGCGGGACGAGCGTGCCGTCCACAAGCCGTGGTGGTTGATACGGGGGGAGGTCGTGCTCTCTGAACTCCACGACTGCGTCACGCCACCAATCTGGTAGGCGATTGATGTCGACATTCGCGTACGGATCGTCCCCGTCAAGCAACTCCGGCGGTTCAATGTTGTCCCGTAGTGGTTGTTCCTCGCTGTGTCGAGACATTCATTGTACGAAGGGTCTGGTTAGCTGTGGCGGGCACATCTTGTTTCGAAACGGAGGAACTACAGCTCAACGTAGACTTCGCCGTCCCGAACGTGGACATCGTACGTCGGCAACCGGTAATCGTTGCTCGCCGTGTGAGTGCCGTCGGTGATGTCGAACTCCCACCCGTGCCACGGGCACGCGACGATCTCGTCTTCACACGCCCAGACGAGTTCGTCGTCCTCGTCGACATCGAGGGTTCCGCCCAGCAGGCCCTCACAGGCCGGTCCCCCTTGATGTGTACAGTAGTTCGACAGCGCGTGGAGTTCGCCGTTCGAGTTGAAGACGGCTATCTCTCGTCCCGAGACCTCGACGATGATGCGCTCACCGTCGGCGATGTCCTCGGCTGCGATAACATGGTGTAGATCGTCCCAGTCTGGGTCAGGTTGTGTGGATTCACTCATCGTCAGTCGAAAGCGTACACCCGCTCTGCGGTCTTACCGTAGATGTTCTGTATCTCCTCGCTGGAGAACTCCGAACGGAGCATCTTCAGTAGCTCTCCGGTGTTGTCGAAGTCGAAGTGCGGATAGTCTGAGGAGAACATCAGACTGTTCTCGCCCTCGAAGTGCCGAATCGTCTCCGTGAGGTACGCCGGGTCGTCCAGCCCTTCGACGGGCTGACTCGTCACGTAGAACTGATCTTTGAGGTACTCACTGGGGCGTTTCTCGAGCATCGGCGCGTCCCACTTCGCACCCATATAGTCGTGATCGAACCGCCGCATGAAGTACGGGTACCAGCCGAGCCCCGACTCTTGGATGACGAATGTTAGATCGGGGAACCGTTCGGGAACACCCCGAGTCAACATGTCCGCCAAGTTCGTCTGGTGCATCATGTTGTGCGAGGTCGCATGAACGGGAAGCGCCCGATCCATCGCCTGCCACGTCGACGGGAACCGTGTCATCATCGTTCCAGCGGCATTATGCATCTTGATCGGTAGTCCAGCCCGTTCGCACGCGTCGTAAAGTGGGTAGTAGGACTCGTGGCCGAGGAGCGGATCGACCGACCCGCTCGGAATCATCACCGCCGCGATGCCATCCTCGTCGGCGCGGCGTTCGACCTCTTCGGCCGCCTTCTGTGGCTTCTGCGGGGCGACGAGAGCAGCCCCGTACAGGCCGTCGTCGGGGTCGACGATCTCGTCGAGGAGCCAGTTGTTATATGCCGTCGCAAGCGCAGCGGCGAGGTCGTCGTGGTGAACTCCCCCAAGATAGAGGTTCTGCGTGGGCGTGATTATCGCTTTGTCCCACTCCACGAGGTCCCTCCCCGTTTGGATGTCCTCTTTGGTACGGACGGTTTCGGAGTCGGCTTTCCCGATTGTCACCGAGTACACCATCCCATGGGCGGGGTAGACGCGGCCGAGGTACCCGTAGTCGTCACCCTGCTGGCTGTTCAACAGCTCGTCGAACGGGCTCTCGAGGTACGGGAGGATGTCTTCTTGCCGCTCAGTCAGGTGGAAGTCGGTGTCGACGATAACCTCCAAGTCGTCAATCGACCGGATTCGCCGTTCCGTGGTGGAACTCATACGAACCACATGGTCGATTGCACGTATATACACCGGGGCAATTCACGACGACGGAACACGTCTTAGAGGGTTTCTAACGCCCCTGTGAACGTTCTCACTTCATCGATCGCCGAGAGAGGGAACGTGCCTGGGACACACACCGATCCGAGCAGCCAAGGGCGAACGAAAAGTAACGGGGGCTCGTTGAAGAACGTGAGCACTTTCGTGAAATGATATTCAGATCTGTTTCGTATTGGCGAAAGCATTTTGTGAGTGCTATACACTGTATTATCTGATGGAGGAGTGGAAACCAGGCGGTACCAGCCCTGAGTCAAGAGGATCGACGATACAAAGTATCGACACGTCGTTCGCTATCGTTACGGCCCTCCGCGAGTCTGACGGGATGGGTGTGACCGAACTCGCCGAGAAGACGGGGCTCTCGAAGAGTTCAGTCCACAAGCACCTCCGGTCACTGATGAAACATGGTTGCGTAGTGAAAGAGAATGAGGAGTACCAGCTTGGGCTCCGGTATCTCGACCTGGGCGCACACGTTCGCGAACAGTATTCTGGGTCGACGGAAATTAAACATAAACTCCGCGATCTCGCGGCGGAGACGGGAGAGAGCGCCCAGTTCGCCGTCGAAGAGCGCGGCCACGCGGTCGTCCTCCACCGTGAAGTCAGTCACGGCGGTGTCTATTCTCGGGGTCGAGAGGGCCGTCATTTCCATATGCACCAGACGGCCGCGGGAAAGGCGATCCTCTCACGCTACTCCGACCAGTGGGTTCGCGAGATCGTCGACCGTTATGGCCTCCCAGCGGCGACACCACAGACCATCAACGACGAAGCAGCTCTGTTCGACGAGCTTGCGGATATCAGGGACCGTGGCGTCGCGTTCAATAGCGAGGAGAGCACCGAAGGGCTCCGATCGGTGGCCGTTCCTGTTACGGGACCCGACGGTGGCGTCCTCGGTGCGCTGGCTGTCGCGGGACCGACACACCGCCTCACTGGCGAGCGATTGGAGCGGGAACTCCCGGATCTCGTCCGAAGCGTCGTGAACGAGGTCGAGTTGAACCTCGCCCATTCGTGATTTCTCCCAAGAACGTCATCAGACGAACTCGGTCGAGTGAGGCCCATTATTCAAATTGGTTTATAACCAATATGATTAAGTCGCGCTAGACGCGATCTAATTCAAAATGAGAACTCGAGATCTACCCCCAGAAGCACCAGGACACTACCGGGAGTCACATCCTCATCCCTACTACATTCCAGAGAAGCTGCCCGTCTCATCCCCGATCGAGATCGATGATGAGCTCACAGCGACAATATCGGACGCAACGTTTCAGCTCGGACGCATCGATGGAATCAGTCCCACAGTCGATTTCTCACCCGTATTGTACACATCGCTTCTCAGACTCGAAGCCGTCGAAACCGCCGAAATCGAAGGTGCAGACGTCGAGATGGACGAAGTATACGCGTATCACACACGAGGCAAGTCCGGCAACACTGGGAGTGTAAGCCGTGACCTACAAGAAGTTCTTAACGCCGAACAAGCTCTCAGAGACGGATTTGATGCGATTAGACGTGGTGAGTCGATCTCATTACCATTACTCAAATCACTACATGATACACTGCTTGAAGGGGTTCGGAATGAAGGTGATGTTGTCGGAGGGTGGCGAGATAGCGACGTTCACATTCCGTCACCACGTCGAAGTCAGTCCCCGTTCGTTCCACCACCAGCTACCAGCGTCCCAGAATTAATGGAGTCTCTTGAGGCGTACATTCAGATGGGAGGTGAGTATCACCCGTTAGTCGACTTGGCGATCATTCACTACCAGTTCGAGACAATCCATCCCTGCTCAGATGGCAACGGGCGACTCGGACGCATCTTGATCGTGTTGCAACTGCATGAAGCCGGCTATCTGTCTGATCCGTATCTGTATCCGAGCGCGTATTTTAATCGGAATAAGCAGGAGTACGTTGAAAAGATGCGAGCGGTCAGTGAAGAGGGTACCTGGCGTGACTGGATTGCGTTCTTTATCAAAGGCATTGAAGAACAAGCCCGAGATTCCTACGAGCGGACGTTCAAACTGATCGAACTGCGCCGAGAGTACGAAGAGCGGTATCCAAATCAAAAGACGAGTCACAAACTCGCACGAAACTTATTCGAGCTTCCGTACTTCACTGCGAACGATATCACGCAACAATTCAATGTGAGTCAACAGACTGTCTACAATGCGATCGAAGAAGTCGAAGCAGAGGGCTTGGTAGTTGAAGTGACTGGCCAACAGCGCAACCGAGAGTACAAGGCAGTCGATATTTTCGATATCCTAGAGCGGCCAACTGCTACTACGAATTGACGGAGTGAAGTAGTGTGCGGCCTGTTTGAGCGAGTTGGCGGATACAGATCATACCCGTTGTTTCTTAATTTTGTACCACCTGGGATCCGCAAGTTGGCAGCAAAAAAGATCTGATCTGAAAATCACTATATCGCACATAATGTGAAAATTTAAGTTATAGAGGGGCACTATACCGAATGAAGATCAGAAAATATCTTCTCACGCGTTTGTTTATAAAATTATAAGCAACACACTTACCACTCCGCTGATAGCTGGAGTCACGGGCATCCAATGACTCCACCGCACGAAGCTCTCCGGCTCCAGCATATCAGGGGCAGAGCCGCCGAAGTGAGCACCGACGGAGGCCGTGAATGAGTCTCGGCGACAAGCTCAAGGGCGCACTCGTCACCGAGTCCAGCGCCTACCCCGCTCGCCGCGTCGACGACGACCTCTACGACACCGTCACCAACGGCCTCGCCGACGCCGAAGACACCAGCGGCCCCCGCCTACGCGTCCGTCCCCCGCGGGAGAACGACGGCATGGACGCCAGCATCTCGCTCTACGAGACTGTCCACGACCCTCGCGAACAGGTCATCGGTGCGGGACGCTTCAAATTCGTCCGCACCAACGCCCACATCCACTCCTACGAAATGGTCTACGACGAGGGCAAACTCCAATTCTTTTTCAAGCCCGCCACCCGCGTCGACGCCAACCAGTTCGAGCGCCAACTCCGCAAAAACTACCCCAACGCCCAGATCACCCAAGCCGACAAGAAGTTCCCCACCCTCGACGTCGGCGACCACGTCTCGATGGCCCGGATGCGGCTCAAAAAGCCGTTCTACTACCCCATCAAGTGCAAAATCGCCGAGGAAGACTTCGAGGTCGACCCCTACGGCGACATTACCTCTGACATGGTCGTCGAAGAAGACCAGACCAGCACCGGCGAGCGTGTGCTCGCCGAAGACTGTCGCGTCATGGTCCAGACCGTCTTCGAGCCCGCCCGCGACGTGTGGACGAAGCGTCGCCCCTACGGCCTCAACGTGACCGAGGCAGCCGCCCACATCAAGAAGGGCGAGTTGACCGGGAATATGCTTCGTGGGTTCGAGATCCGCGACCCCGGCTCGAAACGCACCCGGGCGGCCAAGATCATCGACAAGCTCCACGGTGCGAAAGGCTACTACCTCACCATCCGCGTCGTCGCGATCTCACCGCACAAAGAGATCGCCGAGCGGCGGTGCAACACGGTCGCCAACGACTTCGAGAAATACTACAACTCGTTCACCGAGCAGGGGCTCGAACCCGTCGCTATCGACCCCGACGACGTGCCGAGACACCTCCGGGAAGTCGCCGCGCGTACCCACGACATCCCGTGGAAAAAGCGGGTGAAGTTCGGCCCCGGCGGCGAGGCCGTCCTCCAACCCGTGAGCGCGCTCGGGTCGATCGCCCACATCCCGAGCGACGAGATCAACACGCCGGTCGTCGATTGGGCCAAACAGCAGACCGGTCCGGGTATCCCCGCCGAGTCCCGGCAGGAAGACGACGTCGACAGACCGGAAACGGTCACCGACCCCGACGACGACAAAGAGACATTCCACACAGGCAATACCGGGGCAGACGGTCCGGGACCGAGGAGACAAGTTTCCCCATCAAGACGGTCAGCCGACAGCGATCCAGCCGGGAGTGGAACGACAGAGGCAAACAGGGGTGCTGGCCCGTCACCCACAGACGGTCCAGACGCCACAGGGAGCGGGGGAAAAAGCGACCCGCCCCAACAGGACGAACAGGACGCCGGCGAGCCGAGCAGCGGCGCTGGGGGACCGAGTAGCGACACAGACGGCAATAGCGGCGGCGCGGCAACAGAGGCAGAGACGGGTACCGACGGCCTGTTCGGAGACAACCGCCGCCGGTAGCCGACGCCGAAGCACCCTGCGATCGCCGCACGAGACGACGCCACGACACCACGGCAGACGATACGACACCACGACATGGTATTTGATTTCCTCAGCGGAGACGACGATGATGGACCGGGCGGCCCGATTAGTCAAGACGACGTGGCACAGCTCCACAGCGATCTTGAACTCGTGGCCGGACAGATCGAACAGCGCCGGCTCAGTATCGAAGACCGGGTGACGATAAGCGAATACGTCGCGACGCTGTTGCACCGCGCCGTCGAAGCAACAGACGACAGAGAGGAGATACAGTGGTACGCCACAGAGAACAATCCGACGACCGACCAGATTGCCGAAGAACTCCGGGATCTCATCGGGTATCTCTCACACGAGCGATTTCTCCCGAGCGCCGGCGCAGACGACATTCAGGAGATGCGGCACGACCTCGGCGGGATTCAACAGGCCGTCGAGGAGATGGACGAGTTTGACTACGCCTACGTCGAGACGGAGCGCAACACGATGTACGGCGAGGAGATACAGTCGATCGGCGTTCCCGACGACATCGACCCGGACAAGCTTGAGCCCGGACAAGACGGAGAGGAAATCTACGCCGCTGGGAGCGCCCGGCGAGTCTTAGAGGAGGTCCCCCGCGAGTACGACGACGCCCCCCTGTTCGTCGGGAAAGGCACGCGGAACGGTCGCGACGCGTCGATCGAGAAAAACCACCTGTTCCGTCACCGCGCGATCTTCGGCGTCACCGGCTACGGAAAGTCCACGCTGTTGACGAACGACGCCCGGCAGCTGATCGAGTCGGGAGCCGGGCTCTGTTTCATCGACCCGAAGGGCGACGACGCCCGGCGCTTGATGAAGGTCATGCCCGAACACCGGCTTGACGACGTGGTGTGGATCGAGCCGGGTGCGATCGGCGACTACCTCTCGGGGTTCAACTTCATCTCGCTCAACATGGACCCCGACAGCGACGAATACAACGCCGCGCTCGCGTCGCTCGTCGAGGACTTGAAGAAGATGCTCTCGGCGAACGACGACTACTGGGGCCCGCGGATGGATCGGGTCGCCCAGTCGATCATCACGGGGATGAACCTCTACAACTCTCAGACGCCCGACGACGCCCCCGAAATGAACTTCGTGGATATGTATTATGTCCTCAAGTCGGAGGCGTCACGCCACGAGTTTACCGCACGGCTGGAAAAGGCTGGGCTGCGGTTTATCACGCCGCATATGAAGACGATCGCGGAGTTGCCCGAAGACGATCTTGAGCCGCTACTCGGCCGGTTCCTCCCGTGGATCCAGAACCCGGTCGCCCGGCGGATGATTGGCTTCCGGTCGGGCGGGGTGAGCATCCCCGACGCGATCGACAACGACAAGATCATCATCGTACGGATGGGCTCAGAGCCACGCGAACTCAAGCAGATGCTCGGGAT
>Ga0102935_1000577_pt1 | contig 13363 bp, 14 predicted proteins | sample SalPonR2_A_D2_MG_FD_78508 | JGI IMG/M metagenome (GOLD analysis project Ga0102935, IMG submission 78508) | Salt pond soil microbial communities from South San Francisco under conditions of wetland restoration - Salt Pond MetaG R2_A_D2_MG | ecosystem: Environmental > Aquatic > Marine > Intertidal... | reverse complement strand
CGCCGTGACGGCGTCGCTGGTCGAGTCGGCCGGCGTCGACGTCGTCCTCGTCGGCGACAGCTTCGGGAACGCCGTCCTGGGCTACGAGGACACGCTCCCGGTCACCGTCGACGAGATGGCCTCGCGGGTCGGTGCCGTCGCTCGCGGCACGGACGACGCGCTTGTCGTCGCCGACATGCCCTTCCTCTCGGTGGGTGCCGACGAGGGCGAGAGCGTCAGGAACTGCGGTCGGATGCTGAAAGAGGAGGGGGCCAACGCGGTCAAGCTGGAGTCGGGCCCACACACCGTCGAGTTGACCGAGCGACTGACGGCCCTCGGTATACCGGTGATGGCACACCTCGGGCTCACGCCACAGAGCGTCAATCAGACCGGCTACACCCGACAGGCGACCGACAGCGAGTCGGCCGAACGGGTACTCGACCTCGCGCGGGCTCACGAGGGGGCCGGGGCGTTCGCGCTGGTCCTCGAACACGTCCCTTCGAACCTCGCCGCGCAGGTGACCGAGACGCTCGATATCCCGACAATCGGTATCGGGGCCGGCGGCGACTGCGACGGGCAGGTCCTCGTGTTCTCCGACGTGGTCGGGCTCGCGGAATCCTCGCCGCCCTTCGCCGAGCAGTTCGGGGACGTGCGCGGGGAAGTCGAGTCCGCAGTCGGCGACTACGTCGAGGCCGTCGAGTCCGACGAGTTCCCCGCGGACCGCCACGCCGAATCTGCCCCGGAACTCGAAGACCGCTCCTGACCGAGAACTGTCAGTCAGGGGGTGCTTTGATGCCGCGCCTGCCGCTAGTCCGGACACTGCATGTCCGGGGAACCCCGCACCGATTCCAAACAGCCAGAGGGCGAGGACATCCTCGATATCGAGATTCGACGCGGACTGAGCGAGCTCCAGCGACCGACGACGGGGCTGTCCCTGTCGGCGCTGTCGGCCGGGTTGGACATCGGCTTCGGGCCGCTGTTGATGGCTGTCCTCCTCACGACGGCCGGCGTCGCCGGGGCGGGTGAACTGACGACTGAACTGTTGCTCGCTGTCGCCTACGGCGTCGGGTTCATCTTCGTCGTGCTCGGCCGCTCGGAACTGTTCACCGAACATACGACACTCGCGGTGTTGCCCGTCATCGACGGGAAGGCGACGGTGGCCCGACTGGTCCGGCTCTGGGGCATCGTCTACGTGGCAAACCTCTTCGGTGCCCTGGCCTTCGCTGGCCTGATAGTCACAGTCGGCCCGAGCGTCGACGTCGTCTCGCAGTCGGCGCTCGTTGAACTGGCGCGTATCTACACCGACCAGCCATCGGTCGGCCTGCTGGGAGGCGGCGTGCTGGCGGGCTGGTTGATGGGGCTGCTCACCTGGCTCGTCGCGGGGGCGGACAGCACCGGCGCGCGCCTGCTCGTTGTCTGGCTCATCGCGGCGGCCATCGGTATCGCGCATCTCCCCCACTGTATCGCGGGAACGGTAGAGGTAGTGGCCGGGGTGCTCGTTAGCCCGACGCTGTCGCCGTCGGCGCTGGGCCGGTTCCTACTGCTTTCGACGGTCGGGAACCTCGTGGGCGGCACGGTGTTCGTGTCGCTGCTGAAGTACGGCCACGTCGTCCGGAGCGGTCCGACCTCCAGTGACTTCAACAACGGGTGAGCCCCCACCCGAACGCTTTTGAATCCGTCAACAGATATTTCGACCGTGGTTTACGAGACGGGCAACCGAACGGTCGACGAGGCGGTCAGGCGCGTAGTTGACGGGGAGCGACTCGACAGACGCGACGGGCTGGCCCTCATCGCCCAGCCGGTCGACGCGCTCGCGGCGGGGGCCGACGTCGTCCGCTCGCGGCTGGGCGATGGCACCGTCGACGCCTGCTCCATCGTGAACGCGAAGGCCGGTAACTGCGCGGAGGACTGTGGCTTCTGTGCGCAGTCGGTCCATTTCGACACCGGTATCGACAACTACGGCTTCCTCGGCCCGGAGAAGATACTGAAAGCCGCAAAACGGGCCGAGCGCGACGGGTCCCAGCGGTTCGGTATCGTCCTCGCCGAGAAGGGCGTCTCGAAGGAACGACGGCCCGAGGAGTGGGAGGAAGTGCTAGAGGCCATCCGCCTGGTCCGGGACGAGACGGACGTCGAGGTCGACGCCTCGCTGGGAATCCTCACCGAGGAGGAGGCCGCGATTCTGGCCGAGGAGGGGCTGAACCACTACAACCACAACATCGAAACCTCGCCCCGGTACTTCCCCGAGATAGTCCAGAGCCACAGCTTCGAGGACCGCGTGGCGACGCTGGAGGTCGCCAAAGACGCCGGCATGGACCTCTGTGCCGGCGTCATCCTCGGGATGGGCGAGACCCCGACCGACCGCGTCGACGCGGCCATGGCGCTACAGGACATCGGCGTCTCCTCGCTCCCGGTGAACATCCTGAACCCCGTCGAGGGGACCCCACTGGCCGAGCGCGGCCTGCCCGACATCACGACCGAGGAGGTCATCAAGACCATCGCCGTCTACCGGCTCCTCCACCCCGAGGCCCGTGTGCGCCTGACCGGCGGCCGCGAGGTCAACCTGGACACCGAGGGGCAGGTGGCCGCGCTGGAGGCCGGCGCCGATGGCATCCTGACAGGCGACTACCTCACGACCGAGGGACAGTCACCGGCCGAAGACCTCGAAATCGTCGAGGAGGCGGGCCTGGAGCCCAACACAGCGGCCAACGAGTTCGACCCGGAGCGGGTGAAAGACCGGGACGACGACGGCCCGGACCCGGAGACGGCCGCCGGAAGCGCCCAGAGCGCGTCCGACGACTGACAGCCCACACAGCGTGCCAGCAGGTCTCGGACCGACAGCAGGTTTTTCTCCCGGATGGCTCTGGTTCGACCATGACAGTCGATATCGACGAGCTACAGCGGTTCTGTACCTTCGGCCCTGACCGCGTCTACCTCCTGGTGGCCATCGCCCGCGCGAAGGAGAACCCGGGAACGGGCCGGCAGGAGCTGCCGGTCATCCGCGAAGTAGTCGCAGACGCCGCGGCACTCTCTCGGAAAGTGCGACAGCTCGACCACGCGATGAGTCGGTTCGACCTGCGGAGTCGGCTGTACATCTCGGTCAACGCCCGAGACGCCCTGGCAGCGACCTTCGAACTGCGACGGCGTATGGACGACTGGCTGGAGATGCGGCTGCACGGCGACGAAGACGTCGCGACGAAGTTCAAACAGGTCGACAGCGAGTTCAAGTCGGTGTTGCAGTCCGACGGCTGCAGCGACGAGACGAACTTCCTCTTCGACCTCGACGACGTATCGGCCGCCGAGGCCGACGGGCTCGAGGCGACGCTCGGCGAACGGACGACCGTCTCGCTCCGCCGTGAGACGCCCAACGGCTACCACCTGGTCACCGAGCCGTTCGACTACACCGAGCTGGCGACCGACGTGGGCTACGAGCTGAAGACGGACGGCATGCTCTTTCTGTCGTACGTCGGCGAAGACTGAAACGGACTAAAGGGATCGAATCGGGGAAGGGAGTCCCCGAACGTGTGACACTACGGAGCCTGATAGGCTCCACGTAGGGGAAGTGCGTCAGACACCAAAAAGATGGAGGTGTGTTTCGTCTGGAGATAACGATATATGGACCGTTCCTGCCTGATTTTTACGGGTAGAAATCGCAACGGAAACGGAGGCTACTCGGACAGTTCGAGCAGGGAGTGGACGTCCACCCCGTCGTCGAGGAGCTCCTGCATCCGCGTGACCGTCTCCGCGTCACGCGTCCGGCCCGAGTGGAGCACGTCCTCGACGCGGTCGATGGTCGTCCGCGTGTCCGACTGGACGAGCAGAATCGGGACGTTCTCCTTCTCGGCCCGGCCCAGCACGGCGCTGGCCGGCCGGAAGCCCCCGGTCAGCAGGAGTGCCTTGATACCGGACGCCTCCAGCGCGGCGGTCTGGACCTCCGAGCGGTCCCCGCCGCTGACCATCACAGCGTCACGAGTCCGTCGGAACTGGTCCAGCGCCTTGTTGCCGCCCATCGCGCCCACGGTGAACCGCTCGACGTGAGTGTCAGTGGAGGCCTCGTTGGTCAGCACGTCGGCCCCCAGGCTCCGGGCGAGGTCCCCGACGGTGATGCCGGCGAGGTCCTGCACACGGGGCAGTGCCCCGAAGACGGGCACGTCGCGACTCTCCAGGAACGGCATGACGTCGTCGGCCAGTTCGTCCATGGCTGACTCCGTGACGCCGTTGAACAGCACACCGGCAAGCCTGTCGCCGAGCTGGTCGGCCGCCGCGAGCACCTGGTCCGCGTCGCCTGGCGTGGCGTAGCCACAGACGAGCAGTACCCGGGCGTCGAGCGCCTCCGCGATGTCGCCGTCAGTGAGGTCGACGATACCGCCGGTCTCCAGGCGGTCGCTGCCCTCCACGACCATGAGGTCCGTGTCGGCAGACAGGTCCTCGAAGTTCTCGATGACGCGGTCTCGGAGGTCGTCGGGGTTCTCACGCCCGCGGACGGCCTCTTTGATGAACGTCGGCGAGTAGACGATGGGCTCCATCTCGTGCATCTCGGCGTCGAAGTCGAGCAGCTCGCGGGCGAGCATCGGGTCCTCGTCGCGTGTCTTCCCGACGGCGCTCTGGAGCCGTGTGCCCTTTGGCTTCATGTAGCCGACCTCTTTGCCGGCCTCCTGTGCGGCCCGCGCGAGCGCGAGCGTGATGGCTGTCTTGCCGATACCTTCTTCGACGGATGTGACGAGTAGCGTGTCGGTCATAGTTCCTCCTGGTCGAGCGTGAGCCGCAGGTCGACCGCCTGCACCCCGTCCGGGGTCGCGACGAGCGGGTTGATGTCCAGTTCGACGATAGCCGGGAAGTCCGTGACGAGCTGTGAGAGCCGCTGGACGGTCTCGACGAGGGCGGCCCTGTCGACCGGGTCCCGCCCGCGGGCCCCCTTGAGCAACGGCGCGGATTCGATGTCGTCGAGCATGGCACTGGCCTCGGGTTCGCTGACTGGTGCGACCCTGACAGTCGTGTCTTCGAGCACCTCCACGAAAATACCACCGAGGCCAAAGAGCAGGAGCGGGCCGAACTGCGGGTCCCGGTTCATGCCGAGAATCGTCTCGGTGCCGGCGTCCAGGTCGGCCATCTCCTGGACCTGCACGCCGATGATGTTCGCGTCCGCCTGGTAGTTGCGGGCCCGGACCACGAGGTCCTCGTAGGTATCCCGGACCTCCTCTGGCGGGACGCCGACCTCGACACCGCCGATGTCGGACTTGTGGAGGATGTCGGGGCTGACGATCTTCATCACGACCTCCTCGCCGATCTCTTCCGCGACGGCCTCGGCGTCACCGGGCGAATCGACCACGTCGCCCTTCGGGGTTGGGATGCCGTAGGCCTCCAGCAGATCCATCGCTTCCACGCCGAGTCGGTTGGTGTCCCGATGGCTCACGGACTGCAGTATCTCCCGGGCGCGGTCGCGGTCGACGTCGAACGTCTCCGGCGCCTCGAACTCCCGGGCCTGGATGGACTGGTACTCGCTCAGGGCGTCGAGCCCGTTGACGGCACGGGCCGGGTCGAAGTACTGCGGGATGCCCGCTTCCGTGAGTATCGCCTGTCCCTCGCCGACCGACTTCCCGCCCATCAGTGTCGTCGCGACCGGCAGGCCGCTTTCCTGCTGGGCCTCGACGACGACCTCTGCGAGCTCCTCGAAGGAGAGCACGGCGGTCGGACAGGCGACGACGACCGCCATCGAGACGTTCTCGTCGGCGAGCACCGTCGAGAGTGCCGACTCGAACCGCTCGGCTGGCGCGTCACCGATGATGTCGACGGGGTTGTAGATGTTGGCCGCCTCGGGCATCGTCTCGCGCAGTTCCTCGAACGTCTCGTCGGTGAACTCCGCGAGCGACAGGTCCGAGTCGCCCACGGCGTCGGTCGTCATCACGCCCGGGCCGCCGGCGTTCGTGACGATGGCGACCTCCTCGCCGTCGGGCAGGGGCTGGCCCGACAGAATCTGGGCGTAGTCGAACAGCTCCTGAACGGACTCGACACGGAGGGTGCCGGCCTGTTCGAGGCCGGCCTCGTAGGCCCGCTCGGAGCCGGCCATCGCCCCCGTGTGGGAGGCGGCGGCCGAGGCCCCGGCGTCGGTCCGGCCGGACTTGACGAGGACGATTGGCGTGTCCTGGGTCACCTCGCGGGCGGTCCGGATGAACTGCTCGCCGTCGTCGATGTCTTCCAGGTAGCCAAGTATCACGTCCGTGTCGGGGTCTTCGCCCCACTCGGCGACGAAGTCGCCCTCGTCGAGGATGGCCTTGTTCCCCAGCGAGACGATGTCCTTGAAGCCCACGTCGCGCTCGGCCGCCCAGTCGAGGACGGCCGTAACGAACGCCCCGGACTGACTCATGAACGAGATGTCCCCCTCGGTGGCCATCTCGTTGCCGAAGGTGGCGTTGAGCCCCTTCGGCGTCGACATGACGCCCAGGCTGTTGGGGCCGACGAGGTTGAGGTCGTACTCCTCTGCCACCTCGCGCAGTTCCCGCTCGCGGGCCGCCCCGTCGCTTCCGGTCTCCCCGAAGCCGGCGGTGATGACCACCACGTTCTCGATACCCACCTCACCCGACTGGCGGATGGCGTCTACGGCGATGTGTGGCGGTACGACCACGACCGCCACGTCGATACTCGACGGGGAGTCCACGTCCGTGATGTCGTCGTGACACGGGAGGCCGAGGACCTCGTCGGCGTTCGGATTGACCGCCAGGACCTCGCCCTCGTACGATGCAAGCAGGTTCTCCGTGATGGCGCGACCGACGGAACCCTCCGATTCCGACGCGCCGATCACGGCGACCCGTTCCGGCCCAAACAGTGTCGATAATCGTCCCATTCCTCTCGTCCGAACTTGCGATTCAGCGTGGAAATAGCTGCCGAAGCGCCAGGAATAACAGGCTTAATCGGGCATGATAACGGTTAATCGGGACAGTTCGGTGAGTGGCGCTTTTTAGGCTGGTGTGCCAACCGCGGGTAATGACAGACGAGACGCTGCTGTCGCCGTTTGACGAGAAGCTCATCGCGCAGGTCGCCCGGGCCAACGACATCGAGGTCGAACGCCTGGAGACAGCGGTGGCCGACCACCAGCGGACGATGCGGGAGACCCCCGGCGTCGAGGACCTGGTCTACGAGTGGCGCAAACAGTACGACGACCCGGTGTTGCTCCGCGAGCCGGACGTGTTCATCGTCGCCGTCCCGCCGACTGTCTGGGAGGAGTTCGCCGACTATCTGGAGTTCGAGGACGAGTTGCTCGCGGCCGTCACCGCCGTCCACCAGGAACAGACTATCCGGACCGACTCGGTCGAGCTGGCCGACCTCTCCGGTCGGGAGACGACGCTGGTCGCCGCGCGCGAGTAGGACAGGTTCTCCCAGTTCGTTCCCGTATCCCGTGCCACTGGTTGGTCCCCAGCGACAGCGATACGAACAGCCCCGCCCCTTCCGATATCAGCACGTCGAGTAGTGTTGGGCGAAAGGATGTTTTTCCTTTCACAAAATAGTTTTTCTCGAAGCCAAGTTTTAAGTACCATCCGTGAGTACAGTAGAATGACAATGGCGACTCAAGAACACGTCAGCCGCGAGTTCGGGACCGTCGAGGAGAACGACCTTCGGCTCGACGTAGAGAAGGCAGAGCAGATTATCGACGCCCTGAATCAGGACCTTGCCGACACGTACGTCCTCTACCACCAGGTCAAGAAACACCACTGGAACGTCGAGGGAGCCGAGTTCCGCGACCTCCACCTGTTCCTTGGCGACGCCGCCGCAAATCTGGAGGAAGGCGCCGACGAACTGGCAGAGCGGGCTCAGGCGCTCGGTGGCACACCGATCTCCGGGCCGGCCGCCCAGGAGGAACACGCGTCCGTCGAGTACGAGGGACAGGACATCTACGATATCCGCACGTCCCTCGAACACGACCTGGAGACGTACGGTGACATCATCGAGTCGACCCGCGACCACATCGAACTCGCGGAGAACCTGGGCGACCACGCGACAGCCCAGATACTCCGGGAGATTCTGGTCCAGGTCGAAGAGGACGCCCACCACATCGAACACTACCTCGCGGGCGATACGCTCGTGATGGACTGATACGGTCAGTTGTAAGCCATTGCCGGGATTTGCAGGCCCTGCCCCGGCAAATCACCGGTAATCCGTTACAGCCGACCGTATGAGACAGTCTACGGCCAGCGGTCGACAGTGAGGTCGGTCGCTATCCACCCTTCTTTGTTGCCCGACTCGGTGAACACCGTCCGGTCGGTGCGGCTCTCGTGTGCCGTCACCGTCGGTCGGTCCTCTGTGTCCTCCTCGCGGACCGGAACAGTCTCGCCCTGTGTTGCCATTACCGACGATTAGGCGTGCCTAAAGCTAAAAGGGTTTTGGTCGGCCTAACTCCCGCGGCGGGCTTTTGTATCCCACTGCACAAGGACCCGGTATGAGCGACCCCGAAGACGACGTGACCAGACTGCTCGCCGACCTGGTCAGAACCCTGCAGGAACTGGAGACTGAAGTCGAACCGCGGACCGAGAGCGGCCTGCCCCGCCCGCCGACACCGGGCGAGTTGCTCCGGTTTACGAGCGACGTGACCATCCCGGCCGCCATCCTCGTCCTGAAGACCAACATCGAGACGCTGAAACTGCTCCGTCGGGCCCTCCGTCTCGCGGAGGACCGGCCAATCGAACGAAGCGGTGTCCAGGAGCGGGCGTCGGAACTGAGCCGCGTGACCCTGTCCCGGCTCGACGACGCGCTGAGCGACATCCAGTCCGCCGTCGAGGGCCGTCCGGAGGACGCGGAGGCCAGAGAACTCCTCTCGGAGGCACGCGGACTGCGGGCCGACATCGCCGAACAGCTGGACGGTGCGGCGGGCGACACCGACTCGGAGACGGAGGTCCCCGTCGACGTCGACGCCGAGTTGCGGTCCATCAAGGACGACATAGACGACGTGAGCGACGGGGAGGAGTAGGGAACAGTACTGAGAGATATATAATTCGGAAAACATAACGTTTTATAATCGTAGAGATGTATCATCCGACACAGATGCCTACTACACCCCAGCAGCGGCGAGCGACACTGTACGTCAGGTCCGACCTGCCGACACCGTCCGAACGCCGGCGTCGAGCCGTCGAGGACCGACTGCAGGACCTCCGGTGTAGCGGGGTCCTCGCGGAGTACGAGACCGCGACGTGGCGAAAGCGCGTTCCGGTGGGTGACAGGGAGTGTCCGGAGGGAACCTGCTACGACGAGTTCGTCGCCTGGGCCACCGAGACCGGCTGTTCCCTGTCCCCCTTCTTCGACACGCGGGTCTGCTACAGCTGGGAGACCGGCGAGAAACGCACCGAGCTGGTCATGCCGGCGATGTGTCTCGCAATCTACGAGGACGGTACGCTGGTCCAGGTCGCCCCCTTCTCCCGTGGCGGGGTCCCCAACTCCATCGAGGACTGCCTCGACGACCTGGAGGCCGGGCGGTCGCCGACGCCCGCCGGGACCACGACTATCTCGATAGCGGACTGATAGGCCCTGATATATACGGGCAAACGGCTACACTCTCGGCCGTCGTAGGGAGGGCATCAGGTGTACAGTTTCATGAGTCAAATCACGCGGTTAGCGGTGTATCTACGCTCGCCGGTCCCCGAGGCGACCGAGCAGCGCCAGTCGTACGTGCTCGGTCGGGCCGAGTGGCTCCGACAGCGCGGCCTCGCCGAAACGGTCACAGTCACCTACTGGCACCGGCTCTCGGACGACCGCGACCCGCGTGAGGCCGCCGAAATCGAGTCACTGGAGCGGTGGGCGAGCCGCCACGGCTGTACGCTCGCGCCGACGTTCGACCGGCGGGACCGACACAGCGCGTACACCGGTCGGGACACCGTCGTCACGCTCCCGGTCGCCTGCGTGGCGACCTGGACCGGCGACGAGGTGACAGGCGTCTACCCACACGCCGGGCCGTGTGGCCACTGCACAGTCGCCGACGGCCTGGATAGAATCGAGGCGACTGGTGGGGCCGAGCGTCAGACCGGGTCCCACCGGTAGCCGTCCCAGTCCGTGCTCTCCGGGACCTTGATACCGGCCTCGGGGTCGCGCAGCTCCTCGACGTACACCGGCTCGACCACGTCACCGGTCTCGACGTCGTCGCCCGCCACCTGGCCCAGCGCCCGGACGAAGGTGTCTTCGAGCTCCAGATGGGCGATGTCGAACTCGACTATCGCCATCGTGTTCGGCTCCCGGACCCCCGGCGGCGTCGCGGTCGAGGTCGTCCACGTGACGACCTCTGCACGCTCCTCCGAGAGGTCGACGGAGTCGTCCTGTGGTTCGCCACACTCCGGACAGCGCGGATGTGTGGGGTAGGATACGTGCCCGTTCGGACAGATACCGGCAACCAGGCTCATTCTGCGGCCTCCATGATGGTGGTGATGACACAGTTCCCGAAGCCGCCGACGTTACAGGCGAGTGCGGTCTCGGCATCGACCTGTCGCGGGCCCGCCTCGCCGACGAGCTGTTCGTATATCTCGACGCCCTGGGCGACGCCGCTCGCGCCCAGCGGATGGCCCTTGGACTTGAGCCCGCCCGAGGTGTTGATGGGCAGGTCGCCGTCCTTGGCTGTCGCCCCGTCCATCGCCAGCTCCCAGGCCTCGCCCTGGTCTGCGACTCCGATGCCCTCCAGTTGCAGGAACTCGAGGATGGTGAACATGTCGTGGAGTTCGGCCACGTCGAGGTCGTCCGGCCCGAGGCCCGCCATCTCGTAGGCCTCCGCGCTCGACTCGACGACGCCGCCCATGACCGTTGGGTCGTCGCGCTCGTGGACGACGTGGGTGTCGGTCGCGCCGCCGATGCCAGAGACGACGGCGTACTCGTCGGCGATTTCGGCGGCGCGTTCCTCGGTCGTAAACAGCATGGCCGCGCTCCCGTCGGTTATCGGACAGAAGTCGTACAGCCGCAGTGGGTCCGCGATGACGGGCGAGTCGAGGGCCTTCTCCACCGTTATCTCCCGCTGGAACTGCGCGTTGGGGTTGTCGACGCCGTTCCGATGGTTCTTGACGGCGACGCGGGCGAGTGACTCCCGCGGGGCGTCGAACCGCTCCAGGTAGTGTCGGGCGGTCAGCCCGGCGAAGGAGGGGAGCGTGACGCCGTGTTTGTACTCCGCTGGATGGGTGATGGAAGCGATGATGTCCGTCGCCTGCCCGGTGGTCTTGTGGGTCATCTTCTCGCCGCCGACGAGCAGCGTCATCTCGCTGGCGCCGGAGGCGACCGACTGCCAGGCCTCGTAGATGCCGGCCCCGCCCGACGAGGAGGTCTGGTCGACCCGTTCGCTGTACGCCGGTAGCACGCCGAGGTCGTGGGCCAGCGCGTTCATGATGCCCGTCTGGCCCTCGAACTCCCCGCTGGCCATGTTCGAGACGTACAGATGCTCTACCTCGTTCGGCGTGACGCCCGCCTCGTCCAGACACTCCTCACCGGCCTCCGAGAGGAGCTCCTGGAGCCAGACGTCCCGCCGGCCGAACTTCGTCATCGACGCGCCGATAACTGCGACTCCCATATCGCTACCGACTCAGGGAGCCCGTGTATTCGTTACGGTCGAACCCCCCTCGGCGGGAAAGTTCAACTGTGCAGTCACTCGAATAGTAGGCGCGACTGTGTGGGGCCCACTCACAGCGAGTGTTTCGGGGTTATCTCCGGCTCGGGGGTGTAGTTCACCGCCGCCTCGACGTCGAAGACGTCACGCAGGAGCGCCTCCGTCACGACGTCGGCCGGCGGGCCCCAGTCGTACACCTCGCCGTCGTCGAGCGCGACGAGGTAGTCGGCAAACCGGGCCGCCTGGGCGATGTCGTGGAGGACGACGGCGACCGTCACGTCGCGTTCGTCGTTCAGCCGCTGGACGGTCTCCATCACCCTGAGCTGGTGGTGTAGGTCCAGATACGTCGTCGGCTCGTCGAGCAGTAGGACGTCCGTCTCCTGGGCCAGCACCATCGCGATGAAGGCGAGCTGTTTCTGGCCGCCCGAGAGATTGCCGACGTTCTCCTCCCGGAGGTCGTCCATGCCGGCGAGGTCGAGAGCCAGCTCGACGGCGTCACGGTCGTCGGCGTCGACCGCGCCGAAAAAGCCCCGGTAGGGGTAGCGCCCGTGGAAGACGAGGTCCTCGACGCTGATACTCGCCGGGGCGTCGTTCTCCTGGGAGAGGTGGCCCAGCTCCCGGGCCAGCTCCTTGTCGCCGTAGCTGCCGAGACGCTCGCCTTCCAGCAGTATCTCGCCGCGGTCCGGAGCCAGCTGGTCGGCGAGCGCCTTGATGATAGTGCTCTTTCCGCTCCCGTTTGGGCCGACGAGGGCAGTAATCTCACCCTCGGGGATGTCGATGCGGTCGACCGTCACGACGGGACCGTCGCTGCTGGGGTAGCTCACCGCCAGGTCCGTCGCCGAGAGGGCGCTGTCCCGTGCGGACGCCTCGGTCGCCGTTCGCTCGCTGTCCGGTCCCGTGCCGTCGGTGTCGTGTGTTGCCATCAGAGGTCACCCAGTTGTGTGCGCCGCCGCATCAGATAGAGGAAGTAGGGGCCGCCGATAAGGCCCGTCACGATGCCGACCGGGACCTGTGTGTCACTGACGGACGGACCGCCAGTGAGCGTCAGGTAGGCAAACGCCAGCAGTCCGACCCCGCCGGCGCCGGCGACGAGTCGGCGATAGCGTGCGTCGAGGCGGTCGGAATCGACCGCGTACATCGCGATACTCACCAGGGAGAACAGCCCGGCGGTGGTGAGACCAGCGACCCCGACCATGTAGAGGAACATCTCGGCGCCCAGCCGCGACCCCACGTCGGCGACGGCGAGCAGCGCCGGCCCGACGAAGATAGAGCCGAGGATGACGCGACGGTAGTCGTCACCGACGATGGTCCTGACCAGATGGGGGACGATGAGACCGACGAACCCGACGATACCGGCGACCGCGATGGCCGAACTGGCCGTCACTATCGCCACGGCGGAGAGCCCGAACCGCATCCGCTCTACGTTCATCCCGAGCGATTTCGCGGTCCCCTCCCCGAGGACGAGGACGTTCAGATGCCTGGCGCCGGCGACTGCCAGCGGGATGCCGAGGAGGCTCATGGGGAGGATTATCCGGAACTCCTCCCAGTCGACCCCTGTCAGCGACCCGGTCGTCCAGGCCAGTGCGGTCTGGACGACCCCGAGGTCGTCCGCGACGAAAAACAGCGCCGTCTGCAGCGAGTTGAACACCGTCGCGACGATGATGCCGGCGAGTATCAGCCGCACCGGACTCGTCCCACCGTTCCAGGCGATCGCGTACACCAGGAGGAACGCCACGGTGCCACCCAGCGCCGCCACCACCGGGAGCAGGTGTGTCAGCTCCGTGTAGACGACGAGCGTCAGCAGGACGGCCAGCCCGGCACCGG
>Ga0102935_1000576_pt1 | contig 13368 bp, 9 predicted proteins | sample SalPonR2_A_D2_MG_FD_78508 | JGI IMG/M metagenome (GOLD analysis project Ga0102935, IMG submission 78508) | Salt pond soil microbial communities from South San Francisco under conditions of wetland restoration - Salt Pond MetaG R2_A_D2_MG | ecosystem: Environmental > Aquatic > Marine > Intertidal... | reverse complement strand
GGTTGTCGCGGATCCGCTGGGTGATCACTTCGAGGTGGAGCTCGCCCTGTCCGCTGATGAGGTGCTCGCCCGTGTCCTCGTTGATCTCGATCTGGATCGTCGGGTCCTCCTTCGCGACCTGCTGGAGCGTCTCGATGAGCTTCGGCAGGTCGTCCATGTTCTGCGCCTCGACGGACTTCGTGATGACCGGCTCGGAGATGTGCTCGATCGACTCGAACGGCGTCATCTCTACGGAGGAGACCGTGGAGCCGGCGATGGCGTCGCGGAGGCCGGTGACGGAGGCGATGTTCCCGGCGGGAACGTGCTCCACTTCCTCGCGTTCCGACCCCATGAACAGGCCGACGCTCTGGATGCGGTTCTTGCCCGCGGTGCCGGAGACGTACAGCTCCTGGCCCTTCTCTAACGTACCGGAGAAGACGCGACCCGTCGCGATCTCGCCCGCGTGTGGGTCCATCGAGATGTCGGTGACCATGAAGACCACGTCGCCGTCCTCGTCGACCAGCTGCATTCCCTCGGCCAGCTCGGAGTCGGGGTCGCCGCGCCAGATGCGCGGTACACGACGCGGCTGGGCGTCCACGGGATTCGGGAAGTGTTCACAGACCATGTCGAGCACGACGTCCGACAGCGGCGTGCGCTCGTGGAGTTCGTCGCGCTTGTCGTTCTGTTCGAGATCCATGATGTCGCCGAAGTCCATCCCGGTCCGCTGCATCGACGGCATCGAGACGCCCCACTTGTACAGTGCGGACCCGAACCCGACCGTGCCCTCCTCGACGGAGACGGTCCAGTCTTCGGGGATGTCGTCCATGTTCTCGGCCATCCCGCGGATGAGTTCGTTGACGTCGGCGATGACCGACATGAGCCGCTCTTGCATCTCCTGTGGTCCCTCCTGCAGTTCGGAGATGAGGCGGTCGACCTTGTTGATGAAAAGCGTCGGCTTCACGCCCTCGCGGAGCGCCTGCCGGAGCACCGTCTCCGTCTGGGGCATCGCTCCCTCGACGGCGTCGACGACCACCAAAGCGCCGTCGACCGCGCGCATCGCACGGGTGACGTCGCCTCCGAAGTCCACGTGGCCCGGGGTGTCGATGAGGTTGATGAGGTGGTTGGTGTCCTCGTACTCGTGGGTCATCGAGACGTTTGCCGCGTCGATGGTGATCCCACGCTCCTGTTCGTCTTCTTTCGTGTCCATCGCGAGCTGCTCGCCGGCGGTGTCCTGGGAGATCATGCCAGCACCCGCAAGCAGGTTGTCGGACAGCGTCGTCTTGCCGTGGTCGACGTGGGCGGCGATGGCGATGTTCCGGATGTGCTCCGGATTGTCCATCAGCCGCTCACACTCTTGAACGATCTTCTTGCGTCGGCCCATTATACCGGTTGGTACCGACAGCAGGGTCAAAAGGGTAGTGTTTCGCTCCGGCCGTTTCGAGGTGGATCGCCCCGGATCGACGCCGATCCGCCGCTTTTCGCGTGTCGGTGTATCGCACGATCGGCATGTAGACACGTAGCACATCGGTGACGAACTGTCAGGTGGAGGCAGCCGGTGACTGGCAGTGGAGCCGTAGGGGTCTGGCGGTGGAGTAGCCGGTCGACAGGCCGTGGCGCGTCACGCGGGTTTAAGTGTTTACTCGGAAACGGACGAACATGAACGAGACGCTCTCGCGGATCGTCGACAGCGGCGTCGTCGCGGTGTTACGCGGCGTGCCGGCCGACCAGCTCATCGAGATCGCAGCGGCGCTTCACGACGGCGGTGTCTCCGCCATCGAGGTCACGGCCGACACGCCGGATGTCGCAGATCTCATCGCCGAAGTCACCGGTTCGTTCGACGACGAAGTCGTCGTCGGCACCGGGACGGTCCTCGACAGCGAGACCGCGCGGACGACGCTTTTGGCCGGTGCGGAGTTCGTCGTCTCGCCGAGCCTCCACGAGGACGTGATCGAGACGTGCAACCGCTACGGGGCAGTGAGTGCGCCCGGCGTGATGACGCCCACGGAGGCGGTCCGCGGCTACGAGGCCGGCGCGGACTTCGTGAAGGTGTTCCCGGCGAAGACCGTCGGTCCGGACCACATCGGCGCGATGAAGGGCCCGCTCGGGCAGATTCCCATGATGCCGACCGGTGGTGTCGGTCCCGACAACGCCGCTGACTACATCGACGCCGGCGCGTTCGCCGTCGGCGCGGGCGGGGCGCTCGTGGACTACGACGCAGCCGCCCGGGGGGAGTACGAGACGATCACGGAGACGGCCCGCGAGTTCACGCAGATCGTCGAGACGGCGCGGACTGACGGCTGACAGCAGACGACGCACAGACCGACGACGCACCGCCGACCCCGACGCGACTCTCTACCGATGCGGGTCCGACCGCAGTTTCGAGGACGAGGATCCGTTGGATCGGTCGCGGTAAGTTTAACGTGATACCTGCTCGCAGACCTAGGTGCCACAGTTGCCACCTCTGGCGTCACAACATATTAATCGAATGGCGTGAAACTGAGTAGGATGGTGGTTCACGACGCACCGCTGGCAGCGACAATAGACGACCTACGCCGAGACCGAGTCAGTATCGACGAGTATCTCGATACTGTCGAGTCTCGGGTCGACGCGATCGAACCGAAGATCGAATCGCTCGTTCCTGAGGAGGACCGGTGGAGCCGACTCCGGACGGCTGCGGCGGACCTCGAAGCCCGGTTCCCGGACCCTGCGACTCGACCACCACTGTACGGTGTTCCTATCGGGGTGAAAGACATCTTCCATGTGGACGGACTGCCGACTCGAGCGGGGTCAGATGTCCCGCCCGACGTGCTAGCCGGCGAGGAGTCGGCGGCAGTGCAAACACTCCGCGAGGCTGGAGCACTGGTCCTCGGCAAGACAGTCACGGCCGAGTTCGCCTACTTCGAACCCGGTCCGACCCGGAACCCGCACAATCCGGCTCACACTCCCGGCGGGTCGTCAAGCGGGTCGGCGGCAGCCGTCGCCGCTGGGCTCTGTCCGTTCGCGTTCGGTACGCAGACAATCGGGTCAGTGACCCGCCCGGCAGCGTTCTGTGGTATCGTTGGGGTAAAGCCGAGCTTCGGTCGGATTTCCACCGACGGCGTGATTCCCTGTACGCCCTCGGTCGACCATGTCGGGTTCTTCACACAGGACACCGTAGGCGCTGCGGTCAGCGCGGCACTGCTCTGTGACGAGTGGCAACCCCTACCGACACCGCGTGACCGTCCGACGCTCGGCGTCCCAGAGGGTCCCTACCTCCAGCAGGCGAGCGATGTCGGACTCAATGCCTTCGAAGAGCACGTTTCTCGGCTCGAACGCGCGGGGTACGACGTTGAGCGGATCGACGCATTCGAGGACATTGACGAGATTAACTCCCGGCACGAGCGCCTCGTTGCCGCAGAGTTCGCACTCACCCACGAGGAGTGGTATAGTGAGCATCCGGACGGGTACGCTGACGCCTCGGTCGAACTCTTACAAGAGGGACGTGAAGTGTCGACCGGTGACGTTGCCGCCGCCCGTCGAGGCCGTAACCAACTTCGTTCGTCGCTACACGACCAGATGCGCGACGCGGGGGTCGACCTCTTGATCTCGCCGTCTGCTCCCGGTCCGGCCCCAGAGGGAATCGACAGCACGGGTGACCCTATTATGAACCTTCCGTGGACGCACGCGGGACTACCGACTGTCAGCCTCCCGGCTGGGACGACTGATAACGGCCTGCCGCTCGGCCTCCAGTGTGCCGCGCCGTTCGGCGACGACGAGAGCCTGCTCGCGTGGGCACACGACATCGCCGACAGCCTGTAAACGGACCGAATGGGGGTACATCACTTGTGGGCCTCACTCCGCTATCTCTGCTTTCACACGATTTGTGAACACGCCAAGATGACTTCCGTATCGAGAGGTCGGTCCCAACTATGGTCAGTCGTCGATCGGCTCGGCCAGATCTAGCGCTGCGTTCGCCAGCACGTTCGACGATCGATAGCAGTCCGGCCAACTGGTAAACTCGTCTTCGGTGTGGCTCTTGCCGTCCTCGCTGACCGCGAAGACCATCGCGGCGTCGCAGACGGCGGCGGCATGGGTAGCGTCGTGGCCAGCGCCGCTGACCATCCGGCGGCCATCGTAGCCAAGATGCTCGACAGCGTCTGCAACGGCCTCGACCGGTCGGTCGGGGAAGTCGACCGTCGGCGAGGCCATTGTGTGCTCGATCTCGTACTCGACGCCCTCGCGGTCAGCCGCCGCGGCCACCTCCGCCTCCATCTGTGCGACACCCTCGTCGAGGACAGCCTTGTCCGAATCGCGGATGTCGGTCGTAAACGTCACCGTCTCTGGAACGACGTTGACCGAGTTAGGTTGGACGGTCAGCGACCCGACCGTCGCAACGGTTCGGTCACCGAGCGTCCCTGACAGCCGCCGGACCGCAGTGACGATATCGGAGGCCGCGACAAGTGTGTCCTCCCGGTAGTCCATCGGCGTCGTCCCGGTGTGGTTGGCTTGTCCGTGGAGCGTGACTTCCGCCCACCGAAGGCCGACAATGCCGGTGACGATCCCCACGTCGGCTCCGGTCTCCTCCAGAAACGGTCCCTGCTCAGGGTGGAGCTCGAGGTATGCGTGATACGGCTCGCGCGGCTCAGCCGGTTCATCGCCGCGGTAGCCGATACGTTCGAGTTCGTCGAGCAGGCTAGTTCCATCGGCGTCAGTCTTCTCGTACTCGTCCTCAATGTCGTGAGCACCGGCCCAGACGCCGCTGCCCTGCATCGCGGGCGGGAAACGGGACCCCTCCTCGTTAGTCCAGTTGACCACCTCGACCGGTCGTCGGGTCTCAATCGCCCGGTCGTTCAGCGTACGGACGAACTCCAAGGCTGCCACGACGCCGAGCGCACCGTCGTAGATACCGCCGTACGGTTGAGAGTCGAGGTGCGAGCCGACGAGTACCGGTTCGGCGTCAGGGTCAGAGCCTTCTCGGCGGGCGAAGGTGTTGCCGAAGGCGTCGACGCGGACCTCCAGCCCGGCGTCAACAGCGCAGTCGACGAACCAGTCGCGCGCCTCGCGGTCGGCGTCGGAGAGTGCGAGGCGGTGGAGTCCGCCCCCCTCCGTCCCGCCGATCGCTGCCTGGGCTTCCATGGTCTCGACGAGTCGATCGCGGTCGATGTCGATGTGCATGGCCGACCCACGGACGGCGGGCAACTAAACGTCTCGGTGGACCGAAATCACTCCGCTGACGGGGGCGTCCGATTGCGGAGCGCCTCTATCTCGCTTTCGATCCCTCCGGTGGACGGCGCTCCGACGAACCGCGAATCGACGCGGCTATCGAGGGTAAATAGCATCGTCGGCGCGGCACTTACGTCGAACTCCCGGTCGAGGAGCCGAGAGCAGTCCGGGCCGTACACCGCGAGCAAGAGCAGATCGCCCGGCGGATCCGCACCGAACAGGTCGTCAAAATCTGCTTTGATCGTTTCACATGGCGGGCAGTCCTCGCGCCAAGCGTAGACGACACAACGGTCGTGCAGGCGGACGAGCCGCACGAGGTCCTCGCCGTCGACGGGGAGGAAGGCCGCCGGCGCGCCCTCCGCGCGAGGCATCCCGGTTTCGATCTGTCCGATCACGACCGTAAGCGTAAGCGCCTGCGTCGCAGAGAGGTCGGCGGTCTGATTACGGAGCGCAATGTACCGCGCGAGAAAGTTGACATCAGAGATGTCCGCCGCCGCGAACGTGTCCGCGACATCGGGGTCGTCAGTCAGCTCCGCGACGGCCGCGGACCGCTCGTCGGCGGCGCGGTCAGCCAGTGTCCGCCGATGACGGTCGACAGCGCCCTGGAACGATTCGGTCGGACGTAACTCGCCGTCACCGGTCGCTTCGAACACGTCTCGTTCAATGAGTCGATCAACGGTGTCGGTCGAAGACATACCGTCACCTTCCCTCACGGACTGATAAAGGGTTCCCCGTTAGGCCGGAAGCACCGACGTGACCGCGGCCGCCGTCGCGAGGAGGTCGGCGTCGTGGAACGCCGGACCCATCAATTGGAGACCGACTGGCATTCCCGAGGCAGTGCCGTTCGGCACCGTCACCGCGGGGAGACGAGTGACGTTCGCCGCCCGCGTGTTGCGCGCGTAATCGTACGCCCAGTCGTCGGCACTGTCGACCGGCGGAGCCACGTCCGGCATCGTCGGCAAAAGAAGGGCGTCGACGCCGTCAAGTGCCGCTTCAAACGCCTCGCGAAGCCGCTCTCTGGCGGCCTGAGCGCGGACGTACGGCCGACCGTCGTGGGCCTCGACGACCTGCGCGCCGGCGAGCAGTTTGCTCGTGTAGAAGTCGCTCAGTTCGCCGCTGGCCGCGGCTCGCGCGCGGGCAAAGCCGGTCTGAAACGTCTCGTCGACGCCGCTGCGGCGATACGGGGCGGCACCGTCCCGCCAGTGGGTGGCGAGTTCGACAAAACTCAGGGTGTTCTTGATCGGACGAGCGTCGTGGAACGAATCAACCGAGACCGACTGGACCGTCGCGCCCGCGTCGTTGAGGGCGTCGACGGCGGCCTCGGTTTGCCCCTCGACGCGGTCGGAGACACCCTCACCCGTCCCCTCGTCGAGAACGCTGATCCGGAGCGTCGAGGGGTCGGGTGGCGAGGCGACCGCGTCGCTGTAGCCGCCAACACGGTACCCCGACCGCCCGGCCGCGGCCAAGCTCGCCGAGTCGGCGTCGTCAGCGCCCGCCATCGCCTCAAGAAGCGCCGCTGCGTCGGCGACACTGTCGGTGAATGTCCCGACGTGGTCTTGGGTGTAGGTGTTCTCGACGACGCCGGTCAACGGCACGAGTCCGTAGGTCGGTTTATATCCGATGACACCACAGAACGACGCGGGGATTCGCACGGAGCCACCTGTGTCGGTACCGAGTGCGGCGTTGACGCGGCCGGCCGCGACCGCTGCCGCGCTCCCCCCGGAGGAGCCGCCGGCCGTTCGCTCGTCGTCGTGGGGGTTGGTGATGGGAGCACCGTAGCCAGTCGTTCCGCGGGCACTCCCGGCGAACTCATCGCAGGCCGTCTTGGCGGTGATCGACGCGCCGGCCGCCCGGAGTCGGTCGACAACCGTCGCGTCGCGGGCGGGGACGAACCCCTGCATGGTCGCCGAGCCACAGCGCATCGGGACGCCCGCAACGGCGATCACGTCTTTCACTCCAACGCGCGTGCCGTCGAGAGAGCCATTCGACGACGGCGGTACAGAGCAGTCGGCCGCGACCGCACCGTGGGGGTTCTCCTCCGGGTTCGCCCAAGTTCGCGCGCCGGGATCGGCACCCGTCGGCGACGGCGCGTCGTCGACGACGGGGATCTCCTCAAGCGCGTCGAGGTCCGCGAGCATCGTGTTGACCGTCTCGGTGAGTTTGGTCGCCCGATCGGCATCGATGTCGATGCCGAAGCGGTCGCCGAGCGTCACCAGTTCGGCATCGGTAAGCTGTCGCATACCTACGGCTCGGACGGTCTACTCCAAGTCGTTACCGGTGTGCTACCGAACGACTACGGCACTCGGTGCTCGGTAGAGCGATGCCGCGTACTGAGGTGGTATACGAGCCCGACAGTAGGGCGAAAAAGGACTGTGGATCGTCTACGGGTCGAGTCCCAGTTCCTCGATGCAGGGGAAGTCCTCGGCCGAAGGCACCTCACCCTGCGGCCACAGCGGGTCGAGATCGGCGTCCTGCGGGTAGTGAAGGTTGCCATTGTCATCCCAACCCCACCCGGCGTCTTCGAGCATCTGCCGGGCCACGTCCGGGCTCCCTTGTGGTGACTCGGCCCACCCGGAGAGCATGTCTTCGGGCGGGTACATCGGGTGGTTCGACGAGATGTACGTCGGGTACATCTCGGGTTCGACCTCGCCGGCCAGCGCCACGCTGATCATCTTCTGCCGGTTCATCGAGGCGTCGACCGCCTTGCGGAACTCAGGGAACTTGCACGGTGCTGTATGACAGACGTACTGGAGGTTATAAGACGTGTGCGTGGCCGCGAACTCAGCGCTGGCATCGGCTATATTGTTGTTGACGCGCTCGGCGTTCGGCGGCGAGATCTCCGGCGTAATCATACACTCGCCGGCCTCGAGGGCGGTGATCATCGTCTCCTCGTTGCGGTAGGCCTCGAAGACGATCGGCTGGTTGGCCTCGTAGGTCGGGTGGCCGTCGTGCGGTTCGGTGACGACGCGCTGTCCGCGCTGGAGTTCGGTCACCTCAAGCGGTCCCGAGGAGACGATGGGCGTCTCAAACTGGACACCACCGGGGTTCTCAACTGCACCCACCTCCTCGAAGGACTCCTTGTGAAGGATGCCCCACCGCATCAGCGTCGTGCGTGCGAAGGGGATGTACGGCTCCGTGAAAGTAAAGCGGACCGTCTGCTCGTCCGGCGTCTCGATGGTGTCGTAAGGAACCGGCGCTGCACCCGGGTACGCGCCGGCCTCCCCCCCGCGACGGATCTGCTCGAAGGTGAACTTCACGTCCTCGGACGTAATGGGGTCGCCGTTGGTAAACGTCGCATCGTCGAACAGTTCGACGACGATTTCTTGCGAGTCGACGACGTCCACCGAGCCGAGCAGCTCCGTGAGTTCGAAATTCTCGTTGTACTTGTGGATCGGCGAGTGGATCATGTGCTGCCACATCGCCTCCGGCATCGAGGCGGAGTGGGTCAGCCAGTTCGATGTCTCGGTGGCGATCGGGTTGATCGCTACCACGAGATCATCGTCGTTCGTGGTCTGGGATTTAAACGCCCACTCGGCGTTCGAGCGGGCGATCCCACCGTTACCGATGCCACCCATTTCGACCATGTCCGTGCGGTAAGCGCCGATGTTGGCGACCGGCGCGAGGTTACCGATGGCACAGTCCTCGGACAGGCGGGCGATGGCCTCGTGCATGCCCTGCTGTCGCTCCTCTGGTGTCTCTGCGCTCGTCTGTTCGAGGAGCAGTTCAGTGTACTCGCAGTCGGCATAGTTGGAGTAGCCGCTCTGCCCGTTAGCACCGGCCCAGTCCAAGCGCATGTTGTTCAGGAGTTCCTGCGGGTCAAGCCGGTCGGCCGAGGGCACCCACCAGGTAAAAGAGATGTTATTGTCCCGATTCTCGTCGTTGGCCATCTGGGAGAGCTGTGTCGTGATGCTCACCGGGACGACCTCCATCTCAACGCCGAGTTCCTCGACGCTGCTCGAGATGGTTGGTGCCATCTGCTCTTGTGTGGTCGTGAATCCGCCGTAGTCCGACCAGTATTCCATCTGCAGCGTCGAGACTCGTTCCCCGAGATCGCCATCAGAGCCGCCTCCACCGCCGCCAGACTGTCCGCTACACCCAGCGAGTCCGGTTGCACCTGCGACACCGATAGCTTTCAAGACTGAGCGGCGGTCTACGCTGCCACCGCTTGAGTCATTTTCACATGACATATACCCACAAGCATACCAGGTGGCAATAAACTTGTCGCCGGTGTGAGTAGTGGTAATAAAATAATAACAGGTGCTTATATGTCTTCTACGGACGAGAAAATAGCGCAGGCGGGCGTGTCAGTCCTCGACGCGGATGCGCGGATCGATCACGCCGTACAGCAGGTCGATCAGGAAGTTTGAGATGATGACGAAGGCTGCAACGAGGAAGAACACGAACTGGACGGTGGGGTAGTCGCGGCCGAGTACCGCCTCGACGAGCGTGAACCCGATTCCCGGCCAATTGAACACAGTCTCGATCAGCACGAGGCCACCAAGCGCCCGGGCAAGCGAGACCGGGTAGATGGTGATCACCGGAAGGCTGGCGTGTTTGGCGACATGGGAAAGTCGCTTCCGGATCGGTAGGCCGGTCAGACGGTGGTACTCGGTGTAGTCCTGCTCCATCACCTCGACGACACTCGTTCGCATGATCAGCGAGGGGATGAACAAGTACCGGCAGACGACGGCCACAAACGGCAGGATGTAGTGGATACCGAAGTCAGGGGTGACGTACGGCCCCCACCACGTCGCAGCGTCGCTACCGCCGGCTGACAGCATCCCCGAAGTCGGGAAGATGTTGAGCCAACTCGCGAAGACGACGATCAAGACGATCGAGATGAAGAAAGCCGGGAACGACCCCGCGCCGATAACCGGGATGAGACCAAGCTTCTCGAGGCGGCTTCCCCGCTTGCTCCCGGCGATAGTCCCGATTAGTGCCCCGAGGATGTAGGTGAACGTCATCGCGGGCGCGACGAGGATGAACGTGTTGAAGATCCGCATCTTGACGAACTCCCAGACCGGGATGCGGTAGACCGGTGACTCGCCGAGGTTGCCCTGCGCAAGGTTGGTGATGTACTGCCAGTACTGGATGTAGAGGGGCTGGTCGAGTCCCCACTTGGCGCGCAGCGCCGCGAGCGCTTCCTCGTTAGCACCTGCCACGGCCATCTGGGCGGTGAAGTCGCCGGGCATCGACCGGAACATCACGAACAGGGCGGTGAGCACCAGCCACAGCGTGAAGACAGTCTGGATACTGCGGACGGCGACGTATCGTTTCATCGACGACATGGGATACTCACCTCCGGACGCGAACCGTCGTCATGGGTCGTTCGGCCGGGTCGTGCGCTCCGTGGTCGGGGACCGTCGAGTACGGCCTCCCGGTGTTGTGGTCGGGAGTCAGTCTGTCGTGATTGCATGGTCTTCCGTGGACTGTCGGTCGTGGTCGTAGTACTGGTGGCAAGCAACGTGCCAGCCGGATTCGTCCTCGATAGAGTCGGGGGTGACCTCACAGATGCTCTCGAAACGCTTGCTGAGGCGGTCGACAGCGGCGTCCGGCTTACCGGCTGCGATGTCGTCGAGCGCCGCATCAACCGTCACCGCATTCTCTCCCGACAACTCAGCCGAGAAGTGCTCGTCGCCGATGGCGGTGGCAAACGCGTCCGTATCGCTCGGGTTGTCGAGGCTCTCTCGGATGCGGTCGAGGGGGAGTTCGTCCCGCTCGAGCGCCTCGCGAAACGCCATCACCTCTCGGTATGCCGGCTGATCAATGTCGATCTGGTCGGGTGGAATCACCTTCGGGCATCTGTCGCGGAACCGACAACCCTCCCCCAGATCGATCGGGTCGCGTGGCGCGCCGGACATCTCCGTCCGCGGCCGGTCGTAGTGGGGATCCGGTACCGGAATTGCAGAGACGAGCGCCTCCGTGTAGGGGTGTTTGGGGTTGTCGAGGAGTTGTCCCGTTGCCGCCGACTCGACGATCCGTCCCAGATACATCACGTTCACCACTTCCGAGATGTACGACACCGTCGAGAGGTCGTGTGAGATGTAGATCATCGAGGCGTCGTAGTCGTCGATGAGTCCCTTCAGCATCCGTAGGACGGACGCCTGTGTCGACACGTCGAGCATCGACACCGGTTCATCCGCGAGGATGATATCGGGTTCGAGCATCAGCGCACGACCGATGGCGACGCGCTGTTTCTCTCCGCCACTCAGGTTCATGGGCTTGCGCCGCAGGTACTTTTCGGGGGGACGGAGTTCGACATCCTCCAGCACCTTCCGGACCCGCTCGTCTCGGTTGCCGATTCCATGGATCTCCAGCGGCTCCCTCAGCGACTCTTCGACGGTCATCTTCGGGTCCAGAGAGTTGAACGGATCCTGGAAGATTACCTGGACGTTGCTCCGGTAGTCCTTCCAGTCGCTTTTGTCGAACGACGACATTGGCGTTCCCTTGTACACCACGTCACCGCCGGTGATGTCATGGAGGCCGATAAGCGTCAACAGCAGCGTCGTCTTGCCACAGCCACTCTCGCCGATAACGGCGATGGAGTCGTTCCGCTCAAGCGTGAACGAGACGCCGTCGACGGCCTGAATCTTCGACGGCTCCCGTCGCATGAGCACATCGAAGACGTTCGTGCTCTCTTCGAAGTACTTCTCCAGTCCGTCAATCTCCAGTAGTGGTGGGTCTGTCGTCATCTTAATCGTCCCCTTGTTTCGGCGATGCCGGCTCAACCGCACCGTGTTCCTCGTACAGTTCGTACGCCTCATCAGAGCGGAAACACGACGCGGCGTGGGTCGCGTCGTCGTCGCCGACGGGCTTGAGCGGCGGAGCGCTCTCGCGACACTCTTCTACCGCCCACGGACAGCGATCGGCGAAGCTACACGCCGAGACCTCGCCGATCAGTTCGGGCGGGTAGCCGTCGATCACTTCCAGTTCCCGGTCCGGCTCGCGGATGTCCGGGAACGCCTCTTTGAACATGAAGGCGTAGGGGTGCCGGGGGTTGTCGTGGACCGACTCCGTCGACCCCCGCTCGGCGATCTGACTCGCGTGCATTATCGCCACGCTATCACACGACTCGAAGATAACGCTGATATCGTGGGTAATGAGCAGAAGGCTCGTCGAGGCGTCGTCTTTCATCCGACCAAGATACTTGAAGATCTGGTCCTGCATGATCACGTCCAGCGCCGTCGTCGGCTCGTCAGCGATGACGAGGCTGGGTTCCAGAAACAGCGCGAGTGCGATGATCGCGCGCTGTTGCATCCCGCCGGAGAACTGGTGGGGGTAGTCGTCGATCCGGCTCTGCTGGAGTCCGACTACGTCGAACATATCCTTGAGTTTCTCGCGGATCTCCTCGTTGGAGAGGTCGGTGTGAACTTGGCCGATCTCCAGGGCCTGTTCGCTCACCCGCTGGAGCGGATCGAGGCTGTTCATCGAGCTCTGGGGGATCCAAGAGATCTCCTTCCACCGGAGCTTCTCGTTGAGCTGTGCGTCGCTGAAATCTTGGATCTCCTCGCCGCGGTACCGTACCGTTCCGCCGTCGACGAAGCCGTTATCATCAAGCCCCCCGATGATCGCCTTCGCGGTCGTGCTCTTGCCGGAGCCGGACTCGCCGGCGAGGCCGAAGAACTCGCCCTCGTCGATGCTGAAGGATGCATCGGACACCGCGGTTATGTCGCCGCCGTCCGTCTCGTACCGAATTGTGAGGTCCTCGACCTCGAGTAGTGTGTCTGACATAATCACGCGGCCACCGTGTCGGCTTCAACCGACTCGCCGTCGGCCGTGATGAGATCCTCGTATCCCCGTCCGAACATGAACGTTGAGAGCACTGTGATACCGATCAGGAGCCCTGGCGTCAGCGACCACCACCACGCCTCAGACATGTACCCGGAGTTGAACGCGTTCCGGATCATGACACCCCATGACGGGGTGAAAGGCGACGCGACGCCGAGGAAGGTGAGGCTGGCCTGAAGCATGATTGCGTAGCCGACGCCGAGCGCTAGGAAGAAGATGGCCATCGGCGCTACGTTTGGGAGGATGTGTTTGATGATGATCCGTCGCCTGCTCGCGCCCGTCGCCTTGGCGACCTTGACGAACGGGTATTGCTTGATCTGCAGGGTCTGGGCGCGTATCACCCGAGCCCCGCCCCGCCACAGGATCAAGCCGATGACGAGAATCGAAGAAAGAAAGCCG
>Ga0102935_1000569_pt1 | contig 13463 bp, 11 predicted proteins | sample SalPonR2_A_D2_MG_FD_78508 | JGI IMG/M metagenome (GOLD analysis project Ga0102935, IMG submission 78508) | Salt pond soil microbial communities from South San Francisco under conditions of wetland restoration - Salt Pond MetaG R2_A_D2_MG | ecosystem: Environmental > Aquatic > Marine > Intertidal... | reverse complement strand
TGACGACATGAGGGCGCTGGCGGAGCTCGACAACGTCACCTGCAAGCTCTCTGGCCTGCTGGCCTATTGCGCGCCCGGCAACGCGACTCACGAGGCCATCGCCCCTTACGTCGATCATGTGCTGGAGACCTTCGGCCCGGACCGCATGGTCTGGGGCAGCGACTGGCCGGTGGTCGACCTTGGCGGCGGGCTGCCGGCCTGGCTCGACGTGACGCAGCGGATACTCGACGGGCTTTCGCAGGACGAAGCGGCCCGGATCGGATCGGGCACCGCGCGCGAGGTCTACGGCCTCTGATCCGTGCCGTTCTGACCTTCAAGAGAAGGGTGAGGCGGCCGGAGACCGCGGCGATGTCCGCAGGTGAAGACCGCCGTGGTCTGCGGCAAGGATGATCCCCGCGCGGGGGTGCCGGCCCCGGCGCGGTGAAGCCAAGACCGCGCGCGGCGCTTTTCAGAGAGAGGCGCGGACAGCATCACGCAGCTCGGCGTGCAGGATCCAGTTTCCGGGCTCTTCATCGCTTGATGTTTCGCCGCGGTAACCGAGGAGCGAGGTGCCTTCGGGATTGCCCGAAGTGTTCATGGAGCTTGCGTCGAGAGAGAGATAATCGGCGATCAGGAGTCCGGCGCCCGCGAAGGACCTGTTCGCCGAAGTCTGGGACTTGTAGCCTGCCATCTTCGCCATGCGGGCGTCGGTCAGCCCGTCCTCGCCGGCCAGCGAAAGGGCCGTCAGCATGGCGCGCTGCGGTTGCGAGAGGGCGACCTGCCGGATCGCTTCGTCGTATTCCTCGGCGCTCGGCACGGCCACGCCGGTGTGGGTGTCGGTCCGGCGCTCGTCCGTTCTCCTGGTCTCTCTCGCGTCGATGATCTCGTGCAGGGCGGCGATGGCGGCCTCTTCCGTCGCGCCTGTCGCCTCGGCGATAAGCCCGCGCGCCTTCGTGGGCGGTTTGGGGAAGGCCCTCGCCACGTATTCCCCCGCAAGGCGACCCGACTTGATCTGGTACCTGCCGTGCTCGCCCACGAGGATCGACGGTGCGGCCGCCTTCGTGGTTTCCTTGTCCTTCTTCTTCGTCATGCCCTTGAAAAGGTCGCGGCTTGCTGCACTGGAACGTGTCATCGGAAGTCCTTTCGTCGATCGCGGGTTTCGTCTGTTCGTGTGTCGGGACCTATCCCGGAAGCCGTCGCGCCTCGCCGAAGGACACGAGCCTTCGGCCTTCCTCGTCCCAGAGCGTCAGCCTGGCGCAATGCAGGCTTTCGCGAAGGGTCAGCCGCCGGACGTTGGCGAGAATGTCATGGTCGCGAAGGACCTCGCCCAGGCGGTAGAATGGAATTCGGCTGGCCAGATGGTGGACGTGGTGAACGCCGATATTGGCCGTGATCCAGTTCAGCACCGGCGGCAGCACGTAGTGCGACGAGCCGTGGAAAGCGGCCTCCTGAACCGTCCAGCCGGCGTCGCGGTCCCACGACGTGTCCTCGAACTGATGCTGCACGTAGAAGAGCCACATGCCGACCGAGGCCGCGAGCAGCATCATCGGCAGGTAGACGAAGACGAGGACAGGCCAGCCACCCAGCATGTAGAGGGTGCCGAGCAATGTGAGGATCGCCGCGTCGGTTCCGAGCGCGCTGACCCAGAAGCGCCAGCCCGACCGCATGGCGCCCACGGGCAGCCGGCTTTGCAGGAAGAACATGTAGGACGGAGCGATCCCGAAGAGCACCACGGGGTTCCGCACCAGCCGGTAGAGGACCCGCCCGAGAAGCGGTCTCGCGCGGTACTCCGCGACCGTGAGCGTCGGAATGTCGCCCATGCCGCGCCGGTCGAGATTGCCGGTGGTGGCGTGGTGGGTCGCATGGCTCCGGCGCCAGACATCGTAGGGTGTCAGGGTCAGGACACCGATGGCGCGGCCGACCCAGTCGTTCAGGGGCCGGCTGCCGAAGAAGGAGCCGTGGCCGCAATCGTGCTGGATCATGAAGAGGCGAACGACGAAGGCCGCGTTCGCGAGCGACAGGGCGACGGCGATCCATGGGCTGACGGAGAGCGCCGCCCACGCCAGCGCGAAGAGCGCGGCGAAGGGGAGGGCCGTCACGGCGAGTTCGAAGAGGCTGCGTGCCAGGATGGGGCTGCGATAGGCGGAGAGGCGCCGCGTCCATTCGCTAGCCGCTCCGGGGGAGGCGGTCATGGCGGGCGCGATAGTTTGTGGCATGAGTGGGGTTTGCGGGTCTGTTGCCGGGCGCCCTTGCTGGCGGCCGGCAACAGTCGATTCAGGCGAGCGAGAGATTTGTTGCACTCTCGCGACCGTCGCGGCCCGACTCGAGCTCGTAGGTCACCTTCTGATCATCGGCCAGTCCGGTCAGACCGGCACGCTCGACGGATGAGATATGGACGAAAACGTCCCTGCCGCCATCAGCGGGCTGAATGAAGCCGAAGCCTTTGGTGGTATTGAACCATTTCACGGTGCCATTGGCCATGTCCGTGGTCTCCTGTTCTGGGCGCTGCCCGCGACACGCGGCAGCCCGGCAAAGTCAGTCTTTGGTCGATCAACTGAGAGCCGGATGAACGGAAAGCAGAGGCTCGAAGAGAATAACAATCGCCTTCAATAGCTAGTCGCCCCCCGGCCGGAACACAAGTGCGGGCGGATGAGGGCACCGGGCGGAGTGAAGGGTCGAAGTTCGCGCGCTCATGCCCGTTCCCGCAGTTGGCGTCCCCGCCGTGACCTTCACAAACAGGCAACCGGAAGGTTAGATTCTTTCGACGACTGACAGCGCCAATCGCTGCCGTCTCGGGGTCGGTCAAACGGGCCCGAAGCGCGTCCTTGCAGAGCCAGGGGCTCCCTGGTGCTTCCCCCGGCGGTCCCCGGCCATTCGCTTGAGCGTCGTCACGTGGCGGCCGGCCGAGGCAATCGCCCTGCCACGCTGCCCTGCCACGCAGCCTGGATGCAACGAAGCGAAAGACTCGACAAAACCGGAAATATGGTTATGTTGGCTGCATGACCATGATCAGCCCCACCGCCCGCGCCCTGGCCGCCCTCGGCCACGACGCGCGCCTTTCGATCTTCCGCCTGCTCGTGAAGGCGGGCGACGAGGGCCTGCGCGTGAGCGATCTCGGCAACCATCTCGGTCTCGCGCCCTCGACGCTCGCCCATCATCTCTCGTCGCTGGTCGACGCGGGCCTCGTGGTGCAGGAGAAGCGGGGCCGCGAGGTGTTCAATCGCGTGGATTATCCCGCGATGCACAATGTTCTGGATTTCCTGACGTCGGAATGCTGCGCCGGCGTTGTCCTGCAAGTCCCGGAGGATGCGGCATGATGTGCCTAGCCCTCTTTTCCGCCCTGAAACAACCGGAAATCCGGAGATGTGGTGATGTCTGACACGATTCTCTCAACTCCCGGGCCCCGGTCCGTTCTGCGCAACCTCTGGCAGGATCAGCGTGTCTGGCTCGCCTCCGCGCTGATCCTCGCGGTCCTCGCGGTCTTCGATCCCGCGCAGGCCGGTGAGAGCGTTCTCTTCGCGGGTGGGGCGCTCCTTCGCACGGCGCCGTACCTCGTGCTGTCGATCGCCATCGCCGCCTGGGCGGGGGCGACGAGCGCCGACAACCTGATCGCGAAGGCGTTCACCGGAGCGCCGCTTCTGATGGTCGGGCTCGGCGCGCTCGCGGGCGGTCTCTCGCCGTTCTGTTCCTGCGGGGTTATTCCGCTCATCGCGGCCCTTCTCGCCATGGGCGTGCCGCTCTCGGCGGTGATGGCCTTCTGGCTCGCCTCGCCGATCATGGACCCTTCCATGTTCGTCCTGACCGCCGGCGTTCTCGATGTGGAATTCGCGGTGGCCAAGACCTTCGCGGCCATCGGCCTCGGGGTCTTCGGCGGTCTCGTGGTGCATCTCATGGCCCGTGGTGGCGCCCTCGCCGACCCGCTCCGGGAAGGCATCGGCAACGGCGGCTGCGGTGGCGCGAAGGTGCGTGCGCCGAAGCCTGTGGTGTGGCGTTTCTGGCAGGAGCCCCAGCGGCGCGAGAAGTTCGCCGCGACCGCGTGGAACACGACGCTCTTTCTCGCGAAATGGCTGACGCTCGCTTTCCTGATCGAGAGCCTGATGCTGGCGTGGATTCCCGCCGAAACCGTGACCTCCGCGCTCGGAGGCGAAGGGCTTCTGCCGATCGCCATGGCCACGCTCGTCGGCGTGCCGGCCTATCTCAACGGCTACGCGGCACTGCCCTTGGTGGGAGGATTGATCGACCAGGGCATGGCGCCCGGCGCCGGCATGGCGTTTCTCGTCGCCGGCGGTGTCACCTCCATTCCGGCAGCCATGGCGGTCTGGGCGCTGGCGCGGCCGCCGGTTTTTGTCCTCTACATCGCATTGTCGCTCTCGGGCGCCTTCGCGTCGGGCCTCCTGTTCCAGCTCTGGGGTCTTACGTGAACCATCCGGCAGCCGGTCTGCGGCGCAGGTCCGCTACAGACTGAGACTGCCGGCCGGCTGGTTTCACGGTTGCCCGAGCCGCTCATTCGACGGCAGCGGGAAGGGGCCGCCGCGAACCCTGACGGAAGCGGAACGGTCCGCACCCGGCAGCCTCCCTTCACAGCGCCGTGCCGCCGGGGGGCGCTGCCCTCCGCCCGTTGGCCCGGCCGCAGGCCTCACCCGCGACCCGTTCAGGGGCGTGCTAGCGCCTGCATGTCGACGGGAACCTGCTCCGAGAGGCTTTCGAGGGAATCGTGAAGGAGTTGAAGAAGATAGGCGGGGTTATGAACGTAACCGCCGGGATCCTTCGCGGCGACCTGATAATTGTAGGCTGCCTTTAGAAGGCGCGGGGTCCAGCTCTGGTAGCGGTTGGGGAAGTTCGCTTCGTCCTCACCGATCGTCCCGTCGCCGTCGGTATCGGCAAAGAAATACGGAAAGCTGTCCTTGGCGTAGCCGATGGGAGCATCGGCGACCTCGGCCCCATATGCCTGTATGGCTTCGTAGAGCCGGGCGTGCAGGCCGGTGATTTCGGCATGGATGCCGCCGGAATTGTCGCCGTCGCCATCGAAGTCGGCGTTGCGCATGCGGATGTCGCGAATGTCGTCGACGCCGCGGTGACAGGTGAGACAGCCGTCCTCCTCGACCGCCGTGGTATGGGGCTCGTGGCAGGCGACGCAGGTGTCGGCGCCGGGGACATGGTCGAACCCTCCCGCGTAGTCGCGGCCCGCATAATGGAAACCCGCGCGGCCCTCTGCGCCCTGCATGACGGCCGCCGCCACCCCATAGTGCACGTTGATGAAGCCGAGATCGGGCCCGACGGTGTCTTCTCCGATGTCCGATGTGGCGGCGGCGACGGTGTCGCCGGAAGCGCGACCGGAGTGGCAGACCGTGCAGGTGGCGTTGGAGCCCAGATCCGTGAGTGCCACGCCCGAGGGAAGCGTGACGGTGTCGAGGTCGTGGCCCTCCGAGGTATGGCAGGTGGCGCATCCGAGCACCGCGTTTATCGCGGCCGGGTGGTTCACGACGCCCGGCTCGGTGCCGTCGGCGCCGAGGAAGTCGAGCATCCCCGGCTGGGAATGGCAGGCCGCGCAGTTCTCGGGCACGGCGCCGTCTTCGTTCCAGTGCGTGAACGAGGGCGACGAGTAGTCCGCATGCGGCGAGGCGATCCAGGCCTCGATGATGGCGGCGAGTTCCGCTGTGTCCTGGGCCGCCGCAGGGAATGCGAGGGCGCTGACGGCGGCGGCGGCGAGGTGGCGAAACGGGCGAAACAGGGTCATCGGCGGGCCTCGGTTTGACGGGTTTCCATCCTGCAGAATGCCATGGAAGGCTGCGCGATGCCTTGACAGCGGTCAAGGCGACAGGCGGGGATGGCATTAGGAATGATGAAGGTCGGCTGATGGAGAGGAGTGTCATGGCCCCAACGAAGGAGGCGCCGGCGTTCCGGCTCCCGCGGCTGGGCGGGCGCGCGCTCGCCGCACTTTATCTTGCCGTGGCGCTCTTGCCGCTCGCGCTGGCCGCGGGGCGGCAGGTGACGCCGTTCGACCCTTGGGAGAAGGTCGGCGCGGGGGCGGGGCTCGTCGCGCTCACCGCGATGGCGGTGCAATTCGTCACGTCGGGGCGATTCGAGAAAGTGTCGGGACGGCTCGGCATCGACAAGATCATGACGTTTCACAAGATCGCCGCGTGGTGGGTTCTGGCTGCTCTGATCCTTCATCCGCTCCTGTATGTCTTGCCGACCTGGCTCGAAGACCCCGACCTCGGGGTCCAGCGCCTCGTGGCCTATCTCGTTCTTCCGCGATACCTTACGGGCGTGATCGCGCTGGCGGCGCTGGTGCTTCTGGTGGTGAGCTCGGCTTTGCGCGAGCGGCTGCCGGTGCCCTACGAGGTCTGGCGGGCGAGCCATGTTCTTCTCGCGATCACGGCGGCCGGCACGGGGCTTCACCACGCGCTGACCGTCGGGCGGTTCAGCGCGCTCGGTGCGGTCAACGCGTGGTGGTGGGTTGTGATAGCTTCGCTCGTCGTCGTCATGGGCACGCTCTACGGCTGGCGCTGGCTGCGGTTGCACCGGCAGCAATGGCGGCTTCGCTCCGTCACGAGGATCGCGGACCGGACATGGGAGCTCGACATCCAGCCAGCGCCCGGCACTCCGGATCTTCCCTATGACGCCGGACAGTTCGTCTGGATGACGGAAGGCACGCGCCGCTTCCCGCTGTTCGACCATCCCTTCTCGATCGCCGATACGCCGCTGCGCCCGGGCATCAGCCTGATCATCAAGGAAGCGGGTGACTTCACCGGGCGGATCGGGTCTCTCGAACCGGGTACGCCCATCGGGGTCGACGGACCATACGGCGACTTCTCGATGAACCATCATCCGGGCCGGGCGATTCTTCTGGTGGCGGGCGGCGCGGGGATCGGCCCCATCATGGGTCTTCTTCGCGATCTTGTGGCGCGCAAGGACCGGCGGCCGGTCCGCCTCGTCTACGCTGTCGGGAAACCTTCGAACCTCGCATGTCTGGAGGAAATCGAAGCGGCGGCAGAGGTGCTTGATCTCGATGTGCTGCTCGTGAGCGAAGCCGCCGAAGAGGCGTTCGGCGGTGTCGTCGGGCGGGTCGACGGACCGCTGCTGGACCGCGTCCTCGAGGGCCTCGACCCCCGCGAGACCGTCTCCATGATGTGCGGGCCGGGGCCGATGGTGGTCGCGGTATCGGACCTCCTCGAGGACAAGGGCCTGCCGCGGGGCCATGTCGTCTACGAGCGGTTCGATTATTCCGGCGGTGCGGCCTCGCGACAGGACCGCCGGCGTTTCACGCGGTTCCTGTTGGTCGGAGCGGGTCTAGCGGCAGGCGTCGCGGTTTTCGCAGCTGTCCCGTTCTGAACGGGTCGACCAGCTTCACCGCCGCGCTGCCGGCTGTGCCGGAGAGAAGTCGCGGTCAGATCCCCTCGCGGAGCCGTGCGCCCTCGGCGGCGGTCGTCAGCGGGAAGAGAAGGTCGATGAACCTCTGCGCCGTGGGCTGTGGTTCATGGTTCGCCAGCCCGGGGCGCTCGTTGGCCTCGACGAAGGTATACTCCCCGTCGCTCGGGCTTCTGACGATCAGGTCGATTCCGGTCACCGGGATGCCGATGGCCCGCGAGCACTTGATGGCGGCATCGATCAGGTTGGGGTGAGTGATGTCGGTGACGTCGATGATGCGCCCGCCGGTATGGAGGTTCGCGGTCTTGCGCACGCAGACCCGCTCGCCCTCGGGGACGATGTCGTCGTAGCCATAACCCGCCTCGCGCAGGCAGCGCTCGGTCTCGTCGTCGAGCGGGATGCGGCTTTCGCCCGAGGTCTGTGCCGACCGCCGCCGGCTCTGGACCTCGATGAGATCGCGCGCCGTGCCCGCGCCGTCACCCGTGATCACCGGCCGGCTCCGGATCGCGGCGGCGACGACGCGGTGGTCGATCACGACGAGGCGCAGGTCATCGCCGGTGACGTATTGCTCGACGATGATGTCCGACGACACCCGGCGGGCGCGCTCGACCGCAGCCTCGACGTCTTCGGGGCTGCGCAGGTCGACCGAGACGCCGTCGCCCATCTCGCCCCGGGCGGGCTTCACGACGACGCTGCGGTAACTTTCGAGAAACGCCGCCCGCGTCTCGGGGTCGTCCGCCCCGGCCTGTTCGGCGACCCGCACGCCGGCCGCATTGACGATCCGGCGGGTGACGCGCTTGTCCTCGCAGATCGACATCGCCACTGCCGTGGTCAGCTCGCTCAGCGCCTCGCGGCACTTGATGCGGCGACCGCCGAGCGAAAGTTCGAAATAGCCTCCCTCCGCGTCGATGATCTTGACGTAGATGCCCCGGCGGCGGGCTTCCTTGACGATGATCCGGGCATAGGGATTCAGCCCCTCGTCGGAGGCGGTGCCGACGAAGAGCGGCTCGTTGATCGGGTTCTTGCGCTTGATGGTGAACGCGGGGATGCGCCGGAAGCCGAGCTTTTCGTAGAGCGCGATGGCCTCATTGTTGTCATGGAGTACCGAGAGATCGAGCGTCGCCGAACCGCGACCCTTGAAGTGTTCGGCGAGCCTCCGGACCAGCGCCTCGCCGATGCCGGGGTAGCTCGCCTGCGGCGACACTCCCAGGCACCAGAGCGACGATCCGTTCTCGGGGTCATTGTAGGCGCGGGCGTGATCCACGCCCATGACCGTGCCGAGGATCCTCCCCGTCGCCTCGTCTTCGGCGACGAGCACCGTGATCGCCCGCGCGTCGCGATGCGACCAGAAGAAGTCGGGCGGCACCGGCACCATGCCATGCGCCTGGTAGATGGTGTTGATGTCCTCGGCGTCCTGCTCGGTGGTCAGCCGTCGGATGAACACGCCCGACTGCTTGCGATGCTTGGCGCGGTAGGTGGCGAGGTCGAGCCGGAAGGTGTGGGAGGGGTCGAGGAAAAGCTCCTGCGGCGCCTCGGCGAGAACCACGTGGGGGTCGTTGACGTAGAAGGCGATGTCGCGCCGGTCGGGCCCTTCGGCCGCGAGCGCCCGGGCGAGGTCCTTCGGTTCGGAGAAGGTATTGCCGAAGATGAGGCGCCCCCAGCCGCAGTCGATGCTGGCGCCGGGCGTGATTTCGCTGTTTTCCGGCCGGTCGACGGTGCCCGCCTCGCGGCGGATGCGCTCGACCCGGTGGGATTGCCGGCGCATCTGCTTCTGGCGCGGGTTGCGCGTCATCCCTCGACCCCTTGTGCCTGCAGCCAGAGTTCGAGGATCGCCACCTGCCAGAGTTCGGAGCCGCGGAGCGTGGTGATATGGTCCTTCGGCGCGGAAAAGAGCGTGTCGAGATAATCGCGCCGGAAGAGACCGCGCCTCGTGGCCGCCTCGTTGGTCAGCGTCTCGCGGACCATCTCGAGGTACGGCCCCTCGATGTATTTCAGCGCCGGCACGGGGAAGTATCCCTTCGGACGGTCGATCACCGCATGGGGCACCACCCGGCGGGCGGCATGTTTCAGGATGCCCTTGCCGCCGTCCTCGAGCTTCAGCGCGGAAGGAATCCGCCCGGCGAGCTCCACCACCTCGTGATCGAGAAACGGCACCCTGGCCTCGAGGCCCCATGCCATGGTCATGTTGTCGACCCGCTTCACCGGGTCGTCGACGAGCATGACGTTGGTGTCGAGCCTCAGCGCCTTGTCGACCGGATCGTCGGCTCCCGGCCGTGCGAAATGCTCTTCGACGAACGCGAGGCTCTCGTCGCGATCGGCGAGGTAGTCGGGCGACAGGTGCCCGGCGAGGCGGGCATGCGTGCGGTCGAAAAACGCGGCGGCGTAGCTCGACACCGGGTCGTTCGCGTCGGCGAGCGGCGGATACCAGTGATAGCCGCCGAAGACCTCGTCGGCCCCCTGTCCGGATTGCACGACCTTGATGGTCTTGGAGACCTCGCGCGAGAGCAGGAAGAAGCCGATGTTGTCGTAGGAGACCATGGGTTCGGACATCGCGGCGATGGCGTGCGGAAGGTTTTCTTGCATCTCCGACGACGGGATGAAGATCTTGTGGTGGTTGGTGCCGTAATGCTCGGCGATGAGGTCGGAATAGGAGAACTCGTCTCCCTTCTCGCCATGGGCCTCCTCGAAACCGATCGAGTATGTCGCGAGGTCCTTCTGGCCCTCCTCGGCCAGCAGCCCCACGATCAGCGAGCTGTCGACCCCGCCCGACAAGAGCACGCCCACGGGCACGTCGGCGACCATCCGGCGGCGCACCGAGGCGCGCAGCTCCTCCAGGAGAAGCGATTCCCAGTCTTCCGCGCTGCGTTTCGCATCCTCGGGCGAGCGCTTGAAATCCGGCGTCCAGTAGGTCGCGTCGCGCATCGTCCCGTCTGGTTCGATGGTGCGGATCGTCGCCGGAGGCAGCTTTCTGACGCCGGCGAGAATGGTGCGCGGCGGCGGGACGACCGCGTGCCATGTCATGTAGTGATGCAGTGCCACGCGGTCGATCGAGGTGTCGATTCCACCGCCGCGCAGGACGGCGGGAAGGGTCGAGGCGAAGCGCAGGCCGGAGGCGGTTTCGGCATAGTAGAGCGGCTTGATCCCGAACCGGTCGCGCACGAGGTGAACCCGGCCCGAGTCCCGCTCGTGGATGGCAACGGCGAACATGCCGTTGAAGCGGCCGATGGCCTCCGGCCCCCATTGGGCCCAGGCCTTCAGCACGACCTCGGTATCGGCGGTGGACGCGAAGACGTGGCCCTTTGCCTGAAGTTCGTCCCGCAACTCCTTGTAATTGTATATGCAACCGTTGAACGCGATCGTCAGCCCCAAGCCGGTATCGACGAACGGCTGCGCGCCCGCCTCGCTGAGGTCGATGATCTGGAGGCGCCGATGGCCGAAGGCCACGCGGCCGCGGGCGACAAGCCCTGCGCCGTCGGGGCCTCTCGGCGCGAGGCAATCGGCCATTCTCGTCACGGCGCCCACGTCCGCAGGACTGCCGTCAAAGGTGATTTCACCGCAAATGCCGCACAAAGCTCCGGTATCCCTCGTCTGTCTGGTTTGCGCGGACCCTAAGGAGGGGGGGCGGCAGGGTCAAACAGAGGCGCGGTCCTGGAAGATCGCGCGCGGGATGGTGCAGGAGACGGCCCAGTTCGGCGCATCCACCACCTCGGAGACGGTGAGATCGGCGGCGACCGAGCAGAGCATGTAGGCATCGGCCGCCGAAACCGAGCGGGTGCGGGAAAGATGATCGATCATGCCGGAAACCGCATCGCGGCAGCATTGCAGCAGGTCCGGGCCGATACCGGTGGTCGCGGTCACGCCCGCGCGCCCGGCGTCGCCCGGCCTCGGCCCGTCGGTCTCGTAGCGCGGAAAGGCGAGGGGCACCTCGCGCAGAAGGTCGATCTTCAACGTGACATCCATGGCGCTTTCGATTGCGGTGCCGCAGACCTCTCCGTCGCCTTGCGCGGCATGGGTGTCGCCGACCGACAGCAGCGCGCCGTCGACCTCGACGGGAAGGTAGAGCACCGTGCCTGCGCGCATGTCGCGCGTGTCCATGTTGCCGCCGGTCCGGCGCGGGGGGATGACCGAATGCGGTCCGGGCTCGGCGGGGGCCGTGCCGATCGTGCCGATGAAGGGGGCGAGCGGAAGCTCGGCGAGCCGGCCGAAGGCGAGAGGCGCGCGGCCTCCGGTGTCGTAGGACCACAGGTGCAGCGCGGGGTCGGGGAACTGGTCGGCCAGAAGTCCGAAGCCCGGGAGGATGCCCGTCCAGCCGAAGCCCGAGGGCGCGAAATCGAGGATCGAGACGGCGAGGACGTCGCCCGGACGCGCACCGTCGACGAGGATGGGCCCGGTCAGCGGGTTCGCGCGTTCCGGGTCGAGCGCGAGGATCGTCGCATCGGTCGACCCGGGCGTTATCTGCCCGTCGCCCGCGTCGCGGCAGGACACCGTCACGGTCTCGCCCGGGGCGACGGTGAGGCGGGGGGCGAGGGCGTGGTCCCATCCGTAATGGGCGTGGTCCGAATGGATCGTGCGGAGGCCGGGAAGGTTCATTGGCCCGCCCGGTCGAGCAGGAACAGGCGCAGCGCCTCGACGGCCGCTCCCATGTCTTCGGGGCTTGCGTATTCGTCGGGGTGGTGGCTGACGCCGTCCCTGCAGCGCACGAAAAGCATGGCCATGGGACAGAGGTCGGCCATGGCGGAGGCGTCGTGGGTGGCACCGGACATGAGGCCGAGGGGGCGGCCGCCGGACGCCGCCACGGCCCGTTCGAGGCTGGCGCGGAGGGCGCTGTCGCAGGCGCGAGCGGGCTGTTCGTAGGTGCAGGCCATCTCCAGCGCGCAGCCGCGCCCCCCGGCGGCCTCGCGGGCGGCGGCCTCGACAGAGGAACGTACCGCACGCCGGGTCGCGTCATCCGCCGAGCGCAACTCGACCGAGAGCGTGACCTTGCCCGGCACGGCGTTCACGACGTTGGGGCTGACCTCGAGCCGGCCAACCGTGCCCACGGCGTTTTCGGTCTCTCTGCAGACCCGCTCGACCGCGCCGACGAGTTCCGCGGCGGCGGCGAGCGCGTCGTGGCGGAGGTCCATGGGCGAGGTGCCGGCGTGGGCGGCGCGGCCCGTGATGGCGACCTCGTGGCGTTCGATGCCGCAGATCGCGGTGACGATGCCGACGGACAGGTCTTCGGCCTCGAGCACCGGGCCCTGCTCGATATGGGTCTCGATGAAGCCGATGACATCTTCGGGGTCGCGGGCGAGCCCTGCCAGCCCGTCGGGGTCGCCGCCGAAGTCCGCCAGCGCGCTGCGGAGGCTGGTCCCGTCCCGGTCCTCGAGGTCGAGAACGCCGGGGTCGAAGGTGCCCGCGAGCGCACGGGGGCCGAGCAGGGCGGTCGGGAAGCGCACGCCTTCCTCGTCGGCGAAGGCCACGATCTCGACGGCGAAGGGCAGGGGCCTGTCGCCGAGCATGTCGGCCGCGAGAATCGGCAGCAAGACCCCCATCATCCCGTCGAAGGCGCCGCCGTTCTTCACCGAATCCTGGTGCGAGCCGAGCAGGAGGGTGCCCGCGCCGGGGTCGGTCCCCTCGCGCCGGCCGATGATCGTCGCGGCAGCGTCGCGGCGGGTCGCGAGCCCGGCATCCCGCATCCAGCCCTCGATCGTTTCCGCCGCGCGGGCGTGTTCCGCGGTGAACGGCAGGCGCGTCACCCCGGGGCCGGGCTCGGAGATATCCGCCGCCTCGGCGAGCATGGCCGCGGCCCGGGCGCCGACGTCCTCCTTCACATCGCTTCGGGGGTCGTGCGCGTGGGCAGGGTGTCGAGCCATGAGTTGTAATCCGTTTCGTTGGTGCGGTCGTGGAGGGCGGAAAGCCGGTCGACGGGCGCCTCGTCCCAGTCGACCCGGAGCGAGAGCGGCGGCCGGTCGAGGCCGATGACGAGGAGGGCCGCCGAGAGCGTGCCTCGGCTGTCGCTGCCCGCATCGCCCCCGGCCCGAAGTGCCGCGAGGAGCCTTCGGGCGAAGTCGTCCCCGCCGGCGAGATAGGCCTCTGCCGCGCGGTCGAGAACCGCAGGCGATGTCAGCCAGTTT
>Ga0102935_1000567_pt1 | contig 13471 bp, 10 predicted proteins | sample SalPonR2_A_D2_MG_FD_78508 | JGI IMG/M metagenome (GOLD analysis project Ga0102935, IMG submission 78508) | Salt pond soil microbial communities from South San Francisco under conditions of wetland restoration - Salt Pond MetaG R2_A_D2_MG | ecosystem: Environmental > Aquatic > Marine > Intertidal... | reverse complement strand
TGTCGTCGAGTGACGTTGAGACTGAACTACGTCGTATCCACGAGCGCCCCTATGGAGACTGAATGAACGACTGACCCAGAGGCTATTCAGTAGTTTTGTCGCGGGGCGTTTGAGAAGTAAGGAATGATTTAGTGTATCCTGAAATACGTATTTAAGTCAGTCTGGCACATACTTGTTATTAATGCGAGAGCATTACGAAGCGTTCGGAAGTGTCTGTGCTGCGGCGATTGCGAATGGAGACTCGATAATCCGGTCTGTAAATGAAATCAATAACGACGGAGAGATCTCGATTACCATCCAGAACGGTGTTGACCACGTCGTCGTAGCTGCTCCTACCTCCACAGAATATCTGTCAGTGATCGTTGAACGAAGGCATCAAAACCTAAATCACTTCGACGAAGGCAGTTTGCCACACATAGAAGATGCGGAGGAAGCAGTGAGTGATTATGACAAATTCTTCAATTTTGATGGGACGGTTCGTCTATTAACGTACGAATCTGGCCAGGTGGAGCTATTTGACGGAGTTGCGGTACACGAACCAATATACCCTTACGAGAATGGATTCGCTCTCAAAGAATACCGCACAGTAGTGAATGATGTTGTAAACCGGAGCAGTGACATATTCGAGTATCTGAGAAAAGAGCTTAGCATTGACATGGACGGTGATAGCACGTCTGCAAACGAAAACACAGAGCCAGAACGTTTAGGCTCATTCCACTAGCTTTGATCATTTCCTAGGCTCAGTAGAGTCTATGAGAATAACCAACCGTACAGAATTTGGGAGTCTCAGAACAGCCCGATTAGGACTCAGAATACCACTAGGCGCAGAACTATCGCTCAAACTCTGTTGAGTTCGAACCGCACCGCTCGCTCACTCCGTCGCCCCCACGGATCTGGTCATCCAACAGTCGTCCACGTCGCCGAGGTCCGCGCTCGTGCCCGCGCTCCCGCCGGGAACCCGGACGAGCCGGAACTCGTACCGACCGGTCACGCTGCCGTTCTCCCGCGTGACGACCTCGATTTCGGCGGTGTCATTGTCGACGCGCGGCACCGAGTACTGCGCGGTGTCGTACGTCAGCATCGGCGCGTACGACGGCGTCTCGAACAGCGATACGAACTGCTCGACGGAGCCCACCGCCTCCCTGTTCGTCGGCGACGCGAACGCCCGCGCGGCCCTGATACCGTCGTTCGTCCTGTTGTCGTTGTAGCGGAAGGCGTTCATCTGCACCTGCACGACGGCGAGGGCCGACCGCTCGCAGGTGGGCGCGACGTCTGTGTTCCGAGCCGCCTCGCCCGCCGTTCCGTTCGTCGGGTCGCCGTCGTCTGTCGACGCCGTCGCGTCCGCGTCGTCGCCGGTGGGTACCGTGCCCTCGTCGGCGGTCGCCGCGCCGTCGTCGGTCACCGCCGCGTCGCCGTCGTCGCCGTCGCTCCCGTCGGCCGCGTCCGATCCCGCCGGCGACGAGTCGCCCGGGTCGGCGCCGCCGCCGTCGGTCAACTCGTCCGTGCCGCCCGGCGCGAGACCGTCGCCGACGGTGGCGGCCCCGACCGCCGCCGCCGCGAGGAGCGCGACGACGACGACCGCCGCGACGAGAGTCCGCGAGCGATCCGCTTCGCCCGATTCGTCCGCGTCTCGATACGCGGACGGTCCCGGCCGAGCGCCTCCGGCGGCGGCACCGCCGGTCGCGCGCCCGTTTCCGCTCCCCGCGGTCGCGGTACCGGTCGGACCCGCGCTCGCCGGCTCCGTGTCCGTCGCCGTCCCCGGGACGCCCCGCGGTGTCGTCTCGACTCCGCCTCCTCCGCCGCCCTCCTCGCCGGCGCCCGCACCCTCGGTCACGTCGCCGTCCGCCCCGCCCGTCGCATCCCCAGTCGCGGCGTCCCCGGCCGCGCCCGCTCCCGACGGGTCGGGGTACGTCGTCGACCGCATCGGCGCGTCGAGCGCCCGCTCTGCGATCGCGTTCGCCTCCGCCGGCGGCATGGCGTACAGGAGGCGCTCCCGGAGGTCGGCGGGCGTGACGACCGCGACGCCCTCGGTCGGCACGTCACCGTTGAGGAGCGAGTCGCGCGCCACGACGATCGCGTCGACCGCCGCGTCGACCGCCGCGTCGTCCACGCTCTCGCTCGCGGCCGAGACGGCCAACAGATCGGTCCGGCGGTCGCCGTTCACCACGGTTATCCGCGGCGCGCTCACCTCCACCGCGTCGGCGGTCGCCGCGTACGCCTCGCCGACGAACGCGGCGAACGCCTCCGCGTCGAGCCCCTCGAGCGCGCTCGCGAACGCCTCGGGGGGAACGGGGCTACCGGCAGTCACCGACGCGCCTCCATGTCTACCGTTCGTATGTGACGTGGTCTCTTTGCCCTTGCGATGCCGTCGCTCGCGGAACGGACTCCGGCGGGCGCGACCGACCGGACCGCTCGGCGCCGAGCCGCACCGCCCGGACCCCAACGCTTTCGTGCTTCATCGCTGTCATCTCACGCATGCACCGCCGTCGGATCCTCGCGAGCGGGACCGCCCTCCTCTCCGTCGCCCTCGCCGGCTGCGGCCATCCCGCGGTCGTCCTCGACTTCGAGGAAGCGACGACGGAGACCGTCGCGGAGTGGGTGTCGACGGCGCCGGAGCCCGGATCGGAGGCGTACGAGGTCGTCGCGTCGGCCCGCGACAACGGCTCGGCGACCCGACGCGGGCGGTCCGACCTGTTCGACCGGACGAACGCGGTCCGGGTAGACGGGCGCTTCTACGAGGTCTCTGAGACGCGGGTCGCGAGTAGCGAGGTGACGGTGTACACGGTCGTCGTCGAGGCGGCCGAGCCGAACTCCACCGCCGGCCTCCGCGAGGTCGCCTACGAGGACCTCCCCGAGACGGACCGCGAGCGGCTCCGTCCGATTCTCGTCGAGGAGGAACCGCCGGACGCCGACACCGGCGTCGGGGTCGGGTACGGCACCGCCGCGGAGGTGGGGGACGACTCCGTCTTCGTCCCCGAGCGACGGTACGACGTGGTCGTCCGAGACGGGGACCGATACCGGGTCCGCGTCGACTCGCGCACCGCGGAGGAGTTCGAGTACCGGTACGAGGTCACCGAGGTCGCCCCCGACGTCGAGTCGTTCGCCGAGCGGGTCCGCGACCGGTACCTGTTCACGCTCTCCGGGCTCTCCGACGCCGAGCGCGCCGTCGTCGAGGAGGCCATCGAGGGGGCGTACTTCGACGACGACGAGGCCTTCCGGTCGGTCGTCGACCGGCTCCGGTCGCACGAGGGGGTCGACGTGGACGACTCGTACGGGACGTGGCTCCTCGCGTACGAGGGCGCGGAGTACCGCGCGTACGCCGAGTGGTAGCGCGTCCGCCGAGCGACACCGCGCCGGTCGGATCGCTTCGCCGCCCGCGTGGGAAGGCGTTATATACTCTGAGCGAATCGCTCGTTTATGAGCGTTTCAGACATCCTCGAGGGCCAGAACCTCACCCACCGTCAGATGGGCGCGATCATGGTCGGATGGATACTGGTGGTCTCCATCATCGCCGTCGGTCTGCTGTGGTACACGGCGACCAACTTCGTCTAGTCGGGGCGATGAGGTCCGCGAACACAACCCTCTTTTGAGCCGTCGTCGTCGGTAGTCGGTATGGTTCGCGACAGCGATACACATGACCGCGGTGGATCGGAGCCGACGGACGGCGACGCCGCCGAGACAGACGGACTGGACGCCGCCGCCGACGGGGGGACGGACCGCCGGATCGTCGGCGGGTGGGAAGGCCGGTACTACGAGGACTTCGCGGTCGGTGACGTGTACAAGCACCCGTACGGCCGGACGGTGACGGAGACGGACAACGTCTGGTTCACCAACCTCTCGATGAACCTCAATCCGATGCACTTCAACGAGGCGTACGCCGCCGAGACGGAGTTCGGCGAGCGCCTCGTCGACGGCACCTTCGTCATCGCGCTGGCGGTCGGGATGAGCGTCATCGACGTGAGCGCGAACGCCACGGCGAACCTCGGCTACGACGACATCCGCCACCACGCGCCCGTTTTCCACGGCGACACGCTGTTCGCGGAGTCGGAGGTGCTCGAGAAGCGCGAGTCCTCCTCCCGCGACCACGTCGGCATCGTCACCACCGAACTGCGCGCGTACAACCAGCACGACGAACTCGTGCTCTCCTTGGAGCGCACGCCGATGGTGTTGAAGCGGTCGTACGCCGAACCGAGCGCGGCGCAGCCGACGGGGTGGCCGGAGGGGATCGGCACCCAACCGGAGGACCTGGAGTGACCCGGTCGCCCGGAACCGAGGGGCCCGATGCCCCGACAGCCGGCGATCCGGTGCCAGACGTCCGGCTCGGCGGGGACCTGCCCATCGCCTCGCCCGAGGCCGCGGCCGCGCTCGTCCCCGCGACGGCGACGCTGCTCGTCTCCGGCTTCGGCGGGGTCGGCTATCCCAAGCTCGTCCCCGAGGCGCTGGCCGCGGCCGACGACGCGCGCGAACTCACCGTCGTCTCCGGCGGCGGCGTCGGCGACGAGATCGACCGCGCGCTCGTCGAGTCGGGAGACATGGCGCGCCGGTACCCGTTCGTGCCCAACGAGACCTCGCGGGCGGCCGCCAACGACGGCCGGATCGAGTTCCACGACCGCCACATCTCGCGGCTCGCGGACGAGGTCCGGTTCGGCGGGCTCCGAGCCGGGATGCGCGGCGAGTCGGTCGCCGTCGTCGAGGCGGTGGCCGTCGGCCCCGACTGGCTCGTCCCCTCCACGTCGGTCGGCCACACGCCCGCCTACGTCGGCGCGGCGGACCGGCTGATCGTCGAGGTGAACCGCGCGCAGCCGGTCGAACTCTCGCGCGTCCACGACGTCCACGTCCGCGACAATCCGCCCCACCGGGACCCGATCCCGCTCGACGACCCCCTCGGCGAGACCGACGGCCCGGCGGTCCGGTTCGACCCCGAGAAGCTGGCGGCCGTCGTCGAGACCGACCGCCCGGACGACCCCTACGAGTTCCGCGACGTCTCCGCGACCGACGAGGCGATCGCCGAGAACCTCGGTGCGTTCCTGGAGGCGGAACTGGACCGGAACCCCCTGTTCGACGGGGCGGCGAACCTCCAGTTCGGCGTCGGGAGCCTCGGCAACGCCCTGATGGGCGCGCTCGCGGACGTCGACTTCGGCGACCGCCCGGTGTCGTACGTCGGCGAGGTCGTCCAAGACGGCCTCCTCGACATGCTCGACGCCGGCGACCTCCGCGGCGCGAGCGCCACGTCGCTGGCGCTGTCGGCGGACGGCCAGGAACGGCTCTTCGAGGACGTCGAGCGCTACGCCGAGGACGTGGTGTTGCGGCCGGCGGACGTCTCGAACGCCCCCGAACTGATCGACCGGTTCGGCGTGGTCGGCGTGAACAGCGCCGTCGAGGTCGACCTCTACGGCAACGTGAACGCGACCCACATCGGGGGGACCCGCGTCGTCAACGGGATCGGGGGCGGGGGCGACTTCGCGCGGAACTGCCGGCTCGGCGTCGTTGCACTCCCGTCGACCGCGGTCGGCGGGGACGTCTCTCGGATCGTGCCACTGACGCCCCACGTCGACCACACCGAGCACGACGCGAGCGTGATCGTCACCGAGCACGGGGTCGCGGACCTCCGCGGGCGCTCGCCGCGCGAACGGGCCGAGGCGCTCGTCGAGGTGGCCGACCCGGCGTTCCGCGACGCGCTCGACGCGTACCGCGCTCGAGCCGCGGCCGAGGGCGGCAACACGCCCCACGACCTCGAGACGGCGTTTTCGTGGCAGTGACTCGGCTTTCGTCCCCTCGGTTTATTTTTCTCAGGCCAATTGTCTAAGAAATAACTCGATGTTGACTCTATCTGGAGTTGTACCCGTCGCTCTCTGGCCGTCTCCTCCGTGAATTCTGTCTTCGACGACACTATTTTATCAATAGGCGTGAAGAATCGATCCACATGATAGATGGTGACAACACGACCCGGCGCGACGTTGTGAAAGGTGCGGCGACGCTCGGCGTCGTCGGCCTCGCGGGCTGTTCGGGCGGCGACGGCGGCGACGGCGGCGACGGCGACGTCACGGTCACGATCGGCGGCACCTCCACCGGGAGCTCGACGCAGGCCGCCGGGCAGGCGCTCGCCCGGGCCGCCTCGCAGCACAGCGACTTCCTCAACATCTCCGTCCAGGAGACGCAGGGCTGGACCGCGAACCTCTACGAGTACGACAACGGCCAGATCCCGGCGATGGGCGTCGACAACAACTCGCTGTCGAAGGCGCTCAACGAGGAGGGTCCGTTCGCCGAGGACCCGGTCGAGACCCTTCCGAACCAGGGGTTCCTCTTCACGTCGCTGCAGATTCACTGGGTCGGACTGGACGGCAGCGACGTCGAGTCCGTCTCCGACCTCCGTGAGGGCGGTTACACGATCTATCCGATCCAACCCGGCTTCGGGACGCGACTGCTCACCGAGGAGATCCTCAAGGAGGCCGGCGTGTGGGAGCCGAACGACATCCTCAACGTCGACACCGGCGACATCCCGGGCGCCGTCGAGGAGGGGCGCGTCGACGCGCTCTGCCTGTACGGCGCCAACGGCGTCAACCTCTCGGGCTGGTGTCAGGAGGTGGACGTGCGCAGCGGCGGCGGGCTGAACCTGCTGGAGGTTGACGACGAGTTCAAGCAGGTCATCGAGGACCACCCCGGCGCGATCTTAGAGGAGATCGAGCCGTACGGGTACGAGCAGGAGGTCACCGCCTACACCGACACGCTGACCGCGTGGTCGCTCGCCGGTCAGTGGGCGTTCAGTCCGGACATCTCGGCGCGCGCGACCGAGGAGATCTGTCGGCTCGCGATCGAACACGAAGACACGCTGCGGGAGTCGGACCCGACGACTCTCGAGTACTCGCCCGAGGCCATGACCCAGACGGTTATCCCGGAGATCGACGTTCACGCCGGCGTGGCGGACTTCTTCGAGGCTAACGACGTCTGGGACGACTCCTGGAGTCGCGGCGACGAGTAGCACCGGCCCCGTAACCACCTCGACACCCCCGATCTTTCACGACGGATGGCCACCAACTCCGACGACCCGACCGATCCGATAGACCCGTCCGAGGACTCGGACCAGGGACTGCTCGACGACCAGGAGTCCCTCGAACTCGCCCCCGGCGATCGCGGGCGGAGACAGCTCTGGCTGTACCTCCTCTCGCTGCCGTTCTGGTTCCTCGTTATCTTCCTGCCGACCCTGATCGTCCCGAACTTCCTGACCGGGGCGTACGGCGCCGCGCTCCCGACCGCCCTGTTCGACGATCCGGTCGCGATCGCGACCGCCATCGAGGACTCGGCGACCACGGTCCTCGGCGTCGGCGCGGTGCTCGGCGTCGCGGGCGTGTCGGCGGTCATCCTCCGGCTCGGGTCGGGGATAGAGGAACGCCTCCGGATGGCGCTCATCTCCTTCTCGATCCCGTTCTGGATGATCGTCATGTGGTACTCGTACACCCAGCTGATGCCCCGCGGCCAGTACGCGGTCGCGTTCCTGGGCGGTATCCTCGGGCTGTACGTGATCTCCGAGCTCGACGAGCCGCTCATCGAGCGCAACTGGGGCGAGGTGGCGCTGCTGGTCGGCTCCGGGCTCGTCTCGCTCGGGACCAGCGGGTACCTCTTCGTGAACTACCAGGCGGTCGCGATCGACACGGTCGGGCGCGCGACCGAGCCGCAGCTCGCGATGGCGTTCGCGTTCACGCTCGCGATGATCTACCTGACGTGGCGGTCGTTCGGGCTCACGTTCCTCGCGGTCGTCCTCATCGGCATCGGCTACGGGTTCGCCGGTCCGTTCATGCCCGGCGCCCTGAGCCACGGCGGGCTCTCGGGCACGCGCATGCTCCGGATCCTCGTGGTGAGCGTCGACGGGTTCTACGGTTTCCTCACTCGTCTCGTGGCGGCGTGGATCGCCCTCTTCCTGCTGTACGCCGGGCTCCTGAAGGCGTACGGCGCGTTCGACCTGATCCTCAGGCTCGCGGTGCGTTCGGCGAAGTACCTCGACTCCGGTATCGCTCAGACCGCGGTCGTCGCCAGCGCGGTCATCGGCTCCGTCAACGGGAGCCAGACCGCGAACGCCGGGATGACCGGTTCGTTCACCATTCCGCTGATGAAAGAGAACGGGATCAAACCGGAGACGGCGGGGGGCATCGAAGCGGTCGCCTCCACGTCCGGACAGGTGCTTCCGCCCGTGATGGGCGCCGGGGCGTTCATTATGGCGTCGCTCATCACCGGGATCACCTACGTCGACGTGATCGTCTCCGGGCTGATCCCGGCGGCCGTCCTCGTCGTCTCGATCACGATCGCGGTCCACTACGTGGCCGCGCCCCAGATCGAGAACCCGGAGATGGACGGGCTTATCGGCGATCAGATGGCGCGCCGAACGATGGTACTGGAGTCGATCAAGTACGGGGTCCCGCTCCTGATCCTGATCTACATCCTCGGTATCCTGCAGTACACCGTGATGACCGCTGCGCTGTACACGGCTGTGTCGATGATCGTCTTCGGGATCGGCATTCCGCAGGTCCAGGCGGCGCTCGACGGCGAGAGCAACAAGGAGGCGCTGTTCGAGACGCTCGAACAGACGGTCGACGGGTTCCGCGAGGGCGTCATCGTCGTCGCGCCGGTGACGATCATCCTCGCGGCGATCAACGGGGTCGTCGACATCCTGATGGCGACCGGCGTGCCGACGGCGATCTCGCTCACCCTGCTCGATCTGTCGGGCGGGATCCCGATCATCGCGTTCGTGCTGGCGATGATCATCTGTATCATACTCGGGCTCGGGATGCCGACGACTGCGGCGTACACCGTCGTGGCGTTGCTGGTCGCGCCGACGCTCATCAGCCAGTTCGCGGTCCCGGAGATCGCGGCCCACTTCTTCGTCTTCTACGCCGCGATCCTGGCCGGGCTGACGCCGCCGATCGCGACCTGCGTCGCGGTCACCTGCGGTATCTCGGGCGGCGGCTTCTGGGGCAGCTGTAAGGAGGCGTTGCGCATCTCCGCGCCGCTGTTCGTGCTCCCCTTCGCGTTCGTCTACCACCCGGAGCTCGTCTCCGGCACGTTCAACTACGCGTCCCTCTCGGCCGGCGCCCTCGCGATGGTCGGCGCGCTGGCGATCATCCACGGGATCAACTACCAGTTCGTCTTCGGCCGGGGACAGACGTACGGCCTCCGGGTGGCCTTCTTCGTCGCCGGCGTGATCGCGATGGTCCACCCGATGCAGACCGTCCAGATCGGGGCGATAGCCGCGGTCGTGGCGCTGTACGTCCTCCAGACCGCCGTGGGCCGGCCGAACCCGCTCCGCACGCTCCGCGGCGCCGCCGGGATCCTCTCCGGGCGGAAGCGGTAGGCGAAGCCCCGGTCCTCACCGTCGGATTTTTTCAGTACGACCGCGGGAGTCCGAGCACGCGCTCGCCGAGGTAGTTGAGCGCGAGCTGTTGGGTCACGGGGACCAGTCGGGTGAGCCGCGCCTCCCGGAGGTACCGCTCCACGTCGTACTCGCGGGCGACGCCGAAGCCGCCGTGGGTCTGGACCGCGGCGTCGGCGGCCTCGAACGCCGCCTCGGCCGCGAGGTACTTCGCGACGTTCGCCTCGGCGCCGGCGGCCGTCCGGTCGAGGTCGTCGAGGCGGTCGGCGGCGTCGTAGATGACCTTCTTCGCGGCTAGCAGGTCGGCGTACGCCTCCGCGAGGGGGTGCTGAATCGCCTGATTCGCCCCGATCGGCCCGCCGAACACCTCCCGTTCGTTCGCGTAGTCGATCCCGCTTTCGAGCGCCGTCTCGCCGAGCCCCAGACACTCCGCGGCGATCACGAGCCGCTCCTCGTTGAGGCCGTCGAGCACCTGGTAGAACCCCTCACCCTCCTCGCCGATCAGGTTCCGGGCCGGCACGCGGACGTCGTCGAAGTAGAGCTGATACGAGTGGACCGCGCGGCTCGCCGTCTTCGGAATCCGCTCGATCTCGAGGCCGTCTGCGTAGGCGTCGTCTAGGTCGACGAGGATCATGGAGATGCCGCGGGTGCGCTTGTCCACGTCTTCGCGCGGAGTCGTGCGGGCCATCAGCACGAGGTAGTCGCTGTTCTCGACCCGCGAGATCCACACCTTCTCGCCGTTGATCACGTACTCGTCGCCCTCGCGGTCGGCCGTGGTGCCGCTCCGTTCCGAGCCGCTTCGCGGCTTGCGCTCCGCGGTGGCACCGCTCTGTTTCGAGCCGCTCCGCGGCTCGCGTTCCGCTCGCGTCTCCATCGCCGTCGAGTCGGACCCCGCGTTCGGCTCCGTGAGCCCGAACGCCTGAATCGTCTCCTCCCCGGCGGCGACCTTCGGGAGCAGTTCCGCCTTCAGCTCCTCGTCCGCGTACTTCACGATCGGCACCGAGTTGTAGATCCCGCCGTGGATCGCCTGCGGCGCGGCGAACCCGCCGCCGCTCGCGGCGATCTCCTCCATCATCACCACCGCCTCGCTCGTCGACATCCCCACGCCGCCGTACTCCTCCGGGATCAGCATGCCGAGCCAGCCGTCCGCCGCGAGTTGGTCGACGAACTCCTGCGGGTACGTCGCCGTGCGGTCGCACTCCCGCCAGTACTCGTCGTCGAACGCCGAACAGAGGTCGCGGATGCTCCGCCGCACGAGCGACTGCTGCTCGGTGAGGTCGACGGAGTCGCGCCAGTCACGTGGCATGTGTTGACGTGGTTCGGCGCGTCGCATAAGGATTCGCGTCGTGGTGATCGATGCCCCGAACCGACGGCTCGCGGCCGCTCTCGCCGCATCGCCGCCGCCGTCCAGGTCGGTCCCGTGGTCGTCGCGTCCGCCGGTTGCCGAGAGCGGACCGCTTATGAAACGGGCCGCGGTGGCTGACGGTGGATGGACCGCAGCTACTGGCGCGCGGTGTCGCTCGTCACCCTCTGGCAGGTGTCGGCGAGCATCTGTTACTACACCGTCTTCGCGGCCACGCCCTTCTTCCGGGACGAGTTCGGCCTCTCGCGGTTTCGCGTCGGGATCGTCGTCACGACGCTCACGCTCGGCTACGCGATCTTCCTGCTCCCCGTCGGCGCCCTCACCGACCGGTTCGGCGAGCGGCGCACCCTCTCGCTCGGGCTCGTCGGGCTCGCCGCCGGCATGCTCCTCGTCGCCGGCGCCGGGTCGTACGCGCTCCTGTTGGCGGCCGTGTTCCTCCTCGGTTCGGTGTACAGCACCGCCATGCCCGGGACGAACAAGGCCGTGTACGACAGCGTCTCGCCCGGCAAGCAGAACACCGCCATGGGGATCAAGCAGGTCGGCGTCACCGGCGGCAGCGGGATCAGCGCGATCCTCGTCACGGGGCTCGCGGGGTACTTCTTCTGGCAGATCGGCTTCCTGATCGCCGCCGCGCTCGGGATCGTCGTCGCGGTCGGCTTCTACGCGCTCTACCGCGGCGGGAGCGGCGGCACGGCCAGCTACCCCGACCTCCGCGGGCTGGCGAACAACCGGGCGTACCTGTTGCTGGCCGCCTCCGGGCTGTTCCTCGGCGCCGCGCTGTTCACGACCACGGGGTACACCGTGCTGTACGTCGAGGAGTCGATCGGCGGGTCGGTCGCCTTCGGCGGCGTCGTGCTCGCGGTCGTGCAGCTGTTCGGGAGCGGCGGCCGGCTCCTCGGCGGGTGGCTCTCCGACGCGCTCCCCGGCGACCCCCAGACGCGGATCGGGGGCATCCTCCTCGTCCAGATCCTCGCCGGCGCCGGCCTGTTCCTCGTCGTGGCGCGGACGACGACGCAGGCGAACGCGGGAATCGCCTTCGCGGCGCTCGGCTTCTTCGTCCTCGGTTTCACGGGGGTCTACTACTCCTGTATGGCGACGCTCGTCTCCGCCGACCAGATGGGGAGCGCGACGGCCGGCTGTCAGCTGGCGCTGACCTCGGGCGCGCTGTTCGCGCCCCCGGCGTTCGGCTACCTCGCCGACACGCTCGACTACCGCGCGAGCTGGACGCTCCTCGCGGTCGTCTGTCTGGTCGGGGCCGTCCTCGTCGCGGGCGTCATCCGCACCGACCCCCCGGTCGGCGAGACGGCGATGGGCGAGTGACGGCGCGGCGAGCCGACCCGTCGCCGGCGCCTCGCGGCAACCCCGGCAGCTACCCCCGAAGCTATCCCGACCCGCGGCGAACGCCGGCGTAATGGACTCCGCCGAGCGACGTATCGTGGCGTTCACCGCCGGCTCGCACGGACTCGTCCACACCTACGAGCTCTCCATCCCGATACTGCTGACGGTGTGGATCTCGGAGTTCTCGACGACGGCGGCGACCCTCGGCCTCGTCTCGACGATCGGATACGGGCTGTTCGGCGTGGGGGCGCTCCCCGGCGGCATCGTCGTCGACCGATTCGGCTCCAAGCCGGTCATCCTCGCGTGTCTCGGGGGGATGGCCGGGTCGTTCCTCCTCGTGAGCGTCGCGCCCAACCTCATCGCGCTCGCGCTCGCGATCGGCGTCTGGGGCGTCACCGCGAGCGTCTACCACCCCGCGGGGCTGTCGCTGCTCTCGAAGTCGGTGGACCAGCGGGGGACCGCCCTCGGCTACCACGGGATCGGCGGCAACCTCGGCATCGCGCTCGGCCCGCTGGCGACCGCCCTGCTCCTCTTGGCGTTCGACTGGCGGATCGTCGCGGCCGCGCTCACGCTGCCGGCGATCGTCGTCGCCGCCTACGGGGCAACGGTCGACGTCGACGCCGCCCTCCCGGACGCCGCGGCCGCCGACGGCGGCGACGACTCGGCCGCCGCCGGATCCGGCGGCGCCAAGGGCGAGGTGTCGCTGTCGACCATCGCCGACGACACGCGCGTCCTGATCGCGGGCGGGTTCCTGATCGTGTTCGCGTTCGTCACGTTCAGCGGGCTCTACTACCGGACGTTCCTCACCTTCCTGCCGGACCTCCTCGGCGAGGTCCTCGGCGGCCTGATCGACGTCCAGCTAATCGATCCGGAGAGCCCGTACGCCGAGGAGTTCGACGTCGCGCGGTATCTGTACGTCGCGATCCTGACGGTCGGCGTGTTCGGGCAGTACCTCGGGGGCCGCATCGCAGACCGGATGCCGCCGGAACGGGGGCTCATAGTGCTGATGACGGCGTTGGCCGGGCTCGCGCTCCTCTTCGTTCCCGCCAGCGGGGGGACGGTGACGTTCCTCCTCGTCTCGCTCGCGCTCGGGGTCACGCTGTTCACGGTTCAGCCGCTCTCGCAGGCGACGGTCGCGGCCTACTCCCCGAGCGAGGCGCGGGGCATCTCCTTCGGCTACACCTACCTCGGCATCTTCGGGGTCGGCGCACTCGGCGCGGCGATCACCGGTGCCGTCCTGACCTACGCGTCCCAGACCGTGATGTTCGTCGTCCTCGCCGGCTTCTCGACGGTCGGCGGGGCGCTCGCCGTCTCACTCGTCCGGACACAGCGCTAACTGCTCGGTGTGCTCTTTCGGGGCCCAACTCTCAGAAAACGGGTGGAGTGACTACCGCCGTCAGTTGATGTCG
>Ga0102935_1000566_pt1 | contig 13472 bp, 11 predicted proteins | sample SalPonR2_A_D2_MG_FD_78508 | JGI IMG/M metagenome (GOLD analysis project Ga0102935, IMG submission 78508) | Salt pond soil microbial communities from South San Francisco under conditions of wetland restoration - Salt Pond MetaG R2_A_D2_MG | ecosystem: Environmental > Aquatic > Marine > Intertidal... | reverse complement strand
GACCGCGACTTCGTCAGCTTGCCGGTCTTCCAGTCGACATAGAAATGCCCCTGGCTCGGCCCGTCGATCCCGTAGGCCCAGTGGAGCCCGGTGTTGAACCATTGCGGCGAGTTCGGCGCGGCCTTCTGGGTGGCCAGCATGTAGCGCATCTCGTCGAAATAGGTTTCTGCATCGGCCTCGGTGGTGAAATAGCCACCCTTCCAGCCCCAGTAGGTCCAGGCGCCCGCCAGCCGGTCGAAGACCTGCCGCGCGGAGGTCTCGCCGCCCGTTCCGGCCTCCGGCGCGGCGGTCTTGCGCCACAGGAACTCCGGTACGCCCTTCTCGCGGACGGGCTTCAGCGCGGTCGGCACGCCCGCCTTGCGGAAATACTTCTGCGCGATCACGTCCGAAGCCACCTGACTCCACGCCGCCGGCACCTCGATGTTCTCGAGCCTGAACACCACCGTCCCGTCGGGATTTCGGATTTCCGACGTCGTCGTGGTGAATTCGAGCCCTGCATAGGCGTCCTGTCCCGCCTTCGTGAACCGCCGTTCGATCTTCATCTTGCCCCATCTCCGTCATTCCGCGGGGTCTCGTCTGACGCGAGCGCCCGCTTGTTTCTGCCGCTTGACGGGGGGCGACGGTTCCCTGCCCCGGTGCCGCGCACCGGGCCCGACCGGGTCGCGCTCTGGCGCCCGCATCGTCGGCATGGTTTCCGCTTGGCCTCCCCGCGCCACAATATCTAGTGTGCCATCAGCCAGCCAACACAACCTGACGTAGGAGAGCCGAGACCGTCAACGGAAAAATGTAACGGCCGTGTAAGAAAAATCCGTTGACCCTGACCCGGCGATCACGCAGCCCGCGTTAACCCTCGATTCATGCCCAGGGCCCTGTGGATAAACGTCCTTCGGTCCGACGGCAGGCTTTCAACAGCGATTGCGACGCGCCTTGAAGCACTTACCCTGCGACGCTTGAAAACGGCATCAATCCGTGGGGCGCGAAACTCGCCGCAAATCCCGTGACCGGGCGAAAAAGCGGCCGCGGCTCACAGCGCTGAACCGCGCCTCTTCGCGCCTCGCCAACGAGGCCATCCGGTGGAGCCCCGGGTCATTCATGCCACACTCCGCGCGAAGCGGTCGCCCATGCCCGGAAAAGGCGATGCCACCCGAGTGGTCCCGGCCCAATTCGATGGTGGTGGTCGGGGCGGCGAGATTCGAACTCACGACCCCCTGTACCCAAAACAGGTGCGCTACCAGACTGCGCCACGCCCCGACGGGCGGGTGATACACAGAACCGGACGGTCCGGAAAGCCCCTTCATCTTCACGCAAATACTTTCGGGGGAGCGCCGGGGGCAGACGCCCCCGGCCGGCCTCATCCGCAGGGCCAGGCGGCCACGTCGGAGGGGATCGCCGGATGGCGCATCTCGTCGCCCGCATCGATGCCCATGGCCCCGGCGAGCCCGCCGTTGATCTCGAGCACGTACTGCACCCCCGGCCCGCCGTCGATCACGGTCTCGTCGAGCGGCACGGCATTCTCGTGCACCCCGGTCACGGTTCCGGTCTCGTCGGCGAAGATCATGTCGAGGGGAATGAGCGTGTTCCGCATCCAGAACGTCGCCCGCTGCGGCGCCTCGTAGACGAAGAGCATCCCGGCACTCGCCGCCATGCTCTCGCGGTTCATCAGCCCGACGTTGCGCTCGGCCGGTTCGTCGGCCACCTCGACGTTGAAGCGCGCCGACCCGAACTCCCCCCGCAGTTCCACCGTCTCCGGCGCGCAGGCCGCCGCGGCACTTCCGGCCGCCGCGAAAACGGCCGCGACGAGGGCGCGGATCATTCTTCGCCGTCCGGCTGAAGCGCGGCTTCCCAGCTCATCACCTGTGACGCCATCCGGCCGCGTTTGCCCTCGACGACGCGCAGGCTGACCGCCTCTCCGGGCTGCAGTTCGGCAAGCCCCGAGCGGCGCAGCACCTCGACATGGAGAAACACGTCCTCGGGCCGGCCGAAGACATTGGCGAAGCCGAATCCCTTGGCCTTATCGAACCATTTCACCCGCGCCGGCTCGAGGGGGATCGACAGGTCGACGTCCGGCTCGAGGTCCATGACGGGTTCGCCGCCCACGACCGGGGCCGGCGGCTCGATCCGCAGAACCTCGACGGCCTGGATGCCCCTTTGGGTCTTCTGGACGGTGACCTCGATCCCGGCTGCGTCGGCCACCGACGACTGGCCGAAGTTCCGCAGCACGTTGGCATGCAGCAATATGTCCGGGCCGCCGGTGTCGGCCACGACAAATCCGAAACCCTTGCCCGGATCGAACCATTTCACGGTACCTGTCACCGTGACCAGGTCATCGTCGGAATCGAAGTTCACTGTTCTTTCATCCCCCGGCCTTTGGCCGACTTTTTTACCAATTCTGTCCATCTGCCCCTCGCGACGCAAGGAGTATCGGACAGGTCGCCCGAATTTCCGCCGGCGCGCGCCTCTCTCAGGGCGACAACCGCTCCACCCGCCAGGCCGCCCCCGGCCCCTCGCGCCGCCAGCGGAACCGGTCGTGCAGCCGGAACGCCCCGTCCGCCCAGAACTCGATTTCCGTCGGAACGAGCCGGAACCCGCCCCAGTGCGGCGGCCGGGCCGGGTTCGGTCCGTGCCGCACACCCGCCCGCGCGACGTCGGCCATCAGCGCCTCGCGCGACGCCAGCGGTCGCGACTGGCGCGAGGCCCAGGCGCCCAGCCGGCTTTGCAAAGCACGGCTCCGGAAGTATTCGTCGGCGCGTTCGCCATCTTCCCGCTCGACCGCTCCCCGGGCGCGCACCTGTCGCTTCAGAGACTTCCAGTGCATGGTGAAGGCCGCCTTCGGATTGGTCGCGAGTTCCTCGCCCTTGGCGCTCTCGTAGTTGGTGTAGAAGACGAAGGCATCCGCTTCGATCGCCTTCAGAAGCACGATGCGTACATTCGGCAGCCCGTCCTGGTCCACGGTCGCCAGTGCGATCGCGTTCGGGTCGGCAATTTCCTGCTCAGCCGCCTCCGCCAGCCAGCTCCGCGCCAGCGCGAAAGGATCGTCGCCGGCGAATATCCCCGTTCGTTCCATGTTCTCATCCCCCGCGCGGTGCCCTACCCGGTGCGCATGCGCCGGGGCAACCCTGCATCAGCACAGACTTGCCAGACTTGATGCACCTTTCCAATTGGCGTAAACGCCGCCGGCACGGCAATTGGGCCGGACCGAGGGGAGAGACGGCGATGTCGGGCAGCTTGATGGCGGGAAAACGCGGCCTGATCATGGGGCTGGCCAACGATAAATCGATCGCCTGGGGCATCGCGAAGGCGGTCGCGGCGGAGGGCGCCGAGCTTGCCTTCTCCTACCAGGGCGAGGCGCTCGCCAAGCGGGTCAGACCGCTGGCCGGCGAACTCGGTTCCGACATCGTCCTGCCGTGCGACGTGGCCGACAGTGCCTCTGTCGACGCCCTGTTTTCGGATCTGAAGGACCGCTGGGGCGGGCTCGATTTCATCGTCCACGCCATCGGGTTTTCCGACAAGAGCGAGCTTCGCGGCCGCTACGCCGACACCTCGCGGGAGAATTTCCTGATGTCGATGGACATCTCGGTCTATTCCTTCACCGCCGTCGCCCGCGCCGCCGGCGCGCTGATGGGCCCGGGCGGGTCGATGCTGACGCTGACCTATTACGGGGCGGAGAAGGTGATGCCGCATTACAACGTCATGGGCGTGGCCAAGGCCGCCCTCGAGGCCAGCGTGCGCTATCTCGCCGAGGATTTCGGCCGCGACGGCATCCGCGTGAATGCCATCTCGGCGGGCACCATCAAGACGCTCGCGGCCTCGGGCATCGGCGATTTCCGTTACATCCTGAAATGGAACGAGCTGCATTCGCCGATGCGCCGCAACGTCACCACCGACGACGTGGGACGCTCGGCGCTCTATCTGCTGTCCGACCTCGCCTCCGGCGTCACGGGTGAAATCGTCCATGTCGACGCAGGGTACCACGTCGTCGGCATGAAGAACCCCGACGCGCCGGACCTCACCCGCGGCTGACCGGGCCTTGCGGGAGATATGGCCGGGAGCTAAGACCCTCGGACCACCTTCCCGGGGGGAGCCCATGGACCTGACAGCGCATTGCGCCCTCGACCCAGTCCCCGCCGGAGCCGCGGGGCCCGGCACATGACGCTCGCCGCCTTCATCACCATCGCGGTCCTGCATCTTCTCGCCGCGATGTCACCGGGACCGTCGTTCGTCGTGGCCTTGCGCACCGCCGCGGTGGAGGGCTTCCGCCCCGCGTTCGGCCTCGCCATCGGCTTCGGCGCGGGCGCGGTCATCTGGGCCACCGCCGCGCTCGCCGGCCTCGCGCTCATCTTCCAGCTCGTCCCGGCTCTCTTCACACTTCTCAAGATCGCCGGTGGCCTCTTTCTTCTCTGGATCGCCTTCGCCACCTGGCGGCGTGCCCGCGAGCCGATGCCCGAGGTGACACCGGGCGCGCTGCCGACCCGGCTCGGCGCGGCGGTCCTGAAGGGCCTCGCGGTGCAGCTTTCGAACCCCAAACCCGCGATCTTCTTCGGTGCGGTCTTCGTGGGCCTCGTCCCGCCGGAGACGCCGTTGCCCGTGCTCGCCCTCGTCATGGCCGTCATCTTCATCGACGAGACCCTGTGGTATATCCTCGTCGCCCGCCTCTTCTCGCTGCCCCGGCCGCGCGCGCTCTACGCCCGCATGAAGGCCGGGCTCGACCGCACCTTCGGCGTCCTGCTCGCCGGTCTCGGCATAAAGATCGCCCTGCCCTAGAGGTTTCTCCATGAACGACCGTCTTCCCCACGAAAAAGGCTTCCACGTCTCCTGGGACCAGATCCACCGCGACAGCCGCGCCCTGGCGTGGCGGCTCGACAAGCACGGGCCCATGGAAGGCGGCGGCTGGAAGGCTGTGGTCGCGATCACCCGCGGCGGAATGGCGCCGGCGATGATCGTCTCCCGCGAACTCGACATCCGTACCGTCGACACGATCTCGGTGAAATCCTACGATCACCAGACCCAGGCCGAGCCGCAGATCATCAAGACCCCGGACCCGGAGCTCGTCGGCGACGGCACCGGCATCCTCATCGTCGACGACCTCGTCGACACCGGGCGAACGCTCGAGATCGTGCGGGCGGCGATGCCGAAAGCCCATGTCGCCACCGTCTACGCCAAGCCCATGGGGCGCGAGCAGGTCGACACATTCATCACCGAGGTCTCCCAGGATACCTGGATCTTCTTTCCATGGGACATGGCGCTGCAATATGTCGAGCCCTACCGCGCGGGAGGCTGACGTCGTGGCCCGCCGCCCTGTCCGGCCGATCAGGTATTTATGCCAAGATGAAGGAGCCGCGCCACATCCGGCCTTCATCTTGGTGAAAATACCTCGGGGGGATTTGGGCCGCAGGGCCAAAGGGGGGCAGCGCCCCCCGCCCGGGACCCCATGATCCCGCTCAACCCCCACCTCCGCGCCACCGACGCGCCCCCGGTCATGGAGGCCCGCCGCTGGCTGGACGGCAAGCGCTTCCCCGACGACAAACCGCTCCTGAACTTTTCCCAGGCCGCCCCGGTCGAGCCGCCGCCCCTGCCGCTCCGCGAGGCCATGGCCGCGATGGTCCTCGACAGGCCCGAGGCGCATCTCTACGGCCCCGTCCTCGGTCTGCCCGACCTCCGCGCCGCCATCGCCCGCGACTGGTCGTCAGCCTACCGCGGCGCCGTCGCCCCCGAGCAGGTCGCGGTCACCGCGGGCTGCAACGAGGCCTTCGCCGCCGCCATGGCCACGCTCGCCGGGCCGGGAGATGAAGTTCTCCTCGCAACCCCCTGGTATTTCAATCACAAGATGTGGCTCGACATGGCCGGTGTCACCACCGTTCCATTGCCCACCGACGCCACACTCGCCCCGGACCCCGGCACGGCCCGCGCGCTTCTCACGGAGCGCAGCCGCGCCATCGTCCTCGTCACGCCGAACAACCCCGGCGGGGTGGAATACGCCCCCGAGCGCCTCGCCGCCTTCGCGGCCCTCGCCCGCGAGGCCGGCATCGCCCTCGTCGTCGACGAGACCTACCGCGACTTTCACTCCGCCGAGGGCCCGCCCCATGCCCTCTTCGCCGACCAGGGCTGGGACGACACGCTGATCCAGCTCTATTCCTTCTCCAAGGCCTACCGGCTCACCGGCCACCGCGTCGGGGCGCTTCTGGCCTCGCCGCCGCGCCTCGCGGAGGTCGAGAAGTTCCTCGACACCGTCACCATCTGCCCGCCCCAGCTCGGCCAGCTCGCCGCCCTCTGGGGCATGGAGAACCTCGGCGACTGGCTCGCTGCCGAACGTCGTGAGGTGCTCGCCCGCAAGCGTGCGATGGTCGCCGGCCTCAACCGGCTGAAAGGCTGGCGCTGCCTCGGCGCGGGGGCCTATTTCGCCTATGTCGAGCACCCGTTCGACATCCCCTCCCCGGAGCTCGCGAAGCTTCTGGTCGACAAGGCCCATGTCCTCGTCCTGCCCGGTACGATGTTCCGCCCCGCGGGCGACCCCGCGGGGCTGCGCGAGTTGCGCTTCGCCTTCGCCAATGCGGATGCCGCGGGCCTTCACGACCTGATGGACCGCCTCGCCGCGCTCGGCTGAGGCTTGCCCGCCCCCGGGCACGCCGATAAAGACGGCCGGAACCAGAAACGGAGTACGCATTTCATGGTCAAGGGCATCGGCAAGGGCAAAGCCTCGCAGACCTTCGTCTGGATCATCCTCGGTCTCCTGATCGTGGGGCTCGCGGGCTTCGGTGCGACAAGCTTCACCGGTGGCGGCTCTGCGGTCGCCCGCGTCGGCGAGGCCGAGGTCACCATCGACGAATATGCCCGCTCGCTCCAGTCCGAACTCCGTGCGATCCAGGCCCAGGCCGGCCGCTCGGTGCCGTTCTCGGAGGCGCGCAATTTCGGCATCGACCAGATCGTCCTCGGCCGGCTTGTCGGCGCGGCGGCGCTCGACGACCAGGCCGCGGAGGCCGGTATCTCCGTGGGCGACGCGCGCATCGCGGAGGAAGTGCGCCGAACGCCGGCGTTTCAGCGCATCGACGGGGCGTTCGACCCCGAGACCTACCGCTTCGTTCTCCAGCAGAACGACCTGACCGTGCGCGAATACGAAGCCTCCCTGCGCGACGAGATCTCCCGGCAGATCCTGCAGGCCGGACTCGTCGGCGGTGTCGCCGCACCCGACCCCTACGTCGAAACGCTCATGGGCTTTCTCGCCGAGGAGCGCGATGTCACCTGGGCCGCGCTCGACGAAGACAATCTCGCCGAGCCGATCCCCGACCCCACGATGAGCGATCTCGAGCGCTTCCATTCCGAGAACGCCGAAGCCTTCACGCTGCCCGAGACCAAGGTGCTCACCGTTGCTTCGGTGACCCCCGACATGCTCATCGACACGATCGAGATCGACGATGCGACGCTGCGCGAGATCTACGAGGAGCGGCGCGACGAATACGACACCCCCGAGCGCCGGCTGGTCGAGCGGCTGGTCTTTCCCGACGAGGCCGCCGCCGAGGCCGCGCGCGCCGCCATCGAGGCCGGCGAGACGACCTTCGAGGCGCTCGTCGATGAGCGCGGGCTCACCCTCGCCGACATCGACCTCGGAGACGTGACCGCAGATGATCTGGGGGCAGCGGGCGAGGCGGTTTTCGCGCTCGACGGTCCCGGCCTCGCCGGACCCGCGACAACCCCCCTCGGCCCGGCGCTCTTCCGGGTCAACGCCGTCCTGCCGGCCACTTCGGTTCCGTTCGATGAGGCCGAGGCGGAACTGCGCGAGGAGCGCGCCGCCGAGCGCGCACGCCGCATCATTCTCGACGAGATCCAGCCCATCGACGACCTTCTCGCCGGAGGCGCGACCCTCGAGGAACTCGCGGCGGAAACCGCGATGGAGCTTTCGACCCTCGACTGGAGGCCCGGTCTCGCCGAAGGGCTCGCGGGTTACGAGGCCATCCGCGCGGCCGCTACCGCCGTACAGGAGGGCGACTTCCCCGAACTGATCGAGCTGGAGGACGGCGGGCTTGCCGCGATCAGACTTCAGGAAACCCTCGAGCCCCGTCTCCAGCCCCTCGACGAGATCGAGGACGAAGTGGCGCAGGCCTGGCGGAGTGAGGTGCTGGGCGACCGCCTCGCCGCCCGCGCCCGCGAGATCGCCGACCGGATCGAGGCGGGCCGCGACATGGCCGCTTTCGACCTCGACCTGCAATGGGACCGGGGGCTCACCCGCGGCGGTTTCATCGAGGGCACCCCGCCGGGCTTTCTGCCCACGCTGTTCGAGATGGAACCGGACGAGGTGCGGGTGATCGAGGGCGAGGGCAGCGCGGTCATCGCGCGCCTCGAAGAGATTCGCGCGCCGGACTTGGACGACCCCGATACCGCCCGCATCCGCGAGGCCGTCGCCGGTCAGACCCGGCAGGCGCTTGCCGACGATCTGCTCTCGGGGTTCATGAACGCCGCCCGGGCCGATGCGGATGTCGAGATCGACCAGTCCGCGATCAACGCGGTCCATTCGAGCTTTCCCTGATGGCCGACCTCGCCCCGGCCTTTCCCGACTTCGCCCGGGGCTTCGAGGCGGGCGGAAACCAGGTCGTCTTCGCCCGGCTCTCGGCCGACCTCGACACGCCGGTCTCGCTGATGCTGAAGCTCGGCGGCGGCAGCCAGCGCGACGCCTTCATCCTCGAAAGCGTCACCGGCGGCGAGGTGCGCGGGCGCTACTCGATCATCGGCGTGAAACCCGACGTGGTCTGGGAATGCCGGGGCGAGACCTCGCGGATCAACCGGGCGGCGCGCTACGACCGCGACGCCTTCGACGACCTCGAGGGCTCGCCGCTCGAGACCCTCCGCGCGCTCATCGCCGAGAGCCGCATCGACCTGCCCGAGGGCCTCCCGGCGGCGGCGGCCGGGCTCTTCGGTTACCTCGGCTACGACATGATCCGCCTCGTCGAGCGACTGCCGGACGTCAATCCCGACCCCCTCGGCCTGCCCGACGCGGTGATGTTGCGCCCGTCGGTGATCGCGGTCCTCGACGGGGTGAAGGGCGAGGTCACCCTCGTCGCGCCGGCCTGGACGGGGTCGGGGCTATCGGCGAAGGCCGCCTACGCCCAGGCCGCCGAGCGGGTGATGGACGCGCTGCGCGACCTCGAGCGCCCCGTGCCGGTCGAGGGCCGGGAACTCGGAGAGGCCGCGCCCGACCCCGAGCCGGTGTCGAACTTCGCGAAGGAGGATTATCTCGCCGCCGTCGAGCGCGCCCGCGCCTACATCCGCGCAGGCGACATCTTCCAGGTCGTCCCCTCCCAGCGCTGGCGGCAGGAGTTCCCGCTGCCGCCCTTCGCGCTCTACCGCTCGCTCAGGCGCACGAACCCCAGCCCGTTCATGTTCTACTTCGACTTCGGCGGCTTTCAGGTGATCGGGGCCTCCCCGGAGATCCTCGTGCGCGTGATGGACGGCGAGGTCACGATCCGGCCCATCGCGGGCACCCGGCCGCGCGGCGCCACCCCCGAGGACGACCGCGCGCTCGAGGCCGACCTTCTCGCCGACGAGAAGGAGCGCGCCGAGCACCTCATGCTCCTCGATCTCGGCCGCAACGATGTCGGACGCGTGGCCGAGATCGGCACCGTGCGGCCCACCGAACAGTTCATCATCGAGCGCTATTCCCACGTCATGCACATCGTCTCGAACGTCGTCGGCAAGCTCTCGCCCGAACACGACGCTTTGTCGGCCCTTCTCGCGGGGCTTCCGGCGGGCACGGTCTCCGGCGCGCCCAAGGTCCGCGCGATGGAGATCATCGACGAGCTCGAACCCGAAAAGCGCGGCGTCTACGGCGGCGGCGTGGGCTACTTCTCGGCGCGGGGCGACATGGACATGTGCATCGCTCTGAGGACGGCGGTGGTGAAGGACGGCGGTCTCTACATCCAGGCCGGCGGCGGCGTGGTCTGGGACAGCGACCCCGAGGCGGAATACCAGGAGACCGTCAACAAGGCCCGCGCGATCCGCGCCGCAGCGGCGGATGCCGCGCGCTTCACGGGCGGCCGAAACGCCTGACGCGCCGGTACGGGCCCCCGGCCCCTCCGGAGGCTCCCGCGACGGATTTTCGGGGAAGATGAACACCGGCCCGGGGGCCTGCCGCCACGCGCGGCCAATTGGCTCGGCGCGCTGGCGGCAGACGACATCCCTCTTGATCATCCGGGTAATCCCGTGACGAAGCGCCTCAAGGCGCGCGCGCAGACCCCTCTCGGGCTCCGCCGCGCGTCAGTTCGAGCGGCTGTCGGGCAGCGACCGAACCCGCGGCAGGCCGCCCGCCTCGTCTTGGCTGCCGGTCTCCGCCCCCGACCCGCCGGTCTCCTCCGGCGCGAGCACCGCCGAGACCGGCGCGAGGGCAAGGCTCCGGGCGTTGCGCCCCTGCAGCCAGTCGCCCAGACCCTCGATCGTCGCGGGATCGGCCCGGCCGAGCACGATAACCCCCTCCTCGAGCCGCGCGCGGAACGCCGCGCGGTCGAGCGCGCGCGAAACCGCGTTTGCGTCCACCCCGGCCCCGAGATCGTCGAAGATGAGCGAAGCGGGCACGTCGAAGCGCCCGGCGATCTGCTGGGCCGTGTTGAGCCCCTGCGGCGCGGTGATGAGCCCGTGCCCGGTGTCGGCGATCGCGCGGATGACCTGCCCGACCGCCTGCCGGTCGCTCTGGAAGCCGGCGTCGCCATGGTCCATGACCGCCACCGCCTCGTCGACCGCGCGAAGATTGGCCTGAAGCGCCACCTCCACGTCCTGGGGTCGCGCGCCGGCGGGGATCGTGGGGATCAGCACCACCTCACGACCCGCCGCGCGATAGGCATCGGCGATCTCCGCGGCATTGGCCGAGCCGCCGTCGACAGCGAAGCTCACCTCCTCGGGAAGCTCCGACAGCGCCGCCGCGTCGGGCGGGGCCGCGCTTTCGTGAACGAGCACCACCGCGATGCGGGCAAGGCCGTCCTCCGCCTCGAAGCTCCGCCGGTGCGCCGCGAGCGCGCCGCCGGACGGCGGCGGGACGGCGGCCCGCTCGGGCTCGCCGTTCGCACGGCTGCCGGGCAGAGTGCCGACCCGCTGGCCGACGTTCGCCGAAGGCACCCCGGGCATCGCGGCATCTGGCTCGGGCGCCTGGGTTATGCGGATGTTGCCCGATCCGTTCCCGTTCCGCCGCGGCAGATCGATGACGGAGGGCGTGGCCGCGTCCGCAGGCCGGGAGGTTTCGGGAATCTCGGGCTCTTCCTCCGGCGCGGCCGGGCGGGCAATGGCGGGGCTGTCCGCGGCCGGCGCGGGAGCGGTATCCGCCTCGGCGACCGCGACATCGGCGGCCTCGGGCGCCTCGGGCTCCGCCGGTGCTTCGGCGAGATCGCGGGAGAGTTCAGGCGCGCGCGCGGGCGCCTCGCCCCGGGGGGCGGCGGGGGCGGGTGCGGCGGGGGCGCTTTCGGCCACCGTCTCGGGCGCGCCGGTCTCCGGCGCGGAGCTCTGTGGCGCCCGGGGCGCCTCGGTTTCGAGACCCGCGATCACCGGAGCCGGCTCCTCCGCCGGAACCGTCGCCGGCTCTCCGGCAGATTCGTCCACGGCCTCGGCCATCGCCGCGGGGGCCTCCGGCGCGGGCTGGGGTGCGGCCATCCCGGCTGCATCGGCCAGCGCCGGGGCACTGTCCTCCTCGGGCGCGGTCAGCGCGGCGGTCTCGGTCAGCGGGGGCTCGGTCGGCGCGGAGGGTTCCTCCGGCGCGGGCTCGGCCACCGTGGCCTCCGGCTCGGGCGCGGGCGGGGCGGGCAGGTCGCGGGCAGCCACGGCCGGCTGTTCGGTGCGGGGCGGCAAGGGTGCACGCGCCTCGGGCGCGCCCGCCGTCTCCGGCCTCAGCCCCTCGCGCTCGGTCAGCGCAACCTCCGCGCCCTCGGGCACATCGGGCCGCTCGAACGCGTCGGGGCCCGCGAAGGAAGGTGCGGGCGTCGCGGCGGGCGTCGTGTCGAGCGTCGGAGAGGTATCGGCCGGCTCCGGGGCAGCCGGGGTCGCCGCGGTCACGTCGGCGGCCGGCATGGTCTCCTCGGACGGCACTTCGGGGTCGGTCTCGGGCCTCGACTGGGCAAACTCGGTCCCCGCCGGCGTTTCCACCGCGCGCGCCTCCGGCTGGGGCAGCATGAGGTCGTGACGCACGGCAAGCTGGCTCGCCACGGCAACGATTACCCCGCCGACCACAAGGCCCCACGCCCCGCCCCAGACGGTCGATTTGAGACGTTCGCGACTGCGCCTGTCAAGAATCCCGCGTGCCACCGCCGGCCTCCGCTCCGATGTCGACGCCCCCGATTGGGCGTTTGCCTCACCCGGGCGCCGTTTGACCCGCCCGGTTGCCCCGGGCATTGACGATCTTCAGCGCCTCCATGACAAGTATACGCCACAACCGGACCCCGGCCCACCCTTTTCTCGAAAGTGCCAGCGATGCTGCTGCTCATCGACAACTACGACAGCTTTACCTTCAACCTCGTGCATTTCCTCGGCGAACTCGGCGCGGAGACGAAAGTGGTGCGCAACGACGCGCTGACCGTCGACGCTGCTCTCGCGCTGAAGCCCGCCGGCATCGTCCTGTCGCCCGGCCCCTGCGACCCCGCGCGGGCGGGCATCTGCGTGCCGCTGGTCAGGGGCGCGGCGGAGGCGGGCGTGCCGCTTCTGGGCGTCTGCCTCGGCCACCAGTCCATCGGCGAGGCGTTCGGCGGGCGGGTCGTCGCCGCCGGAGAGATCGTCCACGGCAAGCTCGGCACCATCCGCCACGAGGGCGAGGGCATCTTCGCCGGCCTCCCCTCGCCCCTCGCGGCCACCCGCTATCATTCGCTCGTCGTCGAGCGCGCCACCCTGCCCGACGCGCTCGAGGTCACCGCGGCTCTCGACGACGGCACGATCATGGGGCTCAGGCACCGCGAATTCGCGATCGAGGGCGTGCAGTTCCACCCCGAGAGCATCGCCTCCCAGCATGGCCACAAATTGCTCGGGAACTTCCTCCGGGGCCTGAAGGTGCCGGCATGAGCGACGCGATGAAGCCCCTGATCTACGCCGCCTCCGAAGGGCCCCTGTCGCGCGCCCAGGCGGAAGAGGCGTTCCACCATCTCTTCGAGGGCGCGGCGACCCCCGCTCAGGTCGGGGGCTTCCTGATGGCGCTCCGCGCCCGCGGCGAGGCCGTCGCGGAATATGCCGCCGCCGCTTCGGTGATGCGCGACAAATGCCTCGCCGTGAAAGCCCCCGAAGGAGCCATGGACATCGTCGGCACCGGCGGCGACGGGATGGGCACGCTCAACATCTCGACGGCGACCGCCTTCGTCGTCGCCGGCGCGGGCGTGCCGGTGGCCAAGCACGGCAACCGCAACCTCTCGTCGAAATCCGGCGCCGCCGACGTGCAGTCGGCCCTCGGCATCGACGTCATGGTGGGCGCGGAGGTCGTCGAACGCGCCCTGGCCGAGGTCGGCATCGGCTTCATGATGGCG